>Ga0187880_1000206_pt1 | contig 50527 bp, 48 predicted proteins | sample June2016WEW_19_4_FD_132998 | JGI IMG/M metagenome (GOLD analysis project Ga0187880, IMG submission 132998) | Peatland microbial communities from SPRUCE experiment site at the Marcell Experimental Forest, Minnesota, USA - June2016WEW_19_40 | ecosystem: Environmental > Terrestrial > Soil >... | reverse complement strand
GCTGGTCAGGGCAGAGCGGCTGTCCTCGTCGAGACGCAGAGCGGGGGCGGGATGATTGGCCATGCCGACATCATCCTCGTGCCTCCCCTAAGCGTCAAGCTATTTCTGTGTCAGTGCACTAGCTGGTGGGAGTCGGGGTCGGGCTCGCCGAGGCGGACGCCTTGGCCGACGCGGAGGCGGAGGCGGAGGCGGAGGCTGATGCCGATGCCGATGCCGACGCGGAGGCGGATGCCGAAGCCGATGCCGCGGAGGTGGGGCTCGGGGTGGGCGTCGGGCTCACGCTCGGCGGCGGCGCGGTGGGCGCGGTGGGGCAGTTGCCGAAGGCGAGAGCAGTCGGCGTCGGGGTTGGGGTGGCGCCCAGCGGCGTCGCCTGCCACGGGGTGTACGAGGGGCACGGCGGCAGGGTGGGGCTGGCCGACCCGTGGCTCGCGCCGACGGCGAACGAGATGGCCACCACCACCGCGCCGACGAGGACGGTGACCACGAAGAGGATCGCCCCCCATTCGCGGCGAAAGAGCCCCATCATGCGAGCGCCGCCCGCAGCGCCGGCGCCCGGCCCAGCTCGCGCGCCATGCGCACGTTGGTGGTCAGCCAGCCGTCGAGGGTGCCGACGTCGAGCAGCTCGCCCTCGAACTCGAGCCCCCAGACCTCCTCGCCGGTCTGGAGCAGGCCGGCGATGCCGTCGGTGAGCTGGATCTCGCCGCCCGACCCGGGCGGGGTCCGCCGGAGCGCGTCGAAGATCCCGGGGGCGAGCACGTAGCGGCCCATGATGGCGAGGTCTGATTGAGCCTCATCAAGCTTGGGCTTCTCCACGACCCCGGTGACCCGGTGAAGCCGGCCCCGGCTCTCGGCCACCGTGGCGCAGCCGTAGCGGGAGATCTCGTCGCCAGTCACTCGCATCAGTGCGAGCACCGTCGACTGGACCCCGTCCCAGGCCTTGCGAAGCTGGGCCAGGATCGGCGGATCGGCGTGCGAGAGGTCATCGGGAAGCATGCAGAGGAAGGGATTGTCGCCCACAACATCGGCCGCGCAGAGTACCGCGTGGCCCAGCCCGAGCGGTTTCTCCTGGAGCACGTAGCGGATGTGGGCCATGTCCTGGGAGTGGCGGACCGCGGCCAGCTCCGCCTTCTTGCCGCGCGCCTCGAGGACCTTCTCCAGCTCCGGCTGGCGCTCGAAGTGGGCCTGGATCAGCTCCTTGCCGTTGGCGATGATCAGGACCATCTCGGCGGCCCCTGCCGCCATCGCCTCCTCGATCGCCCACTCGATGACGGGGCGGTCGACCACCGGCAGCATCTCCTTGGGGAGCACCTTGGTCGCGGGGAGGAAGCGGGTGCCCAGCCCGGCGGCGGGGACCACGCAGTGGCGGATTGTGCCCATCGGCGGGGCATTGTCCCATTTGGAGCCCCCGGCCGCAGCGAGACGTTCTCCCAGCCTGACGTCGAGGGGGCCGGGAGGGCGGGCTCGCAGGGGCCGGGGCGGGCCCGCGCGCAACCCGGAGGGCCGGCTCGGAGCCGGCGCTGGCCGGAGACCGGCGCGGCGGGAGACGGGCGGCGGCGCGGCGGGAGCCGGGCGGCGGCGCGGCCGGAGCCGGGCGGCGGCGCAGCCGGAGCCGGGCGGCGGCGCAGCCGGAGCCGGGCGGCGGCGCAGCCGGAGCCGGGCGGCGGCGCAGCCGGAGCCGAGGGGTACGCCCACCCGCTCCGAGTACGATCCGAGCCCATGCTCGACGTTCGCACCGAGCTGAGCCGAGCGGTCCGGGCCGTGCTCGCCGCGTCCGGGGTCGGGGACGAGGTCGAGGCGGTCGTCGAGCGCTCGGCGCGGCCCGAGTTCGGCGATTTCTCGACCCCGGCACCACTGCGGGCCGCCCGGGTGCTCCGCCGCCGCCCTCTCGAGATCGCCGAGGAGCTGCGCGGCCGCCTCGAGGCGCTCCACCTCGACTTCGTCGCCGGCTGGACGGTGAGCCCGCCCGGCTACGTCAACTGCCAGCTGGAGGACCGGGTCTGGGCGGGGGCGGTCCTCGATCAGGCCTTGGGATTGGACCTGGGGGCGCCCCTGGTCGTCCCGGGCGAGCCGCCGGCGGCCGGGCGGACCCTGGTCGAGCACACCGCCACCAACCCCAACAAGGCGGCCCACGTCGGCCACCTGCGCAACGCCTGCATCGGCGACAGCGTGGCCAGGATCCTGCGCCGCCTCGGCCACGAGGTCGAGGTCCAGAACTACATCGACGACACCGGGGTGCAGGTCGCCGACGTCGCGGTGGGGCTGCGCCACCTGGGCATCGAGCCGGAGCCCGGCGAGGCCTTCGACCAGTACTGCTCGCGGGTCTACGTCGAGGTGGGCCGCCGCTACGAGACCGACCCCGACCTGGTCGAGCAGCGCCGCCGGACCCTGCGGGAGATCGAGGCCGGGGAGGGGGAGACCGCGCGGTTCGTCAAGGAGCTGGCCTCGCGGGTCGTCGACCGCCACCTGGCGACCATGCGCCGCTTCGACATCGGCTACGACCTGCTCACCTGGGAGTCGGACATCATCGCCTACGGCTTCTGGAGCCAGGCATTCGACCTGCTGCGGGAGACCGGGTCGATCGTCCACGTCAGCGAGGGCCGCCACGCCGGCTGCTGGGTGATGCCGTCCGAGGAGGACGACGCCGCCGAGGACGACGCCAAGGTGCTGGTCAAGTCGGACGGCGTCGCGACCTACACGGCCAAGGACATCGCCTACCAGCTCTGGAAGTTCGGGCTGCTCGGTCGCGACTTTCGCTACCGGCGCTGGCATCCCGACGATCCGGGCTCACCGGCCACCACCACCACCGGGGAGGCCGAGCTGCCCGCCGCCGCGTTCGGCCGCGCGTCGCGGGTGATCAACGTCATCGACGCCCGCCAGGCCTACCCGCAGGAGGTGGTCAAGCGGGGGCTGGCGCGCACCGGCCACCCGCGCGAGGCGGAGCAGTCGATCCACCTCGCCTATGAGGTGGTCGCCCTCTCCCCGGCGGCGGCCGAGGCCCTCGGGCTGAGCGTCGAGGACGGCAAGAACGCCTACGCCTTCTCGGGGCGGCGGGGGATCGAGGTCCGCGCCGACGACCTGCTCGACAAGGCCCTGGAGCGGGTCGGCGAGAAGGCGGCCGACCCGGAGACCGCCGCCATGCTCGCCGCCGGAGCGGTGCGCTACCACCTGGAGAAGTTCACGCTCAGCCAGATCATCGCCTTCGACTTCGACGAGGCCCTGCGGGTGACCGGCGACACCGGCATCTACCTGATGTACAGCCATGCCCGCGCCGCCGGGATCATGCGCAAGGTGGCGGCGGCGCCGGAGGGTGACGGGGTCCCGGCGCTGGAGGTGGTGGAGCGGGCCCTGCTCCACGCCCTCGACGGCTACCGCCACGCGCTCGCCGAGGCCGGTGCCGGGCTCTCGCCGTCGACGCTCTGCACCTACAGCTTCGAGCTGGCCTCGACGCTCACCGACTTCTACGAGCACACCGAGGCGATCGTGCGCGAGCAGGACCCGGTGCGGAGGGCCTTCCGCCGCCGCCTCGTGGCCGCGACCAGGGCCACCCTCGCCGACGCCCTCTGGTGCTTGGGGATGCCGGCGCCGGATCGGGTGTGAGGGGGAATCGGGACAGCGAGGTGACGGCGCAGGGCGACCGCGGAAGGGCCCGAAGACCGATAATCCGGCAGGTCTGGAGCGCCCCGTTCGTCTAGAGGCCCAGGACACCGCCCTCTCAAGGCGGAGATCGGCGGTTCGAATCCGCCACGGGGTACCACGGGTCGAGAGGGGATCCCGGACAGGCGCCGGTCAGGTGGTCGGGGACGCACCGTTCCCCGGGCTGGCACCGTCCGAGCGATCGTCGCCACCGGGCGTGGGCGGCTCCGGCTTCGCGGGTGGGACCGCGGCTCGCCAGATGACCTCGGGGAAGCGCCCCCAGCTTCCCCTCACCATCCGCCGCCGCGCGAGCTCGTAGCCCAACTCGCGCAGCCGGTCCCCATCGGTGAGGAGCAGGCGGGGGTGACGGTAGACGCGCTCCACCTCGGCCGGGAAGCGTCCCGCGGTCAGCCAGGCGCGCTCCTCGGCCGCGTAGCCGCGGTCCTCCCTGACCGCGCGGACCGGGCGCACCATGATCAGCGCCAGGATGGCCAGGATCGCCGCCGCCAGCAGGATGGTGACCAGGTCGTTCACCGAGCCGCTCCGGCCCCGGCGGGCACCGCGGGGGCGCTGCTCATGCGACGGCGACTCTATCCCTTGGGCGAGCTCGTGACCGAGGCGTGGCCGTCGCAGACGGCCCGGCGGTTACAATCGCGAGGTCCCCACCCGCTCGCTGGAGCCTGCCCGCATGGCCAACAACCTCAAGGAATCCAAAGGCGTCCTCTCCCAGAAGGAGATCATGACCGGGATCCGGTGTCCCGTCTGCCATCAATTGATGCGCCAGAACGAGATCGGGGTCGAGATCGCCTTCCGCCACGCCCGCAAGCCGGGCGAGCCCAAGCGCGAGCGGATCGTCAAGCACACCAAGAACTGCAAGGCCGCCTGAGCCGGGCAGGCCGGGACGCGCCCGCCGGCTGTACCCGAGGCGGAAGCGCGCGGCCGAGCTGAGACCTCGTCAGCCGAGGTCGAAGTAGAGGTGCAGCGGCGCTGAGCTCTCCTGATCCGCGTTCGGAAGGTAGTCGTAGTCCTTCACCGTGGCGGCCTTGGAGAGGGTGATCCGGAGGGCGAGCGGGGAACCGCTCTGGCGGGTGACCGCGGTGACCAGGCCACCACTGCCGCTCACCCCGAGACCGATCGGGGCGTCGATGCCGGGGAAGGTGATCACCATGGTCGTGGATGTCGGGAAGCTCACGGTCGCGGTCGGATTGGCACCGGAGCCGCCGAGGTCGAAGACGATCCGGGTGTAGAGGGTCCCCTTCTCGACATCGCAGCAGCGGAGGTCCTCGAGCTGCCACCCGGAGCCACCGGCCCCGTAGGTCTGAACCGGGACCGCCGGTGCGGGCACCGGCGTCGCGGTCGCCGCCGGGCTGAGGCTCGGGGCGCTCGAGGCCGACGGCGCGAGGCCAGTGGCAGGCTGCGCCGTGGGCGCCAGGGAGGGTCGCAGCGACGCCAGGGGCGCCGGGGTGGTGAATGGGCGGGCCACCGGCGAGGAGGCCCCGGGGTGGATCACCACCAGGCTGACGATCAGCACCAGCGCCGCCAGTGCCGCCACCAGCAGCCAGCGCCGGCGCGGGTGGGCGGCGAGGCGGCGCACCTGGTGGGGAAGCTCGCCGAACCGCCCCGCCATCTGGGCGACCGAGCCTCCGGCGCCCCCGGCGCGGTGGCTCGAATCCTCCAACCGCCGGGTGTGGCGGCCGAGCGCGCGCGGGCCGCGATCGAGGTCGCGCACCCCGGAGGACGGCGGTGTTCGGGGCAGCTCCTCGGCGATGGTGGCGCTGCGGAACGGCGTCTCGTGCCATGGCAATGGATCGGTCCGGTCCGGGGCTGGCGGCTCGGAGTCGGGGGTGGCCTCGGAGCCCGGACGGGTGTACGGAGACGCCTCGGCGCGCGGGTCGAGGCGCGACCGCATCGCGGCCACCAGCGGCCCGATCGAGTCCGGCGAGACCGGACGGACGGCCGTGTCCCGGCCGGCGCCGGCGGTGTCCGCGGCGGCGACGGCGGTGTCCGCGGCGGCGCCGGCACCGCGGCGAAGGGCGAGGCGCAGCGCCACCTGATCGCGGAGCCGAGAGATCAGCGTGCTCGGGACCGGTTGAGGGGGACGGGCCGCTCTGGCGATCACCGAGTCGACGAGGGGGTTGGGCGCGGTGTCCGGGTCGCGTTCGTCCGGTTCGGGCTCGGGCTCGGGCGCCCCGGCGGGCGGGGTGCGATCGACGGCGGCGCCGAAGCGCGGGAAGTGATCGGGACCCCCCGCCGGGGAGGCGGGAGGCGGCGGGACACGGAGCGGCGGCGGGGGAGCGTCGTCGCGTGGCGCCCAGCTCCACGGATCGTCATCGCCGGTTGATGACCCAGGAGGAGCCACCCTCGACGGCGGGCGCCAGGTGGGGGTGGCGGCAGGGGGCGGGGGCAGCGGCGTGCTGGAGACCGGCGGCGGAGGAGGAGGCGGAGGAGGCGGCGCCGGCTGAGGCGACTGGGGCGGGGGCGCCTGCCATGACGGGGAAGAGGGCGCCGAGGGGGAAGCGAGCCACGGCGGGGGCGAGGAGGTCAGCGGGATGGAGTCCGGAAGCGGGGTGCGCGGCGGCGCTCCGCCCAGGCGCTCGCGTGCCCCGGAGGGTGGCGGCGAGAAGGTGATGCCCTCCCAGATCGTCCCGTGCCCGGCCAGGTCCGGGCCAGGTGCAGGGGTCCCTCCCGTCTGCGGCGCTCCCCCCTGGGCCACCGCGTCACCCTTCGCCGTGGCGGCGGGGACCGCGCTCCCGAGGTGCCAGATCGAGACACCGCCGAGGTTGATGGCCTGGCGCGGCCAGGCTTCACCGGAGGGGTCGGGGGCCGCGGGCGCCGGAGGTGCTGACATCGCGGGCGTTGCCGGCGCCGTGGACGCTCCCGGCGCTGAGGGCACCGCCGATGCCGGTTCTGCCGATGCCGGTTCTGCCGGCGCCGCGGGCGTCACCGGCCCCCTGGACGCTCCGGGCGCTGGGGGCTCTGCCGCTGGCGCGGCCGTGGGCGGCACCCCCAGCGGGCGGCCGCTGAGGTGCACGTCCGAGCTCTCCGCGGCATCGGGATCAACCCCCCTCACCAGTGTCAATCCCCGCGCCGCGAGCGAATCGGTAAAGGGAAGGGAGGGCTGGTTGCTGTCGGGTGGTTCGACCTCCGGGGGCTCGACCGCCTGACGGGTCGTCGCCCAGGGGAGGGCCTGCCCGGCGGAACCGCGACCGCGCCAGGGCAGCACGTCTCCACCCGGAGGGCCGGGCGGCTCCGGGGGGCGTGGGGGCCGCGGCGGGAGGATGTCATCGGGCCCTATCAGGCCGAGCTGCTGCAGGAATCCGGGGACGGCGCCGTCGGGGACGTGGACCCGCCCCAGCGCGCCGAAGCGCTCGGTCTCCTCACCGAGGTACTCGAGACCGGCGCGGCAGCGCTCGCAACCAACCAGGTGAGCCTCGACCTCGGCGCGCCGCGCCGCATCAAGCTCGCCGTCGAGGTAGCTGCTCAGGGTGAGCAGGCTGCACTTCATATGGCGATCTCGCGGTACACGGAGCTGAATTGGCGCCTCGCGCCGGCCAGGAGACGGGCGGCGGCCTCCGGCGAGCACTCCAGCACGCGGGCGATCTCCGCATAGCTGAGCTGACCGAGGTTGCGGAGCAGGAGGGCGGCCCGGCGCTCGAAGGGCAGGGTCATCAGTGAGCGCTTGACCGTGTTCATCCGGCCGGCGACATCGCCGCCAAGGAACTCCACCTTGAAGGGGGGCCGCGAACGATGCCAGAGGCGCGCCGGCCCGCGGGGCCGCGGCGGAAAGCGCTGCCCGGTGCGGCAGGCGCGGGTCACCGCCCGGTAAAGGGCGGTGGTGCCGTCGACGCGGAGGTGCGCGGGTGGGTACTTGGCAGCGTGAGAGATGCCCGCCGCCGTCATCTCCACGGCGGAGTCGGCGTCGCCGACGAGGTGGGCGGCGTACGTGATGAGCTCGTCGAGGTGCGTGGAGACAAGCTCAGCGAACTCGCCACTGATAGCTGGGACGTTTACTGCGGCGTTGGTCATGAGTCCACCCAGGGGGTGGCTGGTGGCGTCCGCGCCAGCTTACACGGGTGTGTTACTGGGGTCAAGGCGATGACGAATGCTGGCGAGCCGCGGTCAATTACCCGGTGGAGCCGCTGCGCCCCCGCCGCCATCCGGGTCACCCGTATCGGTCGGTATCGTCAGCAACTCGCCACCCCTGATCCGCGCCGGCGGGCTCAGCCCGGCCTCCCTCCAGGCGGCGGCGGGCATGCCGATGTCAGCGACGGTGATCTCGCCGGCGTGGCGCCGGCCGGAGGGGGTCCAGAGGCCGGCCTTCATGGCCGTGAGGGTGCAGGTGCCGATCGCCTGAACGGTCGGGGCTCCGGGCGCCCCGGTGCTGGCATCGAGGCCGCTGGGGACGTCGATGGCCACGGTCCGGCCGGCCGGGAGTCGCGCGATCGCCGCGGCCTGGGGTGGTCGCGGGTCACCGCGCACACCGGTCCCGAGCAGCGCGTCGACCACGAGCTCCGCGGCCTCGATCTCCTCGGCATCGATCGCCCCGTCGGGATGCGCGGCGATCGGAGCACCCAGGCTGCGGACCGCCCCGAGGTGCAGCGTGACCAGCTCGCCGAGGCTGCCGGGATCCGCCACCAGGGCGACCCTCACCGGGAACCCCCAGGTGAGGAGGTGGCGCGCCGCCACCAGACCGTCGCCCGCGTTGTTGCCATGACCGGCAACAACGAGGATGGGGACGGCGCGTCCGGCGGCGATCCCGAACAGCCAGCGGGCGACCTGCCAGCCGGCGATCTCCATGAGCTGCAGCACGCTGACGCCGCAGCTGGTGGCGGCCCGGTCGAGGGCCGACTGCTGCTCCGAGGTGAGGGCGCCGTAGTCGCGCCGGCTCACCTCGCTCTCCGCGGTCATCGCAGCTCGACGGTGAGCGGGGTCCCGACCCGGACGCCGGTCCGCGCCGCGGCTGAGGTCTCGCGGCCGGCCAGCTCGAGATGGCCGGCGCTGTTCCAGAGCATCGCCAGGCCAGCACCGTAACCCCTCTCGGGCTCCCCGCCCGGGGGCGAGTCGATCTCCGCGTAGGTCGTCACCAGCCGGTCGGTCCCGCCGGCGGGCCAGCGCAGGCCGGCGGGCTCGCGTCCACCGAGGTCGGCGGGCCGCACTCCCGTGATGCAGTTGCCGAAGTGGTCGACGGACACCACCAGCGTGCGCAGCCGGTCGCCCTCGAGGACGGGTGACAGGTCCTCGCGAAGCTGGGGTGCGTCGATCGGCCGACCGCAGCCGGAGACGGGGGTCCCGCTGGCCAGCAGGGCCGCCAGGGGCGCGAAGAGGTCGCGCCCGTGGAACGTCGGCGACGCGCCGCTGGGGGCGGGAAGGAGAACCGCGCGCCGTTGGCGAGCCTCCATCCAGAGGTAGGAGACCAGGCCGGTGTCCGGCGCCACGCACGCCACCCCATCGCACTCGACCGCGACCGCCTCGCGGCGCCCACCCACCCCGGGGTCGACCACGGCGCAGATGACGCTGCCCGGCCCGAAGGCACGGGCCAGCACCTTGCAGCGGTAGGCGCCGGTGAGCACGTCACCGGGCGGCACCAGATGGGTGCCGTCCACGCAGCGCAGCCCGGGGGCGGCGGACCAGGCCGCCGCCCACAGTTGCGCGGCATAGCCGTCCTCCAGGCCGTAGTCGGTCACGAAGACCAGGGTTCCCGACACCGGTCAGGAACGTTACCAGTGCCGGCCGCCGATGCCCAGCGGGCGCCCGAGGGTCGTGGGGGAGGCGAGCGGAAGGGCAGGGAGGGCGATGCCCACAAGGGCAAGAAGGGCGATGCCCACAGGGGCAAGGAGGACGATGACCACAGGGGCAAGGAGGGCGATGACAGACGGAAGGGGCGGCCAGGCGCCGGGCCCGGCCACCCCTTCACGGGTGGGACGTTTTTCGGCCTCTAGTAGTCCGGCATGGGCGGCGCGGACTGCCCCTTGTTCTTCTCCGGGATGTCGGTGATCAGCGCCTCGGTGGTCAGCAGCAGCCCCGCGATCGACGCGGCGTTCTGCACGGCCGACCGGGTGACCTTGGTGGGGTCGATGATCCCGGCGGCGACCATGGTCACGTACTCGCCGGTGGCCGCGTCCAGCCCCTGGCCCTTGGGCAGGCCCTTGACCTTCTCGACCACCACCGAGCCCTCGAGCCCGGCGTTGACGGCGATCTGGCGGAGCGGCTCCTCCAGCGCCCGGCGCAGGATGTTGACGCCGGCCAGCTCGTCACCCTCGGCCTTCACCTTGTCGAGAGCAGCGATGGAGTTGAGCAGGACGACCCCGCCCCCGGGGACGATCCCCTCCTCCACCGCGGCGCGGGTGGCCGAGACGGCGTCCTCCATCCGGTGCTTCTTCTCCTTGAGCTCGGTCTCGGTGGCGGCGCCGACCTTGATCACGGCCACTCCACCGGAGAGCTTGGCGAGACGCTCCTGGAGCTTCTCCTTGTCCCAGTCGGAGGTCGACTTCTCGATCTCCGCCTTGATCTGCTCGATGCGTCCCTTGATGGCGTCCTGGCCGCCCGCACCCTCGACGATGGTGGTGTCGTCCTTGGTGATGGTCACCCGCCGGGCGCGACCGAGCTGGTTGAGCGTCGCGGAGTCCAGCTTGATGCCGATCTCCTCGCTCACCACGGTGCCGTCGGTGAGGATGGCGATGTCCTGAAGCATCGCCTTGCGCCGGTCGCCGAAGCCGGGGGCCTTCACGGCCACGGCGTTGAAGGTGCCGCGCAGCTTGTTGACGATGACCGTCGCCAGCGCCTCGCCCTCGACGTCCTCGGCGATGATCAGCAGCGGCTTGCTCATCTGGACGACCTTCTCGAGGATGGGCAGGAGGTCGGCGACCGCCGAGATCTTGCGGTCGGTGATGAGGATGTAGGGCTCCTCGAGCACCGCCTCCATCCGCTGGGCGTTGGTGACCATGTAGGCCGAGATGTAGCCCTTGTCGAACTGCATCCCCTCGACCAGCTCCAGCTCGGTCTCCAAGCCCTTGGACTCCTCGACCGTGATGACCCCGTCCTTGCCCACCTTCTCCATGGCATTGGCCACGGTCTCGCCGACCGCCGGGTCGGCTGCGGAGATGGAGGCCACCTGGGCGATCTTCTCCCGCTCGGTGACGGGCAGCGACTGCGCCTTGATGGCCTCGACCACGGCGGCCACGCCCTTGTCGATGCCCCGCTTGAGGAGGATCGGGTTGGCGCCGGTGCCGACCTGGCGGAGGCCGGCCTCGATGAGGGCCTGGGCGAGCACGGTGGCGGTGGTGGTGCCATCGCCGGCGATGTCGTTGGTCTTGGAGGCGACCTCCTTGACCAGCTGGGCACCCATGTTCTCGAACGGCTGCTCGAGCTCGATCTCCTTGGCGATGGTCACGCCGTCGTTAGTGATCGTCGGGGAGCCGAACTTCTTGTCGAGGACGACGTTGCGGCCCTTGGGACCGAGGGTGATCCTCACCGCGTTGGCGACGGCATCGACGCCGCGCTTGAGAGCGGCACGAGCGTCCACGTCATAGATCAGCTGTTTGGCCATGAACCTCCTCCACCGCCTGCCCGGTGGGCAGGGCTCCTGGAACGGTCGGGATGAAGCGTCGGCGGTATCTTAGCACTCGGGGTGGGCGAGTGCTAGCGGCCCCGGGCTTCGAGTGCCAGCGTCGGGTGGGCGCGGTGGGTGGGGCGTGCGGCGCGGGTGGTGGCACGGGCAGCCCGGCGGACGGCTTCCGGGGCCTGGCCCCGAGGGGGAGCGAATATGATCGCGGCATGCCAGCCAAACGCCCGCTGATCCGCCGCGCCGCCGCGCTGTCCGCCGCCGGCGGGGCGGTCGCGCTCTCGGTGAGGGCTCTCTCCCGCCCCCGACCCGCGACCGAGCACCAGCTGATCGACTGGGGCGCGGTGCGGCGCACCGCCGCCGCCCGCTCGGGCGAGCGGGTCCGGCTGCGGCCGGAGAGGGCGGCACGCCTCGCCGCCGGTTACGACGCGCTCGCCGCCGAGCTGGTGCCGCTACTGGCCGAGGTGTGCGGCGCGTCGCCCGCCGAGGTCCCCCGGATCACCGTCCTCGACCGCCACGGGTTCATCGACGCCAACCTGCTGATCGTGCGCCGGCTCCTCGACCCCGTCGAGAGACTGCGGGCCACCGTCCCGGAGACCGCGCTCACCGCTCTCGGCCGGAGGCTGACGAGCCGCTATGTCGGCGAGGTCTTCGGCTTCATGTCGCAGCGGGTGCTGGGGCAGTACGACCCGGTGCTGATGCTCCCCGGTCCCACGCTCGCGCCCGAGACGAGCGGTCCCGGCGGCGGGCCCACGCGGCCGGCGAGTGCCCTCTTCCTGGTGGAACCCAACGTCGAGCTGCTCCAGCGTGGCCAGGACGCTCCGGCCGAGCCCCTTCGGAGGTGGCTGATCCTCCACGAGGCCACCCACGCCTGGCAGTTCGAGGCCCACTCCTGGCTCGGCCCGTACATCGGCGGCCTGATGAACGAGCTGCTGGCGGCGGGGCTCACCGATCCGCCCGGGGGGGTCCGCTCCTCGAAGCTGACGCCCGACCTGCTCCACCGCCTCGGCGTGAGCGTCGCGGGACAGCTCCGCGGGGTGGGCCGGCTCCAGGCGGTCATGAGCATCCTCGAGGGGTACAGCAACCTGGTGATGCACCGGGTCGGGAGGGACCACATCGAGGAGTTCGACGAGCTCGAGGCCGCCTTCCACAGGCGCCAGACCCAGCGGACCCTCATCGAACGGCTCGTCCTCGGGCTCACCGGCATCTCGCTCAAGCTGCGCCAGTACGACCTCGGCGAGCGGTTCGCCGAGGCCCTCATCGCCGACGGCGGGTACCCCCTGCTCAACCGGGTCTGGGAGGGACCCGCGCTGATGCCGACGATGGCCGAGCTGCGGGCCCCCGCGCGCTGGATCACGCGGGTCGGTCGGGACGCCTGAGGCCGCCGGGCCGACCGGATTGACACCCACCGCACCCGGCTGAGAGTCTCCCGGCGTGACCCCCGCTCCGCGCGACGCCACCCCCTCCCTCGACTCCGCCGGGTACGACCTGGTCTACGTCCGGGCGCGGCAGTGGGACGCCGCCCGTCCCCGGACCGACTCGCTGCTGCAGCTCGACTTCGAGTTCGAGGGGTCCTCGCTCTCCCTGGAGGCGGCGCGGGCTCGGCGCCGTGCGGTCGACCGGCATGGGACCACCGCCCTGATCGTGCCGGAGCGGTACCGCACCGCCGGGACCGCCCTCGCCGATGCCGCCCGGCTGGCGGCCGCCGCCGCCCGGCGGACCGAACCCGGGCTGCGTCCCGAGCCTCCCCGCTTCCACGCCGACCACCCCATGTTCTTCACCTTCGCCGTCCCCGTCGCGGGAGCGGAGAGGGCACCGGCCGGACCGGACCCGGGGCTGCTCGTGAGCGTGGACAAGTGCGACGGCCACATCTGGACCGAGCGGGAGATGAGCGAGTACTTCGACCTGATCGGCCCGCGGTGACCGGCGATCGCCACGCCGGGGATCGCCACGCCCTGGAGGCCGTGCCCGGGCCAACCCGGCGCCCGCTGCGCGTCCTCTGCGCCCCCAACGCCTTCAAGGGGACGCTCAGCGCGCCCGCGGTGGCCGCGGCGCTGGCGGCCGGGGTGCGCGACGCCGGAGCGGAGGCGACCATGGTGCCGATGGCCGACGGGGGCGACGGCACGCTCGACACGCTGCTCGCCGGGTCGGGCTCGGCCCGCTGCGAGCGCCAGCCCGTCCACGGACCTCTCGGCGGACGCCTGGTGGCCCGGCTGGGCTGGCTCGACGCCACCACCGCCGTCGTCGAGCTGGCCGAGGCCGCCGGCCTCCGGCGCCTTGCGGGCCGGCGCGAGCCTCTCCGCGCCTCCTCGCGGGGAGCCGGTGACCTGATCCGCCACGCCCTCGACGGCGGCGCGTCACGGATCCTGGTGGGGATCGGGGGGTCGGCCTGCACCGACGGCGGTGCCGGTCTGCTGGCCGCTCTCGGAGCTCGACTGCTCGACGCGCGGGGCCGCCACATCGCGGACGGGGGTGGCTCGCTCGTGGATCTGGAGCGGGCCGACCTCGGGGACCTCGACCCCCGGCTGCGCGGGTGCCGGGTCGAGGTCGCCACCGACGTCAACAGCCCGCTGCTCGGCGAGCGGGGGGCGGCCGCCGTCTTCGGGCCGCAGAAGGGGGCGAGCCCAGCGCAGGTCGCGCGACTGGACGCGGGCCTGCGCCGCCTCGCCGAGGTGCTCGAGCGCGACGCGGCCGTCGCTCCCGCGCTCCGGGTCCGGCCCGGTGCCGGGGCCGCCGGCGGCAGCGGCTACGGGCTGGCGGCGGCCGGCGCACGGCTGCTCCCGGGAGCCCCGCTGGTCGCCGTGGCGGCCGGCCTGGACCGGGCCATCGCCGAGGCGGACCTGGTGGTCACCGGCGAGGGGCGGCTGGACAGTCAGACCAGCGCGGGCAAGGCCCCGATCGAGGTGGCCCGGCGAGCGGCCCGGCTGGGCGTCCTCTGCATCGCGGTCGCGGGCGTCGTGGAGTCGGTGCCCGCGGAGTTCCACCACGCCATCGCGCTGACCGATGTCGCCAGGCCGGGGGAGGAGGCGGAGAGGGTCCCTCGACGGCTCCTGCGCCGGGCGGGAGCCGGGATCGTCCGCGATGCCGTCAGGGGCCGCTGACCGGATCGTCCGCGACGCCGTCAGGGGCCGCTGCCCGGATCGTCCGCGACGCGGTCAGGGGCGGCTGGTCGGGCTCACCAGATCGGGCGCAGCCACTCCGCGTACTTCGGGTTCGCCCCGGTCACGATGTGCTGGTAGAGGTCCTGGATCCGCAGGGTGAGCGGTCCCGGCTCGCCGTCGCCGACGGTCCGGCGATCGATCTCGGTCACCGGGGCCACCTGCGCGCCGGTCCCGCACATGAAGACCTCGTCGGCCGCGTACAGCTCGCTGCGGCCGATGGAGCGCTCGATCACGTCCAGCCCCAGCTCCTCGCGGAAGAGGTGGATGATCCCCCGGCGGGTGATCCCCTCGAGGATGTTGTCCGATGGGGCCGGCGTCGAGACCACCCCCTCCCGGACGATGAAGATGTTCTCCCCGGTGCCCTCGCAGACGTTGCCGGAAGCGGTGAGCATCACCGCCTCGTCGAAGCCGGCCTGGAGGGCCTCGGACTTGGCGAGCGCGCTGTTGATGTAGATGCCGGTGCACTTGGTCCGCGGCGGAGCCATGTTGTCGTCGATGCGGCGCCACGACGAGACCATGCAGCGCATCCCGCCGGTGGGCACGTAGTCACCCATCGGCGCGGTGACGATGGCGAAGCTGTCCGGGATGTCATGGAGCCGGAAGCCGATCGCCTCGGCCGACTTGAAGATCAGCGGGCGGATGTAGGTGGTCTCCCGGGAGTCGTTGCGCCGGAGCAGCTCGTGGGTGATGTCGCAGAGCTCCTGGACGCCGTGCGGGACCTGCATCTGCAGCGTCCGGGCGTTCCGGTGCAGCCGCCGGTAGTGCTCGGGGAACCAGAGTCCGTAGAGCTGTTTCCGCTGCTCGCTCCAGTAGGCGCGGATGCCTTCGAAACATCCGGTGCCGTAGTTGAGGCCCTGGGTGAGGAGGCCGATCCTGGCGTCTCGGTAGCGGCGGAACTCACCGTCGAAGTAGACCCACGAGTCCGCACGTCGGGTGGCTTCGTCGGTGGCGGTGGGGGTGGCGATCTGGGTCATGGGCGCAGCGTACACCCGCCGCGGCGGGGCTGGCCGGGGGCCGGTTCAGCGCGCCAGGCGGGGCAGCAGGCTCGCCGACGCGGCGATCCCCACCGTGACCGCGAGCACCAGGACCACCAGGTCGAGGAGCATGGCGGAGGGGGTGCCCAGGAGCAGGCCGCGGAGGGCGTCGACCTCGTAGCTCATCGGGTTGGCGGCGCTCAGCCCCTGGAGCCAGCCCGGCATGACCCGCACCGGGTAGAGCGCGTTGGAGGCGAAGAAGAGGGGCATGGTGATCGCCTGACCGACGCCCATCAGACGCTCCCGGTGGAGCACGATCCCGGCGATGGTCATGGAGAGACAGGAGAAGAAGGCGGCCCCCAGCACCACGAACAGCGCCACCCCGAGGAGGTCGAGCGGATTCCAGTCGAAGTGGACCTGGAGCAGGACCGAGAGCACCAGGATGACCACCACCTGGGCGAGCGAGCGCACTCCGGCGGCGAACGCCTTACCGCTGATGAGGGCGAGGCGCGGGGTGGGCGTGGCCATCAGCTTGGTGAGGATCCCGGAGTCCCGCTCCCAGATGATCTGGATGCCGAAGAAGATGGCGATGAAGAGGGCCGACTGGGCCATGATCCCGGGCGAGAGGTAGGCGAGGTAGCCGATCCCCTTGGGGGTGGGGATGGCGTGCAGGTGGCTGAAGGTCTCACCGAAGATGAGCAGCCACAGCACCGGCTGGACCGCGCGGAGGTAGAGCTCGGAGCGGTCGTGGCGGATCTTGCGCAGCTCCACGAGCCAGAAGGTGACCACCCGGCTGGGATAGAGCCGCCACCAGGCCGGCAGCACCGCCGCGTCGACCCGGGCCTCAGCCGAGACGCTGCGCGGTGCGACGCGTGCTGCGGACATCGCGACCTCCTCCTGACAGCTCCTCGTCCTCGATGGCGGCGCCGACGTGGTGACGGAAGACGTCGTCGAGCGTGGCTCCCGGCCCCAGGGCCGACTTGAGGTTGGCGGGCGTCCCCTCGGCCCTGAAGCGGCCGTGGTGCATCAGGGCGACCCGGTCGCTGAGCACGTCCGCCTCCTCCATGTAGTGGGTGGTGAGCAGGACGGCCATGCCGGTCTCCTGGCGAAGCGTCCGGACCCGCTCCCAGACGTCCGCGCGAGCCAGCGGGTCGAGACCGATGGTGGGCTCGTCGAGCACCAGCAGCGCGGGCCGGTTGACCAGGGCCTGAGCGAGCTCGAGACGGCGGATCATCCCTCCGGAGTAGGTGCGCACCAGCCGGTCGCGCACGTCGTCCAGCCCCATCACCGCAAGCACCTCGCGCACCCGTCCCTCCCGCTCGCGACGGGGCAGGTCGAAGAGGCGGGCGAAGAGCCAGACGTTCTCGTAGCCGCTCAGCTGGAAGTCGGCGGAGAGCTGCTGGGGCAGATAACCGATCAGATGGCGGACCAGCATCGCCGCCCGGCGGACGTCATGGCCGAAGACGGTCGCCCGGCCCGAGTCGGGGGCGATCAGGGTGGTGAGCACCCGAATGGTGGTGGTCTTGCCGGCGCCGTTGGGACCGAGGAGGGCGAACACCTCCCCCGGCTCGATGTGGAAGGAGATGCCGTCGACCGCCCTCACCGCGCCGAAGCTGACCTGGAGCTCCGAGCAGTCGACCGGGAGCGCGGTCCGAGCGAGGCCCCCACCGGCGGGGGCCATCTCAACGGCCAAGCCGGACCTCCGCCGAGGACGCCCCGTCAGCCGGCGATCCCGGCCGGATCGGGGACAGGACGGCGGCCCGCCCCGCCTCGGGCGATCGACCCTCCTCGAGCCAGACGGCGACCCGCTCCAGCACCGGCACGGCACGCTCCACCACCAACCGATCGGCGCTGTCCAGGTCTGCCAGCCGGGCGGCGAGGATCTCCTGGCGGCGGTCGCGCCAGCGCCGGAGCCGCTGCTCCGCGGCCGCGCTGAGCCGGAGGTGGGCGACCCGCCCGTCGTCGGGGTCGGCCACCCGCCGCACCAGCCCGGCATCGACCAGCCGGTGCACCAGGGTGCTCACGGTGTTGGGGGCGAGTCGCAGCTCGGCGGCGGCGTCCTGGACCCGCAGCCCGGGGCGGCGGTCGACCAGCCGGAGGATCTCCATCTGGGCCTCCGGCAGGGGTGGGATCGCCGTCCCGGCACGGACCTCGCGGTTGAGCGAGCGGCGGAGCCGGCCGACCGACCGGGCCAGGTCCGCGGCGAGGGAGTCGGTGTCGGTCGGAGGTGCGGGCACGGAACCGAGTGTAGCAATTCTGTCTCAGACAGATATGAATTGGGGATGGCCGGAACGGTGGCGCGCCTGCTGCCTCAGGGTCCAGGGCGCGTCCCCTCGATCGGTCAGACCGTGGCCACCGGGTGTCGCGTCGGTGACGAGGTTGTGACTCCCTCTTCGCTCGGGGGAGATCGGCGCCGATTAGGCTGGATGGGAGCCATGCGGTCCAGCCCGCTTCGAGGAGCACCCGCCACCGCGCCGCCCTCCGGGCGGCGGCAGCCACCGGCAGCGTCGGTGCAGCAGAGCTTCCCGTTCGCCTCCCACCGCCGGCCCGTCGAGGACCTCTCCGACTCCGAGCGGGATCTGGGCGCGCTGGATACCGAGCTGAGCGCGATCGCCCTCCGCGCCGCGGAGCGGGGCCTCTCGCTCAGCAGCGCAGGCACGACGGTACCTGATCTGGACTCGTACCGGATGGAGGCGGTCAAACTGAGCGCCGACCAGAACCAGGTGCTCAGCAGGGCTGCACGGCGGGCGCGCAGGTTGAGTGGCGCGGACAGGGTCGTGATCGAGGTGACCGACGGCGGGGGCTCTCTCCGCCGAGCGACTGCCGGGACCGGCGCCATGCCCGACCACGCATGGCGGGCCCGGGCAGCGAGCACCCTCCGGGTCTGCGCCGACACCGGGGCCGACCCTCGGGTGGATCGGGAGACGTGCCGCCGCCTCGGGGTCAGGTCGCTGGTGAGCGTCCCGCTGCGCCGGCGGAACGTGGTGCTGGGGACGGTGGCGGCAGCCTCGTCACGGGCCGACGCCTTCGATGAGCGGCGCATCGCCCTGCTCAAGCTGCTGGGGCGCCGGGTCGCCGCATCCCTCATGAGGCTGCGCCTCATCGAGGCCATGCGCCTGGCGGACCTGGAGCACGTGACCGCGCTGGTCAACCGCGAATCGCTCTTCCGCCGGCTCTTCTACGAGAACCCCCAGCCGATGTGGGTGCTGGACGCGGAGACGCGGCGGTTCCTCGCCGTCAACGATGCCGCGGTCGCCAAATACGGGTACTCCGCCGAGGAGTTCGCGGCGCAGACCCCCGACGCGCTCCGTCCCGACATCGAGAGGTTCCACGCCGAGTTCGACCGGGCGTTGCGGGAGACCGCGACCTTCAGCGCCAAGCACCGGCTGCGCGACGGCCGGGTCATCGACGTGGAGATCACCGCCGGGCCCCAGGAGTTCAATGGCCATCCGGCGATGCTCTCGATCGTCAACGACGTGACCGAGCGGAACCGCCTCTACAAGCAGCTGCGCGACGGCGCCTTCCACGACTCGCTGACCGGCGGGGCCAACCGGACCCTCTTCACCGAGAGGGTGGCCCACGCGCTGACCAGGATGCGCCGCCGCAGCGCCACCATCGCGGTGCTGGTCGCCGACATCGACCACTTCAAGCACGTCAACGACAGCATGGGACACGCAGCCGGCGACGCCCTCCTCCAGGCGGCCGCGGCCCGGATCCAGCTCACCCTGCGCCCCGGCGACACCGTCGCGCGGCTGAGCGCCGACGAGTTCGCCATCCTGCTCGAGGAGGTCGGGCACCCGGAGGGGGCCATCGACGCGGCCGAGCGCCTCACCGGGGCCTTCGCCGACCCGCTCGACTTCGCCGACGGCAGCCTGGTCATGACCCTCAGCATCGGGGTCGCGACCTCCTCGAACAGCCAGACCACCGCCGAGGAGCTGCTGGGCGACGCCGAGCTGGCCATGTACGCGGCCAAGTCGGAGGGCCGGGGCCGGGTGACGGTCTTCGAGCCGAGCATGCAGGCCACGGCCGCGGAGCGGCTCAGCCTGGAGCAGGATCTCCGCCGCGCCGTGGATCGCGGCGAGCTGCGGCTCTGCTACCAGCCCCTGGTCGCCACCCAGAGCGGTGAGATCGTGGGCTGCGAGGCGCTGGTCCGCTGGCAGCACCCGGTCCGGGGCCTGGTCCCCCCCGACAGCTTCATCCCGCTCGCCGAGGAGACCGGGGTCATCACCGCCATCGACACCTGGGTGCTCCGCACCGCCTGCGCCCAGGCTGCCGCCTGGCACCGTGCCGGCCACCGCGATCTCTTCGTCGCCATCAACGTCTCGGGCTGTGAGCTGGGCCGCGCCGACCTGGTGGACCGGGTCGAGGCGGTCGTGCTCGAGAGCGGGCTGTCCCCGGCGTACCTGGAGGTCGAGATCACCGAGAGCGCCGCGGCGGTGCAGCCGGCCGAGGCCCTCGAGGAGCTCCGCCAGCTCCGCCGGGCGGGGATCACCGTCGCCATCGACGACTTCGGGACCGGCTACTCGAGCCTCAGCAAGCTGTCGACCTTCCCGGTCGACCGGCTCAAGATCGACCGCTCCTTCCTGACCATGATCAAGCGGGAGTCCGACGACGAGCCGCTGGTCGCCGCGATGATCGGCATGGGTCACCGCCTCGGCTTGGAGGTCACCGCCGAGGGGGTGGAGACGGCGGCCCAAGTCGCCTTTCTCCGCCGCAACGGCTGCGATCTGCTTCAGGGTTTCCTGTTCAGCCGGCCGGTCCCCGCCGAAGCCTTCGAGGAGCTGCTCGGGAGCGCTCCACAGCAGGCCGGGACGGCTTGATAAAGTAGCCGGCCACCATCTCTGGCCGCCCCGACCGGGTCAGCCCGCCGGTTCGCGGTGGTCCTGATCGGTTCGGAGTGAACAGGAGACCGGTCATGACCCTCGACACCCCCACCGGAAGGCTCGCAGAGGCACGCAGCGTCCGCTGGAACCCGAGCCCGGAGGAGCTGCGGGAGCTCACGTCTCGGATGCCCAACGCCAGGCGGACCGTCTTCGACAACTACAACGTGCAGACCAGGGTGACCTCGCGCAGCAAGGCGAGCACCTACGTGGTCACCGACACCCCCGAGCGACACAGCGACCAGACCATCACCCGGGCGGAGGGTGCCCGCCTGGCCCGGCTCCAGGACGAGTACATCCATGACCAGGCGATGCTGGTCATCGACGGCTACATCGGCAACGACCCCACCGACCGGGTCCCCGCCCGCCTCTACATCGAGGCCGCGAACGCCAACATCGCCGGGATGCAGCGCTGGCTCTATTTCGACGCCGACGATGCCGGCCCGGACTTCGAACCACGCCTCACGGTCATCGACACCCCCAACCTGACCGCTCCCGGATACCCGGCGGACCGCATCATCGCCGTCGACCTCGAGGCGGGGATCACCCGGGTGCTGAACTCCGATTACTTCGGAGAGTCCAAGAAGGGCGGCCTGCGGATGTGGAACACCCTCGTGTACGACCGCGGTGGGCTGGCGCTGCACGCCGGCTGCAAGGTGATCCCCACGCCACGGGGCGAGCAGACCATGCTCATCGTCGGGCTCTCCGGGACCGGCAAGACCACCACCACCTTCACCCGCCAGAACGACTCCAAGCCGGTGCAGGACGACTTCGTCGCCCTCTATCCGGGCGGCCGGGTGGTGGCCACCGAGAACGGCTGCTTCGCCAAGACCTTCAGCCTCGACCCGAAGTTCGAGCCCTCCATCCACGGCGCGGTCTGCAAGCGCGAGGCCTACCTGGAGAACGTCTCCCAGAACGACGCCGGGGAGCTGGACTTCTTCGACACGGCCTACACCCAGAATGGCCGGTCGGTCTTTCGCATGGAGGCGCTGGGCTGGCACCGCGACGCGCGCGAGCTGAACCGGGTGGACCAGCTGCTGATCCTCAACCGCAACGAGAACATCATCCCCGGGGTCGCCCGTCTCAACCGGGCGCAGGCGGCCGCGTACTTCATGCTGGGCGAGACCAAGGGCACCAGCGCCGGCGGCAAGGACGAGGAGGGAAAGTTCCTGCGCGTGCCGGGGACCAACCCATTCTTCCCGCTCCGTCACGAGCAGCAGGGCAACCGCTTCCTGGAGCTGCTCGGAAGCTGCGACTTCGAGGTCTTCCTGATGAACACCGGCTGGGTCGGCGGCCCCGACGGCGACGATCGCAGCAAGAAGGTGACCATCCCCCACTCCAGCGCCATCGTCAAGGCGATCGCGGAGGGCACCATCTCCTGGGAGGACGACCCGGACTTCGGCTACGAGGTGGCCGCGGTGGTGCCCGGGGTCGACGACCTCGAGATCCTCCAGCCGCGCCGCCTCTACGCGCGCCAGGGACGCGTCGACGAGTACCGGCGGCTGGTGGAGCAGCTCCGCCAGGACCGGCGCGCCTACCTGCTGAGGTGGGAGGGCCTGGACCCCGCGATCGTCGCCGCCGCCGGCTGAGACACTCCGGCCCCGGGGCGGGACCGGCTCACCTGCGGAACCGCTCGATGGCCCCGATGATGTCGTCGGGGGCCGCTCCCTTGACCACGTACCCGGAGGCACCCGCCTGGCGCATCCGGCGCATGGTCTCGCCGTCGTCCCAGGCCGAGAGGGCGACGATGCGAGTCCCGGGGGATGCGACGCGGATGCCCTCGGCGGCGCGCACGCCGCCGCCGCCGGGCATCTTCACATCCAGGATGGCGACATCGGGTCGATGGATGCCGGCCAGATCGATGGCGCTGTCCGGGTCGGCCGCCAGCCCCACGACCTTGTAGCCGGGCTCGCCGCTGAGCAGGTCGCCGAGGGCACCCCGCATGGTGGCGTCGTCGTCGGCGATGAGCACCCGGATGGTCATGACACCACCGATCCGGCCGTCTCCGCGCCGCAGCCGTCGCCGGCACCGGGGGGAGGGGTCGTGCCAGCGCTCAGAACCCGGCTGCCCACGCAGTAGCGGACGTTGGTCCCGACACCGGGCTCACTCTCGACGGTGAACCACCCTCCGCTCTGCTCCGCCCTCTCCCTCATCACGAGCAGGCCGAGGTGCCCCGGCGCCTGCTGCGGCAGGCTGGTGTCGAAGCCGGCGCCGTCGTCTCTGATCTCCACCATGATGCCCCCGTCACCGGCGCTGAGCGCGATCTCGACGCGGCCGGCCCGGGCGTGCTTGCAGATGTTGGCCACGGCCTCCTGGGCGATGCGGTAGACCACGGTCCGGGCCTCCGGCTCCGGCTCCAGCGGCAGCCGGTCGTCCAGCGCGTAGGCGAGCCCCGCGTCCTCGGCGACCTGGGCCAGGAAGGCGTGGAGAGCCGCGGCGATGCCGTGGGCCTCGAGCGCCGGCGGCCGCAGCACGAACATGAGGTGGCGGAGGCGGGTGATCGACTGGCGGACGTCGTGCTCGAGGTTGACGAGGAGCGGATCGAGCGCGCCACCGCCGAGCCGGCGGCGGAGCGTGGCCAGGCGCAGGGCGACCGCGGTCATCACCTGGACCGAGTCGTCGTGGATGTCGTCGGCGATCCGCTGCCGCTCCTCCTCCTGAGCCTGGACGATGTGGGCCAGCAGCTGGCTCCGGTCCTCGGCGCTCTTGCGCAGCTCCTCGACCGAGAGCCGGAGCTGGGCCTGGACCCGGGAGCGTTCGGTGGCCAGCGCGACCACGTTGGCGAGGCTGCGGACGAAGTTCACATCGTCGTCCGAATGCGCGACCGGCTGACGCCAGATCGCCAGCAGGACGCCGGCCACGCGGAGGCCGGTGCGGATCGGCACGATCAGCACGCTGCCCGGCTCACCCCACTCGGAGGTGGCACGGATGCCGCGCCCGAGCCCGAGGTCGTCCCCCGGGTACCTGGCCACCAGCGGCTCCCCGTCGCGCATGACCCTGGCGCAGAGCTGCTCCCAGCGGAGCAGCTCGCCGGCGACCGGCTCGGCAGGGGAGCCGGCGCGGGCGAGGGCGACGAGGCCGTCGGGGCCGCGCTCGAGCACGGTCACGAGGTCGGCGTCGAGGTTGGCGGCGGCCGCCTCACAGGTGGCATGGGCGAGCCCCTGCAGATCCTCGCCACCACCGAGCGCGCCCTGCCCGAGGGCGGCGACCGCGGCCTGCTGGCGGAGCCGGCGGGCAGCGAGGTCGGTCACCTGCTGGCGGCGTTCCACCGCCGCCAGGACGGCCGCCACCCCGATCACCGCAGCCCGGGCCGCCGCGTCGAAGGCGCCCCGCGCCCTTGCGACGACGAGGACCTGGTCGACCCCATGGCGCTCCAGGCCGGCGGCGATGGCGATGCGCTGGCCGTCGCGGTGGAGGAGGGCGGCGATCGCGCCGGCCTCCGGAGCGGCGCTCGGGCGCAGGCTCGCCTGCTCGGTCGTGCACAGCTTCCGATCGGCCTCGGTCGCGATCAGGGCGTCGGGGGCGTGGCGGACCCCGACGTGGGCGAGCACGGATACCCAGGGGTCCGAGGCGCCGACCCCGAACAGGGCGACGGCGCTGGCTCCGACCCGCTCCGCGAGGACGGTGAGAATCCGGTGCTGCACGCCGTCGCGGCCCTCCCCACCGAGCGCGAGCACGGCGACCTCCGCCGCGACCGGATCGCTCGCCGCGGGCACGACCGGGCCGGCCCCGGTGGCGCCGGTGCCGACATCGCCACCCGCCGATCCCCCCGCCGCGTCACGCGGTGACATGGAGGTTCCAGACCACCGCCGCGAACCCGGCCAGGACGGCGAGCAGCCCGAGGAGCCGGGCGCTGCGGCCGCGCAGCCTGGCCATGTTGAAGAGGACGGTGGTGGCGATCAGGACCTTCTCCACGAGCAGCCCAGCCACGCCCCATCGGGCGATGACCGCGGCGCTGATGGGGTTCTGCTCCGGCCAGTGGTTCGCAAGTGCCGCCACGGTCGTGGCCGCGTCGGCGAGCTGCGACACCGCGACGGCGGCGGCCAGCCAGGCGGCCAGCGAGTCGGCGGCCAGGGCCTGGAGGTCGCGGATCAGACCGTCCCGATAGGTGGCCAGGTCGCCACCGCAACTGATCAGCAGGCGGCTCATGAAGCCGGGTCTCTGGGGATGGAGGCTGACTGTGCTGATCACGTCCGGTCCTCGGAAGTGGGGTTGATCCGCCACCATCGTGACCTCGACGGCTGGCGGTGCCCAGACACGGACTGCCGGAATTCGGGTGGTGCGACTGCACTACCCCAAGGGTTCGGGCCGGTTGGTCGGGTGGCCCGGCGCGAGGGTCGTCGGCTCACCCGGGCGCGACGCCGGTCACGGCGTCGCAACGGCGGCCCGACCCGGATACGCGGCCGTGACAGTCCGAAGAAAACCGCCCCCCAGATCGGGCATGCCTCGAACAATACCGGCGAGAGGCTGGTATTCGAACCTCGAAGGAGACCCCGTGCCGGGAGCGACGTCTCGAACCATTCGGGTGTTCATCATCGATGACCACCGCATGTTCACCCAGGCGGTGGCGGCGGCCCTCACCGAGGAGCCCGACATGGAGGTGGTGGACACCGTCGAGAATCTGGCCTCCGCGCGCCAGCGCCTGGAGGAGCTCGAGGTCGACGTGATCCTCCTCGACCAGCGCCTCCCCGACGGTCAGGGCACCCATGCGGCAGCCGAGCTGCGCGCCCTCTGCCCCGGCGCCAAGGTGGTGCTGGTCACCGCGGCGATGGAGCCCAGCGTCCTCAACGAGGCCCTGGCGGCGGGTTGCGCCGGCTTCGTCACCAAGGGGGACAGCATCGACGCGCTGGCGGCCGCGGTCCGCGCGGCGGCCTCGGGGGCCACCCCGGTGTCGCCGGCGATGCTGACCCGCATCACGAGGGGTGACAGCAACTCCAGTCTGACCGAGCCACTCACCCCGCGCGAGACCGCGGTGCTGCTCTTCCTGGCCGACGGCATGAGCAATGAGGAGATCGCCAGGCGCCTCTTCATCAGCATCCACACCCTGCGCAACCACATCCAGAGCATCATCAGCAAGCTCGGCGCCCACTCCAAGCTCGAGGCGGTCTCGATCGCCATCCGCGAGGGAGTGATCACCGCGCCGGGCAACGACTACTGAGCGCTCCCCGGGTCTGCGGGGGTGACCTGGGGAGGCCAGGCACCCAACGCCGCTCCCCCTCCGGCTCGCGAGAGCCGGGCATCGAGGTCCCGGAGGCTCACCACTAGTCCCGGATCGTCAGCCTCATCACCACCGTGGTTCCGCGCCCGGGGGCCGAGCTGACCTCCAGCACCCCGCCGGCATCCTGGACCCGCTGCTCGACGAGCAGGAGCCCCATGTGACCGCGGTGCTGGCCCTCGTGGACGGCGGCGGCATCGAAACCCTGCCCGTCGTCCATCAGGCAGAGGCGAATCTCCCCGCGCTCCTGGTTCAGGGTGAGCTCCACCTGGTGGGCGCCAGCGTGCTTGGCGACGTTGCGCACCAGCTCCTGGGCGACCCGGTGGATCAGGCTCCGCACCCGCCCCCCGCAGTCCAGCTCCCCCACCGAGATGCTCACCTGGACCCCGCTCTCGGCGAGCGGCACCAGCAGGGTGCTGAGCGCCCCGGTGAGGCCTCCGCTCTCGATCTCGTCCCCGGCCAGGGTGCCCATGAGGCCGCGCAGATCGGTGGTCACAGCCTGGAGGTCGAGGGTGATCCGCTCGAGGCCCTCGATCGCCGCGCCGATCCGCTCCGGGGTCTGGCCTCCCTCGCGCCGCAGGCCGCGAGAGAGGGTGGCGGTGCGAAGAGTGACGGCGCTCACCAGCTGGATGACCCCGTCGTGCAGATCCGCGGCCAGCTGCCGCCGTTCGCGATCGGAGGCGATCAGCGCCTCGCGGAGGAGCTCCTCGCGCTCATCGGAGAGCTCCGCCTCCCGCTCGGCGGAACGCTCGGCCTCCTGCCACCAGTGGCCGGCCTCGCGCTTGGCCAGCCTGGCGATCCGGATCTGCACAGGGACGATCACCAGGACCACGGTGAGCAGCGCGGCGCCCAATCCCAGGCCCACCAGGTCCGCCCAGCTGGTGGCATGGAGCGCGATCACGGCGGCCGCCACCAGCGGGACGGCCACCACGCTGACCCCGAAGGCGACCGCCGGCACCACCCATCTGGCGGTCTTTGAGACCGCGCCCGCGAGCAGCGGCGGGGCCACGGCCCTGGCGGCACGCGCCTGCGGAGCCTGGCCCGACGGGGACGCGGGTGCACCAGCCCCCCGCTCCACCGTCAATTCCATCGGCGCTGCCAGCCTACGTCGGCGCGGTAACGAACGGCATGGGGAGCCGGTCGCAAACCTGGCTGGATGCGGCGACGGAGAGGGCCGCGGCGAGGCGGCCTTTGCCGCAGCCGGCTACCCAGGAGGTGAGGGCGGCGTTGCCGCAGCCGGATGACCGGGAGGTGGGGCCGGGATGGCCGCGGTCACCGCCCGCCGGCCCCGGCTGCCGGTCAGCGGTGCGGCGGCCACCGGCATCCCGAGGTCGGCGAGCATGGCCAGGTCCAGCTCGGCGCTCCGGCCCAGGGTGGTGAGGTAGTTGCCGACGATCAGACCGTTGGCCCCGGCCAGCATGCCGTAGGCCTGGAGGTCGCGGAGCACCAGTTCCCGGCCGCCGGCGTAGCGGATGACCGCCCGGGGGTTGACCAGCCTCATCAGCGCGGTGCAGCGGAGGGCGTCGAGAGGACGGAGGGGCGCCTCACCCCCGAGCGGCGTCCCCGGCCGGGGATCCAGGAAGTTGCAGGGGATCTCGCGGGCGCCGAGCTCCTGGAGGGCGAAGGCGAGGTCGAGGCGGTCGCTCCAGGTCTCCCCCATCCCGAAGATGCCGCCGCTGCACAGCTCCATGCCGGCGGCGATCACCCGGCGGCAGGTGGCCTGACGATCCTGGAACGTGTGGGTGGAGCAGATGGTCGGGAAGAAGCGCAGGCCGGCCTCGAGGTTGTGGTTGTAGCGGTGGATGCCGGCGGCGGCGAGCAGCTCGGCCTGCCCGTCGGCCAGCAGTCCGAGGGAAGCGTCGACCTCGATGTCGACCGCGGCGCGGATGGCACGGGCGGCTGCACACACCTGGTCCAGCAGGTGGCGGTTGGGGCCGCGGACGGCGACGACGATGCAGAACTCCGTGCCTCCGAGCTCGCGGGTGTGGCGGGCGAGCTCCACCAACCGCTCGGTGCTGAGCAGCGCCTGGCGGGTGACGTCGGTCTGGTAGCGGGCCGATTGGGAGCAGAAGGTGCAGTCCTCGGGACAGCCGCCGGTCTTGGCCGAGACGATCGATTCGACCTCCACCGCCGGCCCCATCCAGTGGAGGCGCACCCGGTGGGCCAGCGCGATCAGCTCGGGCAGGTCGTCGTCACCGACCAGGACGAGGCGCTCGGCGAGGTCGCGATCGATGGCCTCCCCCTGGTCGATCAGCCGGGTGGCGGCCGCCTCCAGGGGGGCGGAGAGTGCGGGCATGGCCGCGAGGATACGAGAGCGCGGGCCGGGAACGTCGGGAAGGTCACAAAACGATCAAGCGTCGGAGCGTTCACCGCAAACGAGCCTAAGCTCTCGATGAGAGAGGAGCCCCGGACGGCGGGGCGCGGTGGCGCGAGGATGAGTGGATGGTGGTGCTGAACCCGACGACGACGGAGTCGATCGTCGAGGCGCAGGCTCCCGCGGGGACGGGCGCGGTGGTGACGGCCTGCTGCCGGGAGCGGGGCTGCGAGGTCCCGGGGTTCATCGCGTGCGCCTATGTCGACGGCCGCGGGCGCTCCTGCGAGACGCGCTGGTGCTCCCACCACGCCCACAAGGTCGGGGCGAAGAGCTACTGCCGGCGCCACGCCAGCACCGTTGCCGCCCTCGGGGGGAAGGTCAACGACCCCAGGGCGCTCCCCGTCGTCGACCATCGCGGCGCATCGCTCGTGAACTGGGTCTGCACCGAGGGGCACGACGCCCTTCGCGAGGCGGTCGCGGCCGAGCTGCGGCCCGGAGAGGTGATCTTCGACGATCACACCGTCAACGTCGTTCGCCGGCCCAACGGGAGCCGGCGCTGGGAGCAGGGCTGGCGCATCGGTGATCGCGGCGGTCTGACCGGTCGGGTGCTGATCTGCGTCGACGAGTGCGACGACGCCCTGATCTCGGTCGAGGTGGGGACCAGCGTGGTGGCGTGCGCCGTGCCACCCTGGATCACCCGGCGGCGAGCCCACCAGGAGGTTGGGGCAGTCCTCGACGCCTCCGACCGCGCCCACTTCTACGGCTTCCTGATCAGCCAGATCCGTCACGCGCTGGCCGCCCGCCGCTGAGCCGGCGCGGAGCCGCGCCGAGCCGCGACGAACCGGGTTGAGGAGGCGGGGCCGGCGCCGGGGGTCGGACGGGACCGGCGTCGGGGGCGGGGCGGAACCGGCTCAGACGCTCGACGGTGTCGCGGCTCCCGGAGCCGCACCCGCGGCCAGCACCAGCGCCAGCGCCTCGCCCGGGGTCAGGGTGGCCAGCTCGAGGCGGCGGCCGCTGCTCAGCCATCCCCTCTCCGCCACGGTCAGATCATCGTCGAGACCGGCGGGCAGCCGCGCCGGGGCGCCCTCGATGACCTGCAGGCCGGTGTCGGACACCGGGGGTCGGAGCCCGGCGTCGACGACGTTGACCGCGCCCGCCCGGCGCAGCGCCGCGGTCAGAGCGCACCCCGCGGGGCCGGCGTCATGGACGGCGACCAGGACCCGGCCGCGGATCTCGGGGGCCAGCTCGCCACCGTCATCGCCCAGGAGCGCGCCCAACTCCGTCACCTCCGTCCCCTCCGGCAGCCGGCCGGCGTTGGCGGCGAAGAGCTCCGCCGTCTCCGCGCGATCGCAGACGACGACGGGCCCGGGTCGCGCCGGGCCGCCCGGACTGAGGGTAGCGTTCCGGATGACCGCTGGACCTGGGCGCGGGAGGACCGCGGGAGGGGCTGCCGGCGCGGGGATGAGCGTGGCCTCGGGTCGCAGCCCGGTGGCCACCAGGCCGCCGAAGGCATCGGGCCGGCTCCGCAGCGCGCCGGCCAGCGCGCCGGTCAGGAACTCGTCGTAGCTGGCGGCCAGTGGCCGGCTCCCGAGGGTCCTCCGGCGCTCCCGGCCACGCTCCATCCGGGCGTTGATCGGGGCCGCGATCAGGGCCGCGACGCCGAGCGCGGCGAGGAACGGGGAGATGGGGATGGAGTGGACGAAGAGCAGCGCCCCGGCGAGCAGGACCAGGATCGACCCGAGCCCAATCAGGCCGCCGGTGATCGAGGGTGCCGGCCGCTCCACGGCCCGGCAGACCGCGTAGTAGAGCTGGCGGGAGGTGTAGCGGTGGCCGCCCTCGCCAAGCCGCTCCGCCTCCTCCACCAGGACCTCGGCCGTGATCGGGAGGAGCACCGGCCGAGTGTGCCATGAGTTGGCCCCGGTCGATGCCGCCTGGCGGCGCGCACCCCGTTCAGACCCGCCGGCGCCCGGGGGTTTTCCCGGATTCGACGCTGCGTGTCCGGCATCCATCGGTGGCCGTGCTGGTCCTCTCCCAATACGTCGAGACCCGCTACGCGATGGAGCTCCTGGCCCGCGGCGCGGACGGGGTTGGCTACCTGCTCAAGGACCGTGTCGGCGACATCTCGGAGCTGCTGGCGGCGATTCGCTCGGTCGCAGCCGGGCGCTCGGTGATCGACCCCACGGTGGTCAGCCGGCTGGTCGGACGCCGCCGCCAGGCCGACCCGATGGAGACGCTCAGCCCGCGGGAGCGCGAGGTGCTGAGTCTGATGGCCGAGGGAAGGTCGAACCGGGCCATCGGAGAGCGCCTGTTCCTCAGCACCAAGACCGTGGAGACGCATGTCTCGGCGATCTTCTCGAAGCTGGGCATCGAGGACACCTCCGATGACAACCGCCGGGTGCTCTCGGTGCTGACCTGGTTGCGCGACGGCGGCGCAGCGGCCTGACCGCGCTGCCCGCGGCCTACGCCGGCGGCGACGCCGGCGCGGCGCGGACGTGCTCGGCGAAGAAGGCCAGCACCCGCTCCCAGGCGTCAGCCGACGCCGCCGGGTCGTAGGCGCGACCCTGGTCGTTGAAGAACGAATGCCGGGCTCCCGGGTAGATCTTGATGTCGTGGACTATCCCGTACTCGTCCAGGCAGGCGTCGAGCTTGCGGCCGAAACGAGCGGTGAAATCGCGACCCGGGTAGCTGCCCACGACCGGGCAGAGCCGGCGCGCCGCGCTGAGCGGCCACGGGTTGCTGGCGTAGAAGGGCGCGATCGCCCGCAGCCGCCGGTCCCGACATCCCCAGGCGACGGCGAGGCCACCGCCCATGCAGAAGCCGATCACCCCGATGCGGCTGCCGTCGACCTCGGGTTGGGCGCTGAGGAACTCGGCGCTCGCCCTCAGGTCGGTGACGGCGAAGCCTCCCCGGCCGGCCAGCGACGCGCCCATCAGGCGGGCCATGCAGATCGCCCGGTTGCGGCCGGCGAAGAGGTCCACCGCCAGCGATGCGTAACCCTCGGCGGCGAGCCGCCCGGTGACGTCGCGGATGTTGTCGTTGAGACCGTAGATCTCGTGGATCACCACCACCCCCGGATGGGGTCCGGGAGCCTCCGGCAGCGCGAGGTGGCCACGGAGGTCGAGGTGGCGCGACGGGATGACAACGTCGTGGGCGGTCATCGCAGGACAGCCGAAGTATGCGCCGGCGTCGAGGGGGAACCGGGCCATCGGCCCGCGACGCTCGGAGCTCCGCGACGCCCCGCGCCGGCGGCGCGGGCGGCCCCGGTCGCGGTCGAGACGCACCGCATTGTGGTCTGATGCACGGGATTGATGAGAAGAGCACACCACGGGGCGCATCGCGGTGCGCACCACGGTGATATCGAGCGCTTCGACCGGTGGGCGACCACCTATGACCGCACGCCGGGACAGTCCTTCTTCCGGAGGATCCACCACCAGGTCGGCGATGCGGTGGTCGCGGGCGGCAGCCGGCCGCGCCGGCTCCTCGACCTCGGCTGCGGCACCGGCCGGCTGCTGGAGGACCTGCGCCGCCGCCTGCCGGAGGCGGAGCTGGTCGGCGTCGATCCCTCGGAGGGGATGCTGGCGGTGGCCCGCCAGCGCCTCACCGGCGAGCCGGGCGTCCGCCTCGAGGTGGCCACCGCGGCCCGGCTGCCGCTCCCGGACGCGAGCGTCGACGTGGTCACCACGACCATGTCGTTTCACCACTGGGAGGAGCAGGACGCCTCGCTCCGCGAGGTGGTCCGGGTGCTGGCCCCCGGCGGCCGCCTGCTGATCGCGGACGTGCTGGGAATCGGGGTCATCGGACGGCTGCTCCGGCCGAGGGGACGCCGCCACGGAGCGGGCTATCGTGACGCCGCCGAGCTGACCGTGCTGCTCCGGGCCGCCGGGTTCAGCGCCTGGCGCTTGCGGCCGCTCTTCGCGCCCGGAGTCCCGATCTTCCTGGCCGAGGCGCGCCGCCCAGCCGACGGCTGATCGCGGAGACCCACGGCGACGGCTGATCGTGGAGACGCACGACGACGGCTGAACGCGGAGACGCGCGGGGCACTCGCTGGGCGGCGAGGTGCCCCGTGGGGCGAGGGCTCCCCGCGCCGCTTGGACGCGGGGAGCGCCGATACCCGTCCCTTCCGGGTGGTCGAGGCCGAGGAGGGCTGAGGAGGACGGGGAAGGTCGGGGCGACCCAGCATCCCACCCGCCCACGCGCCCGCCGCCGCCGGGCAACGGCTTCGTTACCGGCTCCGGCGCCCGCGGCGTACCCTGCAACGGTGGGATCGCAGCGCGAGGAGATCGGGGAGAAGGTCTTCGGCAGCTTCGAGGAGTACTTCCCCCACTACGTGAGCCAGCACAGCCGGCCGGCGACCCGCTGGCTCCACTTCGCGGGCGCCCACCTGGGGGCCGTGGCGGCCGCGGCCGCGCTGGTCAGACGGCAGCCCGCCGGCATCCTCGCCCTCCCGCTGATCGGCTACTGGGTGGCGCGGGGCAGCCACCGCGCGGTCGAGAAGAACCGCCCGGCCACCTTCGCGCACCCCCTCTGGAGCGTGCGCGGCGATCTCCGCATGATCGCGATGATGTGGCAGGGCCGGGACGACGAGCTGACCCGGATCGCGCGCGATCAGGGCACGATCGTGCTGGACGGAGGCGAGCCGGACAGCGCCTGAGGCCCGCGACCGAGCCGGCGGCTCAGCGCTGCGCGGACGGCGGCTCAGCGCTGCGCTGCCGGCTGCAGGCGCGACAGCAGCCGGTCGGTGGCCGCAGAGATCTCGTCCACGGCCGCCTCGAACGCCTCCCGGTTGCGCTGCGCGGGCTGGCGATAGCCGCTGATCTTGCGCACGTACTGGAGCGCCGCCGCCTGGACGTCCTCGGAGGTGGGCTCGGGGACGGCGCCGCGCAAGGTCTTGATGCTGCGACACACGCGACCAGAGTAGCGCGCGGCCCCGGTTGCTCTGGACCGGGGCCCCGAGCCCCCACCGGGCGGCGCCGGGTCAGTCGCCGGCGAGCGGGATCACGTGGATGTCGGCGTTGGGCGCCCGGCGCAGCAGCTCGCGGACGACGGTGCGGTGCCTGCCGCCGCCCTTGCCGGGGCCTCCCAGGATGATCTCGGTGACCAGGTTGCGCCGCGCGTAGTCCGCGATCTGGCCCGCCACCGACGAGCCGGTCAGCCTCACCAGCTCCGCGCCCAGCTCACGCCCGACCACGTCGTAGTGGTTCAGCGCGGCCGCCTCACGCCCCGTCGCCTCGCGGGCGCCGACAGTGGCCATGGTGAACTCGCCGTCGATCATCGATGCGTGGTGGGCGGCGGCGTGGAGAATGCCGTCCATCCCCGGGTGCGGCGAGACGCAGGCCAGGACCCGCGGCCGGATCTCCAAGGGGCGGTCGGCCCGCTGCTGGTGCAGGTAGGCGGCCAGCTGGCGGTCGGCGTACTGGCTCACCAGGCGGAGGGCGCGCTCCCGCAGGGCGATCAGGCGATCGGGGGCGAAGTCCGTGTCGAGAAGGCTGTCGGCATCGCGGGCGGGAACGACCAGACCGCCGCGCACCCGCTCGATCAGCGCCGTGGGAGGGATGTCCACCAGCTCGATCTCGTCCGCGGCCGCGAGCACCTCCTCGTCGCCGGCCGGGTGGACGGGGCGGGCCCGTCCGCCGGTCGTGTCGGCGCCGGTCGGCGCCGACGGATCGGCGGCGTGCGCGGTACCGATCACCGCCAACCCGGCGGCGACCAGGCGGCGAACCGCAGCCAGTCGCTGCTCACCAGATGCGGTGAGCCCGGTCAGGTCGTCGACGCAGACGACCTGCGGTCGCCGGGCCAGCACCGCATCGGTATCGAGGACCGTCCCCACCCCGGCACTCGGGCTGGTCACCAGCACCTCGAGGCCCTCGAGGTCGCGCTCGACGGCGGGCTGGCCGTGGGTCTCGACCGCCGCGACGACGACATCCGCACCGCGCGACGCCCGCCGGTGCGCCTCGTCGAGCATCGCCGTGGTGGCCCCGCAGCCACGCGCGTAGCCGAGGTAAACCCGGAGAGTGCCCCGAGCAGCGGGCACCGCCGAGGGACCCGTCTCCGGTGCGACGCCGTCGGCACCCGCGGCGCCGTCGGCGACCCCGGCGGAGGCCGGGATGGCCGGGTTGGAAGGAGCCAGGATGTGGAGGTCGAGGTCCGGGAGCGCGCGGAGCAGGCGACCGACGAGGGTCTCCCTCCGGAAACGGCCGGCCCAGCCGGGGGCTGCGGTCATTCCCACCACGAGATGTCGGACGACCAGCTCACGGGCGACCTCCTCGATCGTCCGGCTCGGGTCGTCGCCGGCACGCACGAGGAACCTCGCCCCGGTCAGCGCGGCGAGGTCGCGCAGGCGCCGCAGTCGCGGATCGGTGTCGGCATCGGTGCCGGGCGGCGTGACCGCCAGCACCGTGCAGCTCCCTCCGGCACGACGGGCGAGCCGGCTGCCCCGCCCGATCAGGTGCTCGCCGCTGGCGAGGGCGGAAACCGCCACCAGGACGTCCTGCGCCGGCCCACCGGCGGGGGGCTCCGGGTGCACCCGCGCGCTGACGAACTGCAGGGCGATCTCGCGCAGCGCCGCGAGTCGAGCCATGTCGAAGGTCGCGCGCAGCTCCGGCTCGATCTGCGCCGCAGGGTAGATGTTGCCGTGGCGAAGGCGCTTCCGGAGGGCGACCGGCGAGATGTCCACGAGCTGGATCTCGTCGGCGCTCGCCAGCACGCTCTCGGGAACCGCCGTCTCCACGGGCGCCTCGACCACCTCGGCGATCAGGTCGCGAACGGTGCCGGCGCTCTGCACGTCGAGGGTGGTGATGACGTTGATCCCGGCCACTCGGATCGTCTCGACGTCCTGGTAACGGAAGCGGGTCGTGCCACCCGACACCCAGCTGTGCTCGAGGTCGTCGACGAGCGCGGTCTGGGGACGTCGCGCGAGCACAGCCGGCACGTCGATCTCCTCACCGGGCCCGCCGTCCGCCGCGACCACGAGGGGGGGCACGCGCTCGAGACCGTCGATGGCCTCCAGGGTGTGCGGCCTCCCGCGCGCATCGACAGCGGCGATGACGACGTCCTCCCCCTGGGCCCGCCGCGCCTGACCCTCGCGGAGCATGGCGAAGGTCTTGCCGGCGCCAGATGCGGCTCCGAGGTAGATCCGCAGGCTGCCTCGCCCGACCTCGCGCTCCTCCTCCTCCTCGAGCAGAGAAATCGCCTGATCCTCGCGAATGATCACGTTGCGGGATGCATCGAATGCGTACAGCTCGGCGTATCGGCCCCAGTTGATGGCGACGTGCAGCTGCGTCGCCACCGCCTCCTCGCCGAAGCTCCGCCGCAGGATGTCCTCGAAGAAGCCGGAGGGGAGGTTGCCGTCGGCGCAGCCGCGCAGAGCGCTCGCGATGGTGCGCACCAGAGGTGCCCGCTCCAGGGCGGCGCGCGCGAAGATCCGCTTGCTGTCCTGGATGTTGGCTCCCGCGAACACGTCGCCGGGAGGCGTGAGGTGAAGATTGTCCTCGTCGAGGGCGGCGAACCCCAGCAGCACCAGAGCGTCGACCAGGGGCAGGAGATCGTCGACTTCCAGGGAGAGGATCTCGGCCAGATCGGCGAGGTCGGCGCTGCCACCACTCCGGTTGTGCAGGAGCTCGGTGAGCCCGGAGAGGCCGTCCACGGTGGCGTGGGGAAGCGGGGTGTCACCCGGTGTTCCTCGAAGCGGGCGGGTGGGCGCGCCGCCGTCGGCCAGCTCCGGCCGGCCGGTCATGATGCCGTAGAGCCGGTCGACCAGCTCGTCGAATCGGGGAGTGCGGCGCTCGCGTGGTCGCGCCAGCGGGTTGACGATCTCCGCATGGATGCGGCCGGGGTTGCTGCCCAGGACCAGGATCCGATCGGCCAGGAGCACCGCCTCCTCGATGTTGTGGGTCACCATCACGATCGACTTGGTCGGGAAGCGCTTGCCCTCCCAGAGCTCGAGCAGCTCGCCGCGCAGGTTCTCGGCGGTGAGCACGTCCAGGGCGCTGAACGGCTCGTCCATCAGCAGCACCTTCGGCTCCACCACCAGGGCGCGGGCGAAACCGACACGCTGGCGCATGCCGCCAGAGAGCTCCTTGGGAAAGGCCTGCTCGTAGCCGTCCAGGCCGACCGTGTCGATGGCCCGCAGGGCTCGAGCGGTGCGGTCCAGCGGAGGGACGTGACGCGCCTCGAGGCCGATCTCGACGTTCTGCTGGACGGTGAGCCAGGGCAGGAGGGCGAAGGTCTGGAACACCATCGCGGTCCCCCGGTTGGATCCGATGACGCGTGAACCGTCGAAGAGGACCTCGCCGTCGGTGGGGGCGATCAGGCCGGCGATGCAGCGGAGCAGGGTGGACTTGCCGCTGCCGCTGCGACCCAGCAGGGCCACGAACTCGCCGCTCCTCACCTCCAGGTCGATCCCCTCCAGCACCTTGACCAGCTTGCCGTCGGGCAGTGCGTAGGCCTTGGTGAGTGAGCGCACGCGGACGATGGGCGCGGAGTCCACGGCCCCCGTCGGGGCGGTGGGTGTGGCGGTGAGCGAGCTCAAGGCGGCGACCTCACCTCTAGCCGACTGCGAATCTGGTCTCGGCCAGCCGGTAGAGCCGGCGCCAGAGCAGGGTGTTGACTCCGACGACGAAGAGACACATGACCAGGAGCCCGGCGAAGATCTCGTGGAAGTCGCCGCGCGCCGTCGCGCCGGCGATGAAGGCGCCGAGCCCGTGCGCGTTGATGATGCGCCCATGGTACTCAACCGTCTCCGCAACAATCGACGCGTTCCAGGCTCCCCCTGAGGCGGTGATCGCCCCGGTGACGTAGGCGGGGAAGATGCCGGGCAGGATCAGTCCCTTCCACCGCGTCCAGCCCCGCACCCCCAGGTTGTCCATCGCCTCGCGCAGGTCGGAGGGCACCGCGCTCGCCCCCGCGATCACGTTGAACAGGATGTACCACTGAGTTCCGAGCGCCATCAGCAGGATGCCGCCGAAGTCGAGGCTCACGCCGAGGTCGATGAACACCAGGATGATGAAGGGGAAGAGGAAGTTGGCCGGGAAGCTGGCCAGCAGTTGGACGACGGGCTGCATGAAGCGGGCGACCTTGGGATTGAACCCGATCCAGACGCCGACGGGCACCCAGATGGCCGACGCCACCACGACCAGGATGGCGACCCGCCCGAAGGTGAGAGCGCCGAAGAAGACGGTCTCGGGCAGGACACCGATGCCGGCGGGGCCGGCGGCGATGTAGGTGAGCATGCTGTACAGGCCGAACCCGACGCCCGCCACCACCAGGATGGCCACGATGACATCGCCGGTGCGTCGGCGCCCCTCATGGGCGATCAGGGAGCGGTCGTCGGTGCCGGTCACCACACCCAGCGCGCGATTGACAGGCCGTGCCACCGAGCGCCTGGCCCGCCCCAGCAGCGCCGGCCAGTGCGAGCGCCGCAGCGCCTCCAGCACCAGAGAGCGCTGCGTGTCCTTGGCCTCGGACTGCTCGACCCGGAAGCGCTCCGCGTAAGCGGTGAGAGGCCGCCAGAAGAGGAAGTTGACCGTCAGCACCATCACCACCATGGTGAGCATGGCGAGCAGGACATCTCCCAGGTCTCCTCTGGCCGACGCCACGCCCACGTAGGAGCCGATCCCGGGCAGGGTGTAATTGCGGTTGAGGACGCTGATCTGCTCGGACGCGGTCAGGAAGAACCAGCTGCCGCCGAAGCTCATCATCCCGTTCCAAACCAGACCGATGGCGCCGTTGGGCACGTCCAGGGTCCAGAAGCGCTTCCAGCGGGAGAGGCCGAGGAGGCGGCTCGCCTCGTCGAACTCGGTGGGTTCGGTGATCAGGGAGTGGTAGAAGGAGAAGGTGATGTTCCACGCCTGAGCGGTGAACACCGCGAAGATCGAAGCCGCCTCCAGGCCCAGCTCCGAGCCCGGGAAGAGACTGATGAAGAAGATGATCGTGACGCTGAGGAAGCCCAGCACCGGAACCGACTGGAGGATGTCGAGTGCCGGGATGAGAACCCGCCGGGCCCTGCGGCTGTGTGCCGCCGCGTACGCGTAGGCGAAGCTGAAGGCATAGGAGAAGACGAGCGCGATGAACATCCGCAGCAGGCTGCGGGCGGCGTAGTAGGGGAGCAGCGCAGGCGAGAGGTTGAGCGTCGAGAGCGAGCTGGGCGTGTACGAGACGGCCGCGCTCCTGCCAAGCCTGAGCACGGCATAACCCACCAGCAGCACCGCCGCTCCGAACACCAGGTCGAGGGGACGGAAACCCCGTCGCCGCAGGGCGGCCCGCGTGGGGAACGTGGGGCTGACGGCCAACGGTGCGCATCCTCGTCGAAGCTGCCGGCGCCGGGGTGCGGCTGGTGCACATCATGCCCGACAGGCTCGACGGGCGGCGGCGAGCCGGGGGCCGAGTGGAGGGGCGGCGCGGGGCCGGGGTGTCGCTCGAGGCGCGGCGCCGAGCTGAGCTCAGCGGGTGCCCGCAGAAGGGCTGGAACGCTCGCCCACCCTGCCCACGGCGTCGCGCAGCCCCCGGCATCCGATGCACCCGATGCAGTCCACGCAGTCGACGCAGGCGACACACCCGATGCAGCGGGTGCAGCGCAGGCAGGCGAGGGTGGCGACGCAGCCCCGGATGATCGAGCCGAAGAAGGTGAGCGCGCTGCCCGCCACCGCGGCGCTGGCCACCGTCACGGCGCTCCCCGCCACCGCGGTCGAGGCAGCGGTCGCGGCGCTCCCCGCCACTGCGGCCGAGCACGCGGTCGCGGCGCTCCCCGCCACTGCGGCCGAGCACGCGGTCGCGGCGCTCCCCGCCACCGCGGCCGAGCCGACGGTGGCCGCGCTCCCGGCGACCCCTGCCGAGTAGGCGGTTGCGGCGCTGCCCGCCACCGCGACGCTGCGCAGCACGGCCACGCTCCCCGCCACGGCGGCGCTGTCCACCACCCGGGCGCCGACCACGACCGCCGCGCCGCCGGTCACCCCGCTCACGCGGACGGAGACCACGGGAACCGAGAGGAGTCCGCGGAGCCACCGGCCGCGATGGCGTGCGCCGGTTTGGTCACCCATCCGCGTGCGGTCCTCCTGGCTACCCGCCGACCAGCGCGATCACCGCGCGGGTCAGGTGGAAGGATACCGAGCGACGAAGCCCGTCCTTGCCGGCATGGCGGACCCGGGCATCGGCGCCCCAGCCGTCCCGGCGGATCAGCAGCAATCCCGGCCGTCGACCTCGCGGCCTCTCCAGGAGGGCCTGGAGCGAACCCATGGAGGTGGTGACGGTGGCCAGGCGGTGGTGAGCAGAGCCTCGGTGCCCGCGTCGACCCACCGCTGCACCCATGCCTCGACCCGGGTCAGCGGGTCGCCGGCCGCGGCGGGGACGGCCTCGACGCGCGCATCGCCGAGCAGGCGGTCGACCGCGGAGGCGGAGCCGCCCACATACGTCCAGGCCAGATCGACCTCGCTGGCAACGCACCAGGCGCGATCGGCAGGCCACCAGAGGTTCGCGGCCTGCCGGCGCCCTTCCCCGAGCAGCGCGGTGGGGACCACCGCCTCCACCTGCCCGGTGTAGAGGAGGTAGTCGCGCCGCGGCAGGCGGACCCGCGGTCCGTTCAGGACGGCCTCGGGGATGGGACCGGGCTGCCGTGCCGAAGGCTCGCCAACGGGGGTCAGACCGCTCGCCCCCCGCTCCCACCCGTAACCGTCCCAGAGGCAGAAGAAGCAGAGCTCGGGCGTGGAGGTCGCCGCCCGCAGGACCTCGGCGAGCACCGCCGCGTCGGGCGGGTGGAGGGTGCCGGCCAGCGGGCCCGACCCGCCCCAGGGTGGCTCCGCGGCGGGCCGGACCGGAGGCAGGGCGATCGAGTGGAATTGGGTGCCGCGGTCGACCGTGCCTCCGCTCCAGGCCGCCACATCGCGCCAGCGGACCGGGCGCGCATCCTCGGGGACCGCGGCGGGGTGGAGGACGCGCGCATACGCCTCGTACCCCCCCGGGACCACCGACGCGACCTCGTAGACCTCGAAGGGAGAGAGGCGGTCGCGCACCCAGGCGGCCTCGCCGGCGGAGCCACTCCATCTCGCACCCGAGAGGTTCTCCACGGAAGGCATCCTACCCGCAGCGGAGAGGGGACGTGTGACCCGCTAGACAGGATACGTGCGACCCGCGCGGGAGGCCGCGTGACCCGCACCAGAGGCCGCACGCGAGCCGCAACAGAGGCAGGGTGCGACCTGCAACAGGGGCCGCCCATGGTCTGCAACCGTCGTCGCGCGCGACTGGCACGGGGAGCCTTCATGTGACCGCGAAGCGCGCCGGCTTGCGACCGGCGAAAGGCGTGCCTGCTCGGCCCCGGGGAAGTGGAGGCCTCCGCGCCGACCCTCAGCCGGCGCGGACCGCCGTCTCTCGAGGGCGACCCTGCCGTCGCCGGCCGACCGCCCCGACCGCCAGCACCTCATCGGCCGCAGCGACCGGCAGCTCGAACCAGACGGTCACCCCGCGGCCGTCCGAGCTCGCACCGACAGTGCCGCCGTGGGCGTCGACCAGCTCGCGCGCGATGGCGAGGCCGATGCCGGCACCCCCGCTCCCGCGCGCCCGGCTGGGGTCGACCCGGAAGAATCGCTCGAAGAGGTAGGGGAGGGCGTCGGCCGGGACAGTGTCGCCGATGTCGCTGACGGCCACCCTGGCCGTGGTCTCCCCGGTCGACGACACCAGCGCGGTGATCGCGGTGCCGGGTGTGGCGTGCCGGATCGCGTTGTCGACCAAGTTGCCCACCACCTGGGCCAGCCGCACCCGGTCGCCCGTGACCACCGGCGACCATCCGTGGCTCTCCACCGTCCAGCTCAGCCGGCGGCCGGCCATCGCGGTGGCGAAGCTGCCCATGGTGTCGCGCACCAGCCTGACCAGGTCGAGTGGACGTCGATCCATCCGGTCGCGCGCGAGCTGGGCATCGGAGAGGGCGCGCAGGTCCTCGACCAGCGCGATCAGCCGGCCCAGCTCGAGATGAGCGCGATCAAGATGCTCCGGCGACGCCGGCATGACGCCGTCACGCATCGCCTCGAGCAGGCCGAGCAGGTTGTGCAGCGGGGTGCGCAGCTCGTGGGCCACGTCGTTGGTCAGCTGGCGGCGCAGGTCCTCGAGGCGCTTGAGAGAACGGGCCAGCTCGTTCACCGACTCGGCGACGTCGCCGATCTCGTCGCGGCGCATGCTCTCGATCGGCGAGGGTTCCGCACCCGAGGCCATGCTCCGGGCGGCGGCGCGCACCGCGCGCAGCGGCCGCAGTGCCAGGGTCACGAAGAGGAAGTTGAGCAGCACCGCCACGGCCGCCCCGATGGCGATGGTCGGATACACCTCGGCAGAGACCGCCGCGTCGTAAGCGCGCTGCCCCGCCGCCGGGTCGACCGGCTGGCCGGCGGCGTGCATGATGCTCATGAAGCTGGGCTCGGCGATGTGGTCCATCAGCAGCACGATGGTGGCCACGGTGGCGCCGATCACCACCGCGTTGAGCACCACCAGCTGCCAGCGCAGGCCGAGCCAGCCCCAGGATCTGCGCGCGATGGTGAGCAGCGCGGTGAGACGCTTCATGAGCGGGGCACTCTTCATGGGCGGGCCACCGGCTCGATCTTGTAGCCGACGCCCCGCACCGTGGTGATCGCCACCGAGGCGCGGGCCGCGCGCAGCTTCTCGCGGAGGCGGGTGACGTGCACGTCGACGGTGCGCTCGCCGGAGGACGGCTCGTCGGTGTCCTGGAGATGGGCGAGCAGCTGGGCCCGGCTGAAGACCCGGCCCGGCCCGGCCAGCAGAGCGGCGAGCAGGTCGAGCTCGCGCCGGGTGACCCCGAGCCGGGAGCCTCCGACCCGCACCTCGTGCCCTCCGGGGAGCAGCTCGAGGTTGCCCAGCCGGAGCACCGCCAGCGGACGGGGCGCGATCTCGGAGCGGCGGAGGAGCGCCGCCACCCGTGCCACCAGCTCGCGGGGGCTGAAGGGCTTGACCAGGTAGTCGTCCGCGCCCACCCCCAGGCCGGAGATCCGGTCGACCTCGTCCGCCCGCGCGCTCAGGATCAGGATCGGCACCGTGGACCCGCGGCGGCGGATCTCGGTGCAGATCTGGAAGCCGTCGCGCTCGGGAAGCATCACGTCGAGCACGACGCAGCGGGGCGCGACCTGACGCATGACGTCGAGCGCCTGGCCGCCGGAGCGGCAGACCGCGGTGGCATGGCCCTCGTGCTCGAGGTAGGCGCGAACCACGTCGATGGTCGTCGGGTCATCCTCGACCAGCAGGATCGGGGCGGCGGTCGCCACCGCGGGGGCCTCGGTCATGGCCTCGCCAGTATGTTCCGGGCCCCGGCTCCGGCCGGCTGCGGAAGCTCTGATGGTGGGGCCGGGCGGCGCGATGCCGCCCGGCCTCAGCGCGTCGATGCGGGTTACGGGGTGGCGGCGACCAGCCCGGTCGCCGAGGCGGGCAGGCCGGTCACAGGATGGGTGGCCGTGCCCAGGTCCCCGCCCGGGAGGATGGGGGCCGTGGCGATCTCGCCCTGGGGGCTGACCAGGTCGTACAGGGTGCTGCCGGAGATGGCGAGGTCGACCGGGTGTCCACCCGTGGTGGCAGCGACCGAGGCCCTGAGGGTCAGGTGGCCGAAGGCACCCACGTCGTAGGACGAGATGGTCCCGGAGGCCGCGTTGGCGGTGTAGGCCCGGTTGCCGCTGGGGTTGACGATCAGCCAGCAGGCGGCGTCCTGCCCGTCGGCGACGTCGCTGATCCAATCGAGCATGCCGCCCTTCTCGATGCGGTAGGTGGTCACGGCGCTGGTGCCGTCGGGTCCGCCGGCGGCGTCCGACACGACCAGATCACCGGAGCGGTCGAAGCCGAAGCCGTATGGAGCGGCCCCGGTCGCGGGCGTGGTCACGGCGCTTCCCAGGCTGCCGCCGGCGCCGACGCTGAAGGTGTCGATGGTGCTGCTCCCCTTCTCGGTCACCACCAGGCGCGACCCGTCAGGGGTGAACGACACCTGCTCGGGGGAGCTCGCCCCCACCGACAGGCTGGCGGTGGCAGCGGCCATGGTCAGGGGGTGCAGGCCGCCGGCGCCGAGCCAGAGACCGGAGACGGTGCTGCTCCCCGCGTTGAGCACCTCGACCAGCTGTCCCCAGACGGTGACGCTGATCGGGTCGGTCCCACCCGAGGGTGCGGTGTCGAGCAGCCGGAGATTGCCGTCCGACTCGACCGCGAAGGCGGAGACGGTGTCGGTGCCGGCGTTGACGGCCACCAGGCGCTGCCCGGAGGCCGCGAGCGCCAGCGCACCCTGCGAGCCGAGCGCCGTGCCGGTGCCGGCGCCGCCGGTGGCGAAGCTGGCGAACGGGATGACGTCGTCGCTCTGAGCGCGGAACGCCAGGATCGCGTTGCCGCCCTGCGCCGCGGCGGCGTTGCTCTCCGTGTAGAGGACGGCCGGCTGGTAGCTCTCGGCGCCGACCGTGACGGTGGCACCCGCCACCAGGGCGACGAGGGCGCCGCCGATCAGGCCGGCCGACCGCGCCGTGGACCTGCGAATCGTGAGTCGAAGGGACATCGCTCTGCTTCCTCCCATGTCCGGTTCGCCACCTCGGAGAGGCGGCCTGGACGAGGCTGGCGCGCCGACGTTGCGGGAGTGTTTCGGGAGGAGCGTCTCGGGGCACGAGTGTTGCCGACGCGCGAGTGCTCCGGTGCGAGGAGCTCGCCAGGAGGTGGGCGGCCGCTGCCGGGGCACGGCGGCCGGGGCGAAGACCCCGCGAGCGGGACCGCTCAGCGGCCGAGGATCTGGTCGATGCGCGCCATATGGGCCGCGGAGAGCGGACCGAAGTTCATGGCCCCGACGTTCTCCTCGACCTGGGCCACGGTCCGGAACCCGGTGATGGGCACGGTGACCCGGCTGCGCGCCCAGAGCCAGCCGAGGGCTCCCTGCACCAGCGTGCGCCCCCCGTCGGTGAGCACCTCGCGGAGCGCGTCCAGCTTCGCCAGCCAGCGGGCGTTGCCGCTCCCATCGGGGTTGAAGAGATCGCCCCACCCCCGCTCCACCGCCTGGGCCCGCCAGTCGTCGCCGGGGAGCCGGGCGTCGGCCCCGTACTTGCCGCTCAGGAAGCCGGAGGCGAGCGGGCTGCGGATGACCGCGGTCATCCGGTTCTGCTCACAGAGCTCGATCATCCCCGGGGTCTCCTGGAGCACGTTGCAGATGAACTGCAGGGCGGAGCAGGTGACCCGATCGGCCCAGCGCCGGGCCTGCTCGACCACGTCGCAGCTCCAGCCGAAGTGGCGGATCAGGCCCTCGGCCTGGAGACTCTCAAGGGTCTCCACCACCTCGTCCGCCTGGGCGTCGGGGAGGCTGCCGACATGGAGCTGGTAGAGGTCGATGTCGTCACGCTGGAGCCGGCGCAGGGAGGCGTGGCAGGCGGAGCGGATGTAGGCGGGGCTCACGTTCATGCCGTGGCCCCTGCGGCTGCCGTCGTCGTCGAAGGTCCAGCCGAACTTGGTGGCGATCACGACCTCCTCGTTGTGGAGGCCGAGCGCGCGGGCCAGCAGCCGCTCACTGTGGCCGGCCCCGTAGCTGTCGGCGGTGTCGAAGAAGGTCACCCCGAGCTCGAAGCCACGCTGGATGGCCCGGATCGACTCGCCGTCGTCGACATCGCCCCAGCCGGTGACCCGGCCGTCGTCCCCGACCGTCGGACCTCCGATCGCCCAGCAGCCGAGTCCCAGCGGGCTCAGGCTGATGCTGGAGAGGCCCAGGCGCCGGGGCGGGGTCTCGTAGTAGGTGGTCATGGCAACCCCTTCTGGTGCGCCCGTGGCGATTCCGGTGCCAGCGATGCTACCCCCGGGAAGCAGGCACACCGGCTGGGAGTGGACCGCCGCCCTGCGTGGCAGAGCTTCGTGGATCCTCCTCCAACCTCGCCGGCCCGACCCTGGGGCGCCGGCGAACCGCGCCCGCTCAGCCGGCCGCGGCCATGCCCGAGAGCTCCCACCCGCTGCCCTCGCCCTGGCGGCCGTCGCGCACCTCGATCCCGCAGCCGGTGAGCAGGTCGCGCAGGCGGTCGGCGTCCTCGAAGCGGCGCTCGGCCCGGAACTGGCGGCGCAGCGCCAGGATCGCCTCCACCAGGGGGGCCACCCGCTCCCGGGGGTCGACGGCCCCCTCGGTGGCGAGCTCCCCCAGCCGGGTCACCATCCGCCGCAGCAGCGACCGGCCCCGCTCGCGCTCGTCACCCGAGAAGGTCTCGGTCGACCATTCGGCCAGGGTGCTCTCGACGGCCAGGATGGCGGCGACCATCCCCTCCACGTCCCTGCGGTCGCGGGCGCGGTCGAATTCATCCCCACGCTCACCGAGGAGGGCCAGGAACGGCTCCTCCCGTGCGCTGGGCTCCGGGGGCTGCTCCAGCCGCTCGGCCGCGATGCCGGCGGGGGTCCCGGACGCGCCGGCGGTCGTGCCGGCGAGCATCGCCTGCAGCTCGGCGAGGGAGACCTCCGTGCCGGCGGGCAGGCTGGTCTCGGCCCCGTGGCGCCTGACCACGGCCCGGCCCCGGCCGCGCACCTCGACCCGCCCGGCCCCCAGGTCGACGATGAGCGCGGTGTGCTCGTCGACACCGAGGACCGCGGCCCCGTCGGGGAGGAGCGATTCGAGCTGGGTGAGGCGGCCCTCGCCCATGTAGCAGAACCGCGTGTCATGGGTCCCGCCCTCCGCGTTGTCCCAATGGGTGATCAGCGCGGCCCGGATGCCGGCGGTGCTCAGCAGGTCGAGCCCCTCAAGCCAGTGGACCGGCTCGCCCACCTTGTAGATCTCGTAGACCGGGAGCGAGACCACCCCGAGGGTGATCGCGGCGGCCGACGCGAGGGTGACGCAGCCACCCCGCTCCAGCTTCTGACGGAGCAACCCCGGGATCTCGGTCTCGCGCCACTGGCGGAGCGTGTAGCTGGGGCTGCCCGGGCCGGAGAAGATGTAGTCGGCGTCGTGGATACGGCTGTAGGCCGCCTCCCGCTCCACCTCGGAGGAGGTTTCGACACGGCGCAGGCTGGCCAGCTCGAGGGGGTGCCCGATGCTGCGCTGAAAGTGCTCCTGGGCCTTGGCGACCAGCTCGTCGGCGTTCTCCTGGAAGCCGAACGGGGTGTCCAGGAGCACCGCCCGGGCACCGTCACCGCCGACCCGCTCGATAAGCTCGCGGTGGACCGGCGCCATGGTCGGAGCGGTCTCTCCCGAGCCCATGACGCAGAGGATGCGGACGGCCGTCACCGCCCTCATCCTACGCATCGCGGACTGGTGGTCGCGGACGGGGCACCGAGGGCGTGGCGCGGCGCTCGGGTCAGACCTCCGCGCTCCGGCGCTCACCTCCGTGCCCGGCGTAGCGGCGCTCCATCACCGCGACGCGCTCGACGTTGGCCGCCTCCTCCGGCTCCACCCCGGCGGATCCCAGGAAGGCGTCGACGATGGCCTGGGCGGCCTCCGGGGTGGCGCCGTCGAGAGCCATGGCGAGCACGTTGGCGCCATTCCACCGGCGGGCGGCGCGGGCTGTCTCGGCGTCCTTGCAGAGCGCCGCCCGGATGCCGGGCACCTTGTTGGCGGCGATGCTGACCCCGGTCCCGGTCCAGCAGAAGACGACCCCGGCCTCGGCCGCCCCCTGGGCCACCAGCCGCGCCACCTGCTCGGCCACCTCGGGCCAGGGGATGGCGGTGGCCTCCACCGCGCCACAGCGGATCACCGCGAAGCCCGCCTCCTCGAGGTTGGCGGCGATGGCGTCGGGGACCTGGTGGCGCATGTCGCTGCCGACGGCAACCCGGCTGGATGTCGACATGGCAGGGATGGTACGCGGAGGGCAACCGCCAGGAGGGAAACGGAGTACCACGCCATCGTCGCCTTCGGAGGACGTCAGACTGACGGCTTTAGGCTGCCTCTACCTCTGCCGGACCCCTGTGTGCAGACGGCCGCATATCGCTAAACTCTTGAGGCGAACGCGCGTTCGTGGCGGCCAGGATGGCTGCCCAACTCCCCACAGGGGATCGCCGCGTACACCTTGGACAAACTACTGACCGACGCTCAGAACGCGGACAGCCGCGAGGAAGCCCTCTGCTCGCTCATGGAGGCCGCCGCCTGGATCAACCTAGAGGCCCACAAGGCGTTTCAGGTTTCGGTGGGCGGCTACCCGAGTGCATCACTGCCGGACCGGTTGCGTGACATGCTCGGGAAGTTCGCCGAGGCCGTGAAGGAGGTAGCCGAGGCCTTCGGGGGAGCCGAATATCAGATCACCGTGGGTATCCCGTTCAGCGTTTTGGGCTCGATTACCTTGCCGGCGGACAGCAAGACCCCATAACGGCGGCGGCCTGACTTCAGCCACGATCTGGCCTTGATCATTTCTGCGGGTCACTGACTTGCGGGTTCGCTGTTGGTGATCGCTGACGTTGCGCACTAGCCGCGGGCCTCGGCTGGGCCGATATCGCCGTATCTTCGTACGCTGAAGACCACTCCGGGGCGACGGCCGTGCAGATCCTCCATTCGCCCCGGGGCTCGCGGGATATCGCCGCTTCAGGCCAGCTCATGACGAGGGGGAGCTGGAGGCCGCCGAGGCGCTCGGCATGTCCGGCGACTATGTATCGGAAGATCCGCGAGTACGAGCATCGTCGCCCCGGCGGGCGTCTGACCAGGCTCAGGTCCGGGCGGCGGCGGAGCGGGCGATGGCCAGATCCCAGCCGCCCCACGCGATATTCAGCGCCGCGACAACCAGGAAGAAGGCTGCCCATCCGTAGCCGCCGTACGCGAGGCAAATGAAGCCCGCGGCGGCCGCGACACTGCCAGCGGCAATATGCCTGACGCCAAAGACGCGGAGGCGGCGGTACTCCCATGGGTGGATCAGGCGTTGCAGGCCGGGTCGCGGGGGAGTTAGCCACCACCCGCGCAGGCGTTTCCAAGCGGTGTTGTCGTTTGGTGCGTTCATCGGGATGCCTCCCGTGGGTTGTGGTGCCGGCCACCCGTTCTGCCGCTGGCTGCAGGTTGACGGGTCGGCGACCCACTCTAGCTCGCTGGTGAGCTCCTAGCTGGTGACCTCCTAGATGTGTCCTTCTGAACGCAACGCGGAGAGATGGGGTCACCCCTGCTACATTTCGCCGATCGTGGGAGAGCGGCAGTACCACCTCCAGGTGGAGGCCGGCGAGATCGGAGCCTACGTGCTGCTCCCCGGCGATCCCGGCCGGTGCGAGGTCATCGCGGCGCGGCTCGACGGCGCGCGGCGGATCGCCTCCCACCGCGAGTTCACCACCTGCACCGGCAGCCTGGACGGGGTGCCGGTCAGCGTCACCTCCACCGGGATCGGCGGGCCCTCGGCGGCGATCGCGGTCGAGGAGCTGGTCAGGGCCGGAGCCCGCACGCTGGTCCGGGTGGGCAGCTGCGGCAGCCTCGACCCCGGCCTCGGTTTCGGGGACGTGGTGGTGGTGCAGGCGGCGGCGCGCGGTGACGGCACCCCCGACCACTACGCCCCCGCCGGCTTCCCCGCGGTCGCCGACCTCGACGTCGTGCTGGCGCTGCGCGAGGCGGCCCGCGCCACCGGCCACCGTCACCGGGTGGGCGTCGTGCTCAGCAACGACGCCTTCTACGCGGAGATGGAGCCGGAGAGCTTCCCGGAGGAGGGGCTGATCAGGGCGCGTTGGGACGCGTGGGCACGCGCCGGCTGCATCGCGGCGGAGATGGAGGCGGCGACCGTGCTCACCGTCGCGGCGGTGCGCCGGGTCCGCGCCGGGGCTGTGCTGGCGGTCATCGACAGCGCGTCCCAGGGGGTCGGCGGGCTGCCCGACGCGCGGGGCCTGCCCGTCGACGCGGCCATCGACGTCGCCGTGGACGGGCTGCGCCGCCTGATCGCGCTGGACGCCGCCCCGCGCGGGTGAGGGCAGACCCCGCGTCGTTGTCCGTGGGATGTCCGAGCCGGGGGCCGAGACTTCGGCCGGTGGCGCTCCGGACCGGCGGTCCGGGCCGGACCATCCGCACCATCTCCCGGGAGGCACCACGCCGATGGCAAGCAGCGATCTCCTCAGGGTCGGCAGGGGCGAGCTCCAGGCCCACGCGGTCCAGGTCAGGGGCCTGGCGGGGCAGATGGACCAGACCATCGCCCAGACCGAGCAGCGGATCCAGGCGCTCCTCGACTCCTGGTTCGGCCTGGGGGCCGGCGCCTTCGGCGACCTCTTCGCCGACTGGCACCGGGCCGCCCAGACCTGTCACGACTCGCTGATGGCGGTCGCCGCCCGCCTGGAGAGGTCGGGCCAGTCCAACGACGACCACGATCAGGCCGTGGCCGGCGCGCTGCGCACCCAGTGAGCGGACCGGCTCTCGGTCAGGACGGGGCGGAGGCCCGACCGTGAGCGGATCCACGACTCTCCAGGTGGTCACCCGGGCCTTCGAGGAGTGCGCGCTGACCCTCACCGACCAGGGCGGGAGGATCGCCTCCCTGGCGGACGAGCTGCGCGCCGGCTGCTCTCCGCTCGCCGACCCGAGCGTCGGCGGCGCCCACTGCGGGACCTTGGGACAGCAGGTGACCACCCTGGCCGGCTCCCTGCGGGCGGTCGGCGAGGGCGGCTGCGCCGGGATCGTCCAGACCCTGCAGCGGCTGCTCGCCGGCTTCCAGGCCGTCGACGGCGCCCAGGCCGCCCATCCCCGCCTCGTCCCTCAGCAGGGGTCGGGGTAGGGGCGGTGCCGCTCCCCATACCCGCGGCCCGTGGCGCGTTGCGGCCTCCCACCTCCCCTGCCGCGCGCGCCCGGGCCGCACCCGGGAGCGGCTCGGCCGCCGGCCCGGAGGTTTGCTTCTGGTTCGCCGGTCAGGCTAGGCCGGACTTCGGCGGGCGGCCGCGAGCTGCGGGGCCGCCTCGTGACCCACCACCGCGGCCAGCACCAGGAGCGCGCCCACGGCCTGGACCAGGTTGAGGTGCTGACCGGCGAGGAGCACCGCAAAGAAGAGCGCCCAGGCGGGCTCCATGGCCATGATCAGAGCCGCGCGGGTGGCGCTCATCTTCGCCTGGACCCACGCCTGGATCCAGAAGGCGAGGGCGCTCGCGAAGACCCCGGTGATCACGACCCCGAACCAGACGCCCCCGCTGGGGGCGGAGAAGGAGGTGGAGCCGGCGGCCGAGAAGACGACGAAGCTCACCGCCATCTGCAGCAGGGCGAGGTCGGTGGCGCGGAGGCCCGCGCTGTGGCGCGCGAGCAGCACCACCTGGAAGGCGAAGGCGATCGCCGATCCGAACACCAGCAGGTCGCCGATCCCCACCTGGGCGGTCGGGTCCCCGCCGGCGAGGAGGGCGGTGCCGAGCAGGGCGACGCCGACCGCGATCGCGGTCCGTTGGTGGATCCGCACCCCGAAGAAACGGTCGATGACCGGGGTGAAGACGACGAAGAGGCCGGTGATGAGCCCGGCCGTCCCCGGAGCGGTGCTCTGCAGGCCGTAGGTCTGGAGCGCGTACCCGGCGGCCACGGTGGCGCCGATCAGCCCCCCGATCAGCAGCGAGCGGCGCTGCGGGAGGCGGCGGGAGATGAGCAGCAGGACCAGCACCGCGAGCCCGAAGCGGAGGGCCAGGAAGGGGGCCACCGGGTAGTGGGCGATCGAGTCCTTGATGACCACGAAGGTCCAGCCCCACACCGCGGTGACGGCGGTGAGCACGAGCACGTAGGCCACGGGCCAGGGATGGTCGCCGATCGGCCCTCCGGCGTGCTCCGGCGACCGGGGTCCGGCTAGTGCACTGCCCCGGAAATAGCTTCGCGGTTGTAAGAGCGTAGAACCGCGGTTGCGGACTTCACCCAGACGAAGGGGTGCTTGCGGTCGTTCCAGGCGTCGAGGAAGCGCTGGATGGC
>Ga0187880_1000205_pt1 | contig 51104 bp, 39 predicted proteins | sample June2016WEW_19_4_FD_132998 | JGI IMG/M metagenome (GOLD analysis project Ga0187880, IMG submission 132998) | Peatland microbial communities from SPRUCE experiment site at the Marcell Experimental Forest, Minnesota, USA - June2016WEW_19_40 | ecosystem: Environmental > Terrestrial > Soil >... | reverse complement strand
TGGCAATCCGACTGGCACCGTAGTGGTCCCTGCAGTTAATGGCCAGAATAACCGCAGCAATATGTTTCTCCTGGATGGCATCATCGATTATGCTCCCATCAGTGACTTCTACGCCGTGCAGCCGATATTGGACGACATCCAGGAGTTCAAGGTCCAGTCTTCTAATGACCAAGCGGAATTTGGGCAGGTAATGGGTGGGATCGTCAACGTCGTCACGAAGTCAGGGACGAACGAATTCCACGGCGGTGCCTGGGAGTTCGCCCGAAACGATGCCCTGGACGCGACGAATTACTTCAGCACCAATGGAAAAACTCCGCTGAGGCAGAACCAATTTGGCGGCAGGATCGGCGGTCCCGTTATTTTGCCCCACTACAATGGTCGAAACAAAACTTTCTTTTATTTCTCCTACGAGGGCTACCGAAATACAAATGGTACGCCAGCTCTCGAGTTGACTGTGACGCCGGCCCAGCTTGGAGGAGACTTCTCCAATCTCTACAACTCCCCATCCGGCAGCATTCAGCTGTACAACCCCTACAGTTCGACTGGGAGCAATGGCTTTCTCGCATCAAGACAACCATTTGTCTGCGACTCGTCTGGTAATCCGCTACCCACGAACCCAGATGGCACGCAGACGCCCACATCGACATCCACGGCCTGCGACAAACTGCCACCTAGTTTGATTAACGGTGGAGCGCTTGCCTTTGCGAAGGCCCTGTTTCCGGCTCCCGAAAATGTGGGAAGCAGTTACTACAACTATCGCGATACCGATACAACCCACGTCACGCAAAACCAGTATTCGTTTCGCTTGGACCAGCACCTCGGTCAGAAAGACCAACTGTTCGGCCGCTATACCGCCGCGTGGGCGCGAACGACTTCTCTGGGCGGCTGCTGTGGACAAGCGCCGGTCCAAGGAATAGTGCAGCCTAGGGACACGATTGATTGGAACGTGGCTGTGAATTGGACTCACACCTTCAGCTCCAACTCGGTATTTGACTTTGCATTTGGGCGAGTGTTTGGGCGGGACTACGTCCCGCTGAATGACATTTCGAAATTCGTGCCCGATCAGTCTGCCTTAGCTAGCCAGGTGGGATTCTCTAGTTACCTCCTCCATTTCCCTGGGTCGAATGTAAGCGGAACGGTCCTCCCCAACGTGGCTCCCGGAGGCTATGCTAGTGCCGGCGGCGGATTTACGGTGTTCTCAAGATGGGCGAACGTTCAGGAATACCGTGGGGACTATTCAAGGCTCATTGGGCGGCATAGCTTGCGCGCTGGCGCTAGCTCGGCCACTTATGGATGGTTCCAGTTGGGTACCAACGGCTTTGAAATCTTCGGCAACGCCCAGACTGCCTCCGGTTCGGACGTCGGGTTTCTGGGAGGCGACCCGATGGCATCCTACCTCCTCGGCATACCAGGGTATACGGAGATTGACAACACTTATTCCAACATCCACTCCGGGACCGTAAACGGGTTCTATGTTCAGGACCAGTGGCGAGTGAACAACAAACTCACAATCAATCTCGGCTTACGGTATGACCTTTCCATTACGCCGCGTGCAGGTTCTTCCTCAAACGGAAGCAACACGACCGTCGGTAACTTCGACGCGAGCACCGGAAATTTTATATTGCAGGTACTTCCTCCTGCGTGCCAGAACGGCCAGACAGTGAATTGCTTGCCGGGGGGCCAACTACCCGCACACGTCGTGGTGTCGAGTAATGGAAAGATCTCCCACACCAATTATGACAATATTCAACCCAGAATCGGCGTGGCTTACCTGCTGGGAAAGAAGACGGTTCTGCATGCAGCATATGGGAGGTTTTTTGACAACTGGGCAGGCATGACCGAGAACAACGCTTACAACACGCCAGTCTGGCCGAGTTCACCGACGTTCGTCTCCAGCAGCGCGCTTGACAACGGCAACTATAATGGCGTTCTGCCCCAGCAGTTCTTCCAGGATCCTTTTGGGTGGGGCCAAGTATCGCAGTATCCGAGCTCGCCGACACCATGGGGTGCGCTTTTCGCCGGCATAGATCCCCACCTGAAAAATGGGTATACGGATCAGTACCATTTTGGAATCCAGCAAGAAATCTTTCCGGGTTCCGTCTTGAATGTGAATTACGTAGGATCTCGTGGCGCGCGAATCAATAGCGCTATCACAGCGAATGCACTCCGGACGCCTGGGGATCCGACCTCTCAGCCTTATCCTTATGCGAATGCAATCTATTACACGACTGACTTGGGTTCGACCAGCTATAACGCGCTCCAAGTGTCCTCGGATATCAAAACTCATTCCGGCATAATCGCAACCCTGGCTTATACGTACTCGAAAGCGATTACTGAAGGTTGCGATGGCTTCCAGAGTGGATGTGATATTCAGAACCCCTACGATATTCGTGCGAGTCGAGGAGTCGCTGCTCACGACCTTCCGCAGATTTTCTCAGCTGGCATCGTGTTTCCGCTGCCGTTTGGGCGAGGACAGCGATTCAGCACTCAAAACAGTGTGATCAATCAGATAATCGGGCACTGGCAGCTCAATTCCATCGTCTCGCTGACCAGTGGGTCACCGTTCACAGTGATGGCCAGCAGTAATTCGATTTCAGAAATTCAAAATTATAGCGGCACGGAGCATGCCGAGTTGGTAGGCAATCCAAACTCCGGGACTTGTGCCAATCCAAATGGCGGGGCACCTTACAAGGTCAAAACGGTCAATTGCTGGTTCAATACCAATGCTTTTATTGACCCAGCAGCAGGTACCTTCGGCAACGAGGGACGAAATAACCTCCGCACCGACTGGGGACGGAACGTCGACCTCTCACTCCTCCGCTCGTTCAAGCTAGGTGAGCAGAGATCTCTGCAATTCAGGCTTGAGGCATTCAATGCGTTGAATATGGTTGTCTTGGGACAACCTGACAGTACAGTCGGCGATCCGACCTTCGGTGTCATCAACCATACGGGAAACACAGAGCGTCAGGTGCAAGTCGCGGTAAAGTTTGAATTCTGACCGAAGTGCCATCCTTAGAGGCGTCGAGGCCTGTTCCCGTTGAGCATGTGAGGGGAGCATCAGTAACACACCAGAACATCACATGGCTTCTGCGGGCAAACGACTAAGGAAGTATGCAGGAAGGATGTTCGTATTTGCAGTAGCGAACCGATTCCCCCCGCGACCGCTTCCCTCTCGGTTGCTTATGACTGCCGAGTCCGAAGGAAAGATCCAATTGAGCGCAGCTAGTTTTCACCAAATTGAGACTTTCTTATAAGACGGCCGCAGTTGCGGGAGCGAAAAATGGCTTACTGTGGCTCGGACCTAAAGGGTAGAACCGCCGTGGTAGTCGGCGGTACGTCCGGCATTGGCCGGGCAATCGCCCTGGGACTGGCAAACGCGGGTGCTGATGTCGTCGCAAGTGGTCGCCGACCTGACCAAGTAAAGGCAGTTGCTACCGAAATCGAAGCCCTCGGGCGTCAGGCGTTGTCCATCACGGTTGATGTCAACGACAAGTCTTCAGTGGAGAACCTGCTCTCCGCTGCTTTGGATTCATTCGGAAAAGTGGACATCCTTGTCAATTCCGCCGGGCGGATAAAACGGGGACCTACGATCGACTTTTCCGAGAGCGATTGGCACGACATTCTGGATACGAATCTCATGGGTGTATTTCGCGCCTGCCAGGTTTTCGGCCGACACATGCTTCAAAGAGGATACGGGCGAATCATTAATATCACTTCGCTCAATGCATTCGTCGCGCTGCACGAAGTTGCTGCCTACGCAGCAAGTAAAGCGGCGGTCCAGTCACTGACGAGGTCCTTGGCTATCGAATGGGCAGGCCGTGGAGTGTGCGTCAATGCGATCGCACCGGGTGTATTCCCGACCTCCTTGAATTCGGAGTTACTACAGGGCAGCGGCAGAGGGCAAGAACTGCTGATGCGGACACCGATGAAAAGGTTTGGAAATGCAGAAGAGGTAGTGGGTGCAGCCATTCTTCTTGCTTCAGACGCAGCCAGCTTTATGACCGGTTCCGTGGTGATAGTCGACGGCGGTTTTTTGGCCAGCGGTGTGAACCAGTAACTCTCATGCCTGCGACCTTGGCACATTTGCGCTTGGGAAGTTTGGCCGGCCGAGAACCATTTCAAAATAGTTTGAACCAAAGAGAAGATTAGGCGATGACCTACACAAGACGACACGTTTACACGGCCGGACTCGCCATTTCGGCAGGGGCTTTGATTGCGTTCGGAGTTCCGTCAGAAACAGAGTCGAATAGAAACCAGCTCTGTCAGTAGCTGGGCGATTGCGACGTTTCAGTACGGCTGAACCCGTGACGGTGTCCCGCTGTTAGTTAGAGGTTGAGGAGCAGTGCTCGGGTTCATCTTAACGCGACCTCCTGCTTGGCCGCAGCGTTTTCGGTTGCTTTTCTTCCTAAGATCGCCTCCAGTTGCCAGAGATCTTTCCAGCCCATGATGCGGCGGAAGTTCTTCTCCGTCGCCAGAAACGATGCTGCCACCCAACGTTGCATCATAGCCGCATCTCGCCAGCGACACACACGACGGGTTCGCATGCGCACGCCCGACTGCGGGCTCTCGATCAGATTCGTTGTGGCCAGGCAGCGATGCAGCGAAGACGGAATGCCCAATCGGTTGATCGTGAAGCATTCTTCCAACCCTTCCCGCAGACTCGCCGCTGCGGCCGGCTGCTCTTGCTCCACCCAATCGGCCAGCTTCCTGAGTCGCGCCATTCCTTCTTTCGTCTCCAGCCGATACGAGGCCCGCATCGCGGTCTTCACTTGCTCCTTCTGCTCCTCCGGCAGCCGTTCCACCACGTTGCGAATCTTGTGATTGCGGCAGCGCTGCACCGGATGTTGCGGGCCGAAGACGCGGTGAATCGCCGTGCGCAACGCTTTCGCGCCATCGATCACGAACAACCGCTTAGCCTCTGGTTTCACACCTCGCGCCACTAACTGCGCCAGTAAGTCTTCCATCACGGATTCCTCCGTCGATAATCAGGGAGCATGGGGCTACGTTCGCGAGGCAGGTTTCAAATCTGTCGACAATTTGGTGGACAATCTCGTCGATCGCGTGAGCAAGAACGGGTATTTGCTACTTAACGTAGGTCCCAAACCAGATGGCACTATCCCGGATGAGGCTAAGGAGCGGCTGCTCGGTCTGGGGAAGTGGCTTGATACCAACGGCGAGGCCATCTACGGTACAACACCGTGGTTTATCGCAGGTGAAGGCCCAACGCAGCTCGAAAAGAACGGACCGTTCAACGAGAACAACGAGCTCCGTTACACAGCGCAGGATATACGCTTCACTGCCAAAGACAACATCCTTTACGCGACTGCCCTCGATTGGCCGGGCGAGAAGATTCTTATCAAAAGCCTCGTGGCGAAGGGACGAACTTGGACTGGGCTGTATCCGTCGGAAATCGCCTCCATCAGTATGCTCGGGGACGGAAACGAGCTTAAGTGGGAGATGACGAAAGAAGGTCTAATCGTAGAGACCCCGAGAGTGAAGCCGTGTGATTACGCTTTTGCGTTCAAGATCGTCCGTAAAGCGCCATTTTGAGCGGATCGATGCACCATGACGAAAAACATCGAATACGCAAGAGCCAGCCTACAGGCGCGAAGGAGGAGCCAAAGGGGGTAAGCGATGATCCAACGGAACTGTACCGCGCCGCCAAGCGGTTTCGATTCTTTCACCGTGCTCTGACCTGCCTCGATTTTCTCATCCATGTGGAAGTGAGGATTCCACGGTTTTGGATTGCACTCGTCGTCATGGTTCTCTCAAGTCCGCTGTTGCACGCTCAGTATGCGGTCCCGCCGTGGAAGGCTGGCCCAGTCGATGTCAGCGGCATTCTGGATGGCTTCTACAGCGAGAACTTCAATCACCCGGATTGCCGCATTAATCAGTTGCATAACTTCGACTACTACTCCGCCCGTCCTCGCCTCAACATGGCCGAGGTCGGCCTGTCGCATGATCCAGCGCCTCTAGGCTTTGAAATCGATTTCGGCCTCGGGGATACGTACAAGCTGGTTCATTCTACGGAGCCCGATAGTCCACTAAAAAACATTCTGCAATTGACCGTATCCCTCAAACCTTCCGCGTGGCACGGCGTTCAAGTCGATTTCGGTAAGTTCCAGACCAGTGCCGGCATCGAATCGGCTGAAACACTGAGCGGCTGGAATTACTCACGTTCCATCCTATTCGTCTACGCTCAGCCGAACTACCACTTTGGCCTACGATCCACGGTCCCCCTCGGCAAGAGGGTCGAAGTCGGTTTACAGGTCGTCAATGGCTGGAACCGCGTTCTCGACGGAAATGGCGGCAAGACCATTGCCGTTACCGCGGACTACAAAGGTCCCAAGCTCTCCTGGTACAACGACTACTACATCGGCCCGGAGCGCGTCGACGGAGCCAACCTCCGCCGAACTCTCTTTGATACGACCCTGGTACAGGCGCACGCACGCCGTATGCTCGGTCGCTGTAGACAGAAGCGATATTAGGGCCGGTGACGCCATTATGCTGGAACATCTTATAGAAGGGGGTCACGCCCATGGCCCGAACCCGCTCAGCGACCAGGTCGCCAATAGGATACTTGACCATCGCGGTAACAATGCTGGTATGCAGACCGAAGCAGTCGGAGAGGTTGGCGGCTACATTGAATTCACCGCCGCTGACATGGATCCGGCAATCGTGTGCCTTGCGGAAAGGAATTATGCCTGGGTCTAGCCGATGAACGAGCGCGCCGAGACACACGAAGTCCAGGGTTGCCGAATCATGAATTGCAAGACCGTAGTTCATGACTTTTACCTCGAGAAGCAGATTCAGCGACACCGGGGCCAAATGCAGCCCTCGTCAGTCGGTCAGTTCTATCCTGTGCGACGTGAACAGCCGGTTTGTATTGGATGAACCATGCGGTCCTAAATTCTAGGAGCAAACCAGGTATCTAGTCAATGCTGCGGTTGGGGCCCGACCTCAATTAATCCCTTACAAATACTACTAATTGGCCAACCAAAAGTTAACAATCAGGTCGGAGCAAAAAGTGCTTGACAATCGAAAAGGGACAGGCTAGCGTTTTTGGTCGTAATTGGTTGGATCAATTTTTGTTTGTTTCATGGATCTGAACTTGTTTGAAAACGGTGGAGACGGAGGCTTTATGAATGTTCCGAAGCATGCCTGCTTGAGAATTCTCAGTTTGGCGGTGTTGATTATAGCGGTCTGTTTTGGCATGTCCGGCCCGGCTGCGGCTCAAACTGCAACGGCAGCAGCCGCCCTGAACGGCACGGTCCGAGATCCCTCAGGGGCCGCGGTGCCAGACGCAACGATCACCTTAACGAATACCAGGACCGGGTTCAAGCAAGTGACGAAAAGCAACGCGACCGGGAACTATTCCCTGGTTAATATCAGTCCGGGGAACTACACAGCTACGGTTTCGAAAGAGGGTTTTTCCACCGGGAAGGCATCCGATTTTGAACTCGCGGTGAATCAGACAGCCACCATTAACTTCGATTTGAAAATTGGCAGCGTCAACAGCACGGTTGAGGTCTCTGCGGGCGCTGTACAGATCGAAACATCCACGTCCGAACTTGGCACAGTGATCGGGCGCGCTGAAGTCAGCTCGTTGCCGCTGAATGGGCGCAATTTCACAGAGCTACTGCTGCTCGGACCTGGGGTCAGTCCCGTAAACGCTACGGAGGGCGTCAGTGGGATCGGTAATCCAATCGGGACCGTCGTCCTTCCCGCGGTCAATGGCCAAAATAACCGCAGCAACATGTTTCTGCTGGATGGCGTCAATGACTATGCCTCGATTCGCGACACCTATGCCGTGCAGCCCACGATGGATGATATCCAGGAGTTCAAAGTCCAATCCCACAACGACGAAGCGCAGTTCGGGCAAGTTCTGGGCGGGATCGTAAATGTAGTCACCAAGTCAGGAGGCAACCAGTTCCACGGTGACGTCTGGGAATTTCTGCGAAACGACGCAATGGATGCCGCAAACTATTTCAACCCAGTCAAGACCCCGCTGAAGCAAAATCAATTCGGTGGAGCAATCGGTGGCCCAGTGATTTTGCCGCATTATAACGGCCAGAATAAAACGTTTTTCTACGCTTCCTACGAGGGATACCGTAATCACACCGCATCGAACACCTTCTTTCGGACCCCAACTTCGGACCAATTGGGGGGGGGCTGTGGTGGAACCTGCGCCGACTTCAGCAATCTCGATGGCATAACACAGATCTATAATCCGTTCAGTTCGGTCCCCGACCCTACGACCGCCACGGGATTCGCCCTCCAACCGTTTATGTGCGATACGAACGGGAATCCGCTCCCGGCCCCGGGCAATATCCAGCCGTCGGGGACTCCGTGCAACAAAATTCCGTCCAACATGATCAACCCCACGACGGTTTACTTTGCGAAGACGTTCTACCCGGCCCCGGTCACCGTACCAGGTTACCCACAATGGAATGGCCGCGATACGACTCCAAATATTACCCGTCAGGATCAGGTTTCGGTTCGTTTCGACCAGCAGATCGGTACGAAGGATCGCCTTTTCGCGCGCTGGACGGAAGCCTGGGAGCCTCTTACCGGATCCGGAGGTTACCCAGCGTTAAGGTTTAATACCAAGAATGGCAATTACAACGTGGCGGTGAACTGGACCCACACATTTGGTTCAAGTTCTATGCTGCAGCTAACGTTTGGTCGTGTTTCAGCAGAGAACGACCGCACACCAAATTTCACGAATGTGCCGTCGGACTTCTACCAAAACTCTGGATTTGCTAACTATTTCTACGACCACGGGAAGTTTGGTGGCCTTCGCGTTCCGTCGGTTCAAGTTGGCGAAAACTACATCGCGGGCACCAATTATGAGGGCAAGCTGCATTACTCAAACATTTGGGAATACCGCGGCGACTACTCCAAGACTGTTGGGCGGCACAACTTCCGCACGGGCGCGAGCCTGGCCACCTATGCATGGGAACAACCATTCTTCGGCTCCGAGGATGACTTTGCTCAGGCGCAGACGCAGGATGGTAACCTGGACTCGAATACCGGCGATGCCCTGGCGTCCATGGTGCTCGGTGTCCCAGATTATTCCGAAGTGGACAACGTGTATTCGCTGCTCCACGGCGGAAAGATCATCGGAGGCTATTTCCAGGATTTGTGGAGGGTCACCGATAAGCTCACAATCAATTGGGGCCTGCGTTACGACATCACCGTTAATCCTCGCGAAGGCAAGGCATCCAACGGAAGCAACATCACTGGCGACTTCGACTTCAACAATGGAACCTACGTCCTCCAGAACCCGACTCCGGCATGTTCACCAACCCAGGGGGCACCCTGCATTCCCGGAGGAACTCTCCCCGCAAGTGTCACGATCGCGAAAAACGGAAAAATCATCCACGATGACTACAGCAACGTTCAGCCCAGAATCGGTTTTGCCTATCGCCTGACACCGAGAACAGTTATGCATGGTGGATATGGCAGGTTCTACGACAATTGGGCGGGTTTAACTGAAAATCAATCCAACTACACTCAGCTCTGGCCGAATCTGGCGTTCGTGGGAGCACCCGGCGGCTTTAATCTCTACGGACCGCCCACCGGGCTAGCCAGTGATCCTTTCAATTTTGGAAACACTGCATGGACGACTGTTCAGCCCGCACCATCGCCGTTTACACCTCTAAATGAGAGTCCTTTCACCGACCCCCACCTCAAGAACGGGTATTCGGATCAATGGAATTTCGGATTCCAGCGAGAGCTGGCGCCTGGTGCTATCACAACCGTCAACTACGTAGGCTCGCGTAACGCGCAAATCGCCACCTCGGTCACGTCCAATGCTTCGACCACGCCTGGGGGGCCCGTCCCTTACCCGTACATTCTGATGCAAACCGGATACACGAAGAGCATCTCGTCTACCGACTACAACGCTCTGCAAGTTTCCTCGCAATTCAAATTGCATTCCGGGATCACTTCGACGATTTCATACACGTGGTCGAAGGCGATGACTACCGGTTGTGACGGGTACAACTCCGGCTGCGAGATCCAGAACCCATACAATTTGGGAATGGATCATGGGCCAGCGGCCCATGATCTCACCCACATCTTCGCCGGCAGCTTTGTACTTCCGCTTCCGTTTGGCGGAGGAAGACGATTCAGCACGGGCAGCAGCTTTGTGAATCACATCATCGGCAACTGGCAGCTGAATGGAATTTTGACTTTGAACAGTGGGCCGCGTTATGACGTCCAGGACAATAATGGGATTTCCGAGATCAATAACTTTTATGGCGTCGAACGTGCCAATCAGGTGGGAAATCCTTACGCGAGCACGCCCGCGTATCCGCTGAGCAAAACGAATCCAATTAACATATACGCTTTCGCCGATCCACCCGCGGGAACTTTCGGGACTATGGGGCGAAACAGTCTGCGCGCCGACTGGGGCAGGAACTTGGATCTTTCGTTGTTCCGGTCGTTCAAGCTGTCGGAATCTAAACGGTTCGAATTCAGAGCCGAAGCTTTCAACACGTTCAATACGCCGATAATGGGGTATCCCGACACCTATCTTCCAGATGGTCCGGGTTTTTTTGGCGTAGTGTCTTATACAGCAAACACGGCGCGGCAGCTGCAGATGGCGTTGAAGTTTTATTTCTGAGCTGCTTGCGGCACAAGGCACAAGGCGGCAGAGTGCATGGTACTCTGCCGCCTTCGGACAATCAGGTCTTCATCTGCGACTCTCCACCGAAACTGGAACGTGTTGCCCGTGCTGAAAGCAGCTAACTTTGACCAAATTGAAGCTTTCGCCACAACACAGCCGCAGCTGCCGGAGGGAAAATGGCTTACCGTGGCTTGGATCTAAAGGGCAGAACCGCCGTGGTAGTTGGCGGTACGTCTGGCATTGGCCGGGCAATTGCCATGGGACTGGCAAACGCGGGTGCTGATGTCGTCGCAAGCGGCCGCCGACCTGACCAAGTAAGGCAATTGCCGGCGAAATCGAAGCCATGGGCTGTCGCAGTCTCTCCATCACTGTGGATGTAAACGATAGGGCTTCACTGGAACACCTGCTCTCTGCTGTCCTGGACGCATTCGAAAAAGTGGATATCCTGGTTAATTCCGCCGGACGTATAAAACGGGGACCTACGATGGACTCGTCTGAGAGCGACTGGCACGAGATTCTGGATACAAACCTGATGGGTGTGCTTCGCGCCTGCCAGGTCTTCGGCCGACACATGCTGCAAAAAGGATATGGACGAATCATCAACATCACGTCGCTCAATGCATTCGTCGCACTGCATGAAGTCGCGGCTTACGCGGCCAGTAAAGCGGCGGTCCAATCGCTGACGAGATCCTTGGCTATCGAATGGGCGGGCCGTGGAGTGTGCGTCAATGCGATTGCGCCGGGTGTGTTTCCAACTGCACTGAATTCGGAGTTATTGCAGGGCACTGCCCGAGGGCAGGAATTGCTGATGCGGACACCGATGAAAAGGTTTGGAAGCGCGGAAGAGGTAGTGGGAGCAGCGATTCTTCTTGCTTCAGATGCGGCCAGCTTTATGACCGGTTCCGTAGTGATTATCGACGGTGGTTTCTTGGCGAGCGGGGTGAATCAGTAACTCACAGTTTCTTAAGCTTTGCGCACTAGCGCCTGGTCAAAGTTGGACAGGAGGGTTAGCCATTGTGGCGGTCTTGATTGACAGAGTGAGGGATTGTCGTGGTCGAGAGTGATCTCAACGGACAAACAGCGCTGGTGACCGGTGCAAGTAGTGGTATAGGTGCGGAAACGGCATTTCGATTTGGGGCCAGCGGCGCGTATACGCTTATTCACTATTATGAAAACCCAAAGGGCGCCACAGAGGTTCTCGAGAAAATTCGCCGAGCCGGTGGCGACGGGGAACTCATCTCCGCAGACTTGAGCGATGGTTCGAGCATCGCGCAATTCATTGGTTCACTGCAAACCTCGCACAGGCCGATTGACATATTGGTCAATAACGCCGGTTCCCTGATACAGAGAAGACCGTTCCTGCAGATTACCGAACAACTGTGGTCAGATGTCTTTACGTTGAATTTAACAAGTGCTTTCCTTACGACCAAGGCTGTACTTCCGTCGATGCTGCAGCGCCAACGTGGTTGTGTGGTGAATATTACCTCAGTAGCTGCTCGCTTTGGCGGCGGTATTGGGGCAATTGCGTACTCCTCAGCAAAAGCAGCACTATCGACAATGACTAAAGGACTCGCTCGGGAATTCGGACCCAACGGTATCCGCGTAAATGCAGTTTCACCTGGAACCATCGATACGAATTATCACAAGAAGTTTTCCACACGAGAGGCTCTTGATGCGGCCGTGGCTGCGACGCCGTTACAGCGCCTTGGGACAGCAACTGATATTGCCGATGTGGTTGTTTTTCTTTGTTCGGAAGGCGCGCGTTTCATTCAGGGCCAAGTAATTGAGGTGAACGGGGGATTTCTGATGGTGTGAGGTGCGATGCCCTCACTGAACAGCCCCGAAGAATGTGAACTGAGCAGGTCCTGTGTTCGAGGAGAACGAAATGTCGGCCGGTCCCTCGAAGAATTTCACAAGCCGGAATACACCACTGTTACCAGGAGGTAAGTAAAATGAGCTACACACGACGAGATATCTTGACGACCGGCTTGGCTGCTTCTGCCGGGTCTCTCCTTGCGAACACCCCTTTAGCGGCGAGTCCAACCAGTGTCGCAAAAGAGACGAGGGCTGGCGCGGCGGCGCGCAAGCCTTTTCAGCCGACGTGGAACTCCCTGAGAACGGTGAGTCTACCGCAGTGGCTGAGGGATGGGAAATTCGGGATCTACACGCATTGGGGCGTTTATTCCGTTCCTGCTTACGGGTCGAACGGAACCTGGTATGCCCACAACATGTACACCAATCCGGATTCCGATGAGAGAAAGCATCAGGAAGCCACATACGGTCCGCTGGATAAATTTGGGTACAAAGACTTCATTCCCATGTTTACGGGTAGCCATTTCGATGCAGACGAGTGGGCCGAGCTATTCAAGAAAGCCGGCGCCCGCTTTGCCGGTCCAGTCGCCGAGCATCATGACGGTTTCGCCATGTGGAACACGAAGTATTCCGAGTGGAATGCCGCGAAGATGGGACCCAAGCGAGATGTTCTGGGAGAACTCTCGAAGTCGATCAAACAGCATGGCATGAAGTTCCTTACGGCGTTCCATCACGCGGAGCACTGGTTCTACTTTCCTACCTGGGACAAACAGTATGACGTATCGGACCCTCGCTACGCCGGGCTGTACGGAGTGAGTCACGAAAAAAACGCCCTCCCGACGAAGGAATTCCTCGATGTCTGGATTGGGAAGCTGAAAGAGGTTGTGGACAACTACGGGCCGGATGTTGTGTGGTTCGACTACGGACTGCGCCTGATTCAGCAGTCCTACAAAACGGATTTCCTGGCCTACTACTTCAACAAGGCTGCAGCGGCAGGTAAGGAAGTTATCGTCACCTACAAGAACCACGATCTTACGCCTGGCGTCGGCATTGATGATCTGGAGCTGGGCCGCGAAAGTAACATGACCTACTACGAGTGGATTACTGACACCACAATCGACAGTGGAAGCGCCTGGGGATATGTGGAAAGCGTCGAATTTAAGACCGTCGATCAACTGGTGACCGGGTTAGTGGATCGTGTGAGCAAGAACGGATTTTTGCTTCTGAATGTTGGACCAAAGCCGGATGGCACGATTCCAGAGCCCGCGAAGGAGCGCCTGCTTGCGATGGGACAGTGGTTGGGAGTCAACGGAGAGTCGATTTACGACACGAGCCCATGGCTGGTAGCGGGCGAAGGACCGACCCAGTTCAAGAAGAGCGGCTCATTCAACGAAGACAACGACATCCGCTTTACCCCGGAAGATATCCGCTTCACGTGCAGAGACAACTTCCTGTACGCGACAGCGCTTGCCCGGCCAGGGGACAAGCTACCCATCAAGAGTTTGGTCCCCAGAGGAGATACCTGGACCGGACTCTATCCATCGGAGATTGATTCCATCAAGATGCTGGGAAACGACGAGCCTCTGCACTGGGAGTTTACAAAGGAAGCGCTCGTAGTGACGACTCCAAAGGTAATGTCAGGTGATCACGCCTTCGTGTTCAAGCTCACCTTAAAGAAGCCGTTCTGACCCCTTAAGGGAGCGCCGATCTAATGCCGCTCCCCCAATTCGGAACGAATGCTACGGCAGGTCTGGCCAAACTGAATTGCAGTTCGTCGAGAGTTGAAATGAAGAATGTATTTAAGCGCGCGTTAGGTCTGTCTTTTGCGGCGACCTTGTATGCGCAGGTCACTGTAAAGGAGCCGATTCCGCAAACGGCTACGATCGAGGTAAGTGCGGCGGCGGTCGGCAAACAAGAGATTCCACGAACGATCTTCGGTACGTTTCTGGAACCATACGGCAACTCAACCTACAACGGACTCTGGGCGGAACTACTGCAGAATCCAAGCCTGGAGGCCGGTTTATGGACCCCAGGTAGGATTGTTGCGATGCTTCACGATAACCCGGAGCTGCGCCGGGCGGGCGATTTAGGATTGCCTCTGCCATGGGAGCCGCTTGACGCGCACCAGGGAAATCGCTACGAGGTCCATTACGGCGATGCTGCCAATTCCTGGCAATCACTGCAGGTATTTGGCGTTCCGGGCGAGCCTACCGGGATCAAGCAAAAGGTCTATCTTCCCATTCATCGCACACGTGACTACACGGGCAGCTTTTACGCCAAGCACCTCAGCGGAGATACAAGTATAACCATCGCGCTTCGCGTCAGGAACCAGGACGAAGTGCTCGGGTCACAGCAGATTCGAGTTGCGGATACCTCGTGGACAAAGTACACGTTCACTCTTCAGGTTCCAGATGGAAAGTTACGCCGGCTCGATCCGGCGGATTTTGTCGTGGAAGTTGCGGGGGATGAACGCGTCGAGCTGGATCAGCTCTCTCTGATGCCTGCCGACGCGCAGGGCGGCCTGGACCCGGATGCCGTGGCCCTTGCCAAAGAGATGAAAACGCCACTGGTTCGGTTTGGAGGAAACTTTACCTCGGCTTACCACTGGACGGATGGCATAGGTCCGCGCGACAAGCGCAAGAATTCGCTCAACAATGCATGGGGACTTCCGGAGTACAACAGCTTCGGAACGGATGAGTTCCTTGAGTTTTGTCGCATGATTGGCGCTCAGCCGCAGATCGCTCTCAATCTCGGCAGTGGAACGCCGGAGGAGGCTGCGGCGTGGGTTCGTTACGTCGACGAGCATTGGTCCACGCACTCCGGGCTGCTGTGGGAACTTGGCAATGAGCTCTGGAACCATGGGAATCTCGGATATCCCACCCGCGATCAAATCGCCGCCCGCACCGCGGACTTCAGCAAGGCCATCCATGCAGTCGATTCGTCGGCACGGTTGATTGCCACCGGGGACGATCCCGATCATTTCCAGAGCTGGAATGCCATCCAGTTGATCAATCCACCGGGAACCTTCGATTATCTTTCAACGCACTTTGTGGTTGGTACAGGCGATGTGGTGCTCAAGAATCCCAGCCCAGACTTTGAGGCAGCGGCCGCGTATGCCCTGCCTGTCGAACTGGAAAACAGGCTGCACCATGCGCAAAGCCAGATCGACGGCACGCCCGGCTATGGCGGGGAGGTGCATCTCGCCTTTACAGAATGGTTGTTCTACGAAGAGCGCAATCACGAAGCGCCAAGCTACGACAATGAGGGCGGAGCCGTTGTGACCGGCGGCTTTCTGAACATGCTCCTGAGGAATTCCGACATTGTCCCCATTTCCGACATGACGGGAATTATGGAGTTTGCCGGAATCTGGAAAAAGCGCGGCCAGGTATATGCAACTCCCTCCTATTACGTCTTCAAGCTATACGCGAGTGCCGATATTGCAAAGCTGGTTACCGTAACAGCCGAGGCCGGCAGGTATTCCGTTGCCCAAGGCGTCAACAGGTTGCCGGATATTGCTTCCGCACCGTATCTGGATGTAGTGGCCGCGCTGAGTCAGGACGGCAAGACGCTGACGCTCTTTTGCGTGAATCGCAGTCTTGCCACCGACATTTCCGCCAACATCCGTCTGCATGACTTCGCCGTGTCCGAAACAGCCGCGGTGCACACGTTGAGCGCACGCAGTCTCACCGAAGCCAACGACGAGTTGCTTCCAACTCGTGTTAAGCCAGTGGACAGTGTTGAGGCGGCTCACCCGGACGGATGGATTCATATCTTTCCGCACTCGAGTGTGACCGTGATTGCTCTGCATCGTAAGTAGGACCGTGCACGCGCTCGACCCGTGTAATGGCGTCTGAACAGACATGGCAGGACGACCACTCGCGCCACGGCACATACTTCCCACCCGTACACTGATATTTTTGTGTAGTAATCGTTTACTTTATCGAATACAATTGAGCGCATACGATAAAACTACGGCATGGACCTGGAACCCGGACGCCTGAGGTGGGCGCTCAGGTCTGTTAACGGTAGTTGTACCGCTCAAACTCGATGCCAAGAACCGAAGGCGTCGCATCCTTTTTTTTGGAGAAATGACATGCATGAAGATTTGGTAGTTGTCACGGGTGCGGGCGGATTTATAGCGGGCTCGCTAGTTGCCTCCCTTCGCCAACAGGGCTACAAACGAATTCGCGCGGTCGACATTAAACCGTTGGACCATTGGTATCAGCGTTTCGATGATGTCGAAAATCTTTCCTTGGACCTCAATATCAAAGAGAACTGCGAAAAGGCGGCACGGAACGCACGCGATGTATACAACTTGGCGGCCAACATGGGCGGCATGGGGTTCATCGAGAAGAACAAGGCCCTCTGCATGCTTTCCGTTCTCATCAATACGCACATGTTGCAGGCGGCGGTGAAATACCGCGTGGCCAGGTATTTCTATTCCTCTTCGGCATGCGTTTACAACGGCGACAAGCAGAAGTCTTTTGAGGCTCCCCTGCTGCGGGAAGAGGATGCGTACCCCGCATTGGCCGAAGATGGGTACGGTTGGGAGAAACTCTTCTCGGAGCGTATGTGCCGGCATTTTCACGAGGATTTCGGTTTGTATACACGTGTGGCGCGTTTTCATAACGTTTACGGTCCCTGGGGCACTTGGTTTGGTGGGCGTGAGAAGGCGCCAGCCGCGATATGCAGAAAAGTCATCGAAGCCAAGGAAAACGGCAAGCATGAGATCGAGATCTGGGGCAGCGGAAATCAAACGCGGAGCTTCATGTACATCGATGATTGTCTCGAAGGCGTGCAGAAGATAATGAATTCGCAGATTTTAGAGCCGATAAATCTGGGCTCGGCCGAAGCCGTCAGTATCAACCGCCTGGTTGACTTGGTCGAGGACATTGCCGGCGTTAGGCTGAATCGCAAGTACGATCTGGACGCACCGCAAGGAGTGAACGGCCGTAATAGCGAGAATACTTTGATTCAAAAATATCTTAACTGGGAGCCAAGTATCCCCCTACGAGAGGGGCTGGAGAAAACCTACGCCTGGATTTACGACCAGTACCGGGCCCGCGAGAGCGGACGGGCCGGCGTTGTCCAAGAATTCGTCACCACACCGCACGATTAGCGTCCGTCAAATGCCAGTCTCGTCTGCCAAGATGACGCAGCCATGGGATTATCTGATTCTGACTGCGGCGAGTGCGCAGCAAGCCGCGGCTTACGAGGACCAAATTCGCCTGCGCCGTGAAGCGGGCGAACTTTCCCATGTCCGCCATTCCCTTGTGGTTGCGGACATTGACGACAAGCGGATTGGCAGCGCAGGAAGCACTCTGCATTGTTTGGCGCAAGTTTTGCGGCGCGAAGTGCCCCACGATGAAGTCGGTGATTTCGAGCAAGCGAGCTCAGTGCTGCGCCGCCTGCGGATTCTCATTGTTCACGCCGGCGGGGACTCGCGGCGCTTGCCCGCATACTCACACTGCGGCAAGATTTTTATTCCAGTCCCTACCGCAAGCACTTCGCAAATCCCGGTCACGCTTTTCGACTTGCTCATACCAATGTTCCTCCCGTTTCCGGATAGCCTCCGGGGAGAAGGGCAGATTGTAGTTGCCTCGGGGGACGCACTCCTCCAGTTTGAAGTCTCAGATCTGGATCTCGCGGCTCCGGGCATCACGCTCTTAGGATTGCTTGCCTCGCCACAAGAAGCGGCCCACCATGGTGTGTTCTGTGCTGGCAGTGAAGGTTCGCTTCGCCTCTATCTGCAAAAACCCTCCGTTGATGCGCAGATCAACGCCGGGGCCGTGAACAACGCCGGCCAATCGATATTGGACCTTGGCGTGATGAGTATGGATGCCAGTACCGCAATCAGGTTGATGCGGGCCTTTCTTGAGTTGACGCCGGCCGCTTGCGGGCCGACTCTTCAATGGCGGGCCGGGATGCGGGATGTAGTCATGACCCACGGTATCGACCTATACCGCGAGATCTGCTGCGCGCTAGGGACGGATGCCACGTTAGCAAGCTATAGCGAGGGTGTACGGGCAAGTGGGTCGAGACTTGACCCCGCGATCCTGCAGGAGTTATTTGAGGCCTTGAGTGGTGTCCACGTCCATCTGCAGGTCCTAGGCGATTGTAGCTTCCTTCATTTCGGCACGACACGGCAGCTTATTACGAGCGGGATCGCTCTGCGTGCTAACCACCAGGTAGTCCCTACCGGTACGTCCGTGCTAGTTCTGAACAGCCAGGTTCATGGCCAGGGAAGAGTGTCAGGACATCACGCTTGGGTTGAAGGCTGCTGCATAAGCGCCCCGCTGGTTCTGGGAGGGGACAATGTGGCAGTAGGGCTTGATGTGTTGGAGCCCCTTGTGCTGCCGCCGGGGGCGTGCCTCGATCTCTCGGCAGGCACTGATCGAAACGGAAAGTCCATCTGGTTTGCACGATGCTGTGACGTTGACGACAACTACAAGCAGACGGCAGCAGCGGGTGCCACGTTCTGTGGCAAACCGCTGTTTGAGTGGATGCGGGTCGTGGGTGTGAGTGCATCCGACCTCTGGCCGCCGGAGTTGTCGGAACGGGACCGTACACTGTGGAACGCGCGAGTATGTCCAGCGGAGGCCGAGCATCTGTCATTTCGCCGTTGGTTGTGGATGTTCGATGTTGAGCGCGCGACGCCGGAGCAGAAGCGGAGTTTTCTGGTAGCAGACCGCTACAGTTCATCACAAATAGCGTTGTTGCTCAGTCAGTCTGCGTTCCACATGCGGAGTTCGATGCTGTGGTCGACTGCAAGTTCGCCAGTTAAAGTATGACGCTGGCCGCTTTTTCAAGAAGCACACTATTGGACTGAAAACTCGAACGATCGCTCAGAGTGGCCGCAAAAGGACGGTGATTCGTGCTGAAAAACGGAATCCTCAATCCCGCCATCAATTCATTGTTGAGTCGAATTCGGCACACAAACACTCTGGTGCTCGCGGACCGAGGATTCCCATACTGGCCCCAAATCGAAACCATCGACATCTCTTTGGTGGACGACATTCCTCGGGTGCTGGATGTTCTTAAGGCCGTGCAAGCGAATTTCCTTATTGGAAAGATCGTAATGGCTGAAGAATTTCGGAAGGTGAACACCCCGGAAACAGTGCGCGGCTTTGAACTATGTATTGGGAATATCGAGACCATTTTCGAGCCGCATGTGCAGTTCAAGGAACGTGTTCCACGGGCGATCGGACTGATTCGCACGGGCGACACAATACAGTATGCCAACATAATTGTGGAGTCGGCCTAACACGGGAAAGGACCACTAGTGACTGAAGTCAATAACACTGAAGCCAAGAATACTGAAACTAATAATAAAATTCCAAATCGAATGGCATTGGCTGGTGGCTGGATTGACCAGCCATTCGTGTCCAGGCTTAATCCTCGGCCGCCGGGTTCGATGGTCGTGGTCGGGCTGGACCCTTCCTTCCATTTCATGGATCGAGCGGGGATGGCCACAAGTACGCGAGCTGCCGCTGCGAGGCTATGGAACGGCACCTTGCCGGATGGGGACCCGATGCAGTTGATTCAAGAGCTGTACGAGGCCGAAAACCAGGGAGTAGCGCAACCATCGGGTTCGCAGGACATGGCCGGACTCATCTTGCCGGGCGTCAACCGACTCGACTACGACTATGACCATCGTGGAGGACTTTTTCCTGTCAATGTCGAATCCTGCAACGATGAGGAGGTGGCGAGCTGGCTGGAGGAGGTTTTGCACCTCCTGCCAGTTGCCGGGCGACCGGACGGCTACAACCCCCTTGAGGAGCAGCATTTGAGTGCGGAATGGGTCCGTCGGCTGGGCGAATCCGGAAAAGTGTGCTTCCACGCGATTGTCACGAAGAACTTACGGGAATTGGGGGAGTCGATGAATGAATGTATGAGGTGCTGGGAAGCGCTCCTGCCCTATACCGTCCGACATCCGGCCATCAAGGTGGACCTGCTCAGCTTGCTGGCTTCTTACCAGTCCCGTTGTGCGGGGGCAATGTACTCAGGATGCGGCGGCGGCTACCTCTTTGTAGCTTCGGAAGACAAAGTGCCCGGAGCCATCAAGGTGAAGATACGTCTGGTGCAGAACGATCGACGCCTAACAGGAACTCTGAAAGGGTGATAGGGGTCCCGTTATGTCAGTGCAATAACTCTCGCGTTTCGAAGGTCACGCTTCGTTTCGACTGATGTTGTTAAGACGTAACCGTCTGGTTTCAACTCCAAACATGAGGAACCCGCCCAATGATTTTCTCAGGATCGGCAGAAATTCCTGTAGCCCTCCACGGTAAGAGCGAGCACACTTTGTTTCCAGCAGGGCAGCTTGTGCCGTTCATCCTTGTTACTGTCCTGTTCTTCCTGTGGGGAATTCCCAACAATCTGAATGACGTGCTGATCCGCCAGTTCATGAAGTCGTTTGCGATCGGCCGTTTTCAGGCCGGGCTGGTGCAGTCGGCTTTCTACATGGGCTATTTCCTTCTGGCCATGCCGGCCGCTCTTCTCATGAGGAAAGCGGGCTACAAGACTGGATTCGTGATCGGCTTGTTCCTGTTCGGAACCGGCTGTTTTCTGTTCTGGCCCGCAGCCCTGGCGGGAAGCTATGGATTCTTTCTGTGCGCTCTGTTCGTGATTGCCAGTGGCCTGTCATTTCTGGAAACGGCGTCCAATCCCTTTATTGCGCAACTCGGCGACCCCGATACATCGGAAAGACGGCTCAATTTCTCGCAGGCATTCAACCCCTTTGGCGCGATCACAGGGGTTCTGATCGGGACCGTTTTCATCTTTTCCGGGATCGAACTGACGCCGCAGCAGATTGCCGCGCGCAAGGCCCAGGGGCTATACGAAGTTTATCTGCGGACGGAAACACTGCGCGTCATCAAACCTTACCTGGTCATCGGCGCGGTGGCGATATTCTGGGCGCTTCTGATTTTGCGCACGAAGTTTCCGGCCATTCAGAGTGAACACGAGAGCAGTGTCGGCGACCACGGCCACTTCAGAGAACTGTTCCGCTATCCTCACTTCTTGTGGGCCGTCGTAGCGCAGTTTCTCTATGTCGGCGCCCAGGTCGGCACATGGAGTTATTTCATCCAGTATGTGCAGGAATCCACGCACCAGCCGGAAAAAATCGCCGGTTATTTCTTGACGGGCACGTTGGCTGCGTTCGGAGTGGGAAGATTTGTTTCCGCCTATCTTATGCGTTTCATAGCCCCCAATCTGCTCATGGGCACCTATAGCGTGGTGAATATCCTGCTCGTGTCCCTGGGAGTTCTTCTGTCGGGCTGGGTTGGGCTATGGTGTGTTTTTCTTACAAGTTTTTTTATGTCGCTGATGTTTCCCACTATCTTCGCGCTCGGATTGAAAGGGCTGGGCCCCAACACAAAAATTGGAGGCTCACTGATTGTCATGGCCATCGTCGGCGGCGCGGTTTTGACGCCGGTCATGGGACTCATCTCAGAACTGGGCCGGGGTGTCCGCTTGGCCTATTGCGTTCCGCTCGTCTCCTACGTCTGTATCGCTTTGTATTCCTTTTTCGGCTCCAAACAGCGCGGACAGCTAGGCGAGCAAGGTGGTTAAATCATGTTCTCGGATACAGCTCCAAAACAAACTACGCCAACATCCCGGCGAGCATTCTTGAGGCAGGCGATGACGGCGGCTGTCGTGGGCGGCTCCCCCAAGGTGTTGTCCGCAGTGTTGTCCGCCGCTTCCATTGCGCCGCGTGTTGAAACCGGCACGAGCGTCCTACGGCTCACGGCGGTGCCCAACCGCGCTCCACTCCAGCAGAACGCGTTCTATCCGCTTCCGCTTGGAGCGATCCTGCCGGCTGGCTGGTTGCGTCGGCAGCTTCAGGTGCAGGCGAACGGCCTGGGCGGTCATCTGGACGAGGTGTGGTCCGATGTCGGTCCGGCCAGCGGCTGGCTGGGTGGCACGGGCGAGAGTTGGGAGCGCGGCCCGTACTTCTTGGATGGGCTGGTACCGCTCGCGCACCTGCTCGACGACGCGCGCCTCAAGGCCAAGGCGCAACGGTTTATCGATTGGACGCTCGACCATCAGCAACCCAACGGCATGTTTGGCCCGACCAAGAACGATGACTGGTGGCCGCGCATGGTCATGCTGAAGGTGCTCACCCAGCATCAGGAGGCCACGTGCGATCCACGGGTCGTCCCGCTCATGCAGCGCTACTTCGCGCATCAACTCGCGGAGCTGCCCAAGCGCCCTCTGCGCGACTGGGGCATGTATCGCTGGCAGGACGAAGCCGTATCGGCGTTATGGCTCTACAACCGGATCGGCGACCTGAAGCTGCTCGATCTGGTGCGCCTGCTGCGCGGGCAAGGGCATGATTGGCAAAGCGAGTTCAAAGATTTCCGATACACGCACAAGACCGGCGCCGACGGGAAGGATCCCCTAGTCGAGAATGTCGGCACCGACGAAGCCATGGACACGCACGGCGTGAACAATGCCATGGGTCTGAAGGCCTCGCCCGTTTGGTGGCTCGTATCCGGCAACGCGGCCGACCGGCAGGGGCTGCACCACCAGTTGCAGATGCTCGACACCTACCATGGCCTGCTGAACGGTATGTTCAGCGCCGACGAGCACTTCGCCGGCACGGATCCGTCACAGGGTACCGAACTGTGCGCCGTTGTTGAGGCGATGTATTCGCTCGAGCAGGCGGTCGCAATCCTGGGCGACGCCGCGTTTGCCGACCGGCTAGAGCGAATCGCCTACAACGCACTGCCGGGCACGTTCACAGACGATATGTGGGCGCACCAGTACGACCAGCAGCCGAATCAGATCCAGTGCAGCGTGCGGCCGCGCCAGTGGAGCACGAACGGGCCGGATTCGAACCTGTACGGCCTGGAACCCAACTTCGGCTGCTGCACGGCGAACCTGCATCAGGGCTGGCCCAAACTGACTTCGAGCCTCTGGATGGCGACACCGGAAGGCGGGCTGGCGGCGATTGTGTATGCGCCGAACATCGTACGCACCACGGCAGCCGGCGGCGTGCCAATCGAGATCACGGAGGAAACTGATTACCCATTCCGCGAACGAATCGAGCTCCGGCTAAATCCCCAAAAAGCCGCGCGCTTTCCACTCTCACTTCGCATGCCCGGTTGGGCGGAAGGAGCGACCCTCGCTGTGAATGGAAAGGCGGTGGATACAAGGCAGGCTAGCGGATTCGCCGTGGTGAACCGCACGTGGCGTCCTGGCGATCGTGTTGTGATCCGCCTCCCGATGAAGCCGCGCATCACGCGCTGGCACAACCGTTCGGTGGCGTTCGAGCGCGGCCCCGCACTGTACTCACTGCCCATTGGCATCGACTGGAAGAAGGTGAAGGATCGCGGGCTGGCATCGGACTGGGAGGCCAACCCGACAACGGCTTGGAACTACGCCGTGGCCGTGGACGAGAGGCGACCGGAGGAGACCGTCGCGGTGGTCGAGCGAGAGGCGGCTGGGACGCCATTCACCGCAAAAGGGGCAATGGTCGAACTGCGCGTAAACGGATGCAGGCTCCCGCAATGGACCGAGTACGAGGGATCAGCCGGCCCGTTGCCCGCAAGCCCGGCGGAGAGCAGCGAAAAGAATGAGGAACTGACGCTTGTACCCTACGGTGCGGCCAAGCTTCGAATCACAGCGTTCCCAGAGCTTGCAAGGTCCTAATTTTCCGGAGGACAGTTACGCATTGCCGGTTCGGTCAGTGGAAGCGCGGACCACGAGCGATGGATCCAATATGATGCGCCTCCTGCGTGGAGGTGTTTTTGCCGCGATGATGCTCAGAGCAAGGCGCGCAGCCCTTTCTCCTATCCTCTGGCTTTGCTGGTCAATGCTAGAGAGTGGGACACGCAGCGAGTCATCGTAGTGAAGATTGCCACAGCCAATGACTGCAATATCCTTGGGTACGTTTAGTCCTGCTTCTAGAGTTGCGTTGATAGCTCCCATTGCCAGCGGGTCGTTATAACAAAATACGCCGTCGGGTCTCGGTTGTACACTCAACAGTCGCCTAATGCCTTCCGCTCCTAATTGACGGCTCTCGACATCGACCGTCCGCTCAGCGACAACATATTCGGGACGAAACTGCATGCCGTGCTGCGCAAGAGATTTCTTATACCCTTCAAACCGTCGAATACCTGGGCTAATTTCTGGGCCGCGAATGTGAGCGATCCGCTCACACCCCACCGCAATCAGATGGTCGGTTGCGAGGATGCCGGCAGCCTCGTCGTCGATGCCAACGAAGTTAGCCGGGAAACCCACAAACTCCCTGTCGATTAAAATATAGGGCGTGACTTGTTTCTCGACGCGCCGGAACGGCTCACCTGTCTTACGCGAAGACGCGATGATCAGGGCATCGAGTTGCCTCCCCAATAACTGATCGATTTCTTGCTCTTCCAGTTCCGGGTCTTCTTCCGAAGACGAGATGATAAGCGAGTACCCCTTCTTTCTCAACGCAGTTGAGATCGCCTTCGCCACCTCGGCGAAGAAGGGGTGCAAAAGGTCTGGCACGACCAGGCCTATCAGGTAAGTATGCCCGGTCACCAAGCTACGTGCTGTCAGATTAGGACGGTAGTTCAGTTCCTTAACGCGCGCTAGCACTCGTTCCCGCGTTTCCTCCCCGATATCGTCGTGGTTGCGCAAGACTTTGGAGATAGTCACCACGGACAAACCCAGATCCTTGGCGATGTCCTTCATCCGAACGGCCATAAAGTAAGTTTAGTCGATACAGTAAACGTCAGCAATGGTGAGTGTGGTGGGTGGCAACGCACTAGACGGGGAACGCGACTCCGTGCCACTTGACACCGCGAATCGCTACACCTTCCGAAGCCCTGAGTTGTCACAAGAAACTCCGTCGAGTCGCGGCCTCAGTCTCAGCAGTTGCTTCATGGCCTCCGCGCCCCGTTGCCGGCTGTCTCTGCCGCCGCAACAACGTAGTTATCCAAAAGCGTCAACCCGCCTTGTGGCGAGGGCGCGCTTATATCCCGCGCGCCTCGGAATGCCCGGAGTGTTCTCCGGACCCCGTATGTGGACCGTTCTTTTGCATCAGAGGGGAACGCCGTGCACCTTGAAGAAGCTGCAACCATCGCTCACTTTAGACGCTTACGTCTGCGGTTGCGCAAGTCGGCCATCTTCGCGGCCGGCGCGGCTGTCACGGGTCATTCTGAACGAGAACAAGTTGCTGAATACGAAATTAAGAAATCGATAAAGTAAGCGATACTGATTCTGCTTGACAAGCGGTAAAGGGTTGTGTCCAAATTGGACGAACCAATAGTCGCCTCTGGGTATAAGAGTTTTGGCAACGAGGAGGGGTCCGTGAGATCTCCGGATTACGTCTCGTTGAGGTTCCTGATTTCGGCAACGTTAAGCATGGCAATCTTTATCGGCATCTCCGGCCCGGCTGCGGCTCAAACTGGAACGGCGGCAGCCCCGCCCTGAACGGCACGGTGCGAGATCCCTCGGGGGCCGCGGTGCCAGACGCAACGATCACCCTAACGAGTACCAAAACCAGGTTCAAGCAAGTGACGAAAAGCAACGCGACCGGGAACTATTCGCTGGTTAATATCAGTCCGGGGAACTACACAGCTACGGTTTCGAAAGAGGGTTTTTCCACCGGGAAGACATCCGATTTTGAACTCGCGGTGAACCAGACAGCCACCATTAACTTCGATTTGAAACTTGGTGCCGCCAAAACCACGGTTGAGGTCTCTGCGGGCGCTGTACAGATCGAAACCTCTACGGCCGAACTTGGCACCGTGATCGGGAGCGCTGAAGTCAGCTCCTTGCCGCTGAATGGGCGCAATTTCACCGAGCTACTGCTGCTCGGACCTGGCAAGAGTCCCATAAACGTCACAGAAGGCAGCCAAGGTTACGGTAACCCTACCGGCACTGTCGTCGTTCCAGCGGTCAATGGCCAAAATAACCGCAGCAATATGTTCCTTCTGGATGGAGTCATAAATTACGCTCCGGTCAGCGACTTCTACGGTGTGCAGCCGACGCTCGACGACATCCAGGAGTTCAAAGTCCAATCCCACAATGACGAAGCGCAGTTCGGGCAAGTTCTAGGTGGGATCGTTAACGTAGTGACCAAGTCAGGAACCAACCAGTTTCACGGTGGCGTTTGGGAATTCTTCCGCAACGATGGGATGGATGCTGACAACTATTTCACTGGCCACCTCCCGCTAAAGCAAAACCAATTTGGCGGAGCCATCGGTGGCCCGGTAATTTTGCCGCACTACAACGGCCGCAACAAAACGTTCTTCTATCTCTCCTACGAGGGGTACCGCAACACCAACGGAACTCCCATTCTTTCATTGACTCCAACCCCGGCGCAACTGGGCACAAACGACAACGGCGTTCCCGATTTCAGCGACCTCTACAGCAGCGGAATACAACTATATAATCCGTACAGTTCAGTGGTTAGTCAAGGAGTTCTAAGCTCCCGGCAACCATTCTATTGCGATTCGTATGGGAACCCACTTCCAGCGTCAAACGGTATTCAGACACCGGTTTCGGGATCTTCTGCCTGCAACAAGATTCCGTCCAGCCTGGTAAATCAGGCGGCGCTCAACTTTGCGCAGACTTTCTTCCCAGCTCCGATAAACGTCAACAACCCCAGCTTTAATTACGTGGACAGCGATCATAGTCACACCCGGCAAGACCAAGTTTCTGCTCGTTTCGACCAACAATTCGGCACTAAGGATCGCCTTTTTGCACGTTACACTAGCGCCTGGGCGCTCAGCACCGCTCCAAATGGCTGCTGCGACAGCGGCTTTCCCGTGCAGGGTATAACGCAAAATAAGAGCGTTATAGATTGGAACTTAGCGGCGGTTTGGTCACACACCTTTGGTGCGAGTTCTGTACTGCAGCTTGCATTTGGCCGTGTTTTTGGACAGGACTATAATAAACCGTATAACATATCGAAAATTGTGCCTGACCAGTCCGCCTATTTAACGAAATGGGGCTATTCGCCTGCTTTCACCAGTCAAGGCCTCATTCCGAACTTGGCTCCCGACTGGCCCTACGTCAATGCTGGTGGTGGGTGGTTCAACGTGAATCAGTGGGCAAATGTCCTGGACTTCCGTGGAGATTATTCAAGAATCGTGGGACGGCATAACTTCCGTATGGGAGCAAGCACGGCCACGTATGGATGGTATCAATACCCCGACGTCAATAGCTTCGAAAATTTTAGCACGCCCCAAACTGCCTCCGGCCCTGATCTTGGCTATGCGGGAGGCAACCCCATAGCATCCCTGTTGCTCGGTTTTCCGGCCTACGCGGAATATGACAATACTTACTCCAATGTCCGCGGCGGGAAGGTCATCGGCACCTATTTCCAGGATCAATGGAGGCTGACCGACAAGCTCACCATCAACTGGGGACTGCGATACGATCTCACCACTACTCCCATCAACGGCGTTACCTCCAACAGGAGCAACGTAACGTTTGGCGACCTCGACTTTAACAATGGCACCTACATTATGCAGGATCGTCCTCCGGCATGCACACCTAATCAGACATTGAACTGCGTTCAAGGGGGGGTGCTTCCCGCCGACGTGGTGGTCTCCAGCAACGGAAAGATCTCCCAAAATAACTATGACAACATTCAGCCCAGAATCGGTTTTGCGTACCGGCTGACGCCGAAGACAGTGATCCATGGTGCGTATGGAAGGTTTTTTGACAATTGGTCGGGCGTTACCGAAAACCAGCAAGTAAATACGGGGTCGTGGCCAGCTTCGCCGTTTGTATTTAACAGCAATCCCCTCCAGAACGGGCTCTATAACCTTGGATTGCCCATTTACACCGCCACGGATCCTTTCAAATGGGGAGGGACGCTTCAAATCCCATATATAGCGGCGCCCTGGGGGAACATTGGCTCTTCCACCGACCCCAACCTCAAGAATCCATATGCGGATCAATATAACTTTGGTTTTCAGCGCGAGCTGGTTCCCGGCGCGACCGTGACCATCAACTACGTGGGCTCGCGCAACCAGCGAGTTTCCGCCCGCATTACGGCCAACGCATACCGCATCCCCGGGGACCCGAACAGTCAACCTTACCCGTATTGGCAGGAGCCTGTGGGTTACACCTCCGACCTCGGATCCAGCGATTACAATGCCCTGCAAATATCTTCAGAGATGAAGCTGCATTCCGGGATCGTAGCGACGCTTTCCTATACCTATTCGAAGACGCTCGTGATCGGTTGTGACGGTTTTCAAAGTGGTTGTGACATTCAAAACCCATACGATCTCAGGGCAAGTCGAGGCGTGGCCGCTTACGACCTGCCCAACATCTTTTCCGCCAGCTTTGTGCTTCCGCTTCCGTTTGGCGGAGGAAGACGATTCAGCACGAGCAGCAGCTTGGTGAATCACGTCATCGGCAACTGGCAATTCAACGGCATCGTCTCTCTAACCAGCGGGCCTCCCTTTACGCTCATGGCTAGTAGTAACTCAATCTCCGGCATCCTTAACGTTGCTGGGACCGAACACGCAGATGTAGTGGGAGATCCCAACTCCGGTACCTGCCCGAACCCCAATGGCGGCGCGCCATTTCCGGTCAGAACAGTCAATTGCTGGTTCAACACAAGCGCCTTCGTCGATCCGGCTCAGAACACTTTCGGGAATGAGGGGCGAAATACGCTGCGTGCAGATTGGGGTCGAAACCTCGATCTCTCACTCTTCCGGTCCTTCAGAATATCGGAGTCCAGGAGTTTGGAGTTCAGACTCGAAGCTTTCAACGCGCTCAACATGGTGGTGTTGGGTACACCTGATACCAACATACCGGATACAACCTTCGGGGTGGTAAGTAGCACGGCAAACACAGCGCGCCAGCTGCAGCTTGGTTTCAAGTTTCATTTCTGAGCTGTTTTCGCAAATGAGGCCAGAGAGCCGCAGAGTGGATGCTACTCTGCCGCTTCGGACAATCTGGGCTCAATCTGCGAATCTCCACCGGTTTTCAATCAAATTGTCTTCCAAGGGGGTAATATTCTTGAAACGTGTGAAGTCGATAATTCTAGCGCTGATACTTGGCCTTGTCTTTTTGTATTCAGCAACTATGTTCGCCGGCGAAGGTGCCGACGCTCCCACTGTATCGCAAAGTCCGGAAGTCATCGATCAAGTCTGGAGACAGGCAAGCAGCAAGTACGACGCTGAACGGGCACGGGTTCTCCAACAAGTAGACAGCGCCATTCAGCAAGGCCCGTTTCGCGCTGACTGGGAGTCGCTTCAAAAATATGAAGTGCCCGAGTGGTACAGGGACGCGAAGTTCGGGATCTTCATTCATTGGGGTGTCTATTCCGTTCCCGCGTTCGGCAGCGAGTGGTATCCGCGCCAAATGTATATCGAGGGCTCGGAAGAGTACAAGCACCACATCGCTACGTATGGCACGCAGGACAAATTCGGGTATAAGGACTTCATCCCTTTATTCAAGGCGGAGAAGTTCGATCCCACAGCTTGGGCCCGCCTCTTCAAAGAGTCAGGCGCGAAGTATGTGGTCCCCGTGTTTGAGCATCATGATGGCTTTGCCATGTATGACAGTGGCCTTTCGGACTGGACCGCGGCAAAAATGGGGCCGCATCGCGATTTAGTTGGGGACCTCGCGAAAGCAGTACGGGCAGAAGGTTTACATCTGGGCGCGTCTTCCCACCGCGTGGAACATAACTTCTTCCTGGGAGTCGGGCGCACCATTCCTTCCGACGTCAACGATCCGAAATATGCCGCTTTTTATGGACCTGCGCATCGCTGGCTCGAAGCCAAACACGGAATGCCGCTTTCCAACGACTTCACATTCGTCTCCAAAGCTTGGACCGACGATTGGCTTGCCCGATCCACGGAAATTGTCCAGAAGTATCACCCTGATTTCATATTTTTCGATTGGTGGATCGGGCAACCCTCGATTCGCGAGGATCTAACGCGCTTCGCGGCGTTTTATTACAACGAGTCACTCAAGTACGGCGATCATGTCGGCGTAATCACCTACAAAGATGTCGCGATGGAGGATCACTCAGCCGTTCTCGACGTGGAACGGGGCCAACTCTCGGACATTCGGCCCTTCCCTTGGCAGACAGATACTTCGGTTAGCAACAGATCCTGGGGCTACATCCAGAACGATACGTTCAAATCGCCCGAATTCATTGTCCACCAACTTGTCGACATCGTTAGCAAGAATGGGAATCTGCTGTTGAATATTGGTCCACGCGCCGACGGCACCATCCCTGAAGAGGTGCAGCTCGTACTTCTAGATGTGGGAGCGTGGCTGAAGGTCAATGGAGAAGCTATATACGGGACTCGCCCCTGGCGGGTGTACGGTGAAGGTCCGACCAAAGTTGCTGCGGGCTCGTTTAACGACACCCGTACCCAGCCCTATACCGCAGAGGACTTCCGGTTTACCGAGAAGAACGGCGTGTTGTATGCAATCGAGTTAGGATGGCCTTTAAACCACGAAGCGGTCATTCATGCGCTAACATCCGCGACCATGGGCGCCGGAAAACAGATCCAGTCCATTCGATTGCTAGGCTTGGCAGCGAATTTGTCTTTTGAGGAGCATCCCGATGGTCTACATGTCCGCCTACCCGAGCAGCCGGCGGGCAAGTATGCTTACGCCATCCGTATCGAGTTCTCGAGTTCCCACTAGACAACGTTTACGCCTCGGCAGGACATGGAGCGGTGACCCAATCTCTCGTAACCGACTGTGAGCATGTTGATTCGAGGGTAAGTTGGCGAAAGTTAGTGGAGGAGTACATACGATCATGAAGAACAGTCGTTTCGCTGTCGTCTTTGCTACCGTATTCCTGTTGTCATCCTTAGCTTCTGCGAGGCCGCGCTGGACCGAACAGGAGGCGACTAGCTGGTACTTCAGGCGGACAGCCACAAGTCCATTTGCTTTGGTTGCAGGCGCTGGGGCGCATATTTGCGGAGGAACGAGTTGCCGCTCCCGGTCATCCCGAGAATCAGCGTGTGGGCAACCTCACCGTTATGCAGGTTGAGAAAGTAGGGTGTGCTGTTGTCGGTTTCGAGCACAGCCAGGTACTCGGTGCCGAGATACGTGTTCGTCTTCTCGCCGGGAAGGATCGTAAACAGAAAAGACAGGTCGGCGTAATTCGTGTTCAGCAGATACAGCTGGCGGAGGTTGAGCGCATAGTTGCCCGGCACGGTGGCGAAATAGGCATTGAGCTGGTTGTAGGTTTCCGCAAACAGGTTGCCATCCCCGTTGGTGAAGATGCCAGTGAACTCGGCCCCGAGCTGCTCCAGTTCGGCCTTTGAACGACCGTACAGCACAATCGTCAACGAGAAATCGCCGAGCGATTGGCCGTCCCCCAGGGCGCGCAGGCAGTCGCCAAGGTTTTCGATGTCAGCCTGCTTTGACTCGTCCACCAGCACATCGCGCGGGTTCGTCTTCGTGGCGTCGTTGCCCATCTGGGAGACAAACCCGGTCTTCGACATATTGAAGTGGCGGCGACGCTTGTTGACTTCTTTGCGCGCTTTGTCCGCCGGGAGCGGCGTCCACTCCGTGACAACACGGAAATTGGCCGGTATCTTCAGCAGCGCGTCGAGCGCCAGGGGCCGCGTTTCGGTGATGGCCTCTTTCATCGTCAGCACACGGACAATGTGATCGCCGACGCGCAGATGATCGCGTTCCGCTTCGATATTCGAGTTGACGACCTGATAGTCGAGAAACTGCGTGGACTGCGGCCTGCCGGCAACACGCCAGTCGTCAAAATTCAGCAAGCGGCGGAAAAACGTGAATTGTCCATGCCGATTCAAGATCTCGATTTGCATGAAATCCGCGAGCTGCCGAGCGAATGCCTGCACGCTCTGGTCGAGCCGTCGAAGATCGTGCTCAATATGCGTACGCAATAGCGTTTTCATGCTGTCGTTGGTGAACTGCACTTTTAGTTCGCCAACTGCGCCCGCGGGATCGCGCAAGATTCGAGCGATTGCCGCGCCCACGCCGGTCTTCGACCTCGCGCCTTCGAGCAGGATGCAGTAGAAGATTTCCACCTGATAAAGACGGTCGAGCTTCGCTTCAAAGAACTTCCGCCGCTGGTCGATCGCCGCTTCCACGATCGGATCGTCATACTTTGCGAAGGGTATGTCCGGGCGGTTCGATTTGAAGAGGTACTGGTAAACATGGAAGCCTGGGCCAAACGCTTTCAGTGCCGCCTCCAACCGCTTCACCGCGTACTCCTGTTCCGAGCGGTCAAGACTTTCGTAGTCAACGCCAGGAATACTGAGCACCATGCCGACATCGCCGCTCTTGGTAAGGAAGGCCGTCTCGTTCCAGAAGCCGTATAAGTTGATGTGGTCGTTGAGAGCCGCACTCTCTTTCCACGGCTTGATGACCTTATCGAGACGCAGCATCAGACCACCTCCACACGGGGGACTTGCTGTTTGGCCGCGTCATAGCGCACGTTGTAGCGTTCGGACTTCGCCAGGATGCGGAGGAACGCCGGATCGCTGTTTGTCACCCAATGCCCAAAGGCAAAACCGCCAAGGAAGACGGCGATGCCCGCGAGGATGGAATTGAAGAGATTGAAGGCCCCTACCGCGCCGACGCATACGAAGTAGAACAGCGTCCGTTCCACGCCCAAGTAGGTGAGTGGCTTGTGCAGGCTCTTGAAGACTCGATTTGTCCGGTGCTTCTGCTGTGCTTTCTCTGCCATAAGTCCCTCGTCTAACGATGGTTTGCACGCATTTGGGAAGGGCGCTATACGCCCCAGAGCCAACTCAGGACATTCACGGCGAGAACTGCGATGCCGGTTCCGGCGGCAATCCCGGCGAGCGCTTTCTTCGCACCGGGTTCGCCGTGTGCGAAGCCGTAGCCGCCGATCACGATGGCGACCAGACTTGCAACCTTCGCAATGGTGCCGGTGAAAAGGCTTTGGATCGCGTTAAAGCCGGTGTCGAACGGTGAACCCTGTGCCAGCGCGGCCACAGGCAGGACAAGAAGTAGGGTAAAAACGGCGGCCGTTGGACGTGCCCACTTGCACCGAAGAAGGGGCTGGATTGGGCGGACAAGGTGGACTTGGAACCAACGTGATGACATTTGCGCCTCCGGGAGCAGCTAAAATCTGCTGCGTGTGGCGCAAAACTAGCCCCACTCAATCATCCATGTCTAATCACTTCTCGTTATAACGTTATTCCTGGGGGTTATAAGTCCGGGAAGCTAGAGTGATTCGGTCGGTCAAGTTGGAGTCGAGGCCCGCATGAGGAGGTTCTATCAACCACGTAAGAAAGGACATCGCCGTCGTCACTTCGCTAAACCTTCGGTTGCCCAAAGAGCGCCCCAGCGTCTGGACAACCAGCTACGATGGGTCTGAATAGCACTGCGGTACGGCCGGATTTACCTCCATCTCAAGGATTTTCTGGCGCTTTCTTCGAATGATCTTCTCTTCCGTAAGTCCCGCCTTGTCAATAAGCTCCGCATCCGCGCAGCGGCTTGGTCAACGAGAATTTGGTGTGATGAACCATTCTGGTGCTGTCCGTTATAACCGGCAGGAATAACGTTATAACGAGCGGTTATTGGACACAGCGGCAGAAATGAGTGAATTTGGTTAACCATCCCCGGTTCCGTGCGGAGTTGACCGGTCGAGGACGGCACTGGTCGGCTTCGAAGCAGCCGAGTTTGCTGATTGCAGTTCGAGGTAATGCTATGTCTGACTTCGCTCGAAACCGTTCTACACTTCGCCATCCTGTTCCGGCTGGAGCAACTGTCCGTCACCTGAAGGCTGACAGCTGAGGTGAAACAATGCTTCACAAAGAACCAGCCACGGTGGTATTAAATGAAGTCATAGGTAGGCGGCTCCTGAATGTCAGGGAGGCCGCCCAATACCTGGGGCTCGAAGTGGACACCGTCTACAAGAAAGCCAGGTTGCGGGAGGTTCCCTGCGTCAAGGTTGGTCGAGCGTTGCGGTTCGATGTGGAAGCGCTGGGGCGCTTCATCGAGCAGCACACGATCGAAACCATAGACTGAAAGGAGAAGCTTGAGTGTCCATTCACAGGAAGTGCGAAGGGGTGTTTGAAGTTCGCTGGAGGGAAGGAGGACGGAATAAAAGCCTTCGGGTCCACGGCGCGCATGAGCTCGCTAGAAAAATCGAACGAAAGAGAATGTCGGTGCGTGATGAAAATCGGCATCTCGATGTCAAGCGGGAGGTCAATTTTCGGATGGTGGCGCTGATCGAGCGGTACTGGACGCATTACGGCATGAGGAAGCGTTCGGCAAGCCGGGAGAAAAGCGTGCTTGACGGCATCCGGCTTGAACTCGGCCGCCTGTTCGTTCGGGAGATCGACGGCAACGCCGTAGGCCGCTGGTACGAAAACCTGACGGCTATTCACGAGCTGTCGCCGGGAACGGCCGTGCGGCACTTCAACGTCATGCACCACATGATGGAGAAGGCATCGACAATCTGGTCCAAAGAAACCGGGATTGACCGGAATCCTGCGGATCAGGTAGAGGTGATGCGGCCGGACGATCAGAGGGACCGTTACCTGTCGGAAGACGAGCTGCGGAACCTCAAGCGGGCGCTTGACGAGAAGACGTACCAGAAGGGCACGAACGCAATTAACAAGACGTTTTACCGTTTAAGGCTGATCGTGCTTATCGCCGTTACGACGGGAATGCGGGCGGCGGAGATCTTCGGCCTCGGATGGTCGGACGTGATGTATAGCGAAGGGTTGGTGGCGGTGCGGGCGAAGCTGAAGGGCGGCAAAATGCGTTACGTCCCGATGCTTCCAGAACTGGCCTGTGAGCTGCGGCGCTATCCCGCCGTGATTGGTGAGGATCGGATTTTTCCGCCGAAACCGGGAGCAATCAGCGGACGGCAGCGCGTGGAAGGAAGTTTCGAGGATCTGCTTGAAAGGGCGGGCATCGAAGACTTTCGCTTTCACGATCTGCGTCACACGTTCGCATCCTGGTACATGATGAACGGCGGCGATCTTTACGAGCTTGCGAAAATCCTAGGCCACTCGAATATCAAGATGACCGAACGCTATGCGAAGCTGGCGCGGCAACACATTGCCCGGACCGGCAGCACGGCGAGGGAAATGTGGAAACTGCTGGATCAACCGAAGGTGTTGGAAGCAAAAACGACCTGCGACACGGCGAACATCCTGTCCGATGTTCGCGTATAGTTCGCGCGACTGAAACCTTATCTCTCTGGTTGCTGGTAAGTGCTTAAGAATGTGGTGGCCAGGGACGGAGTTGAACCGCCGACGCCAGCCTTTTCAGTCTGTAGCTATCCTGTACATTAAACAACTTGCAGGTAACAGACGGCTGCGTAAGTCTTTCTAAGTACGTGCAAGTCGGGTCTAGCGTGGGTTGCATTGTGGGTCGCGAGCGAGGTGTTTGCCGCCGCGATCGAACTCAAGGCCTGAACAAGAAATCGAGAATGCAGGCAGAGGAGAATCGCAGCTAATCACTCAGACATTGAGGACGGGGCTGCGAGCTGCCCTGGAACTCGAACCCATCGTTTGTGGCACTACAACCGCATCCGCTATCCCTAGCGCAGTTCAGTAGATTTCGGTAAACTCTTTGTCATGGCACACGGTTCGACCAACATCAAAGAGCACGCCCACGAACTGATCGACCGCATGGCTCCCGGCCAGATCGCCGCCGTCGTTGGCCTCTTGGAGATCATGCTCGATCCGGTGGCCCGCAGTGTCGCCAACGCTCCCCTTGAGGACGAACCGATCAGCGAAGAAGAGAACCGCGCTGTCGCCGCCTCCAAGGCATGGCTCAAGGACCACGAACCCATTCCCCATGAGGAGGTACTCGCCGAGTTTGGCCTCACCTCAGAAGACTTCGAGCGCATGGGCCGCACCCCGCTCGAACCTCACGGCAAGGGCCAGTAACGATGGGGAAGAAGATCGCCTGGACCGACCAGGCCAAGGCTGACCTCCGCGCTATCGATCAAGCTACCGCCCTCCGCATCCTGCATATCGTGGCTCGTTATCTCGCCACCGGCGAAGGCGATGTCAAGCGCCTTCAGGATGTTGAGCCGCCAGAGTTCCGCCTCCGCGTCGGCGACTATCGCGTGAGATTCCACGATCTCGGCGATTCCATCCTGGTTCTCGCCGTAAAACACCGCCGCGAAGCCTACCGCTAAACGTATCCGGCAACGCCGGACAAACAGCGAATGTGTCCCGGTTCGAGGAGCGGGTGGGATCCCCAACGAGAAAAATGTGATGAAAAAAGGCAGGGCGCTCCAATCCCACCCTTCAAAACAAACGAAGGGTGGGGCACCCGCCCGCCAGCGTTGCCGCCTCAAGCGTCGCGGGTGTGCGGTCTTGTCAGTCAACTGACATTAGTCCCCCGCCCTAGCGTCAGTGCAGGGGGGGAAGGTTAAGGCGCAGAGTCTCATGCGTTCGCTAACGGCACGCAATAGTCTTTTTAGTCACATTCTGCGCGTTACTGCTGGCCGTCCGTTTTCGCTCTCTGCTGACAGGCTTCAGGCTGCGCTGCTTCTAACCTGCGAAGGCTTGCCTTCCACGCAGTGAAGCACTCGCTGTCTTTCTTCAGTATCGGCCCTAAGATAGCGTCGGCTGAAGCGGACGTGGCCTTGCACGGCGACGAAGGCGTCGGCAGAGAGCAGGCTGCTTCGGTTTCCGCCTGAGCCAGTTCCGCGTACTGCGCTAAAACCGCTTGATGTAATATCGCAAACGATTTCAACTCGCTGATGACTTCTTCTTCGGCTTCGGTCGCGGCTTCGGCTTCGGCTTCGACCATCTTGTCATCTACGACCTTGCTGTCGCTGCCCGCCGTGCCCGCCGCGACAAGAGCCCTGATAGCTGCTTTCGAAAAAGCAGTGCTGATGTGTTTCTTTTTGGTTTGCGCCGTCGCCGCGCTCGTGAAAAAGATGAAGCCCATAACCGCTACTGCGATTGCTGCAAAGTACTTTTCCATTGCGTTTTCTCCGCCTTCAGATTCTTCGGTGACACTTTCCTTCGTTGCCACGCACTGATTCTGACGACCCGACCATCACAGCGCCAGTTACGTCAGTGTCAAACGAACTGCCGATTTGTTTGGCTGTTAACAAGCGGCGTTCTCGTCGTCGGTCGCAAAGAAACCGCCGTCCCGCGCAAGGTCCGCTAACGGCGCTCCATGGCGACGGGGTTTGTTCTCAGTTAACACTGCTCCACAATCCGCATAAAGTCGCGTTCGCCAAGGATGCGAATGCTTTGGCCCCTGGTCGTCAACTCTTCGGCTTTGCGGTGCTTGGAACTCTTTTCATGACCGGCGAGCCTGCGCAGGTCTTGATCGCCTACAACTAAGAGCGTTGTATGTCTTGTTACGTTTGCATCCACTTGACAGCCTGCAAGAGAGGCGGCGTCAGCCGCCTGACGACGTGAAAGGGACAATGTGCCTGTAAAAACCAAGACTTCGCCATAGAGTGGCCCGTCCGGATTTCCATTACGAGTGATCGGTGGCGCGGCAGCCGGATCGATTGGCTGCTTTACTCGCTCAAGCCACTGATCCACACTCAAACCGGTTTCGGTGATCGCCCGCAATAGGATCTCGCCTGCGCAGCGAGCGTCTTCCAGCGCATCATGTTGCCTGTATGCAATGCCAAACTCCGCTGCTACATTTCCAAGCCCATAGCCCGACCGCGAAAACTGCGGCCAGGCACGCCTTACCACCTTGGCGGAATCAAGCCAGCACCACTCGGAATACGTGAGATCGTTTTTCTCGCAAGCTCGAAGCAAAGCAAGGCGGTCAAAGGCTGTGTGACTGACGACTACGTTGCCTTGCAAGAAAAGGCTTACTTTGGAATAAATTGCCCGCCAGTCCGGGGCGAACCGAACCTCCGCTTCACGAATCCCGTGAATGGAAACATTAACAGGATCGAAATCATCTCGAGGATTTACGAGCGATTCCCAGGAGTCGTGGAGGACGCCGTCGCGAAAGGGTGCAATTCCGACTTGACAGATGCTGGACAGGTCAGGATTGGCCGTTTCCACGTCAATTACCACGAAGTTCATGGGTACACCTTTCTCTTTGAGAAAGTGTCCCATTAGGCAATCGTGCACACTAGCTGACTTTGGTAACCCCTCTGTGCCAAGATGAGTGAGACAAGTAGGCCCTCAATAATTACTGTAGGGCGGGGAAAGAAATCTCACTTTGACAAGCATGAGCAAGGCAAGTACTTCTTCCGTTGCGTTGGCGGCTTCGGAGCGTAGCGGAGAAGCTGCCAACGCAACGGGCGCCCCGGCCCCCGATCCCGAAGTGACCGCCCGTTCCATTCGCCGTCGTTTCACGGCCGAGTATAAGTGCTCGGTCCTCGACCAGGCCGAGGCCGCCCAGCAGGTCGGCGCGGTCGGCGCCCTGTTGCGCCGCGAGGGCCTCTACTCCTCGCTCCTGTCCACCTGGCGGCGGCAGCGGAAGCAGGGTGAGTTCGATGCCCTCACGCCCAAGAAACGCGGTCCCAAGGTGGTGGTCAGCCCGCTGCTTCTGGAAAACCGCAAGCTGGTCGCCAGCAATGCCCGCCTGAGCAAGAAGCTGAAGAACGCCGAGTTGATCATCGAAGTCCAAAAAAAAGTGGCCGCCCTCCTGGGCAACCCGATCCCGAGCATCCAGATCGGCGAGGAGAACTCATGAGCGCCGTTCTGGAGTTGGGCAAAGGTGTCGGCCAATCGGCCGCCTGCCGCGCCCTCGGCGTGCCCCGCGCCACGCTGTATCGCCGCCTGCAACCGCCCGCCCCGCCCGGGTTTCGCCCCACGCCGGGGCGCGCCCTGGACGCCGCCGAACGACAGGTGGTCCTCGACCATCTGCACGCGGAACGTTTCTGCGACAAGGCCCCGGTGGAGGTCTACGCCACGTTGATCGACGAAGGCACGTATCTCTGTTCGATCCGCACCATGCACCGCATCCTGGCCCAAAACGGCGAGCTGAGGGAGCGCCGCAACCAACTCCGTCATCCGCAGTATAAGAAGCCCGAGTTACTCGCCACCGCCCCCAATCAAGTCTGGAGTTGGGACATCACGAAGTTACTCGGCCCGGCTAAGTGGACTTACTTCCACTTATACGTGATCCTGGACATCTTCAGCCGCTATGTCGTCGGCTGGATGGTGGCCGGACGCGAGACCGCCGAATTGGCGCGGCGTCTGATCGCCGAAACCTGCGACAAACAGGGCATCGTCGCGGGCGATCTTACCATCCATGCCGACCGCGGAACCTCGATGACTTCCAAGCCCGTGGCGCTCTTGCTGGCCGACTTAGGAGTTACAAAGACACACAGTCGGCCCCACGTTTCGGACGACAACCCGTACTCCGAGAGCCAGTTCAAGACCCTCAAGTACCGGCCCAAGTTCCCCGAACGCTTCGGCTCCATCGAAGACGCGCGCGCCTTTTGCCAGGGGTTTTTCCCGTGGTACAACCAGGAGCACCACCATAGCGGGATTGCCCTGCTGACCCCGGAAGTGCTGCATTACGGCTTGGCCGGGGAGGTCATCGAGCGGCGGCAAAAGGTGCTCGACGGGGCCTACGCCCGCTACCCGGAACGATTCGTACACCATCGCCCCCAACACCCGCCCCAGCCCACCGCGGTCTGGATCAACCCGCCAACCCCGGTCGAGAAGAAAGAAGAAATTCAACTCTAAACTCTCGCGCCACTTGTCTCAAACTCGTTGACACGTTCCGAACCGGAGCGGTGCAGGGTCCGTTTCGTTTGCATGACACACTTGTCACGCCCCGGCCTGGTGGTGCGTCCATTCGTCAAGCTTGCAAATGACTCTCGGCTTACGAAGGTAATCTGATTCTGATGAAACCAGTTGGCGCGAGATCAGAACGCACTTTACATTTGAAGTTGTCATAGAGGCGAGGAAAGGAAGCACTCAATTATGCCTACAATACCAGGCAAGGTCGCAGACAGGCTCAGATCCAGCCTCAAGGAATTCCAAGCAATTGTGCAATCAGCCAAGTCACGAGACGTGAACGAGGCAGATACCGCCACCATCGTGACTGAAATGTTGTCAGCCGTCTTCGGATACGACAAGTTTTTAGAAGTCACATCTGAGTTGAATATTCGTGGAACGCGTTGCGATCTTGCGACAAAGAGGGACGGCAAAATCCAATCGCTGATCGAAGTCAAAGCGGTTGGAACCGAACTGAAGGATACTCATACGCATCAGGCCGTTGACTACTGTGCCAACTCAGGGATTGAGTGGGTCACGCTCACGAACTCCGCCAGATGGCAGATCTATCGGGTTATCTTCGGCAAACCAGTGGATCACGAATTGATCCTGGACTTCGATCTGCTCGGCCTCAATCCGAAAAAAGACGAAGATATAGAGAAAGTATTTTTGCTCGCGAAGGAAGGTTGGAACAAGTCAGCTCTCGAAGAATTCGACATCCAACGTCAAGCTCTGAGTCGTTTCTTGCTTGGCGCTGTGCTCATCAGCGACCCTATACTCAAGCTTGTGCGGCGACAGCTAAGGAACATGTCGCCTGATGCCAAGTTCGATTTGGAGCAGATCAAAACGGTGCTATCGCGGGAAGTGTTGAAGCGCGAGGTGATCGACGGAGAAAAGGCCGACGAAGCACTCAAGAAGGTCAAAAAAGCAAACCACAAGCCAAAGATAAAGCCTGTAGTGAAGGAAGTAGCACCTGCCGCCGCTAGTGCGTCGTCAGGTCAGTAAGGAGTCGCGAAATACAGCAGGAGGGGTACCTCTCATGACGCAACCGGTGCTCTGTACCGCTTGTGGGTCAATCGGATATACCAAACGCAGGATGAAGGGGTCGATCCTGACAGAGTTTATTCTGTGGTGTTTCTTTTTGATCCCTGGATTGATTTACTCGATCTGGCGACACAGCACAGTCGCACAGGTGTGCCCGAGTTGCGGAAGTTCGGCAGTAATTCCAACTGATTCCCCGGTAGCACAACAGACTCTCAAGAGCCGCGGCCTGAGTGGTGACCAAATAGGAGCTTTACCTAAACCGAAACAATCTCCCGCTGGGAGGATTGTCGGGTATGCTTTGTTGGGGCTGCTGCTTCTTGGTGTTATTGGCGCGCTACTGTCCAACAATTCTCCCACACCCACGCCGGTTGCACCGGCGCTCACAGCCGCGCAAGACGCAGCATCACAGAAAGCGAAAACCGATGCAGATGCGAAAACGATGTGGCTTGCCACAGAACTCTCGCTATTAAAAAGCAGCATGAAGAATCCTGCGGCGTTCAGTCCAACGTCGGTGTTCCTCACATCGGACGGGCGTGGTTGTGTGAAGTATAGTTCGACGAACAGCTACGGTGCGACATTGCAGGGATGGGCAATTCTCGAAAAGTCTGGGACGATTTGGTCGGGAGACGCAGCCGAGTCCAGATGGAATAGAGAATGCGCAGGCAAGCGCGGGACGGAGCAGTGGACTGAAGCACTCGGGGGACACTTGATTGAAGTTTCCGGGACTGCTGTGACTCCAACCACGGCTTCGGTTCAAGACCCAACCACAACCGCAGCAGCGCAAGGCGGCGAGCCGGCGAAGCTGATTAGTCAGTGCGGCAAGCCCGATAAAGATTTCATTCAGAGCGAGGGTGGCCAGCCGATTCGGCACGTCATCTACAGGAAGCAGAACGTCGAACTGATGTATTCCCGTGAAGGTGTTCCTGCGTGGCTGCTAGTCGGCATTGTTGAGGCAAACGGCGACGACAACATGGATACAGCAGAGGCGAATCGCCGGTTGGCATGTGCGGCGGGCAGTATTCATACAGTGCTGGATCGCCCCTGAACGACAAACGCCCGCAAGCCCATGGCGCTTCACGATTCGATCAAGGACGTTCCACGTTAGGAGGCGCGCCGCTACATACCAATTCCCAAGCCCGGCCCCTGTTCCTGCCGTGGGCCGATCTCCCGCTGCGGCGCGATGGACTGCTCCTGCTTCACCTCCGGCGCATGGGCGCTGCGGTGGGAAACATCATGGCCGAGCGCCGCGCCCAGCTTCTCGCGGTCGTTGGTGAATAGCTGCGCATCCCACGCGCCGCACAAGACGGCGACATAGGCCATGCGGTTGTTGAGCAGATCCTTAGCGCCCGACTCCGTGTACACGTGAATCAGGACACGGTCGCCAGTCAGTGCCTGGCTGGAGTCGCTGGTCATTCCTTCTTTAGCGCCTGATAGCATCGCAAGGGCCGGGCCGATGTGGGGCGCGGTGCTTGGGGTTTTGCCGTGCCGATATGTTGCCGAATGCGTGGGGAATGGGCCGCCGATCCGCGCCGCGATCCTGGTCCCTTTAGCCGCGCTTTCCGCCGCCGATTCGCGTTCCGATCCCGACCCGATTCGCTGCCCTTTGCGCTCCCGATTCGTGGCCTGATCGCGGTTCGATTGGCGGCGCTTTGCGGTGCCGATTGTGCCGCCGATTGGCCGCCTGGAAGCGTGGCGAATCCGGCCCGGTGAAGGCGGCGGATTGGCGCTCCAGGAGGCGGGTTAGCGGAAAGAGGGTTTTTTGCCATGCTTCGCATGGGGTTTACGCTTCGACACGTCATCCCCACTTGGGGAACTGCACAGCTACCTTTGGGAGCTTATTGGTTACCACAGAAAACAAAGCAGTTGCGGGAGTGCGGGAACTAATGGGTTCCCGCCGGGGCGCTGTAGGGCGCTCTGCGCGTAAACGTGTTGAGCCATCGAGGGTTGCGCGAGAAAGCGGAACTAGGGCCGCTGACACCAATGCACGCGGCATCCGGTGTTTGTCCGGCGCATATCCGGTGTCTGTCCGGTGTTGCCAGATGCGTTCAGCGGTAGGCTTCGCGGCGACAGTAGCCGAGCCATTCCGAAGGGGGAAAAGGGTACGGGCGCGGATCACGGCCAGTCAAGCCCCGTTCCGCCAAGAGCGCGGAACGCCTTACGGCTGCGCTTCGCTCCGGGGCGTTGACAGGCCGAGCCCACGCCCGTAAAGGCCCTCCCGCTATGTTCGGAATGCCTCTCTCTGCCCCAGCGGGGCAAACTTTTCAAGGCGGCAATGCAAGTCCCGCGAAGAACTAATTAGCACCCGCCCGACGTAGCAAAAGTATGCCTTGCCGACATGCGCGAACAGCTAATAGTCTGCGCAAAATTGTCGCGTATGACGAGTCGATCAAGCAACAGAAAGCCTGACGAGTTACTGGTGATATTGCGCGCCAATTCCGGTGCTCATACACCGGCGAAGGAACCACGTTTCCCCTTGGCTTTCCTCGGTGTTCAAGGCGGTGGAATGTAACCACTTTGGCCGCGCTCTTCAGCTTTCCGGCAACCCTGTTTATGACTCGGTATCGGAGGGTATTGCTGCTGCGTCAGCAGTACTATCCGCTCGCTTTTCAAGAGGCAAAACCACCCGATTCGACACCCAGGTAGAGCGGCTGTTCAAGACGGCTCCAAGCCGGAAACGCAACGCCGACAATTGATGGCATATGGCCCCGGCAACGGGACGTAGAGCTTGGCTGCAATCCTCGGTTCAATTGTGGCGGTGTTCGCACTGTAGGGACAACTTGGAGGGCATCAAATTGAGGCCTTTACGACACCCGCAGAGGTTGCTATCGCCTTCGGATTTTCAGCGGAATTAGAAGGCGGATCAGTACGGCATCCGTGGGCAATTGTGCTGGCAGAATGGCCACTTCTAGTTGGCCCAAAAGCTCCTGCCAAACTGGGCCAAATGGACTCGCCGAGTCCACCGCAATCTTGAAGCCACTCGCCCCCTTTCAGCAGGTGGAATCGGCCCGCGATAGTACACGGGATACGGCGACTATCTCGCCAGTCTCAGTAACAGTTCAGCCGGGCGGATTCGGCTCCGCAACCAGAGGTAAAAACACCATCTTTCAGCCTTTCAAAAGTAGCCCGTCAAGAGGCATGCCAACTGTCCCGAATCGCCGAGGCAAATGACTTGGGATAAGAAGGCCGAACAGCCGAGACAAATCGCAGTGATCGAGTGAGTTAATCGGCGGTCCAGTCGCAAGAGATCTGATCCCAATTGACAGCGCTCATATGTTCCATTTGCACGACCTCAAACTACGACTTTGACGGCTGCCAAGCGCGCTCATGAAGCGCAAGCCAGTGTGCTTGACAAGATGGCATAACTTGTCTTCAATTCACATTCTTCCCGGTCATGTATTCTCTGTCTATCTGCCTCTACTTAGCTTCGCGAATGACATGCTTTCCTGCTTCCAATGAGCAGCGTAAATAGGTGTCGTTGTTCAGTGTTGTGGCCTTGCTCTTAGCCCGATCAACACTGCCGTTGAGCGTGCTTTCGCGTTGCCGATTCTGATCGCTATTGTAAGTCTACTAACTAGCACAAAGGCACGATAAACAAAGAAACATACGTTTTCCACATATAACGACCTTGAATAATCCAGCAACAAATAATAAAACAGTGAGCATCTCTTGCGAGGCTTAGTTAGTCTAAGTCAGAAAACGGAGCGAGATATTACCGCACTCGTTGCAGAGCTGGATCGCATGTTGACCATCTCCAAAGCGTTGTCGGCAGGACAGGCGTGGACATACCATGCGCGTGAGTTTGTGTCGGAGACGCAGAACTACTGGAGCCGTGACGCGCAAGTGCATAGCGAGTGGCAGGGAAGGCTTGCCCAGGAGTGGGGACTGCGTGATTCCGTTGGTGCCGGAGAATTCGCTCGATTGAGCGAAGGACAGCATCCTGAAAACGGCGTGCAACTCGTCAAGCACCAACCCGCAAAGACCTACGACAACGAGTACGGCAAGGAAATCACCAGCGTCGAACATCGCGCCGGGTGGGACGCGACATTCTCAGCGCCGAAATCCGTTTCTCTCACCGCGCTTGTGGGCGGCGATACGCGTGTCCGTGTGGCGCACCGCGAAAGTGTCCGCGTCGCGCTTGGCGAATTGGAGCGGTATACGCAAGCGCGCATCGGCAATATCCACGCGCCCGAGACGACGGCCAAGTTCATTGCCGCCACCTTCGAGCATGACACCGCCCGCCCGGTGGATGGCTACGCTGCACCGCAACTTCATACTCATGCCGTCATTTTCAATATGACCGAGCGCGAGAACGGCCAAACGCGGGCGCTTCAGGAGCGAAGCCTTTTCCAATCGCAACAGTATGCGACCAGTGTGTACCGTTCCGAGCTTGCCATGCGGCTGCAAGGGATGGGCTACGAGATCGAACGCGGCAAGCACGGCCAGCCCGAAATCAAAGGCTACACACAGGAATACTTGGATGCATCCAGTCCAAGGCGAGAACAGATCAAGCGACACTTGCAGGAGATTGGACGAGAAGGCGCAGGCGCGGCGCAGGTTGCTGCCCATCGCACGCGGGACAGCAAGGAAATTCATTCCCTGGAAGAAGTGTTGCAGCGGCACCACGAACTGGCCGCACAGCACGACCATCAGGCGGATCGCGTTGTAGCCCAGGCGCGCGAACATACACAGATTCATGCACCCCGCTCTGAGAAAACCGAACAACAAACTGAACGACAGGCCGTTACCTACGCCCGCAATCATGTCTTTGAGCGCTCTGCCGTACAGGACGAGCGAAGCATTTTGCAGGCGGCAATCAGCCGCAGCATGGCGCAAGCAACCTACGAACAAGTGCGGCATGAATTTGCGCAGCGAGTCCAGCGCGGAGAGTTTCTTGTCGTTGGCCGGGTTGAAGGACGTGCTGCGCCGCTCTATACCACCGCCGAAATGGTCCGTATGGAGCAAGAAATCATCGGACGTATGCAGAGCGGCAATCAGAGGACCTACAGCGATCCGATGCTGGTTTCGCCTTCGCTGCGGATTGCAACAGAGGACCGTCATACAGAGTTGAGTCCAGCGCAACGCGAGGTGGTCGATGACATCTTTGTGAGCCGCGAGAAAATCATCGGTCTGGATGGACTCGCTGGTACGGGCAAGACAACGACCTTGGCGGTGATCCGGGAAGGAGTGGAGGCCGAAGGCTACAAGGTCGAAGGTTTTGCTCCCACGTCGCGCGCGGCGCAGAAGCTAGCCGAGGCCGGCATCGAGACCTCGACGCTGCAACGCCATCTTGCGCGGGGAGAGCAGCCGGACACAGGCGAGAAAAGACTGTATGTGCTCGACGAGTCTTCGCTTGCCTCGACGCGCCAGATGCACGAGTTCATCGAACGGCTTCATGCGAGAGATCGGGTTTTGCTAGTAGGCGACACGCGGCAACATGAGGCCGTCGAAGCGGGCCGTCCTTTCGCGCAACTTCAGGAAGCTGGAATGCGGACGATGCGGCTCGAAGAGATTGTGCGACAGAAGGACCCGGAACTGAAGCAGGCTGTTGAGCAATTGGCGCGTGGTCAGGTTGGCGCGGCTATCGCTAGCCTTGACCGGCAAGGCCGAGTGCATGAAGTGAAAGGGTACGAGGAGCGCATCACGGCCATTGCGCGCGAGTATGCCAAGTCGCCGGAAAGTACGCTCGTGGTATCGCCGGACAATCTGTCGCGCACAGAGATCAATCAGCGCATCCACGCAGAGTTGCAATCGCGCGGCGTCGTAAGGAGAGACGAGCACTCCGTCCCAACGCTAGTGCCGCGTCAGGAGATGACCGGCGCAGATCGTTCTTGGGCGCAGCAATACCAAGTTGACGACATTCTGCGCTACTCGCGTAGTTCGCGGGAGACTGGCATTGCGAAGGGCGAGCACACGCGCGTAAAGGGCATCGACGCGCAAAACAATCGGCTCACCGTGCTGCGCGTGGATGGAAGTGAGACGACCTATGACCCTCGCCGCCAGATGGGTGTTTCGGTTTACCGTGAGCAGGAGAAGCCATTCTCGGTTGGAGACCGCATCCAGTTCACCGCGCCAAATCAGGAGTTGAAGATTGCGAACCGTGAACTGGGTACAGTGGAAAACATCGTGCCGGACGGGGCGATGCGGCTAAAGCTCGATAGCGGACGCAGCATAAATTTCGAGCCGCAGCGCCATCCGCACCTCGACCACGGCTATGCCGTCACCAGCCATTCCAGTCAGGGACAGACCGCCGAGCGCGTACTCATTCACGTGGATACGGAGCTGGCGGCGAAAGACTTGCTCAATAGCCGCATGGCGTATGTCTCTGTTTCGCGCGGACAGTGGGACGCGCAGATTTTTACAAACAACCGCGAGAAGCTGCCGCAGGCTCTTGGTCACGATGTTTCGAACCAGAGCGCACATAAGCCAGAACAGGCGATTCCACCAATGCAGCATCAGGAGGCTGCCAGGTCACAACAGCCAGGGCAGGATCTGGGTATGGGGATGGGCATAGGCTTAGGCCTCTGATTTTGACCAGCAGCATCAACGATAGTTTCACGCGAGAAGGCAATGATAGGCGCAGAGTCAATGGGCGAACAATCAATCCAGAACGCGAGCCCGGCGGCACAATGAGAGGCGGCAACCACATCCCGCGCATCCGTCATTTTCTTTCGCTTCCAAAGGAACGAAACCGGAACTGCGAAGAACCCGTCAAGGGGCAGGCCCGCTGGCGCGGCTCCCTCCGGTTGCCCCTGACCGAACCTTCGCAGTTCCAGTCCAAACGACCACTATGGAAGCGAAAGAGGAAAACCGAAACATCGCTTGTACCCCGCCATTCGGCGATACGGAGTCAGCTATGAGCGCGAACTCCGAAGCTTCCGCTTCTGACCTGTCTTTCCATCAGAGCGGCCATCCATTCCCAGTCGGCGGCGCAATCGAGCCGTTGGTTGACGCCGACACTGCGGCTGAATTTCTACAGGTCAGTCCGCGTCGCATCCTTGAGTTGGCACGGCGCGGTGCTCTTCCGGGCTATCCGATTGGCAGTGGTCCCCGCCACCTGTGGCGATTTCGCATTTCAGAACTTGCTACTTCCTTTGCTGAGCGCGGTGTAAACTGTGCCAACGCAGCCGTCTGTGCCAAGGAGAAAAACTCGATGGCACGGACACGAAATCAACATGGAAGTTTACGCATTTTGTCCCGCAAGTCCGGGGACGTGTTTGAGTATCGCTACTACAGGACTCGCGCCGATGGCAAGCGGGTACCCGCAAACTTCGTCGTGGGCAGTGTGGCGGAACTCAAGACAGAAACCGAAGCTTGGGCGAAGCTTCGCAAGACCGGCTTCGACCCCAACGTTAGAACCGGCAGAGGAAGGCCGATCATGTTTGGTGAACTAGCAGACCACTACGCACGGTTGGAGTTGTCGGAAGATCAGGCAGAGGCGGTGATCCCCAAAGCGCATTCCACAATAACGACGTACCGCCGGTATCTGGCAAAGCATGTTTTGCCACGGTGGAAGGCGGTGCGGGCAAGTGAGTTGGAACCGGTGGCAGTGCAAAACTGGCTTCGCGGTATGCGAAAACAGAATGGCCTATCCAACGGAACCCTTGTCAAACTGAGAAATGTGATGCTGGTGGTATTCAAGCACGCCCAGCGTTATGGGCTGATCCCCAGAACGCAGGAAGCCAATCCGATTGCGTTTGTCAGGCAATCATGTGTTAGCGACTATGACCCAGTTGTGCTGACTTTGGCGCAATGCGTGGACATCCTGTCCAACCTGGATGACATGCACCGGGTCTTGGTTCTTGCCGACGCAGCTACGGGCCTTCGCGTGAGCGAACTTCTGGCACTGCGGTGGTCCGACATTGATTGGCGGAACTCCTGCATTCGCGTATCTCGGGCCTACGTGTACGGGAAATTCGGACCGCCAAAAAGCAAAGCGTCGCAAAGGCCGGTGCCGTTGCATCCGCTGTTGGCCGCTTTACTCGAAGCATGGCGGAAAGAAACACCGTACTTTCGTGACACTGATCTTGTCTTTCCGAGCTTTCGGCTAAAGGGTGAGAAACCGCCTCGGGCGAACATGCTCGTGGCGAACCATCTTCAGCCTGCGGCGAGGAAAGCTGGGATCGGCGGGCCGGTTGGCTTTCACACTCTTCGGCGCACGCTGGCAAGTGTGCTCGTAGCCAATGGGAGCGACCCGAAATTGGTACAGGAGTTGTTGCGCCACTCAAATGTAAAGACAACCTTGGACATCTACGCGAAGGCCACGACCTCGGCCAAGTTGGAAGCTCAGGGTTGGGTGCTGCAGCAGTTGCTTGTTCCAGGCGCGAAGTCTGCCGTAGTCTGAGCTTATCGTGGGTCGCAACCCACAACGGGTAGAGACGATCAGAATGGCTAAAGCCTTTGAAATGTGGTGGCCAGGGACGGAGTTGAACCGCCGACGCCAGCCTTTTCAGGGCTGCGCTCTACCACCTGAGCTACCTGGCCACTTCCTCCGCATATCTCTGTCCGCACATCGACTGGCGGCCAATCTGGCCGTGCACTGGGCGCTCTCCCTGGGCGGGATGCCGCGAAGCAAAACAGCCGATGCGCTGGGACCGTGCGGAACTCTCGAATTATAACAACCCTGTGCCCTTCCCTCAAAATTGTTGCAGTCGATTCTTCCCGCGTCTCTTCTTTCTCACATTCTTCTCACGAGGAGAGATGCCACTCGGCACGCCATTCATGATCGACAACAAGCAGCGATTTGCACCAAACCAATACGGGATCTCGCCATAGTCACCCACGTCAAACACGGCCAGGTCGGCGTCTTTGCTCGGTTCTACGCTGCCTTTGCGGCTGGCCAGTCGAAGCGCCCAGGCTCCGTTGATCGTCGCCGCCGCGATCGCTTCCGCCGGCGACATCTTCATGTGCGTGCAGGCCAGCGACATCGCCATCGGCATGCTGAGCGTTGGGGAAGAGCCGGGATTGTAGTCCGTGGCCAGCGCGACCGCTACGCCGGATTCAATGAACCGCCGCGCATTCGGATACCTCGATAACCCGAGAAAATAATTTGCCCCCGGAACGAGGGTTGCGACCGTGTCACTCTGGGCGAGGGCGGGCAGATCGGCATCGTTCACGTAATCCATGTGATCCAGAGACGCAGGCCGGTAGCGAAGCAGCGGCCCGAGTCGCGTTTCGCTGAGTTGCCCCAAATGTGCGCGGACGGCGAGGCCGTGTTCCTCCGCAGCTATGAAAATCTGCGCTGCTTCTTCGGCACTGAAGGCACCATGATCGCAGAATACGTCCACGAACTGCGCAAGTTTGCGCCTCGCGACTGCCGGCATCATTTCGTTGCAGACAAGGTCAACATATTCCTGGGAACGTCCGCGATACTCGGGTGGAACCGCGTGCGCGCCTAAGAAAGTTGGAACCACGGTCCCCGGCCACTCACGCGCCGCCGCGCGGATGACTTCGAGCGACTTCAATTCCGATTCAACGCTCAACCCGTAGCCGGACTTAGCCTCGACGGTTGTGGTTCCGTGACGGGCCATATCCGCCAGCACCGCGGAAACCTTCCGCGTCAGCGCGGTTTTGCCGGCCTTCCGCACGCCGTCAATGCTGGAGCGAATTCCGCCGCCAGCCTCGGCGATCTCTTCGTAGTTAGCGCCAGAAATCCGCTTCTCAAAATCCACCAGCCGCGGCTGCATGAACACCGGGTGTGTATGGGAATCGACGAAGCCAGGCAAGACGACGCGTCCGCCGCAGTCGATTTCGATGATGTTCTTGCGATTCTTCTTCAGCCACGGATCGCGAAGTGCATCCTTCGTGGCGCTGACCGAAACAATCTTCCCGCCAAGGCAGAGAACAGCCGCGTCTTGAATGATTCCGAGTTCGGAAAGGGACGCGCCGCGCCGAGGGCCGTCTGCCGCCGAGCGCAGCGTCAGAAGTTGGCCGATGTTGACGAGCAAGAGTGCCGACATCTTACGCATTCCTGCTCCGGTAGGTGTTCATGGTCGCGCCATCGGAATGCGAAC
>Ga0187880_1000203_pt1 | contig 51158 bp, 37 predicted proteins | sample June2016WEW_19_4_FD_132998 | JGI IMG/M metagenome (GOLD analysis project Ga0187880, IMG submission 132998) | Peatland microbial communities from SPRUCE experiment site at the Marcell Experimental Forest, Minnesota, USA - June2016WEW_19_40 | ecosystem: Environmental > Terrestrial > Soil >... | reverse complement strand
TCTCCATCCGCCACCCGACCGCAGGGGTCATCAAGCTCGACGTCATCGAGCTAGGTGTCAGCGCGCATCCGTCACTCACACTGGTCGTCCAGATTCCCGTAAGGCCTGTGGATCGCAAGAAACTCACTGCGCTCGTCTGAACCATCGAGGCGGCGATGCCCAGGACTATCGCTATCACCGGCGAGGCTTGCTTGCGCGTGCTCCTGCTTTCGCTCGGCGTTCATAACGGGGACGAGCAACTGGGTCTGTCGCGGAATCATTCTCTTAACGCCAATGCTGGCGCACGTACTTGAGGGCGTCGGCTGTATTCAGCAGTCGAGTGCTGTTGTTCAGGCGAACATAAAGATCGGCGTCGCCCTTGTCATTCGCGACGAACACCGGCTCTCGGCTTGGGTTCACATTCAGGCGGCACACATCGTGACCCGCTACGGAGTCGAACGCGATGGTCACGTTCGCCACGGCTGCTCTACCAATGCACTTGTCGAGCAGGGTGGTCAGGAAATTCTCGTAACCGTCGCGGCCTTTGTTGCCGACCGCTATGTAGTCGTCGTGCAGTCCGCGTGGCGTGCCGTCATCGGCAACCCCAATGAGCAGCACGCCGCCGTGAGCATTCAGAAAGCCGGCCACCGTCTTCACGACGCCGAGTTCGATGGCGCTATCTCGCTGCTTTGTCGCGAGGTTCAGTCGAGCAGTCGACTTAAACTCCACGTTGCGGTCCTCGCCCGTGGCCATCAGGTCCTCGGTGGAGGAGTCCGCGGTCGCAGTTGTCGTCGTTGCGCCGCCCGAAGCTCCACTCGACTCCTCCAATGCCTTGGTGACGGGGTCCACATCCGGTTGCTCGGGCACCTCGACCGAATATTCACGTCCGGTGTCGATTTCTATGTACGTGAATGCCGTCTTGGAGAAGTCGTGAGCAGCGAGCTTTTTCAGCTGTTCCTTGACTCGTCGACGGCCCTCCATAGCCCACTCGAGGTACTCACGGAGATCCGAGCGGGTCCACTCGCCGTGAGGATGGAGCAGCTTGAGCAACCCCGACACCGTCTTGCGCACGGCCCTTGAGTCTCGTTGTGCGAGGTGCGGGCCGAGAGCAAACTCCGAGTCGATGGCGTTGACGAACGTCCGCTTTCGCAGCTGCCGCATCGCCTCGGACAGGTAGTCCGAGACAAACCCGTAATGGTCGGTGAAGGACTGCGGCTCGAGCTTCGGCGCCTCCCAGCCGGGTAGATAGAAGTGCATGCGGTCGAGAAACGCGGGATCGATCATCGCCTTCGGAAGGTCGGCGAAGAGGTGGGCGTCGCGGACGAGGTCGGTGTGTGGCCGGCTCGTGTTGCCGACGAACACCATCGACGCTTCGGCGACGATCTCGTCGCGCCCTCGGGCGAACGAGCCTGACTCCATGTAGTCCTTCAGCATCTGCACGACCGTGGACTCGGACAGCTCGAGCGAGGCCACTTCGTCGAAGGCGACGACGTCCCAGTTGCCGAGCAGGCCGACACGCCCGGTGGCGTTGTTGACGAAGAGCTGAGGCACAGTGATCTTGCCGCCTGAGATGAGGATCGAGTTCGGCGACTGCTCGCGGTACACGAACGATTTCCCGGTCCCCCAAGGCCCGAGCTCGATGAGGTTGTAGTTGCGCTCGACCATCGGGATGAGGCGGGTAAGCGCCACGAGCTTGCCGCGTAGATCGTATTGGGAGGCTTCCAGTCCTATCGAGCGGATCAGGAGGTCGAACCACTCGTTACGAGTGAACTGAGCGCGACCGGCGAGGTAGCTCTCGAAGTCGAAGGCAGCGACCTGGATGGGTTTGAGTGCCTTGATGTAGAAGGGCCGTAGCGGTTTCTCGTCCTCGAGCTCGTTGTAAAGCAGGTCGAGCTGGCACCACACGCCGCCTTGGAGCAGGCGCTCGTAGCGCTTCACGACTTCGTCTTGGATGTGGACCCATTTGTCGTTGAAGTTCATGAGCGTCGCCCAGAAGCGGTTGTCGGAGAGTCGGACCTCGACCTTGTCGATGATGCGATGCTCGCCCTTGAACTTCACCTTCGCCTTGGCCAGCTCCGCTTCGTCCGGGCGAATGATGTGCTCTTGGATGGTGTCGTTGACGACAATGAGCCCGAGCTCGACTACGTCCGGGTCGTCAGACGCGCAGTACTTGCCAAGCAGGAACTCGAGCACGTGAACAGGGACATTGTGGCCGATCTTGACTTTTCGAACGAGGTCCTTGCGCACGACACGGCCCGCGAACACATCGTTGGCCATGCGGTCCAGCTGGTCCATGTCTGTGGCCATTGTTCAGTCCTCGAGATCGTCGTCGAAAGTCGACACCGGGGCCGCTACGGGGACGGTCGCCTTCCCAAGGACAGCGTCGGTGCGGGCATCAAGCACCTGGACTTCGACCTTGTCTTTCGGGTCGAGCGCCTTGGTGACCTGGAACATCAGGCGTACCTCGTTGCTGGCCGGCACCGTCACGGTACCTGAGGAGGCGTCGAAACCGTCCCCCTTGACGACCTGAGCGACCACCAGGTCTTTGCCCCGACGGGCGATCGCTCGCACAACCACCGAATTAGTGAACAGGTTGCCGTTGAACCTCACCGTCGCCGCGAACATCGCGGTTGAGATGGAGTGGCCGACGACATCGACGTCGAACTTGATCAAGCCCATGTCGCTAGGCACCGCGAGCTCAGCCACCACGACGGGTATAACGAGCTCTTGCGGCGAGAGTCCGCCGTGGAAGAACTGCTTAGAGCCTCCGGCCTTGAATAACGCGAGACCTCGAGGCACGAGGATGTCCAGGTCGCTCACAACGCCTGTCGAGGCGAGCGGAACGCGGAGCACGGAGGGATGGTCGACACCACCGCGACCGACCCATGCTCGTCGGTGAAGCTCCCCCCTGCCGCCCTTGGGTGCATCGATCTTGTAGGCGTCGCCCAGTCGTCGGCTGAGCGAGATAAACCCGTGGTCTGCTGTGATGACGACGCGGCGCACGCCCGCTTTTGCCAACTTGGCGACGACTCGAGGAAGTGTCGCTTGTGTATCGGCGAAGGTGCTCCAGGCAGTGCTCAGCATGCCCACGCCGTGCTCTCCGCCCGCATCTAGCTCGACTGATGTGATGAGAACAACCTTCGAGCCAGCGATGTCCTTGGCGAGGGCCTGTTCGCCGGCTAGCACACAGGTGCTGAGCTCGAAAGCAGCGACTTCCCCCATGGCGCCCCGAAGAAGCGACCTTCGTGCGTCCGGGCCGGGTACAGGCACACCGCCCACTCGGACAACGAGTGAGCCTCCGTCTTCGTCGACGTTAAGGGACTCGTCAGCACCGGGACAGAGGTTCGCCATTCCGACCGGAGTGATTGTCGGCGCGGCGGCGATGGCGGCGATGAGCTCCACCTCGTTGCCGGCTGCGCGCAACGAGTCGGCGACATCAGTGGCCAGCTCGAATCGGAAGGCGTCGACCCAGATGTAGGCCGTCAACTTGTCCCCGCTCTTTACATAGCGGGGAAACACCTCGGCTTGGCGCAACAGCTTCCCCGTGCTGAACCCACCGTCCGCGATGGCCGTCGTGTACCGCTCGATGACCCGTGCGAGCCAGTCCTCGTAGGCAACGCGGGCAGCGGTCACAGGGTTCTCCAAGTCGCCCTGCTCGGCTAGACCAGTAAGCGCGAGCTCTAGACGCCGATGGGCTCGATCCACTCGCCAGCCGTCTGCCGCATACCAGGCGAGCGTCGCCCCACTATCGGTAGTTGGCGGCGGCGAATGCCTTGAGAGCTCGCGACGCAGCTCGGCGAGAGCCAGCAGAACGCGCCAGCGACTGGCCCACTCGTCGTTCAGTGCCGGCGCAAGGGTCGCAAACCGTACCCAGCGACCGGCAGCCCGCGTCTCAGCAAGCTTGACCGCCTTGTCGGCCTGTCCAGTGTTCAAAAGGTCGAGCATGTGGCTGGCCGCGACGGCTTCGAGTCCAGGAGCAATATCGACGCCCACAAGGCCGTCTGACCATGCCGTATCGCCCGTGAGCACAGCCACCTTGTCGGCTGCGGCGAAGGCCTCTACGGCGGTTTCGGGACGCGAAGCCCACCAATCGTCGACTAGTCGTAACCGCGCGCCACATTGCTCCTCGTTGCCGTTAGGAAGGGCAGTCCGAAGCCGCTCCGGTAGCACGCCGGCGCGATCGACCGCCTCGAGCAGTAGTACCCGGGCCACCACCTCACGAAACGCCTGTTGGGTTTCCGTGGTCGTGATGCCCAGCGTGCGCTCCACCAGATGGTGAACGTCTCCCCACGCGCCTTTGCTGTCAAGCGCTTGGTCGCGCGTACCGCCGAGGACAGCGACAAGCATGGCAACATCGGTCAATCCGGCGCCCAGGAGTAGGACGAGTGGCACGAGACTTGGGGCGACGCCCGAGCTGGCCGCTTCTTCGGCTTGGCTGAATGTGCGGGCCGTCTCTGCGATGGCCTCGATCTGGCTCCCAGCGAGGTTGGTGGCAAGTGCCTCGTGGATGAGTTCGCGCAACGGAACTGCGAACCGGTGGGCAGCGGCGCGTAGTTCGGCGAGTGGGTCTCGCTCGGGTGCGGCGACGGCAACGTAGACGACGAGCTTTGGAGGGTCCGCAAGCGCAAGGTCACCCTCGATGTTGTGCCGCAACTCGATCCAGCTTCCTTCGAACCTCGCGAACGCCACGCCATGCGGGACCACAGCCTCAGCGACTTCGGCGTACTCCGCATCACTGTCCTGCCAAACCACCAAATGATGACGGTCGAGATCCGCCGCAAGCAGCTCGGCTAGCCGGTCGCGAAGAAGGCTGGTCACAGCACCTCCCGGAACTTGTGCACAGTCGCCCACGGGTAAGCCCCACTCTTGATGGCGGACAACTCTTCGCTGAGCTGGCGCCACGCGTTGCGGGGAAACCATTTGGCGAGCGGCGCTGCACACAGGACGAAACCGTCGTCGAGGTCGGGCTGCCACCCGAGTCCGGCGAGTCGAGCGACGTCATCGCGCAGTTCCTGCAGCTCGACGGCGAGCGTGCGTTCTTCGTCGATGGCCTTGGCTCGCTCGCGGGCAGACCCGATTGCGTCGTCCTGCGGCGAACGGATTCGCTCGGCTGCGTTCGCCAACCGGTGGTCGGCGAAGGTGACCAGCGCGTAGAGCATCTCTCGGCTGAACCTTGGCGCGTATAGCCAAGCGCTCCAAGCCCCCGACGGGATTGTGAGCTGCCAGTAGACCGGCGCCTGCCGGCGGCTCTCCGAGTACCGGCTGAGGTGCTCCTTGAAGAATGCCCTGGCGAGGTAGTCGCGGAGGGTTGGCCGGTTCAAGACGCTGACCGCGTCAGCGAGGAGTTTGTCCCCTTGAACGAGTACCGCACGCGCGGAGATATCCATGGCCGAGGGAAAGTCAAGCATGTGGCCTGGCTGGTCGAGCAGAATGCCATCTGGCGGAAGGGCAAACGGGTAACCGGGCGGCTCGCTGGTGGCCGGGAAGCCGTCGTCGGTAACGAGCATCCCCGGCGGGCACAGCGGCACCGGCGCGAACGGGTCGAAGTCGCCAGCCGCTTGCGGTCCGCGGGCGTCCCAACGGCCGAAAGCCAGCCCGACGAGCCAAGAGATGAGGCTGGCTGCCGTTCCCGCAGGCTCGTCCGGTGGCAGGATGCCTCGCTTGCGCCGGAGGGCGACGAGTACGGACGGGTGTCGACTGAAAGCATGCGCTAGTACCTCAAGTCGGCGATTCGCGACGTAGTTGAGAGTGACGATCGAGCGCGAACCACCATATTTCTTGACGATCTCATCGATGACGCGATCCATCGGCTCGGCCAAGTAACGCGCGGCGAGCTCCTCGTCCGGTAGTGATGTGGTCGGGTAGGTCTGTGGATGAGCGCCCTGTTCTTCGTCAAGGTAGCGACGCCCCTCGTCGTCGATTGCAAGGTGCTCGAGGAGTAGACGTTCCACGTCATAGCTTGTGCACAATCTGACGAGCGCCTCGTCCTCGCGGATCCTCTGGGATCGCTCGGCGATCTCAACGATGGTCCCGCCTTCATAGACCCGAGGGCTGGCGAACCGTCGCCGAGTTTCATCATGCTGATCAGCCGCGGCCGCCTGATATGTGAGAGATCGGCCGCCATCGCGAAGCCCAGTGACCGCTGCGTCGCCGAAAGGCCAGGGCAGGTCTTGCACCTGTCCAACTTCGTAACTCTTCGATGCGACTCCTGACTTCGTTTCGTCAGCCGCGGGTTGGAGGGAAGCCATGAGGACACTTACAAGACGAGAAGTGAGCCACGCCATTGCAAGTGGTACGTCGTCGCAGAACACGGCGGGCCCCTTGTGGCCAAACGCACACCCCGCTGGGAGCGCACGGATTCCAAATCCGCTGGCGGTTCTCAGCGGCCAGGTCAGCCCTGGCCGAAAGTAGTACTGAGGGTTCCGGATGACCGAGCCTTCGAAGTCCCGGAGCATCTGGCCGTCCCGTTCGAAATTGACGACGAGATGAATGTCGGACCAGTAGGGGCTGTACTCGCCTCCCTTGGCAAACGGGACCCATCGCTTGCCCCTGCTCGTCTCTTCGCGAGTCTCCGCTATACGCAGCGGATCGACTTCCCAGAAAAGGCGCACGAAGCGAAAATCGTCCCCCGTTGCCAAACCCTGGCGCGCCTCGCCGCCGTTGCTCTCCAGTCGTGGGAAGTCCGCAAACAGGCGGCGAATCGACTCGACCATCCAGTAGGCCATCGGACTGCCCGGGATGGCGGCGAAATCCGAACTCGCGATGCGGAACACACGATGGTCGTCCCCGCCTCGACGATCGGCACCGATCGCGTCGACGAGTCCAGCCGGGCGATCGGCGTCCTTGAGCAGCCGAATGTAGGCGCCGGCATGGTCACCGTCGGGTCGTTTCGGTGAGAGCACGTAGGCGGCGGCTTCCACCACGGCCTCCTCCATCACGCCGTAACCGAGGTCTGCGAGCGCCACCAGCTCGTTCCCCAGCATCACCTGCTTGCGCCACGCCTCGAAGGTCTTGAGGAACATCCCAGCGCGCGAAGTGATGGCCCCGACGTAGCCCTCTGGCTTACACAGCTCCAGCCCGCGGCCGACAAAGGCAGCCAGGAGGTTGAAATCCTTCGTAGGGATCCACGGGTACGCGGCCTTGATGTAGTCCTTCGTCGACGGGACGGGCTCGCCGAACGGCGGATTCATCAGCACCGCGTCGTATCGGTTGCGCACGACCTCGACTAGACGGACGGCGTCGCTGGCGTCAGCGGCGAGAAGGCGCTCAGCTGGCGAGGCCGACGTGGCGTCGGCCGCCCGTTGTAGCGCAGCGAGCACGGCGCGCTCCGCGTTGCCGAACGCGTCGTGTGCGATCCCGGCGGCCGCGAACAAGTTGTCATCCGTGTCGTCAGCCCCCACTGCGCCGCGACGGATCTCGCCAGCCAGCCTCTGCTCGGCCTTAAGGAGCGGTCCGAGCACCGGTGCGTCCCGAAGGGCCACTCGCATGGCGTCAACGAAGCCGCGAAGGTCTTCACTGAGGCCTACTTGCGCGTGCGCCCATGCGGCAGCGTCCTCGGGGAGGGCGCGTGCACATACGATGTTGGGGGGTGGCAAAGGAGATCGTCCACAAGCACGCCGCGCTCGGAAGACGACTGCGGCCTGCGCGACTTGGACGGCCCTCGGGTCGATGTCGACACCCCACAAACAAGGGACGATCCGAGCAGCTGCTTCGCCTGGCGCGACACCGGCCAGGGCCCACGCAGCTTCGAGTACGTCGTAGCAGCCGAGGAGGAAGTGGCCACTTCCACATGCTGGGTCGAGCACCTTGATGTTGGCAAGCTCCACCGGCGTGCCGGACGTTGTCGGCGGACCGATGAGAAGCGGAAGCTGCTCGAGCAGAGGTGTCGACGGATCGGCGTCGACGAGTCGCCGCCCGAGAGTGTTGTGCACGAGGAAACGCACCACATAGTCGGGCGTGAAGAACTGGTTGCGCACGGCGAGTTCACGACTGTCACGAGGCGCGCTGGACTTGCGCATCTCTTGTCGCTCTTCGCGGGTGTTGAAGAACTGATACGCCCAGCCGAAGGTGTCATCGGCGTTCCAAAGCTCGGCGTTCTCTGGAGCGGCGAGGAGCGCCACGACGGATTCGAATGCCGCTTTCGACGGGCGAAGCGCGAGAAGAGGGTTGCGAGGGTCGAACAGGGCCGGAGCGTTGACGGCGAGTTCGTCCGCGCATTGCCCGAGATAGGTCCAATAACCGCCCGTGTCATCAGCGGTCGCCAGCAGCGGCGCGAGGTCGCCGATCCACTGACGAAAGCCGGCCGACTGGGTGCCGTCACGCAGCGATGGCGCGAGTACTCCGAGGCCGTCCGCGACGCGAATGGCCAGGAGGCGATTGAGGTGGGTGAACGCGACTTCGCGTGTCAGCCGCTCGACGGAGGCCGCAGCCGACGTCCCGTCCGCTCGGAGGTGCGTGATCACGGCCTCGAGTGTGCGTCGACGAGCGCGCAGGGCGCGGTCGGGAGCTAGGGCCTCCTCGCTCTGGATGGTGCCGTCGGGGAGGATGCCGTAGGTGCCGCGTAGCGACTTCTCCGCATCCTCGAAAAGCGTCGTTCGAGCGATGACGACCAGCCGGGACAGGACTTTTCGCTGGCGGTCGTCGAGGCCGCTCACTTAAGTCGCACCTCTTTGCGGTCGCCGAGCAGCTCGGCCACGCGTCGATGTAGGCGTTCGACCACGACAGCGAGCTCCTCCGGGGTGCGGATCAGGTCCGGTGCGATCTCGCTGACTTGCACCGTTGCGAGGCGTGGCCCAGCCGCGACGACGTCCAGGGCGTGCGCGACATCTGCTGCGGTCGACTGGACAGCAGTGAGGCGAGCCTCCAGCACATCGGGCCCAACGTTCGCGGTGTCGTCCGGTACGAGCTGGGCGAGGCGAGCCAAAGTCTCGGTTATCGCATCGGTATCGACCCCTTGGTAGCGAGCGAGCAAGTCGGCTCGCTCCGCCTCCACGCGTGCGCGCAACTCAGCGCGCAACTCAGCAAGCCGGTTGGCCCGATGCTCGCTGATGGCCGAGGTGATAGTCGTGATCCGCCCAAGCTTCCCGGCCAGGTCTCCAGCCTCGAGCAGGTCGTGCAACTCGGCGTGCTGGGTGGCAAGGTCCTCGGGCAGGTCGACGGGCGAACTCGCCGCAATGGCCTGCGCGGCGCGAAGCGCAGAGAGGTGCTTATCGAGCAGTGCGACGAGTTCGGAGACCAGCGAGCGGCCAGCCATCAGGTCGTCCCACACTGCTAGCGCAGTAAGAACAGCGCCGTCGTCATCGCCGTCGCGGAGGTCGCGCACGGCCTCGGCCACGGTCGCCACCGCGATCGGGATCGGCAGGCCCAAACCGACGAGCGTGGCGCGCACTTTGTCTGCTGCTGCACCGTCGGGCGCGAATGCGTCCCGCGAGGTCCGAGCCAGCTCGTCAGTTGCAAGGTTCACCTTCGATCCCGTCAGGGCAGTGAGCCGCTTGGCCAGCTCGACGCGCTTCTCAGCCGGTACGACATCTTCGTGCGGACGAAAGCTCGCTGAGCGAAACGCAGCAGGGCCCTTGAACACGGCGTCGAGGCGCAGGTCACCGGGGTTCTTGATGAGTGCGCCCTGATAGCGAACATCGAGCAACCCGGTGCGTACACCAGCGGCGACCACCGCTTGCAGCACCTCGAGCGAAGCGCCATAGGTTGGGGCAGCGAAATCGTTCGCCAGCTTGGCACCCGTGACCTCCGTGCCGTAGCCGTGTTGCGTGGTGATCTCGTCCAGGATGACCTTAAGCGGCCCTTTCGTCGTCTCGATCTGACGTCCGCTGGGTGTGACGCTGATGAGTTTGATGCCTGTGAGCGACGCGGGAAGACCGTCGAGCGTCGAGTCACGCAGGACGAGTAGCGGGTCGGAGGCCTTGAGGGAAGCGGCAAATTCATCGAGCCGGGTGTAGATCTCCGGAATCCGTTCGCCAACAATCCTTTGGCCCATCGTCTTGAGGTCGCCGCTCGGCGCTGGGTCGACGCGGCCGAGGAAGACAACCCGACCGGCGGCGAGGTCGCCCTCGAGGCCACGTCGAGCTTTCGTCTCCCACTCCTCCGCCGACCGCTTCTCACGAGCAACCAGCTCCGCGTCAGCCCCACCGCGGGCGCCAATCTGGTGGCGGTCGATCATTTCGCGGCTCTTGTGAAGTTCTTCGAGTGCCTGCTGCGTCGCGTTCGAGAGCGTATGGGTCCACCAGATGCGGTTCGAGTTGCTCTTCGTCCTCGATTCAGTCACGAGGTCGCCGAGAGCGTTCGGCTCCTGTTCCACGACGACGAGCGGGACGTCACCTTTCGACAGCTTCTCGTCGCCCACGGTGAGCTCGACGGTGAATGTGCGGCTGGCAGTGGCCGTAAGGCTGCCAAGCGGCCCCTCGAGGAGTTGCTTGCGGAGCCGGTTGATGTCGGCAAGGCGAGGCGTAATGGCGCTCCTTGCCTCAATCCATGTCTTGCCTTCTGGTGACTGGAGCCGATAGCCGGTCGTTCCGAACTCGATACGGCCCTCGTCTACGAGGGTCTGCAACGCCACGGCCACGGCTGCCTCGATCGACTCGCCGCCCATCTCGGCGTGGAGCAGCACAGCGATGTTGTGAGCGTCGAGAGTGAGGTCGCGCACGTCCACACACAGCGCAATGACCTTCAGTACACGCGTGACGAGCGCGTTGGCCCCGCTCTGGGAAGCGACTTGGTCGACCTCATCGCGCCAACGGGGCGGAATGATGGAAGCCCAGAGGTCGTAGGCAGCATCAAGAGTGGCGAGAGCGCCGACCTCGTCGTTTCCGATGCCGACACCGGCCTCGGTCACGAGCCGCTGGGCAAGCCGCAACAAGGTACGGCTCGCACCCCCGACCATGCCCCCCTCGCGACGAGCAGTGACAGCGTCGATGAAGAGGCGCACTTGGTACGGAAGGAGGGGATAGAGGCGGACGACCTGTTCCTCGGCCAGGTCAGCACTGCGTGAGCCAGTGAGCTTCACGTTGGAATTCATCTGGTTGCGCGTCGCAGCGAACTTTGATCGCACGGCCACCTGGCCCTCGGCTGACTTCTCGAGCACTCGGACAGCCACGACATCCTCGATATCCGAGGGCAATAGGTCCACCCGCAGATTCGCCGCGAAGCGATCCTTCAAACGCGCGATCTCAGTTCGGCTGCCCTCTAAAGAGTCGACAAAGTCTTCAAGCCGCTCCTGGCTAGTGGCCACGAGCCAAAGCTTGTTCCTGCGCAGCTGAAACGCTTCGGCCAGGCCGTTGAGGTCGCCAACTCGCTTGAGATCGCGAGCGACATACTGCCCAGCCTCGTCCGCGATGAACATGACCCGGGTCGCTTCTCCGCCTCGTCGTTCCAGAAGCAGGAGGGTGCGATCTGCGAACGACTGCGCTGAGAGGTCGATTTCAAGGTGGCCGCGATAGAAGCTGTCGGTGGTCGGGAACTCGTCGGGCTTCATTTCGTGAAGAACCCGACTCATCTCGCTCTTCACGGTCGGGTCATAGTGGACGTCAGGCCACGACGTGCCGTAGAGCTTCTCGTAGCGCTCGATGAACTCGTCGTAGCGACCTTCGCCCTCGAGCCGGATCTCCCACTCCGCGAGCTGAATCGAGGTCGAGTACCCGAGCTTGTCGAGCAGGGCTCGATAGAGCGGAAGAACAATGCTCTCGCCCTCGTTGAGCACATTGCGTGACGACAGCAGGTCCACCAGGATCGTCACCGTCTTCGCGCGACCGTGGATCTGCGTAGTGAGAAGCTGCTTGATCCGAGGCGCGGTGGTGTGGTCGAAGAACCAGTCGCAGGCGGGCTTCCCATCTAGGATTGGGTTGGCGATCAGGTATCCCAGGACCTTCGCGAAGCTGGACTTGCCCGAGCCGAAGAAGCCCGAGATCCACACGTTCGTGTCCTCGGTCGGGTTGTCGATCGTTTCTTGATACGGATCGAGCACTTGGGCGAAGGTCGACTGAATGCGCTCCGTAGCGACATACTCGGTGAGCTCCTCGGCGACTGTGGCCTCGTCGTCGAGCTCAACCTTGATAACCTCTTCGATCCGCCGGTCGATCGAGCGGCGGAACACCTCAGCGACCTTCACTCGTCGTCTCCTCTCGGGATGATCATGGCGCGGTAGCCGTAATGCGAGGGCAGGATGTCGAGGAAGCTCAACCCGAAACCGCCATGGAGCCGGCCGGGATAGAGAAGGGTGACCGGTAGGCGGACCCGCCCGAGAAGCTCGTCGAGCAGCCCGGACGTCCGGATGGCCGGGTAGAGCGCACCGGCTCGGTACAGGAACACCGCGGATCGCGGTGACACGTCGTCGACGGTGGAGACAATGCGATCGGTCAGCGAGGGCGACCGGCGAAGAAGGCTGCCGATGGACTCGATGGCGTCCTGGAGGCCGGTGGGCCCGCCGTCCTTCTCCGCGGCGATGATCGCATCGAGTCGGCCGCTTTCCTCGATGGCGCGCCAGAACAGGTCAGCAAGCGAAATGGCCACACAGTTGATCTGTTTGGCCTCGAGCCAGACCTTCAAGTCAGTGAGGTCACGCCGGACTCGGTACTCCTGATCGGGCAGGTACTGATAGAGCTGGTACGGCCCGTCCCCCGTCGCCTTGGCGTAGAAGGCGACGATGGCGTCGGCGACCTGCTGGATGCTCTTAGGCAGCGGCACGGATCGCCTCCTCGACGCTGCTGACATGCCAATCGATGCGTACTGCCGTCCCAGCTCTGCCGTATGTGAGGACGCCAGCCTGCGCGGCTTGGTGAAGGAGGTCGTCGACACGGTCCGGGCTGAGCAGCCAACGACGCCATACCTGCGATGACTCGATACTCGTGGACGAGGCGCCCTGTTCGTGCAGCCGGAAGGCGACGTACGCGAAGCCGCGCAAGGACAGACGAGGCGTGGCAAACCGCTTGATCCTTGCTCCGTCGAGAACCCCGAAGTCGCGCAGTGCGGCGAGGAGCCCGCGCCCGACTTTCGTCCGAACGGTAGGTGACCACTCAGGCAGTGTCCCGGCGGTCGCTTGCTCAGCCAACCACGCCGTCGTGTCGTCGATCGTTACCCGCAGACGCCCCGCTTGGTACCAGTCGAAGCACGGGCCTTCGACGAAGGCAGCTAGGAGATCCTCATCCCGGCTCGTTTCGTAGTACGCCGCCTCGGCAAAGGCGCTGTGGTCGCCGAGGAGGTCCTTGAGCGCGACGATCACGTGCGGCCCGGGCTCGACGAATCGAGGGGCGAGGCACCGCAACAAGACGTCGTCAAGACGACGACGAGTAGCCTTTCCGAGCAGGTTTTCGTCGGCGATACACCGGAGGTTGACCTCAGCGGACTCGGCGAGATCCCACATCTCGACCAACCGGTGGACATCGTTGAGAAGCGCCCCACCCTTTTGAATGTTGACAGTGAAGGACGGCGTTGTCATGCGAGGTCGTAGTAGGGGACGGCGAGATCGGGACCCTGGCCGACGTAGGCGGCGGCCAGCGCACGAGCTGCGGCCTCCGCTAGCTCGGGATCGGCGAGAGCGTCGGCTGTGAGCTTGCCGAGGCGCAAGATGCTGCCGATGCGCTCACTCGGGGGCGGCGTGCCTGTGAGCCCAGCCAAAGCCTCATGACCGGCGTCTCGACTAGCCCAGCCTCGGAGCTCATCGATGAACGCCTGGTCGCCGCCTGTTTTCAGCTCTGCCAGCAAAGCGAGTGCAGCCGCGAATGCCGGCAGCGGTTCGCCGAAGAGGTGGACAACGTCGTCTCGGTCGGGAAGAGCGTCAGCGTGACGCTTGGCTGCTGACAAGACGGCGAGCTCGGCACCAGCGATCACCGCTGTACGCGGGAAGAGGTCGGGCAGGACGTACTCACCGACGGCGTCGAGGCCGTGCGAACGCCACCAGCCCGCGAGATCGGCCTCGCCCAGGCGCGCCACTGCGACGACCAAGCGCGGAGCGTCTGTCACGGTCGTCATCGGCAGCCGGGACGGGGCTGCCGGTCGAAGCGCCTCTGTCGCATGGGTCCATTCTTGTACATGGTCCTTGTGACCGCGTCCGAACAACGAAAGCGGTATTGGAGTCTGGAGACTGGGCCGAGCCGGCAGCCGCTTGAGTCGCTTAGATGCCTGCCCGCGAACCGCGCTGTTGCTCAACTGCGACTTTGATCGAGGTGCTCGGCGGCCCGCGCCGTTGCCAGCGTGGCGGGGTACCTGGAAATGCTCACCCTTGCTGCATGATGACAGGCGTAGAGTGCGGCGATGGCCAACAGTCCGCTGTTCAGCACCTACCGAGGTGGCGAGAACCGGGTCACCTCGTCGATGATGGCGGTATTCCAGCGGCTTGAACTGAGTCTCCTTGAGCGCCTCCTCGGAGCCGTTGCTCAGGAGTCAGCCCTGCAGCTGGTCGCATTCGTCAACCAGCCGCCAGGCGCGGGCGCCTCTGTTCCCGATGCCCGCATGTCCGCCCGCTTCGACTACTGGTTCGAGACGAAGACGGTCCCCAACGCTCTCCGTGCCAAGCAGCTCGGCGAGCACTACGAGAACCTCACCGCAGGAGCGAAGCACGAACGCCTCTTCATCGTGACACCCGATCCGGAAAGGCCCGCGGCGCTGGGTCTTCTCGATGACGACCGGGTCATCTGGTTCAACTTCCGCGCCATGTCGGACGCCATCGACGGAATCCTCGACGACGACACCACATTCGTCGGGGAGCAGACACAGTTCCTGCTCCGGGAGCTACAGCAGCTCTTCGCTGAAGATGGCCTGCTCGATGTCGCCGACACAGTCGTTGTAGCCGCTCGCTTCGCATGGGGCGAGTACAACGAGCACGGCGTGTACATCTGCCAACCCAATCGGTCGTTCCGTGCTGGGCTGACCCACATGGGCTTCTACGCTCATGGCGCAATCCAGCCCAAGGTGGCAAGGATCCTCGATCAGCGCCCCGAATCGGTCACGTTCGACAGCAACACCGTCGAGACTCTGCGTTCTGGTGGTCCCACCGACATCCGCATCGCCGACGCCATCGAAGCATCCCTCGGCGGAGGAACCCGCTCCGAAGGTCAGCCGTTTCGAGTGTTCGTGCTGTCTCGTAGCCCCGAGGAAGGCACGATCGAACTTGGCGACCCGATTGCCAATACCACCAAGGCAGCGTCTGGCCGCACGTTCGCATGGACGATGGGCCAGCGGTACACCCGCCTTGCTGCCTTGACGACCCCCGGCATCACAACGACGTCGGAGCTGGAGGACGTCGGGGGCTGAGCTACTTTTTCGGCGCGAACGGCATGAGGCGTTCTTAGACTGCATCAGTGAACCTTGGCCCGGTGACACGCTCGAAGCTTGTCAGCGCGCCAGGTGCTCCAGATCTGAGAACGCAGTGCAAGACCGGTAACAGCTCGACAGACACGCGCGTCGCCGCGAGCTCGACCCGATGTGCGATTAACGACGAATGTTTCGCGATCCGTCGTAGGCCTTCCGGAGTCATCGTCCGAAAGGCGCTCTCTGATCACTAGTCGCTTATCATTTGACACATGGCCGAGACAAATGGCTAGTCGAGATAAGACGCCCGGGATGAGGCAGCGACGGAGCCTGATAATGCTGGCGTCGTGACATTGCCCACCAAACTGCTTCAGGCGATCGCCCACGACGGAGGCGGGCATGTTGTTCTAGTAGTGGGCGCGGGAACTTCCGTCGAACCGCCGACGAATCTTCCGTCCTCTTCGGAATGTGCAGAGGAAGTGCACCGTCGCCTGCTCGCTGACGGGGTTCTCACTTCGGGTGCATGCCAACACCCTCAGGACCTTTCCGCGGTAGCGGACGCGGTCTTTGCGGTGACCGGCCACCAAGCAGACGTCGTGCTACGGCTGCCACGTGAGCGGTTCGTTACGGCAAAGCCGAACCAAGGCCACCGTTTTTCTGCTGCATTGCTGCGCGAACGCGCAATCTCGTCGGTACTCACGCTCAACTTTGATCTCGCCTTCAGCAACGCGTTGACGACCGTTGGAGCGGCCGAGGATGTGGCGCAGGTCCGAGGTCCTGAGGACCAGGCCCAACTTGGTGCGCACAACCTCGTCTACCTGCACCGAACGGCCAATCACGATCCTGAGCTGTGGATTCTCCGTTCCGAAGCTCTTGTGCACGAGTGGACCGACAGCTGGGAAGAGGCGATCGCAAACCGCGTGCTCACGTCTCCCGTCGTTGTTTTCGCCGGGCTCGGGAGTCCGGCTGCGGTTCTCACCGAGACGACGAAGCGTCTCCGGCGCATTCTGAAAGAAGGTGTCAAAGTATTTCAGGTGGACCCGATCGAGCGAGAAGAGTCCTCGTTCGCGGATCAGCTTCAGATTAAGAGCGGCGACTACATCCGGCTTGGCTGGGTTGAGTTCATGAACCGGCTGGCAGAGCGAGTGACGATCGAACAGCTCGACAAGCTGCAAAAGGCCTGCTACGAACTCTGCAACGCGCACCGGTGGCCTCACGAAGATGTCCACCGCTTGCTCGATTCCCTGGCCACCGGAGGGTTGCTGTTGCTGGGAGCCGTACGTGCCCGCTGGATGCTCGAGGAGGGTCCCTACCTCACGCAGTACGAGTGCGACGTCGACCACATTGCCGACGTGACATTGGCTGTGCGAGTGATTGAGCGAGAATCCGGAACCTCCGCTCGCATCGATGAGGACGGAGCCGTCGAGTTCTGGGAGGGGACGTTCCTCCGGACTGTCATCGCCTTCGTTTCGGCTCGCGGGAAGTGGCGGTGGGGAGCAATCGAGCCCCGCGTGGAGCGTGCCCGCCAGAGCTGGCGCACTCGACAGGTGGATGTGCGGAAGGTGGTCGTCGTGGGCGCGACCGGCGCACGTGAGGCGATCTCGCCTCCCGAAACCATCGTCGGAAGCAGCGCCGCAGGGGACATTATTCGCGGCGCGTCGGCTATCCAATATTTCGCGATCGATGATCTTCGACGCGATGAGGCCCGTGTCAGCGAGCTGATGAGTGCCTGAATCCGCACCTCTCACGCCAACGGAGCTGGTTGCTGTGGCGACCGAGTTCCTTACCGATGGCGGATATCGGCAGGTGCCATCGGAGGTCATCGAACCGCACGAGCTCGCGGGAGCGCGCGTTTTCGAAGATTCCTATGGTGTCGCCGCCGTGGTGGTCTTCGAGAGCTGGGACGAGCTTGTCATCTCCTGGCCCGACTACCAAAGTGGGCTGGTCGAGCTGATGTCGCGCCACTTACCGAGCGTCGAAGCGAAGGCGTGGGAGGGCTATCTCGTGCTGCTCACCTCGGGAAGCGCAGGAGAGGCGGCACAAGATCAAGCGAGCGCCATCCGATACGACATGACGCGAGTTCGGAAGCTGGTCGGTGCTGGTGCGGAGCTGCAGTCGCTCTCGGGCCTGGAGCGTGTTCTCCGCCCACTTCTTCCACTCAAGCCGCACGCACTGACGTCCGAGTCCGCGAGTGCCGTCGACCTACTGCCTGACCTGCTCGGCTCTGATGACCTCCCACGTGAAGCCGTGCGCGTGGCCGTGGATGCATTCAAGAACTCAAAGTCGATTCTTGATGCCCTGTACCGCTCGGAGAGAAGCCAATGAGGGCAAGAAGCATTGAGCTCTCAGGATTTCGTGCGTTCGCAGGTGCCGCATCGCTGGACTTGGATGCCGACGCGATCGTGCTCGTGGGACCCAATGGATCCGGCAAGACTTCGCTGCTCGACTCATTGCTCTGGATCTTATGTGGGAGTGTCCCACGTATCGGTGACGATGCGGATCTTGTCTCGATGTTTTCGCCAACTGGAGGTGCCTACGGCACACTCGTACTAGGGGCTGGCGATTCTTCAGCCGAAATTAGCCGGAGCTTCGACGGTCAGAGCACGTCGCTTTCCTTTAGGCGAGCCGGCACAGAATCGCGAGGCTCTGCTGCATTCGCCGACCTTTGCGAAGTCCTTTGGCCCGAAGCCATCGCGACCGGTGACGAGGCGGCAGCCCTAGCTGCCGCCATCACACGGAGCATCTATTTGCAGCAGGACCTTGTTCGTCAGTTCATTAGTGCTGACACAGACCAGGAGCGTTTCGAGGCAGTCAGCGAACTCGTCGGTGCAGGACGAATCGCGGAGTTTCAGGTGCAATTGGACAACCAACGCACCGGGTGGACCCGGGCCACCAACGAGCGAACGGCCGTTGTCGAGAGAGTTCGCGCCGACCTCGCGACACTTGAGGCCCGCATGGCGTCCCTCTCCGAGGCTCCTACGTCGACAGCGGAGATTGCCGATCGCTGGGGTGCCTGGTGGCAAGCAGTCGCAGCCTTTGGCATCGAATCAAGTGTCGACCTCTCGCCGGCGGCACCACAGGCGGCACACGTCTTGGATGACGCTGTCAGGCGCGTCGCGACGGTTCGGCGAGAACGCGACCGTCGTCTCAACATGATGCGTCAACTACTTGTCGACCTTATCGAGGAGTCGCCGATCGAGCGCCCTGACCTTGACTCCCTTCGAGCAGCATCCGCCGCAGCCAAGCGGACCGTCGAGGAAGCGCAAGTGGCGCTCGCGTCCGTCGAAGCCGCCGCAGCGGAGGCGCGTCGTCGTCAGGTTGAGCTGCACGAAGCACGAGCGGAACTGCAAGCTCTGGCTCAGCTAGCCCTGCGGCATCTAGGCGAACACTGCCCGGTCTGCGATCAGACCTATGACTCCGTTGCTACGCGGGCGCGGCTCGAGTGGATCGCCGCTAATAGCGGCGATGAGGATGCCGTCCGTGCGCCAGCTGCTAACGAGGTTTCGGTGGCTGCGGAAGGTCTTCGGGCAGCCGAGGAGGCGAGCGCGGTAGCTGACCAGCAACTCCGGGTAGCCGAAGCTCTCATCCGAGAGGCCGACCTTCGAGAGCAGGACCTCACCTCGCGACTGACAAGCATCGGATACGTTGGCCTGCCTGACGCCGACGCCGTGAGCGCCCTGGAAATTCAGACGGCGACACTAGATCGTGAGATTTCCTCATGTGAGGAGCTGTCAGCGGAGGGAGAACGTTTGGCTGTTGCCATCGCCCGTATTGGTGAAGCGACCCAAAGGGATGAGCTTCAAAGGGATATCGCTTCCAGTCGGCAGCGCTTGCAAGAACTGGAGGACGAAATCGCCAAGAGGGAGGTCACGAGTGCGCTCGCCGTGCGACTCTTGGCGGGGCTGCGTGAGGCAAGCTCCAACGTTGTTACGTCGGAGCTTGAGCGCATCGATCCGTTGTTGCAGCAGATCTTCTCGACGATCGATCCTCACCCGGCCTTTCGGGCGGTTCGCCTTCTCACGACGTTCGCGGGCCGCCGCGGACGTGTGATGGCGCAGCTCAAGGATCAACTGTCAGGCAAAGTCACCGACTCACCGGAGATGGTTCTCTCGAGTTCGCAGCTGAATGGACTTGCAGTGTCGATCTTCCTGGCACTCAACCTAGGTGTGCGAGCGCTACCGATCGATAGCGTGATACTCGACGATCCCCTTCAGAGCCTTGATGACGTCAACTTGTTGGGGCTTGTTGATCTTCTCCGGCGCATTCGTGAACATCGCCAGCTGATCGTGTCGACACACGACATGAGATTCGGAGATCTACTTGCCCGAAAGCTTCGACCGGTCGCCCAACACCAGCGGACCCTCGTTTATCGTTTTCGTGGGTGGTCTCGGTTTGGGCCTTCGCTCGAGATGGAGGAGGTCCCATTCGACCGAGTTCGCCTTCGAATCGCCTCCTCGGCTGCGTGACCGGTGCTGCCGGCAAAATGGCGCACAGATTGGGACGATGCGGGTCACCAGGGCTTACTCCGGCTTACTCCTCCTTGGGCCATTGCAGATCCAACGAGTTGATTGCGCTCGACTCTCGCCGATTGCCCTCACGAAAGTAGGCGTTCTCCGGTTCCCGAAGGCGAAATCGAAGGCTTGCACCGTTCAGGTGCGTTTCAAAGAAGCCAGTCCCGCCTTGTCGTTTGTCCTAGTTCACGGCCGAAGCGTCCGCAGAGCTTCTTGAGTAGCACGCAGGGAGTCGATCTGCTGTTGGGTCAGTCCTAGCCGCCTACGGAAATGCTCATCCGCCGCCTTCGTCGCCGACCTCATGCCGCCCCTCCGGAACGCTGCCTCTACTTTCCCTAAGGCGTCCTCGCCGCCCACGTCGAAGATCACCAGCAGTGAGGCCGCCTTGGAAGGTTCGATCTTTAACACACCGCCGCCATAGTGGCGCCCCGACAACTCGGCGCTGAGTCCAAACAGAGACGTGTACGAGCTAGCGACGACGCCCGCTTGCTTGGCCCGCGACTGTTTCTCGTTCCAGAAGACGCGGTGAACCGAGTTCGTGCAAGCGGCGCGGAGATCGTTCAACACCAAGCGCGGAACCTCCGCGCCCATGTAAGGAAGCAAGATCTCTGAAGGGCGGAAATCTCGAAGGGCCCACCACGGACTCCTGCGGCTGCAATGACTCCCGAGGTTGATTTCGGTGGCCTCGGCCTCAACAACTAGCCTCCGAAACCTCGGTGCTTGCGCGAAACTGAGGTTCGGTTCTGCGACCAGGAGGTGCCCCCGGCCGGTGCGTCTTACGACGTCGTGATGAGCCCGAGACGTCCATCGCGGGGATCGGAGCCATGCACTGCGGTGCACAACGGGAACGGCTCCCACGCCCGGCTCGTCTGGAATATCCACCCGATCTCGCACAAAGAAGTGGTTTGCCCCTGTCACGGTGCCGATACTGACGTGTGCCACATCATCGAGAGTCCGCACGAGGGGATTCGCCATCGCGACGCTCAGAATCTCTAGAGCCGCCTTTGAGATGACCTCAAGTTTGTAGGTCGGGCCATCGAGCATTACGACATCTGGTGTAGTGATGGTTTGGAGCCTGACACTGCGCTTCCAACGCAGCAGGTGTTGCTCGAGTTCTAGTACAGACCGCACGGATTCGACCCTGACTTCGGGGCTAAGAGCAGGGGCCGCTTTACGCCAGTCGCCCCTCACGCGGTCAGCTGCAAGGAGCACCACGGTCTCTTCTCGGGTCCCAGTGAAGATTCGTTCGTCGACCCGGAGGAGTTCGACTTGGCCGAATGCTTGATTCAACGCCTTGCGGACAGCCGTGGAGTAGTCGGCGTGCAGTACCGACCCCGGAAGGAGCATCGCCAGCCTTCCGCCTGTCTTCACGAAGTCGATCGCATGGAGAACGAAATACGCCCACGCGCTTGCTCGCTGTGAGACGCCAGTGAACTGGCGGAGCTCCCGAACTGAATTCGTCACGTCCGGCGAAAGCCAATGGTGACGAACGTATGGCGGATTTCCCACCACGGCGGAACATTGAGGAAGTGGCTTGCCTGGCGTCGTCCTGAGGAAGTCTGTCAACGGTAAATGAGAAAGCGGAACACCTCGGTTGCTCAGCTTCGCTGTCCACCGCGCGGTAGCGGCGTCAATGTCGGCGCCATACACAAGACGTGGGGCATCGGGGGCACCCAGCGCTTGCAACTCCTGGATCGCCATACGCAAGAAGCTGCACCCTCCGTAACTTGGATCGAGGACCGTCCCGACCTTGCCGCCGAGAGACCACCTGACGACCATCATCGCCACGCGATCAGGCGTGTAGTACGACCCCAACAATCGCTGGGATGCAACACCAGCAGTGCGCCGCGGATTGTCCGTGGAGACCGAGGGTGCCACATCATGCAGGGCGCCACTCCTCATCGAAGGTTGCACCCCTTTGTATCCGTAAGAAGATCCTGGCGGGGAATCGCATGCTTCAGGTCCGTCACCGGAGATCCACCACGACGTCTCAACGTCTCTTGCTGCCAGCCAAAGAAACTTTGGAGGCGCGGCCGCTGGAGGTTGGCCCACTGATTTGTACTTGGGACGTCGCGTGTTAGCTGCTGCGGCCAGGCATCCTGAAACAGCTCCGCCAGCATGTACTCAAGGGCGAGAAATGGACTAGCAGGCGGGCAGGGAATACGCGGAACTGGAAGCGGTTGGTAAACCGATGAGTCCAAAAGGTCTTCGCCAAGCTGGATGTGGAAGAACGACCCCGGCGGCGAATCCCCGGCGCTGATCTCCATGCGCCAAAGCAGGAACTCTTGCCGTCTCCCCTCGTCCTCTTCGACGAGGCGCAGCTTGGTGCTGGCCTTGCCGACGATGGTGAACTTCGCCGGGAGCTGCGCCGCCTTTGCCGTCGCTATCGGTTGGATCTGCCAAATCGCGCTGAACTCACCGTGAACGGTGGGATATGTGCCGTGGCGAGGAAGCCTCTCGTATTCTCCGCTGGCCCGAGTGCGTAATGGATTCGACTCCGCAAGGCTCCAGTCGGCTGCAACCCTGTTCGCCCTGATCGTCTTGAGGGCTCCGCCGAACACGTCAAGCTTCCACAGGTCGTCTGGCTCCAGCAGCGGCTCCGCAAGGTGTTCAATAACCTCCAGTTCGTTGAGAACCTCGCCAAAGGAGAATTCAATCGGCATCGGGTGGCTCCTCGACGAGCGGCAAGTCGTCCACCTCCACTAGTCGGCGAAGCAAATCTTCGCTTCGCACGTCATCGATGGACGCGAACGCCTGATCGGCGAAAGAAGGCCAGTCGTCAGGGCTGATTCTGACGGACCAACTCCGAGGACCGGTAGATGCGGGCTGGTAATCAGGTCCGATGTTGAGCACGTGTCCGGGGGGAGTGTACTCGAGGTCTCGGTTAGCCAAGTCATTCAAACTCTGTTCCATCGCAGCTAGGTCGAACAAATCCCCCCCGGCGAGTTCGAAGAGCGTGGCCTCGACACCCGCCCGCCACCATCGCGGACCCACGAAGCCGGAAAGGGCACCGCTATATCGAACCGAATCGAAAGCCTCAGCAAAGGATGCCGAACCGGAGAGGAGACTGAGCAGATCCTCATGTCTGATTCGCATTCGAAGCGCGAGACGCTGGCTGTCGATAAGGAAGCAGGGATATGGCAAGACTCGATGAAGCATCCAGCGCAAGAACGCTAGGCCACGAGTCTCCGCGGCCAATTCGAATAACGGTGGGTGGCACCCGCGAACGTCTTGGTATCCAGTCCCAAACCACTCGACCGTCGCTGGGATTGCCAGGAACTCAGCTACCGCATTTTCCACACTGTCGGGGCCAAGGTCGACCCAGTCGGTCGTATCCTGCGCCACGGAGGCCAGAGCACGAATCCGCGCTGGCAATGTGGGACCAGTCGCGAGAAGGTAAGGCGACACGAGAGGAGCCTCGAGAATTTCGCTTTCGAACGCCGCCGAGGTCGCCGGGTCCGTCTTTCGAAACACCCATTCCAGGTTATTCAGTCGGGCTGCCACGTGCTCACCCACATCGGCGGGCAGGTCGGGCGTTAAGCGATTGATATAGCCCGTATGTAAAGCGAACAAAGGCCTCAGGTTGTCCGAGTTCTCGACGTGGGACCGTAGAACGGCAGCCAGCGCGAGTCCGTCAAGCGGTCTCATTGCCACTGGTGTAGAGCTATCAGAGTCGGTATTTGTGCGCTCGAGCGTCAGGTCCACGAGGACGAGGTCTGCAGCCTGTAGGTTGCCAAGGTCGACGTCGTTTGGGGCTAACACGACGCAACGCCCTTCTCTGCTGAGTTCCTGCTGAAGCAATTCCTGGACTTCTGGTTCGTCGTCGACAATCAACACGTGCCACGGCAGATTCGGAGCAAGGCCGCCTGAGTTCACGTTCGACGACCTTTTGGCAATGTGACTTGAATCGCTGCTGTGTAGCCTTTAGAAGGCCGAACGAACCCGATCGTTCCGCCATAATCAGTAATCATGGCTCGCGTAATGGGAAGGCCCAAACCCATGCCCTGTCCGAGTGCTGCATCGATCTCGGTGGTCGTGCTCTCGAATGGTTCGAACCAGCGCTCACCATCTGTAGGGTCTACCGCGACGCCAGTATTCTCGATGCGCAGGAACAGCCGGTTCTCCTCATCGATCTCGCCTGTGGCACGAATGTTCCCCGGCGAACCGGCGTTCTTCACTGCGTTGGTAAGCAGGTTTGCCAGGACAGCTGTCAACTCGGCGCGAAACATCGGCGGAGTACGAACGTCATCAGGGATTTCATTGTGAATGGCCACGTCACGACGAGCGGCAGCCAACGACACGAGAGCGGTTGAAGCGGCGAATCGAATCGCCAGCGGCTGAGCCGATCTGCGCCTGCGGGCGTCTGGAGTGACCACGTCCAGCAAATAGCTAGCTTGGCGTTCTAGGCCTCGCCGCAATTCGGTCATGCTGGTGAGGATGGCGCGAACACCCGATCGGCCCTTTAGTTCGGTCGCAATCATCGGCTCGAGGCGCTGCGCGAGTGCAAGTAATCCGTTCACCTCATGGATGAAACCTGACATCTGCGTACCCAAGCTCGCGAGAACTCGCAGCATCGACTGTTCCGACGATAGGTCGATGGCAACTGCCGAGACCTCAGTCGCGATCTCGGTGGCCCGCGTCATCTCGTCCATCGCGCGCGCAAGCTCACCTTGAGAAGCATGTACCTGCGCCGAAGCGACAGCGCCAGTCATCTCATCGACTCGCTCGGCGAGCTGTTCGGGGGAAGGCATCGGCGTGTGGGTCTGCGCATTCACCCGACGCTGTGTTCGTCGTGTGACCCGGCGGTGTTCGGAAGCCGCGGCTCTTGTACGAGTACTGAGATCTACACAGACTCCTATCAACTCTGCGAGTGCATCGAATTCTGCACTCAGAAGGAAGCCCTCACGATTTACGAGCATTTGCAGGCCGGGGGATCCGGCCTCTGTCAAGAAGATTGCCCCAAGGTAGGAGGCGTTACCGAGCGAGCTCTGAGCTTCGCGCTCCAACGCGTTGCCATAACGACTGTCCTGGAGTCTTCCGAGGGTTGGGGCGCGCCTCTTGTACATGGCATCGAGCCCCAACCAGTCGTCAGACGGCTCGCCGTAGGGAAGCACACGGAAGCCTTCCATGTAAACGCGGATGCCGGAGAGATGAGAGGGCCATGGTTGACCGACGGCCCCAATTCCCTCGCGGGATCCTTCGTGAATCAGGATCCGAGCCACGAACCGAAGATGTTCCATTGCCGACCCACGATCAAGTTCAAAGGAGCGCGCGCGGGCGTTGGGAGTAACCCCCTCTTCTCTGGGCGTTGGAGCGATAGCGACCCGGATGCCTTTTCGCAGGCCGTCGATCTCCAAAATCCAGGATACGCTCGCTGGAGAAGCGGTGAAATACTCGTCCCCCGTCGCGAAGTCACCCTCGAGGCTCACTTCGAAGCCGAGTCCGGCGTCAGTCATCACATCTCGCGTCGTGATTCCTTCTGGGAAGAGCGGGCAAGGCAGGGCTTCCGAGGAGGCCTCGACGAGCAAAGTTGGAGGTGAGAAGCCCGCAACCTCGCGCAGAAACAGGCCTCTTTGACGCTCAGTCCATGCGCGCCGCAGGCGGGTGAGTCGGATCTCCGTTCCATGCTGCGTGGACCGCTTGCGCCGGAGAACCTGCACAGTCAGGGCCGACTCGTCGACATCGTCAAGAGCGTCGAACGCTTCGATCGCGTCCCAATCAATACGCGCTTCCACTCCAGGCGGTACGGCTCCATTCTGAAGGGGGATGGATACCACGTCCAGTCTCCGCGCGAGTTTGTGGGCAGCAAGGCGGCCGACACCCTTTTGGCCCGTGAAACGGCGCCGGAGACGAGGTGATCGCCTCTCGCCCCCCTCCTTGCTTCGGGAGGCGATGCGCAGAAAGCCCTGGGTGAACTCCGTAGGAGTCATGCCGTTGCCATCATCGGTCACGACAATCGCACCGAGCTCAGAATCCCCCAGGTTCTCGCCAAAGACTGACACGCGTGAAGCGTCAGCGTCGTAGCTATTCTTAATCAACTCGACTAGAGCCGTTGAGTCGCGACCGACGAGAAGCTCGCCCAGCTCCCGGAATAGATGTGTATCAACGGAGAACCTGGCAGAAGTCATGTTCTGGGCAACTCGCAATCGCATGAGATCCATCCGGCGGCTAGCGCCAGACGTCCGCCATGGCCTGAACTCAATCCTGCACTCTGCGTGGCGGGAGAACTTTTGATTGGCTCATCAACGTGGACTAGCGAAACCGTGAAGACGGGCGGCTCTCCGAGCCAGTCCGCGTCTACCCTCTGGGACAGCAAGCACCCAACTTCGAGCTTGGCGTCCCCTTCGACGCCGGATCGGAATCTCGACATGATCCACCCTGCGAGGGTACCGCGTGAGCTGCGCCTTCAGGTGAATTTCAAACAACCGGCCGGACACCGTCCTGGGGTGTTAGACGCCTGACGCCAGCTCGAATCTGCCTACGGCCCGGACGGTTCGACCAGATGGGGCAGCGTCGCCCAGTGTCGTGGTGCAGGACCCGGGTCGACTCGTCGAATCGCTTGTCGGCGAGATAGGGGACAGGTACCTCGAGGTCGATCCCACGGTGCGGCCTTTCGGCATTCACAGAAAGCCCACGACCCCCCCCCAGCCGACTCTGGTTCGTTTCACGCTTCAGGATTGCGATCACGAGCGGGAAACAGCTGGCTGCAGGAGAGCAGACCCTCGCGCCGCCCTCTAGGGGTGTCACCGCGGCAACCGGTACTTGGCTCCGCGTTTCTGCCCCTCCTGCACGACCGCGCCCCTGTCGAGCAAGGAGCGAATCACCTGAGGCCAGCTTGCTTCGGCGATACCGGACATCGGAACTAGCTGAACCTTGGACAGCGGTTGACCTGCGTTACAGAGCGCTTCCAGCACCGCCTGCGCATTCGAGGAGTCGTTGTCCTTCCCACGTGGCGAAGGATCTACTACCAGTTCTTCAGCCCCTCCGGCTGACACTAACGGGAGGCCGTGATCCCTCGCGTCGAGCCGCACCACGCCAAGGCCATCGGCGGAAAGCGTTGCTTGAGCGGTCTCGACAACGCCCTCGTGGTGGGTAAAGAGAAGCACCTGTGTCCTCTGACCGAGCTCGGCCAGGACGCCGATAGCTGCCGCTGACCGTTCGTCGTCGAAGTTGACAAGCACGTCGTCGAACACGACGGGGAGAGGCTCGGCGAGATGCTCGAGCTGATATTCGATGCCGGCGAGGCGGAGCGCCAGGTAGAGCTGATCACGTGTCCCGTCACTGAGCTCGGCTGTCGTGCGGAGTTCATCGTTGCGCCTCCTCGCGAGGAGGACCTGCCTGTCGCCGAGCACCTCGGGTACGAGCTGGGTGAAGGCCCCGGCGGTAAGCCGGGAGAAGATCTCGCCTGCCCGGTCGAGCATCGGGCCCCGGTGACGCTCGCCATAGTCCGCGATGACCTTCCTAAGCACCGCGGCGGCGAGGGCGGTTCGTGCGTACTCGGCGGCGTAGGTGGCAGCGGAAGCGAGCTCGGCCTGAGCGTCCTGCTCGAGGTCGGCCGCAGTGCTGGCCGCAGTGACGGATTCGAGATCCTTCGTCGCTTCGCCAAGACGTCGGTTCGCTTCGCCAAGCTCAGTGTCGAGGCCTGCGATGTCGTCGTCCAGCGTCGCAATTGCTGCCTCCAGTTCGTCGCCGTCCATGCCGATCGCCACGACTTCGGCGAGGATCTCATCGAGCTTGCGTCCAGCCCCCTGAGCGAGAAGGTTCGTCTCGATCTGGCTGACCTGCTCTACCAGGTAGGCCGCGGTCCGCGACCGATCGATGACTGGCGAGAGCGGAGCATCGTCGGAAAGCGCGGTCTCGGCTCGAAGGCGAGCGAGGTCATCGTCCGCATTGTCGAGGTCGACCTTGGTCGAGCGCAGTACCTCCTTTGCCTCGGCAAGCTGACTTTCGAATGTCTCGCGCGCCGTTATCGCCTGGCGTGCGACGCCGAGCTTGCTGCGGAGATCCTCGACGATGTCGAGCGTGGCGTGACCAGCGACATCGATCAGCCCGGCCGCCACATCGCGGACACGATCGCTGAAGCCCTGTAAGTCTCGTTCGATCCCGCGAATCCGGACCTCGAAGCCGCGAACCTCCTGGCGTGCCCCCGGAAGTCCTCGATGGGCGCGCACTGCCTTAAGTGCTGCATTGGGGCGGATCACAGGGACAAGAGCGAGCGGAGCGAGCGCTGATGCCCAGGAGGTCTCCCACTCGTCGAGGGCGGCCTGTTGCTTCGCGGCTGCCCTCTCTCGATCCGGGCGGCTGGCCAGTGCCCGCTTCAGATCACTGTCAGCCGTTCGGCGCGTCTGGGCTCGATCGTGGGCATCGGCGACAATCTCCTCTGCCTGGGCGACGAGGTGCTGGAGACGGGTGGAGTCCGGCGACAGGCCGAGCTCTGAGATCGCGAACCGGAGCGCCTCGACGTGGGTACCGATGGTCTCCTCCTCGGATCTGAGGGAGCGCTCCTTGTTGGCAATCTCGCCGATTATCGCGATGAGGTTGTGATGCTCTTCTCGCCAGACGATCATCTCTGCGGGCTCTCGCGCCTCGATCTCCGCACGGGCCCACATCTGCTTCCAAGCCTCGGCGCTCTTCGCAGTCTCATCTTCAAGCTGGGCGTGCCTCTCGGCAAGCTTCTGTTCCGCGGTGGAGACCTCCTGCAGGCGAGCGTCGAGTTCATTCACCAAAGTGAGATCGGCGGCGTGTTCGTAGCGGTCGTCGGCCGCGACGTCGGACTCCTTGACGGCACCCTCGTAAGCCGCGGGGAGCGGAGCGCTTCCAGCCCAGGCGGCGACGGCCTCCTCGTCGGGAGCACCGGTCTCGAGCACGTTGCGAACCAGCTGCCACCCAGCATCGCGATGCTGGCGTGCAGCCTGCAGGCGATCTGGGTCCGGAACGCCAGGCTTGGTCAGAATCGAGGCGATCTGGCTCTCTAGGCGGTCACGTTCGCTGGTTAGCTTCGATTCGTCCTCGTCAAGCTGAGATTGTCGCGTGGCGAACGCTTGCCTGCGACCTTGCTGCTCGTTGATCTGTTGACCCGAAGGAACCGGCAGTGCCTCGATCACGGAGAAGGCACGAGCTCCCAGCCCAAGCCGACCGGCATGGGTCTGAGCATCACTCTTGAGACCCGTGATCGTCTCGCGTTCACCCGGGAGTGCCTGTTCGCGGGGAACGATCGGGCTGCTCAGGGCCAGCGCTCGTGAAAGCGTCGCGACATCCGGCGGCTCCGAGAGCTCCTCAAGGCGGCGGCGCTCGGTATCAATCGTTGCGTCGAGCTTCGAGAGCTCACTCAGAGCCCCAGCGAGCCCAGCTTCGAGTGCCGCGTAGTCCTGTGCCAGATCCTCTACCGTAGTGAGCTCGGTCTCAGCGACAAGACGGCCGTCGTCACTCTCAAGCCCGAGCTGACCGAGGAACAGCGAGAGCTGCTTTCTCGCCTCCTCGAGCTGTCCGCGTCGCTCGCCAAGGTCGGCGGCGTCCTTCGCATAACGATCGACCCCCTGCACCAACTTGTCGATCTGTGCCGCTCGCTCCATGAGGTCGCCCGGAACCTCGATCTCGCCGATCCGCCTCTCGAGAGTCTCCTTGTTTGCGGACGCGGTGTCGTGCCCGGAGCGGGCCTTCTCGAAGCGTTCCTGAGCACCGCTGGCGCGTTCCGACCAGTCCTTCGAGGCAACGGCACCGTCGGCCTCGACGGAGCTCAGTTGCAGCGCGAGTTCGGCGCGCTGGGCGATGAGAGGTAGCGCATTCAGCGCCCGACTGAGTCGGCTGTGGTCCACGCGCGCGTCCGCAAGCCTCCTGCGAAACGCTGCGACCTTCTCCTCGCAGTCAGCCACGGCATTTCGCCGGCGGTCCCACTCGCGAGATCGGACGCGTTCCTCACGTGCCCGCTTCATGCCTTCGCGATGCCTGTTGAGGGCGAGGGTGACGCTCTGAGCGCGTCCTCCATCCTTGTAGAGCCCACCGGCACGGTCGTCGAGCCGTCGCAGGACGCCGGTCACCGATCCCGAACCGAGGGTCGCACTGAACACCAGGCGGCCGATCTCGCCACCTGCGTCGAGCAGGTCGTCCGAGTGCGTCCGCAGTTCGTCGTGGTCAACCGAGAACAGCCGTACGTAAAGCTCTCGGCTCACCCCTCCCAGGAAGTCCTCGAGCTCACGCTGTTCGAGAGGACTCCCTTCCCCATCCAGGAGGGGGGACCGTGTGAGGCCCTGGCGAACGAAGACGAGCTCTCGCTTATCGGCACCGACAAGGCGCGCTCCGACGCGAAGGCCGGAGCGACCGTACACATAGGCGTCCTGGGCCGGGCTCTGGATACCAAACAGGGCGGAGAGCAACGCTCGCATCGCTGTCGATTTGCCGGCCTCGTTCGGACCGCATACCACCGTGAGTCCAGCATCGGGCTGAGAGAGGTCAAGACAAGCGTCACGGTGATGACCGTAAGCAAGGAGGTCGAGACGGTCTATCCGCATCACGAACCTTTCTCGAGCTCGGCAACAAGAAGCGACTCGACTTCGTCGAGCAACTCGGGGAAGGACGCTTCGTCGAGCACCCCGGCACCAAGCTGCACGACGTCCTTGAGCTCGGGGCCAAAGCGAGACCGCAGGCCTGCGAGCAGACCGACCATGTTCGATCGCGCCGGTGTGTCGGCTCCGGTTCGCAGCGAGGCGAGTGCTTCGCGCACGGCCCCGAGAGCCTCACCGGAGACCTCGGTTGGCGGACTGGGCACGGGCCGCAGCTCAATGCGCTCGAGCCAGAGGGTCTCGTTGTTGCCGGTGGCGTCTGCTCTTAGTTGGGCGTCGTATCGTTCCGGTTCTCGAAGCCATTCATTGCTCACTGCAGGACTCGCTTTGAGGACGACCCGAACGGCGTGGAGCTCCGCCTCAGAGGACCCCTGCAGCATGTCGAGCTCGGTGATCACGGCCTCGAGGGCTTCGTCCACCGTAGAGGTGTCACCAAGATCGATCTCCAGGCGAGCCCAGCGGACTGAAGCAAGGTCCCGATGGACCACCGATTGGACCTTGTCGTCCTCGTAGTCGACGAGCGTCGCACCCTTCGGACCGGTCTCGCCCACGTCGCGGCCCTGGAGGTTGCCAGGGAAAACGATATGGACACCCTCTCGAGTGTGGTGCTCCCGCTTGTGCACGTGTCCGAGCGCCCAGTAGCTGTAACCACGGTTGATCAGTCCATCCATCGTGCAGGGCGCGTAAGGGTCGTGTCCCGGTCGGCCATCGATCGATGTGTGCAGTACACCGATGTTGAGCAGGTCTTGGATCGGTCGGGGGTAGCCGAGAGAGAGGTCCTCGAAGACAGCTCGGTTCGCATAGCTCCTGCCGTGCAGCGCGACCCCGACATCCTTCAGTTCAACTGTGCCTGCCGCGTTGTGAGGGAAGGCGTGCACTCCCTCGGGAAGGGTGAGCCGTTTGGTGATCTCGTTCGCCGCGTCGTGGTTGCCATAGGCGATGACAACGGGAATCCCGGCCTCGCTCAGCGCGCGGAGCTGGCGCTGGAAGAACATTGCCGTCTGGAAGTCGTCCCGGTCCCCATCGTAGAGATCCCCAGCGATGACGACGAACGCGACGGCTTCCTCGATCGCCACGCGGACAAGCCGCTCGAACGCATGACGTGTTGCGCCCCGGATCTGTTCAATTGGCGCCCCGTCGTAACGGGCGAGTCCCCGCATCGGGCTGTCCAAGTGAACGTCGGCACAGTGCAGGAACTTCATGGTGGCTCCCGTGGTCTCATCCGTCCGAGCCCCCAGCTAAGAATGCTACCTGCGGGGTGTGACTCTCAGGGTGAGGGGGGGACCAGCTTGGAACCGCGATCCCTCGAGCGGGCCGTCGTGGGCCCACCTTTGCTTAGACCGCCGGATAGGGGTCGGCTGATCCGGAGGCGTGACTGGAGCTTGGCCCGACTGCCGGGCGGTCCTAGTCGCCGAAGAAGCTCCGAAGCTCCGCCGCCACGAGTTCCGGCTTGCCAGAGTTGTCGGCCGCGGTGTGCCCGACTCGCGAAAGCGTGACCCGCCGCGCACCCGGCAGTACCTCGGCGAGTCCATCGACTGCGGCCCCGAGGCTCTTGTTGCTTCGCTTTCCTCCGAGGAGGAGAACCTCGCAACCAAGCGTTGCGAATCGCTCGAGCCGTCCGGCCGCCTCGGCCACGACGATGGCGTCGTAGTGGATGGTCGCGATGAGGTCCAAAGGGTGGACGACACCGGGAGGCGAAGGCTTGCGGCCAGCAGAACGGATGCCAAGACGTATCCCTCCCTCGAGCAGGATGCGGGGCACGAATCGGAACGGAGTCCTGTCGGCGGTTCCCTTCAGAACCGTGACGAGCGCAGCTGCGAGGTCCCCTCGTGCCAGCTCGCGCTCGTAGCGAGACACCCACGCTCGCTGGGTCATCGTCTCGGTCTCGAGCGGTGGCTCGTAGAGCGCGAGCTTGGCGATGCCTGGGATCCGAAGGGCTGCCTCAAGAGCGATCACCGCGCCGGAGCTCAGGCCGAAGACGTAGTGAGCGCCCGTCTCGCGCAACAGCGCCTCGACATCGTCCACCTCATTGTCGAGACCGTGGTGTTTGCTATACGAGCCGCTCATGCCGCGGCCACGACGGTCCGGGACATAGAGCGTGAACTGGTCCGCCATCGCGCGAGCGAGTGTGAGGAAGTTCTGGGAGCTCTGGCCGGCGCCATGCAGCAGCACGACGCCCGGGCCGCTACCGAGCTGGCGGTAGCCGATGACGGTGCCGTCACGCGAGGTCAGCGTCCCTGTCGAGTGGTCCGGAGAGGGTGTGCTCACGAATCGGTCACCAAGGTGCTCCGACACGTTGCGCTGACGGTCGCTTGGACGCCGTCAGGCCTCACGCGTGCGCCCCCGGGTGTTCGTCTTCGACCGCTTCTTGATCTCCTTGGCCTGATCAGGGTTCAAGATCTGCCAGAAGGTCTGTCGGCTGACCCCGAGCTTCTGTGATGCCTTGGTCGGCCCGATCGCCTCACCGAGGCGTCCGGCGAGTTCGCGTCGTTTTGCGGCGATTCTGGAGATGGCCGCTCTGTGCTTTGCAGTCTCGCCGGGAAGACGCAGCAGCTCCTTCACCACCCGGTCCATCTCCTTGTCGTCCATAACTCGATGGTATTCGTCAGGGGGTTGATGACGAGTGCTGGACTTCTCATCGAGGACACGGCTAGAGGGCTGACACCTGACACCCTCATGGAGTACGTGCGTCGGCGGGTCGTTCCCCAACATCCGGTCCGGCTTGGCCGGACGCCGGCGTAGCCGCGGCGGCTAGAGGGCATGAGTTAACTCCGGCGTGTCGCTCGCTGTCGAGTCACGACAGTGCGGGCGCCAGAAGCGTTCATTCTCATCGCGGCTCGCCTTTGGCTTACGCCATACCGCCGTGCAACCTCGGCATCAGAAGCGTTGCGCCTAGCGAGCATCATCGCTGCCGTGTAAGTGATCAGGAGTTCCCCACCGAACCACTCGGCTTCTTCTTCGATCTCCCTCTCGACGGCTCTGCACCCGTCCGGGCCCAGGATCGCCACCGTGAACTGGTGCTCGAGCAACACGTGCGCCATCTCGTGCGCAACGCTTGAACGCCGTCGAGTGGCTGCATGGTTGTCGTTGTCGAGGATGACCAGGCCGGTGCCAATCGGGATCAGCGCGGCCGAAAACGCGGCGGCTTCATCGTCAGCGAAGTAGCTGAGGGCGGCGTCCGAGCAGCCGTAGTTCCCGAGTTCACTCAACTGGTAGACGTCGACGCCATATTCATTGGCGAGTAACAGTGGGTCCAGCGGGCCGTATGCGTCGAGTCCAATCTCCTGACGGACCTCAAGGGCAAGCCTTTTGGCCTCCTCCTTGAAGCCCCTGTGCATCTCACACCTCGCTCCGGTCAGCCCGGAACCGACGAACGGCCGCTCCGATCAGATCTTCGAGGTACTCGACGTCCTGAGGCTTGAGATCATTCCGGGCTCGGAGCAGCGGCGCCAGCTCGGTCATGAGATCGGGCTGGGTCTGACCACTGATCTCGCTGACGAGATAGGTCTCGGGGGGCATTCCCAACCAGCTGGTCAGCGCCGCGAACGCGTCCACGTCAGGACGTTGACCGTTCGCCATTCGTGACAGCGTCGACGGACTCACGCCGGCTGCCTTGGCAAGGGAGCGCCATGACAGCTGCCGTGACTGTCGTTCCTTGTCTAACGCCGCGTACAGGGCGGCAACATCCAGGCGTGCTCTTGGCATCGGGGAGTCTCCTCTCGGTGTTCCTCGATCGTGCTGGTGTTCGACACTAGCAACACGAGGTCCGTCACCGGTGTATAGTGTTGCTGAGGTCGAACAATGATCGACTGTCGAGATAGAAGCTGTGCGTCGGATCAGTCGGCTGTTACACCCTCGGGCCACACTGGGCCGGGGCATCAGGAGGTGCGTTGCCATGCAGTTCGAAGGAGCAAAGGTCACCGAGCAAGGGGTGACGTTCGGGATCGTGATCGTCAAGCCTCAAGTCCTCCGGAGTACGAACGAGCAGGCCGGGGCTCGCCGGCTCGGAACCCAGGCCTTCGGTCCGATCCCGATCATCTTGATGGCGCAGGACAGTCGAGGTACCCCGACCTATCAAGGGCGCCGGGACATCGTCGGCTTTCTGAGCCACATCGCCTTCCAGCGGATCCCCTGGAAGAAGTACACCCTCTCAACGGTCTGAGGAGAAAACCATGGCGTCCAAGAAGAAGAGCAACGGCCTCGGCGGGATTCCTTGGGCCGTCGTCGTACCGATCGTCCATGCCATCGTCGACATCGCGACCAAAGCGCGATGCCCTGACTGTGGCACCCGAGTGATCCTGTACATCTGCCCGAACTGCAAGAAGCCGGTTTGGCCCGACCGGGGTCAAGCGACGGCCTGACTGTCGGGAGGAGGTGACACGGGATGGCGAAGAACACGGGTGACGACTACCGCCGGGGCGAGGTGCGCGACCGCAGCCAGGTCTACAACTCCAAGACTGACACCTGGACGAAACGAGATGCTGAAACCGGGAAGTTCATGGATGGCAAAGAAGACGGTGAGCCCTTCAAGGGTGTCCGCAAGGAGCACTGACAGCCAAGGGATTCCGTAGAGGGAGGGTCGCTTATGTGGCGAGACAAGGTGAAGGTCTGGTTGGCGATCGTCTGGCAAGACGCGCGGCGGACCCGTAGCTGGGTTGCCTCGGCTCAGCGCAACGGCACAGCATTCCCGTCGAGCCTCTTCATCAAGATCGTCCGGTTGTTCTTCGCGTCGATCGCAGAGAGACTTGTGAAAAGCGCCCTGCGAGACGCGGCCTCTGAACTGGGTCTCACGCTGAGCGATATCGAGCTCACCGCGTTGGCAAACGTCGCGGTCGCTCTCGCGTGACAGACATCCATGCGACCAATCGCTTTCAGATCCTCGCGCTCGACGGCGGTGGCCTAAAGGGACTCTTCGCGGCGGCGGTTCTCGCCGCTTTGGAGAAGGACCTGGGACATCCGCTTAGCGATCATTTCGACCTGATCGCGGGAACCTCAACCGGCGGGATCATCGCCTTGGGACTCGGGGCTGGCTTGACGCCTCGCGAGATCGTCGAGTTTTACATCGATAAAGGGCCGGTCATCTTCCCGGACGCCCTGCACCGCCTCCGCTCAGTTCGTCACCTTGCGCGGAGCAAGTACGGCAGCGGTGACCTTCGGGCGGCCGTGCAGGAGATCTTCGGCGACGCGCTGCTCGGTGACTCCACGAAGCGCCTAGTCGTTCCCGCCTACAACCTGGACGCCGACGAGGTTTACATCTTCAAGACCGCGCATCACGAGAAGCTGCGTCGTGACTACCGAGTGCCACTCTGGGAAGTGGCGATGGCCACGAGTGCCGCTCCGACCTATCTTCCGGCCTTCTCCCTGCTCGAAGGCCGTGTGCGGCTCGTCGACGGTGGCGTATGGGCCAACAACCCTGTTGTCGTCGCCATCGCTGAGGCTGTCAGCATGCTCGGGGTCCCGCTCGAGCGGATCCGAGTGCTCAGCATCGGGACATCGTCAGAGACGGTCCAACGGAAGCTGTGGTTGAACAACGGCGGTCTGATCCAGTGGGCGCGCGGCAATACTGTCGTCGATGTGCTTCTGCGCGGCCAGAGTGTTGGCGCGAACGGACTGGCGCAGCACCTCGTAGGGCGCGGCAGCGTCGTGCGGATCGATCCGACCGTTCCCCCAAAGGCGCTGAGACTCGATTCGGTCGATGCCGATCAGATGGTCAGCATGGCGGCCAGTCACAGCCGAAACGGTTCACCGCAGTTCTTTGAGAGCTTCACCGAGCACACGGCTCCTGTCTTCAAGCCGTTCTATCAGGTCGGGTCAGCACCGTTCGCGACGACTCCATTGCCCGTCCAAGGCGGTCCGGTCGGCGTTGAATCGCACATGGACCGTCCGCCGACTCGGGAGGCCACATGAAGCTCCTTAGCTACTTTGATGCGTTCCTCCCGAACACGGTCAATCTGAACCAGACGCGACTCGACCAGCTCGATGGCAGGGTCGATTCGATCGTCACCGCGCTGAAAGACGACGACGTCATCGGCGAGCTCATCGAGGACCACATTCCGCAGGGATCCTGGGCGCACAGAACCATCATCAAACCGCTCAACAACCACGAGTTCGATGCAGACTTTCTGCTTCTGCTCACGGAGGTTCCCGAATGGTCAACCAATCCGAAGGTCTATCTTCAAGAGCTTCGGGCAGCCTTCAAGCGCTCCATCTCTTATAACGACATGGTGCGAAAGAAGAACCGATGCTGTCGCATCGGCTACGCGAACGACTGTCACGTCGACGTCGTGCCCCACCTCGTCCTCGCAGACGGAAGACAGGTCATCGTCAACTACGCCGAGAACAAGTTTGAGAACACCAATCCTCAAGGGTTCACCGACTGGATGAAGGAGAAGGACGATCTCACAAACGGCAATCTCCGCAAGGTCATCCGCCTGCTCAAGTACCTGCGCGACTACAAGCAGACCTTCAGCGTTCCCTCGGTGATCCTCACAACGCTTCTTGGCGAGCGCGTTCAGGCCTGGGATACTGCGACCCGGTACGCAGACTTGCCGACCGCGCTCGCGTATCTCCTTCAAGATCTCAGCAGATGGTTGCAGCTCTACCCTGAGATGCCACTCATCTCGGATCCCACCTGCCCCGGAACTTCCTTCAACCATCGCTGGGGCCAGGCGCAGTACGCGAACCTCCGCGACAAGATGAAGCTTTACTCAGCTTGGGTCAGCTTTGCCTACAACGAAAAAGATCAGGCATCCAGTCTGGTGGGCTGGCAGAAGGTGTTTGGCAACGACTTCAAGCAACCGGCCGTCACGTCAACCAGCGTCGTCAAGGCGGCGTCGGCGGCGGTGGCTGCCCGGGCGCCGGACGAGGAGTTCATCGAGGAGCAGGGATTCGAGCTCGCCGGCGGCTACTACGCGCGCATCGAGGGGACAGTGACGAGGAAGGCAGGCTTCCGCGACGGCGATCTGCGAGTAATCAGGTCCGTGAGCAAGGGCAGGGAGCTGAGATTCGTCGTGAAGACCGACGTTCCTGAACCTTTCGACCTCTATTGGAAGGTTCGAAACCACGGCTCGGATGCCGAGTCGGCTCGCGAGCTACGAGGTCAGCTACTGCTAGACACAGGTAAGACTCGGAGGCGGACGGAAAGAACTCTGTACCGAGGGAACCACTACGTCGAGTGTTACATCGTCAAGGATGGTCGCGTTCTGGCAACCGACCATCACTCCGTAGTCATCAGGTAGCTATCCTCGTTCAGGTCGATGTCTCGTGGTGCATGTGGTGCGAAAAGCCGTGGTACATGCACCACGAAAAACGCTGAAGGGTGCCACTTAACGGGCTCTATGCGTTGGAGTGGGGAGGAGCTGGTTCTGATCGTTGCCGGCACTCCCGGAACCACCGCTGTCGGCCGCCCGCGAAAGTAAGCACCCGATCCATACTGTGCCGCGAGGCGCTCCACCGTCCCGGCGTTGTGGGACAGTCCCGGACGGAATCGTCCCGCCGATCGTCGGCGCATTATCGGGAGACCCTCGGACATTCCGCGGCCTGAGCAACCATTGGCGCGAGATGTGCCGTATCGACAATGACAGGAAATGCTCACGAGCGACGCCGTAGTCGCCGCGACTCACTCCACCGGCCCTTGGTATTACGCCCTCTTTCCTGTCGTGCTGGTTCTCGGAATGACGGCGTTACGCTGGCGTCGGGGGGGTGGAGCTCGAGGGCCGTTCGGCGGAGGTGGAGGATCCGGCACACCTTGAGCCCGGCAGGTCTCATCGCCAAAGCATGGAGCCGGGGTTCGGACCGCCATCACACGAGGCCAGGCGGCAGGTTCCCTCGACGCATCGCCGCTTCGTCCCAGAAGGTGGCGTAGATGTGTCGCTGTCCGCCCGGCATTGTTGCATCCATGAGCTGCATCCATTGGTCCCGGATTCCGCGGGCTTCGTCGTTGAGAATCACGGCGGTAAGCGCCTTGCGCATCTCGTAGGCGATGAGGTCGGCGATCTGGAGGCCGACTGCCGACTCCGAGTTGGCAAACGTGACGTCGGCGAGAGGATGGTCAGTCGTCTCCTTCAGTTCCTTGACTCTGCGACTGACCCGCGCGCTGAAGTCATCCTTCTCGTCGCAGATGAGATCGATCTTCTCGTGGGTTCCAAGGGTGTTGTTCGTAAAGCGCTGGGCGTAGAGCATGTCATCGAGAACCTGATGGAACGCCAGTAGCCAGGGCGCGTCGAGGCGCTTACTAGGATGCGCCGTCTGGATCAGCGGAGTGGCGATCTCCTTGAAACACTTGAGATCGACGCCAGTTGCGTAGACGGTGAGGAATGGCAGGCGGTTGACGGTAATGAGATCGAGGAATCGACTTGCCGCGGCCAGTCGCTCGGTCGGATCGGTCCAGGTCTCCCAAAATCCCTTGCGATGCTCACAGTGCTCGGCATGGAACTCCCGCATCTCGTACTCGTTGAGGAGTGTCTGCCAAGGCCGAACAATGAGCGCCCAGTCGGCCGCCCGAGCGAACACGCACGTAGTCACGAGGCTTGTGTCGTCTTCGCTCTCGTCGCAGTACCCGACGTACTTGAACGGAACCACGACACCAGCCTCTCAGGTATCGCCTGCTGACGCTCATTGGCGAGGTTGCCGGCTTGCATTGGCCGACGCGCCGATGCTCTCGCGAGGACGAGCGGTCCCTGAACGCGAGGGAACACTTCCGCGGCTCATTTGTCCCCTTTGAGCGCTCCATCTAACCGTAGTAGCTACTACAGGTTGTGGTTGGCAAGCGCACGCCCGCGATGGCCGCCGGAGCCAGATCGCCAAATATTTGCAGTTCCGTCGATGCCCTAATGGACGAGTTCGGCGTCGTTGTGGCGCGCCCCGGGCGCACTGGTATACGCAAGCCAGCTCGTCGGGTCACGGCCTAAAGCCACGAGGAGTGTCGGGACGGATCCCCCCAACTCGCCATCCTGTCGGACAATTCCTTCGGCGACGTGTTGTAAGTCGCACCACGGTTCCCAAAGTCGTGTGCTGCAGGCTCGTGGCCCGGCCGTCTACTCGTAGCGCAGGGCGCGGCCGGGCTGGATGTGCACCGCCCGTCGTAGGGCGGGGCGGATGACGAGCAGGGTGACCAGAATCAACGCCACCAGGGCGACGGGCACGCTCCAGAGCGGGAAGACCTTGACTACCGTCAAGCCGAAATCGTGCTCGATGAACGCCACCAGGCCCACGAAGAGGAAGTAGCCGAGGACCGACCCGAGGGCCCAGCCGGCGAGCGCCATTCCGAGCGCCTCTGCGTTGAAGACGCGGCGGATCTGGCGGGCGCCGGCTCCCAGGCAGCGGAGGATCCCCACCTCCCGAGTGCGCTCGATGATGGCCAGCGTCAACGTGCTCACCAACCCGATCAGCGCGATGCCCACCACGATCAGGCCGAGTGCCTCGAGCACCGCGATGATGGCGTTGTTCGCGTTCGCGTTCTGCGCTGTAACGACATAGCTCTTCTGGATCCCGACCGGGTAGCCGGCCTGGCCGAGCCGCGTCTGCACAGACGCCGACACCTGGTCAACGAAATGGTTGCCGGTGTCGCGGGTCGTGAGCCAGAGCGCGTTGACCACACCGACCGAGTTGGTCAGACGTTGCAGCTGCGCTAACGGGAAGAAGACACTGGCGCCGTTGTTCAGGATCACGCTGTCGATCCCGACCACGCCCACCTCGGTCGGGCCAGTGGGAGTGCCGACAACCAGCCGCTGCCCCACGTGCGCGTGCACGGCGTTGGCCACTGCGGGCCCGAGCACGACGACGGGCGGCGACTGCGCTGTGTCGGAGGCCGTGAACCATCGCCCCGCGCTGAGCTGGTAGTCGTACAGCGTGCTCGGGCCCAGCCCCCAGGCCATGTATTGCTGTCCCTGCAGCTCGACCTGGTTCTCGACGAGCGGCTCGACCCGGGTGACGCCGGGTGTGGCGGCAACGATGCCGAGGGCGCGCGCGCCGAGCTGGGGAGCCCCGTTGTCAGCGTCGATCTCTATCTGGAACCGCATCGCGCCGTGCACCGCGGCAGTGGCCGCCGCCACGGTCTTTCCCACTCCGAAGAGCCCGAGGGCAAGGGCAATGGCCACAGTGATCTGGGCGATGGTGGCCGCCGTCCGGCGCTTGCGTCGCAGGGCGTTGCGCACCCCCATGCGCGCCGGGCCCGATAGCACGCGCGTCCGGGCAAGGGCTCGGTCGAGCCGGCCCGTCCCATAGTCGATGGCGACCCGCTCGTCGAGCACCTCGGCCACCGGACTGCGAAGAGCGCGGCGCAAGCCGGGGAGCGTGGTGAGCACGGCCAGCAGGGGACCGACAAACAGGCTGACGACGACCACCGGGATGGAGACCGAGAATCCGGCCTGCACGTCGAGGATCAGCATGGCGAGGTGGCGCGTGAGCAGATAGGCGACGCCGATGCCCAGGGCCGTGCCCACGACGGCCCCCGCCGCACCGAGCGCCACCGCCGTGCGCAGGACGACCCCCGCGATCTGTCGCCGTCTCCCGCCGAGGGTCTTGAGGACGGCGATCTCCTTGGCCTGCTCGACGACCATCGTGTTCATGGTGTTGGCGAGGAGGAAGAGGGCGCACAGCACGGCCATCACGGTGACGACCAGGAAGAGGGCGATGAGCTGGTTGAAGCTCGATTGCCCCGGCCACGAACCGGGGGCCCGCGTGGCCGGCAGCCCGACGAAGGGGGACACTCCCGTCTCCACGGTGAGGTAGTGGCGCACCGCGGCGATGGTCGCTGTCTGGGCGGCCGCGGTGTTGTCGTCGAGGCGGAAGGCGAGGTAATTGAAGCCCGACACGCCGGCCAGCGCGCGGACGGTGGGCACGCTGCCGTAGAAGACGGCACTATCGGATCCATTGGCGCTCGGCGACGTGGCCAGGCTGCGCCCGGCCCCGCTCACCAAGAGCGAGACGACGGAACCAGTCGTCGTCCGAAACGTGACATGACCGTCGACCGGGACGGCGAACCCGGTCGCCGACCCGTTCCCCTCGTCGGCCATCACTTCGCCGCCGCTCGGGGGGCGCCCGCCGGTCACCTGGACGGCGTCGACGGGCTGGTGCTGGAGGTCGACGCTCCACACCACCGCGCTCTGGCGGAGGCCGCCAGCGGATGCCACGGTGGAGTACTCGACGGCCGGGTCGAAGGCGGCCACGTTGGGCAGATGACCGAGAGCGTCGAGCTGTTGGGGGCTCAGATCGAGGTTACGGGTCGCCACTGCGACGTCGTAGAGGCGGGCCTGGTCGACCTCCTTCTGCATGGTCGTGTTGAGCAGGTCGGGCACGGCAACAATGGCGAAGCTCCCGATGGCCAGGCCAAGTGTGATCACGATCAGCAGGTTCTTGCCGGGGTGGCGTCGCAGGTCCCCCCGGGCCTTGCGGGAAAGGGCGCTCACGGTCGGTCCTCCGGGTCTGGGCGTGCAACAGCTGGCGTCGTCGTTGTCGGCGTCGCCGCCGCCTGGCGGTCGGCGGCGGCATCGGCCACTATGCGCCCGTCGCGCATGGTGACCAGACGGCCAGCCAACGCGGCGAGCCCCAGGTCGTGGGTGACGTAGATCACGGTGGTGCCGCTCTCGTTCAGCTCGCGAAGCAACGCGAACATGGATCTGGCCGTCTCGGTGTCGAGGTTGCCCGTCGGCTCGTCCCCGATGAGGATGCGCGGCCGGCAGGCCATCGCCCGGGCCAGGGCCACCCGTTGCTGCTCTCCTCCAGACAGCTCGGCCGGGAGTTGCGTCGCCCGGTCTTCCAGGCCGACAGCGGAGAGAAGGCCGCCCGCGTCGACCTTGCGGCTCTGACGCGACCCGCGCCGCGCCAGCTCCATCGGGAGAAGGGTGTTGTCCAGCGCGGACAGGGTGGGCAACAGCTGGAAGAACTGGAACACCATGCCGATGTTGGCCCGGCGCCACACGGCGAGATCCTCCTCCCCCATGAGGTCCAGACGGCTGCCGTTCACCGTCACCGTGCCGGCAGTCGGGCGGTCGATGCCGGCGACCAGGTTTACGAGGGTCGTCTTCCCGCTTCCCGAGGGGCCGACGATGGCAACCATCTCGCCCGCCGTGATCTCGAGGTCCACGCCCCTTAGGGCCTCGAAGGCGACCTTGCCCGTCCGGTAGGTCTTCGCCAGGCCGGCCAGCAAGACGAGGGGCGCCTCGACCCCGCCGGGCACCAGGTCGCTGGCGGTGTTGGCGGTGTCGGCAATTGTCATACCCGTTCCCTCCTGAGGGTGCTCTCCGGCCCGGCCGGAGGACGGACCTCGTCGACGAGACGGCCGTCGCGCAGGTAGACCACGCGGTCGGCCCACCCGGCGTGGCGGGAGTCGTGGGTGACGAGCACCACGGCGCATCCGCCATTGCACTGCTCACGGAGCAGTCGCATGACCGTCTCACTGCTGAGCGAGTCGAGTGCTCCGGTTGGCTCGTCGGCCAGTAGTAGGGAGCGCCCGCCGATCACGGCGCGGGCGATGGCGACGCGCTGCTGCTGGCCGCCCGACATCTGGCCGGGCAGTCGGTCGGCGACCTCATCGAGGCCGAGCGAGAAGAGCAGCTCCCGGGCGCTGGCCATGGCAGAGCGAGGCCTCATCCCGTCCAGCTCCAGCGGCAGCGACACGTTCTCGGCCGCGGTCAGGGAGGCCAAGAGGTTGATGGCTTGGAACACGAATCCCACCCGCCTCCTCAGGACCAGCGACAGCTCGGCTTGGCCCAGGGAGCCGAGGTCGTGTCCCGACAACACGACCCGGCCCGACGTCGGACGTTCCAGGCCGCCCGCCACGTGCAGCAGCGTCGACTTGCCCGACCCGCTCGGTCCCATGATCGCCAGGAGCTCTCCGCTCTCGACGCGCAGCGACACGTCATCGAGCGCCACCACGTGGCGCGGCGGCGACCCGTACTGGCGCCCCACCTGATCGAGGGTCAGGACCGGCATCAGTGCTTGTGCTCCACCTGTCGGACTGCCTCGGCGCCGTCGTCACGATCGGGCGGCCGCGACTCGCCCGATCGGAGGTCCGCGTCGACCAGGCGGGCCTCACACAGATCGAGCCAGCGTCCCTCCGCGTCGGCCTGGAAGATGAGCGCGTCGAGCATCATCAGCCAGGCCAGGTCGCCGTCCTGCTCGGCTGCGACCTTGAGCCGGGTGAACTCCTGGAGCGAAGCCATGGTGGCCTTGCGCTGCTGCTGCACGACCTCCCTGACGCGATCCGGGCCGGCCCGCATGGCGAACACGAGCTTGATGGCGAGCTCCTGGCGCGGCACCACCTCGCGCTCGACCGGGGTCTCGTACCAGTGCTGCAGCTCATGGCGCCCTTCGTCGCTGATCCGGTAGATCTTCTGCCCGTCGTCCTCCTCGCCGGCCAGGACCAGCCCGTCCCGCTCGAGTCGGCTGAGCGTCGAGTACACCTGGCCCACGTTGAGCGGCCAGACGTTGCCAGTCGCCGCTTCGAACTCGCTCTTGAGCCCGTAGCCGTGCCGGGGTCCCGAGTCGAGGATGGCGAGCAGGCTGTAGCGCACTGACATGGCGACTCCAAACTACGTACTGAGTATTGAGTACTGAGTATGCAGTAGGCCGCGCCTCGGGTCAATAGGGCTAATCGGACCGATACAGAACGTGACGGCCGAACGGCATGGCCGGCGGAGATTCGAGAAGCGCCGAACGGCTACGGGCGCGGTTTGCCGATCAGCGCCGATCGCGCCGAATCGGGCGCCGACCAGGCTAGGAGGGAGTCGCCATTCTGTGCGCTCCCAATCCCGCGATCGAGAACGTCCCTCGTGTTCCCAGCGAGAGTGCGTTCGATCCCCCGGGGTAGCTCGCCCCAACGCTCTCTCATCGAGACGATCGGCCATCGGGACTATCGCGTTTCTATCGCGCGTTCCGCGAGCTCGTACCGCCACCCCAGTCTCGGTACGACCTCGCCGCCGGCCCTCCGTTCGTAGGCTGCGATGGCGATGACTACGGATGAGGAACCCGTCCCTCTGCGGCCGGGCAACCCGTACCAAGAGGGTGGCGGCGGCACGATCTTCGAACACCAGCTCGGTGCGTTCCTGCTGACGCGGCTGCTCCGAGGTGTTCCCCTCGCGCAGCTTGGTCATGACTTTCGGCCCGAGGTCATCTCGTTTCAGGCGTCAGCTTGGAGTCCGCTCGACGACTTCGAGATCACCGGCCGTACCTCGGTCGACGATCGCGTGATGCATGTCGGGGTCCGCCGACACCCCAACCTCGTTCCGAGCCAGGAAGCCTCCGAGAAGCTCGTGCGACAGTTCATCGACACGGTCCGCGCGCACGCGGAGGACTTCCGGTCCGACCGGCGCCGGCTGTGGCTCGTGGTCGCGGATCACGATGAGCAGGCGAGGCAGGTTGCCGAGCTCGCCGGGATCGCACGCGGGCCGATCGGCGGCTACGACCGTTTTGCCGCAGAGGTCGCTCGTGAGCGGCGAACCAACGAGGACGTCCGTAACCGACTCGGCCAGGTGCTCGCACTCGTCGAGAAGGCGCTCGGCGACGAGGTGCACACGGCCGACGCGAAGGCGATCACGCTTCAGATTCTGCGATCGCTCTACGTCAGCCAGATGCGGCTCGAACCCCCGGACGCGCACGACATCGCCGAGTCGATTGGACACCTTCAGTTCGAAGTGCGGTCGGGGACGCCGGAGGCCGCCTCGGCGCTGTTCGATCGACTCTCCACGCTCTCCGACGGCTACGCGCGCGGCAGCGTGCAGGTCGACTGGCAACGGCTCCGCCGCGACCTTCACGGATTGACGGTGCTCTCGCACGGGGGACGCCAGCTACGTGCCTGGGAGTACCTCGACGACGCCGAAGCGCGCCTTCGCGCGAGGACCACTCGTGACCTCACCAGCGGCACCGAGACCCTCCGGATACTCCGGGAGGACCAGCGTCGCGCCCTCCGCGAGATGCTCGAGGCGGCGACGCCGGGGAGCTGCTTGCTGGTCTCCGGCGAGCCAGGCGTCGGCAAGTCGGCGCTCGTCCTCGACGTACTGGACGAGATCCCCGCCGATGAGGTGGCACGGGTCGCGATCAGCTTGCAGCTGATCGGAGCCAACCCGATCGAGATCGAGACGAGGATGGACACCTCGATCGACTCGGCGATCGGCGAGATGCCTGTCGCCGAGACGTCCCTCTTCGTGATCGACGGTGCCGAGGTCGTCCTCCACGGTCGAGGCGAGGTCCTCCTCCGGTTCGTCGAGGCGGCGTTCGGTACAGGGAGCAGCGTGGTGGTCGTCGCGAGGAACGACGCTGTCCCACTGCTGGAGTCGCTGTTGGGCGATGCCGTCGCTAGCAGCGCCGACCTGCGTGGCCACCTCATTCCCGGTCTCACCGTGCCGGAGGTCGACGAGATCGCCGACCGGTTCCCCCAGCTCGCCGCGGCCGCACGCGACCCTGTCAACGGATGGCTGTTCTCGAGACCGGGACTGGTGAAACTCCTTCTTCCTGGGCGCTCCTCCTCGCGGCTTCCCGAGGGAGCCCTCACCGAGGTCGACGTGTTCGAAGCGGTGTGGGGAGGTCTTGTCCGCAACAACGGTTCCGTCGAGAACGGCGTCTATCCACAGCAGCGGGAGGAAGCCCTTGTCGCCCGCGCGCGAAGGCTGTTCGAGGCGACTCCGCCGCCGCAGACGGTCGACGCAGCTGCGGACGCGTCCCTCCGGTCCGAGGGTCTGCTCTTGCCCTGGGGGCCGGACATCGCGTGGGGAGACGTGGACGACTTCGCCTCCGACCTCGTTCGGGACTTCGCGACCACCAAACTCCTGCTCACCGACGGCTTCGGGGTTCTCCATAGCGGTGACGACCGCCGGTGGGCACTGCGCGCCGCGATCTTGGCGAGCCAGGTCCGATTCGCGCATGCGCCGGGAGGCGACACCGAACGGGTCCGGGCGGAGCTGCACGACGCGTTTGATCGGACGGCCGCCGCGTTCGGAGACCGATGGAAGGACGTGCCGCTCGAAGCGATGATCACGTCTCGCAACGCCCGCGAGATGTGCGCTCGGGCGTGGGTCGCACTCCGCACCGAAGGCCGAACTGCACACCTCATCCGGATCGCGAACCAGCGGTACACGCTCGGGTCCGGCGCCCACGAGCACGTGCTCACGCCGCTCGTCTCGGCCGTGCTCGATCACGTACAGCTCGATGCGTTGCAGCGTGACGAGTTCACCCATCTCGACGAGGTCCATGAGGCGGCGAGAGAGCTCGTCTTCCTCTGGCTCTTCGGACTGCTCGACGCCAGATCCCCGTCGTCACCAGAACGTCAGCGCCTCCGCGGTTTGTTGATGGCGGAAGAAGGCCTTGCTACCTCCGAGGATCTGCTCGAACTCCTCGCGCTCCTTGGCGACGACCTCGACCCCGACGCCGTCGCCGTCCTCGAACGGGTTGCGACGGACGAGCCGGAGCTCCTGCAGCACGTCGTCGACCGGCGATGGTCGACCGACTCAATGATGCGCAACACGCCGGCGATCTTCGAGCGCCTCGCGCTCGCCTATTTCGTCGCCAGGCCCGGGCCTCTTCACTCTCACCACAACGAGTACGGCATCCGCGACCACGAGCTCATCAGCCCTCATCGTCGCCCGATGACGGGATGGGATCGCGGCCCGTTCTGGACGATGCTGACGATCGACCCGGGTGTCGCTCTGCGCGTGATCGGTCAGCTTGTCGATCGCGCCACCGCGGTCGAGGTCGCGAGCTACGGCGCGGCACGGCTCGAGGTTCCGATCGAGCTCCAGGGGGTCGGAATCAAGACCTTCCTCGGATCGGAGGCGTCGTGGCGCTGGTACCGCGGGGGCGGCGGTCCGTGGCCGGTCGTGAGCGCCCTGCTCGCGCTCGAGCTCTGGGCGGACCACCTGATCGAGATCGGGGAGACCCCCGCCGACGTCGTCGAGGTGCTGTCACGATCGAGTGAGTCGCTCGCGATCCTCGGTCTCGTCATGGGGTTCTTGGAACGTCACGTCTACATGCTCACGACGGAGCTGAGCCCGTTCCTCGAGTCACCGGTGATCTGGTCGCTCGAAGGCCGCCGCGTCGTCGCCGAGCTCGGTGGCCCTCACATGCAACAGCGCGACGCGGAGCAGATCCACAACCCCAGGATTCGACGGTGGCGGGTCCACGAGATCTGCAAGGTGCTCTTCGGGGAGGCGCTGGCCGCCGGCGACGACGTGAGGATCGCGTCCCTCACACGAGCGGGAGAAGAACTGAGGCGCCGAGGCGAGGAAGATCTCTCGATCGACCACGATGGCCTCCTCAGCTGGGTCGGCCACCTGACGCCGGACGCCTACACGATCTCCGAAGAGGGTGGACAGGTCGTCGTTCGCTTCGAACCCCCGTCCGAGGTGATGGACGCCATCGGTCCAGGGCTGGAGTCGATCGGGCGCGCGCAAGAGGCGTCGAGGATCGGGATCAGCCACGCCGGCGTCGAGACTCGAGTGGAGAACTTCGCGACGGTCCTCGAGGACGCGCGGTCGATCCGCGAGCTCGCCGCCGACCCTCCAGCGCTCGCCGCGGTGGAGCCGACGGAGGGCGCCGTCGGCGTCGCGGCGACGCTGCTCGAGGCCGTCCTCCTCCACGAGCTCGCGACGACCGGCGAAGAGATCGAGTGGGCGACTCGCTGCATCGTCGAGGGCATCACTGCGCCGCTCACGTCGCGGTACGGGTTCGGACGCATCACCTCGGCCGCCCGGGCGGTTCCGCTCCTGCTGCTCGATCTGCCACCCGGTCACGCATGGCCCGATCGCGACCAAGTGGCCGCTCTCCTCGTCACCTGTTGCACGGCACCCTACGACGACATCCGGGAGGCGGTGCTACCAGGTCTTCGACACGTCGCCTCGTCCCCGTGCGACGGCACCGAATCCCAGCAATGCCGTCACGTCGTTGCCCTCGACGCGATCGAGCAGGCCGTACGCGGGTGCCGTCTCGGAGGCTTCGACCCGGCCCAGCAACGACACGTCGTGCTCCCTCTCCAGGGGGCCCTTCCCGCGGAGCTCGCCACGGTCGGAGCGGAGAGCCTCCTGATCGACGTCCTGCTCCGTCCCATTGCGGTCACGGCGTGGCTATCCGTGCAGGACATCTGCTGCCAGAGTGAGGCCACGACCCTTCGCGACGAGCTGCTCTGCGCGTACCGCCGGGGGTACTTCGCCGAGAAGCCGTACGCCCACCAGCAGAATCCCGAGAACCGGCGCCCCCACGTGCCGGGAGCGCTCTTCGCGTGCGCCGCCGCGGGGAACGACGAACCGCTCGTCGATCACATCACCGAGATCGCGCAACGCTCGGAACACCTCCAGGCGACCTGCCGGCAGATGGCGGTCTTCCTCACGTACTCGGAGGAGGAGCGCCCGGCTCAGGCGCGTGCATGGTCGAAGGCATTCGGCCGAGCGCTGGACGTCGTCGGCGAGCGGCCTGATCTGGACGGGATCGCGGGCCTTCTTCTGTACCCGTCACCGGTAATCGGCGCGAACTTCGTTCCGACGCTCCTCGACGCGCGCACTCGCTGGCTCCCCCCGTCGACCTTCGCCGCAGACATCGAGCGCTGGATCGCTCTCTGCGCGGGACACGGAGAGCCGGTCGACGCGTTGGTAGGGCTCGCGTGGTCGTGCAGCAACGAGTGGCAGGGGACGACGGGACTCGAGTGGCTGGAGGAGGTCATCGGCGCACGCTTCGATCGCGCGCGAACCACTCTGCTCGTCGAGTGGCTGACGGAACTGCACGGTCGGGTGGTCCTGGAGGGCGATCATCTCCAGAGGTTCCGACGCATTGTCGACGGACTGGTCGCCGCTGGCGTCTACGCCCTCGTTGGGGTCCAGACAGCGGCCGAACAACGTGATCCGGCGTCGTAGGTCAGCGCGGAAAGAACGGCCGGCTGAGCAGCCTCGTCCAGTCGTTCTGCACGATCGGCGTCAGTTCGTACTCGGTCCCGTTGAGCAGAAGACCGATCCACCGGAACGCCGCGGCGATGTGATCGACGGATTCGTGCAGTTTCTGAAGGGTCACCTCCCGGTCGAACCCTCGCGGGTCGATGTGCGCGATCGTCCGGTTCACGAGGTCCGTCACGGCTCTGGTCTCGGTCCGCAGCGACTCTCGTCGCTCGAGCGGATGCGCCGGGTCGAGGTGACCCTCGGGCGTGCACAGAATCAGGAGCTGACCACGGACGGCCTCCAGCAGGTACCCACCGACGGGACCGTTGTCCGGGTAGATGCGCTCGGGGGTGACGACGTCGGACGGCGACGCGATCTGTTGCAGAAGGCGGTCGAGCGTGAGCGAACCGCTCTGGCTGAGGACGATCCGACGGATGGCCGACGCTTGGGACTGCACGTAGATCTGGAAGTAGTGGATCGCCCAGGTCGCGGGCGCGTCCGGGGGCGCCTCCCTCCGCACCGCGTCGTTCGTCTGCGTCCAGAGGTCGCGATGATGGTGGAGCCGAGGCACGTCGGGCTCGATCCCTTCGAGAACCGAACGCCACTCACCGAGCAGCGTGTCAAGGTCACCGTTCTCGTCCGCGCCCGCGCTGTCCGGAGCCATCTCCCCGAGCGTTCCACATGGGAAGAGTGTGTCGTCGCGAGTTTCGAGTGACGGGAGAGTGGCCAGCAGGAGGTGAGGAACCGCGTATCTCGACCGACGACTGAGTCCCGGGGTCCGATCGGGCACGTAGCGATACCGAACGCGCGCACAGAGAGTCACCCCCTTCACCGGTCCGGTTGCGCAAGAAGGACGTTTACGCGAGCGCCTCGGTTAAGGCCACTCATGCTTCTTTTGTACTCCGGCATCACCTCACCAAGGTAAGGGTTGACGCACCTTTCCGCGGACTTGTGTGGTGCATGTGGTGCGAAAATCCGTGGAGCGCGCTCCACGAAAAACGCACAAGCCGAGGCCAATAACGGTTCATTGCGGCCAACAGCGGTAAGTGAAGAGCCCAGCAAAACATTGATGAATGTATGAAGTGGCTGGTGGCAGAGTTGTGCCAAATAACGTTGCCAAGGTGAGGGTCGCGCGTTCGAATCCCGTCGTCCGCTTCACCGTCGTCCGCTCCAAAGAAAGTCCAGCTCATGGCCATGCGAGGGGCTGAAATCGGCCCCTCGTGGCGCGTCCAGGGGTGGTGTGCACCACATTCGCTCGCTGGGCGGGTGAATGATCGGCCGGCGACTGCGCAACGTCGGGAGAGCGGAAGCTGGCCGCCGCAGTCCCGCTGATCGCCCTGCGGGTGCCGAGAATCCCATCCGTCCCCTCTACCTGGACTTTCGCCGGGGCAGGCTGCGGGAGAAGGATTGGCCGTGGCCCTCTTGATCCTCTGCCTGGAGTTCCTACGGATGCTCCAGCTCCTCCGGCTGCGGCGGGACGATCGAGCCGACGTGGCCATCGAGGTGGTCATGCTCCGCCACGAGGTGTCGGTCTTCCGCCGGCAGGTGGAACGCCCGTCGCTATTGACCGGGTCCCCGTGAACGTCTATGAAACTCGGGCCGATTCAGTGCGTCGGCGGTGCCGGTCATCGAGAACACGTCCAAGCGATTTGAGCACAGTCCTCCACCACCCCACCGTGGTGCCTTGCTTATGAGATGTCTGGGTCGCTATTCGGGTGCACCCCCTGCTTGGCGTCCGACCAGCGCTCGAAGACGCCGACGTCGGCGACAAAGCGGACCGAGTCGTCGGGGGCCCATCGGTGCCCAGCCTCCTGGAGGCAGTCGTCGAGGAGCCGGGCAACGGCGTCGCTGTGCTCGATCGGGACATGGACGAGCAACTCGTCGTGGAGGCACAGCACGATCTGTGCGGCTAAACGCGTGCCGCGGGCTCGCACCGTCACTGCCCAGAGCTTGAACAGCTCGGCGGCCGCACCTTGGACGAGGGCATTACGGCCGTAGCG
>Ga0187880_1000198_pt1 | contig 51825 bp, 49 predicted proteins | sample June2016WEW_19_4_FD_132998 | JGI IMG/M metagenome (GOLD analysis project Ga0187880, IMG submission 132998) | Peatland microbial communities from SPRUCE experiment site at the Marcell Experimental Forest, Minnesota, USA - June2016WEW_19_40 | ecosystem: Environmental > Terrestrial > Soil >... | reverse complement strand
GCTGGTCAGGGCAGAGCGGCTGTCCTCGTCGAGACGCAGAGCGGGGGCGGGATGATTGGCCATGCCGACATCATCCTCGTGCCTCCCCTAAGCGTCAAGCTATTTCTGTGTCAGTGCACTAGTGAACGGGGGATCCGGAGTAGAAGCCCGGGAACGCGATCATCAGCACCGCCAGCGGGACGAGCAGCGACGCTCCCAGCACGCAGACCATGGACATGGACCTGGCGCGGTGCAGGTTCGCGGTCAGCAGGGGGTCAGCGCGCGAGAGGCGGCCGGCTGCCTACCGCCGCGGGACTGCCCTGTCCCGGAGCGGAAACGCGCTGTCCGGCCGCGCTGACCCACTCCCGGACCGCGGGAGCGCGTCCTCCGGCTGGACGCTCCCACCCTCGGGGCGCGGAGCCGCGCTGCCCGCCTGGGGGACCGTTCCATTCGGCAGTGGGGCAGTCCCATCCGGCAGCACGCCCGCGCCCTCAGGCTGGAAAGCCGGCTGGGCGATTGCGTCCCCGGGCTGGGCGGCGTCGCCCTCCGGCTGCGGCCTCACCCCGGCGGTGCCCGCCCCCTGGTCCGCCACGGGAAACGCCGGCCGGCTCAGCTCGTCCAGCCGGTATCCGACCCCACGAAGGGTGGTGATCCGGACCCGGGCCGCGGGGGGCAGCTTCTGGCGGAGCCAGGAGATGTGGACGTCCACGGTGTTGACCCCGCCAACGAAGCGGGGGCCCCAGACCAGGTCGAGGAGCTCGTGGCGCCGGAAGGCGCGCCCCGAGGAGCGCGCCAGCGCCACCAGCAGGTCGAACTCGCGGGGCCGCAGCTCGAGATCGACGCCGTCGACCTGGGCGCGCCGCGCCGGCGGGTCGAGAGCGAGCTCGCCGACCTGGACGGTCTCGACCTGGTGGCGAACCCGTGGCTGCCACCGGCGCAGCAGCGCCGTGACATGGGCCTCGACCACGGGTTCGGGCTCGGTGTCGGCGAGGCAGACGTCGGCGCCGCAGGTCAGCGCCGCCACCCGGGCCGGTGCCGCCGCGCCGCTGACCAGGACCAGCGGAGCCCGGCTCAACCGACGCACCGCCAGGGCGAGGGCGGCGGGGTCGGCGGTGTGCGCGAGGACCACGTCCACCTCGCCGGCCTCGGGACGGTCAGTCGGCCAGCCGGTGGCCCGGCGAACCAGGCAACCATCGACGGCGAGGCGCTCCTCGAGGGCGAGAGCACGCGACTCGGGGACGTCGATCAGGAGAACGGTGGGCACCGTGGCTCCCTCAGTAGGACGAGATGTTGAGGTCTTCGATCCGGCCGGTACCGAGGTAGACGGTTCGCTCGCAGAGGTTGGTGACCCGGTCGGCGATCCGCTCCAGGTTGTGGGTCGCCCACAGCTGGTATGTGCAGGGAACGACCGTGTCCGGTTGCGCGGTCATGGTGGCGATCAGCTCGCCGTAGATGTCGTCGTAGAGGCGGTCGACGGCGTCGTCCTCCTCGACCAGACGACGGGCGGCGTCGACGTCGCGGTCGCGCAGCACGCTCACCCCCGAGGCGAGCATCGCCCGCACCTGTGATCCCAGGTGGGGGATGCTGGCCGGCAGGGCGCGCATCGGCGGACGCCCGAGCATCAGCGCGACCTTGGCGATGCCCGCGGCGTGGTCGCCGATGCGCTCCAGGTCGCTGATCACGTAGAGGACGGCGATGAGCAGGCGCAGCCGTCCCTCGCCCACCCCCGGGGCCAGCTCGGCGGTCACCCGCTCCTCGATCGCGTAGCGGAGCCGGTTGACGTCGAGGTCGGTGTGGACGACCGCATCGGCGCTCTCGAGGTCGGCGTCCGCCAGGGCGCGGAGTGCCTCGGCGACCTGAGCCTCGACGGTCGCGGCGAGCCGCCAGACGTCCGCCAGGACCTGGTCGGTCTCGGGCGAGGAGGTGCCCTCCGTCGTTAAAGACATCTTAATGCCGACTTCTCCATCCTTTAACGGGAGCCCTGATCCCGAGAGTATGGAGCACCACGTGGACGGCAGCACCGCCAGCTCGACGACCGCCCCCTCACATCGCACCCTCGGTGAGGCGCTCGACGAGGCTCCCCTCAGCCTCTTTCACCTCAAGGCGGCCTTCACCGCAGCGATGGGCTTCTTCACCGACGCCTACGACCTCTTCATCATCGGCGTCGCCCTCGTCCTCATCAAGGGCGAGTGGCACCTCTCCGCCGTCCAGACCAGCTTCCTGGGCAGCGCCACCCTGCTGGCCACCCTGGTCGGAGCCCTGTTCTTCGGCCGGGTCGCGGACGTCCTCGGCCGGACCCGGGTGTACGGGCTGGTGGCCGGGATCATGGCCCTCGGGGCCCTCGCCACCGCGCTGGCGCCCGGGTACATCTGGCTGGTGGCCTGCCGCTTCGTCCTCGGCATCGGCATCGGCGGCGACTACCCGGTGAGCGCGGTGATGGCCAGCGAGTACGCCAATCGCGAGCGGCGAGGGCTGCTGGTCTCGCTCGTCTTCTCGTCCCAGGCGGCCGGGCTGATCATCGGACCGGTGGTGGCGCTCGCCCTGCTCGCCTCGGGGGTGAACCACGAGCTGGCCTGGCGGCTGATGCTGGGGCTCGGTGCCCTCCCGGCGCTCAGTGTTCTCTACCTGCGGATCAAGACCCCGGAGTCACCGCGCTACGCCGCCCAGGTCCAGGGCCGCGAGACCGAGGCGCGGGCCGCGATGGAGAAGTACAGCCAGGGCGTCGTGCGAGCGGCCGCGGCGGCCGGCGGGTCGGGGCGCACCAGCCTGCGCACGTTCCTCACCGACCGGAAATCCCTGCTCCTGATCCTGGGCACGGCGGGCTCCTGGTTCCTCCTCGACTACGTCTATTACGGGAACACCATCTCCGCCCCGGTCATCCTACGGGGGGTGGCGCCCGGGGCCAACCTGCTCCAGTCGACCGCGTGGACGCTGATCATCTTTGCCCTCTTCGCGGTGCCGGGCTATGTCTTCGCGTTCCTCAACGTTGACCGGATCGGCCATCGTCGGCTCCAGTGGATCGGTTTCTCGGCCATGGCGATCTGCTTCGGGCTGATCGGGTTCATCCCGGGACTGACCCATGTCATCGTCCCCTTCCTCCTCATCTATGGGATCAGCTACTTCTTCACCGAGTTCGGGCCCAACGTCACCACCTTCCTGATCCCCACCGAGGTGTTCGGGGTCGGGGAGCGGACCACCGGGCACGGCATCGCCGCCGGGGTGGGCAAGCTGGGGGCGTTCCTCGGCGTCTTCCTCTTCCCCGTGCTCAGCTCGGCGCTGGGCCTCGGCGGGGTGCTGATCTTCTGCTCCGCGCTCGGGGTGGCCGGGGCGCTGCTGACCCAGGTGCTCCCGGAGAAGAGCGGTCACAGCCTCGATGCCGTCACCGTCAGCCACACGGAGAGCGCCACGCAGACTGCCCCGCAACTCCCCGCGGAGGCTTCGGTGAAGATCCCGGCGGAGTCGGCCGCGTAGTCGCGGCTACAGCCCCACGGCGCGCGGCCCCTGCCGTCCCACCCATCGCGGCGACGGCGGGCCACCGGCGTGGCGTCATGGGGTTCCGGCGCGCGGCGTCTCGGCAGTTGCGAAGATTCGACCCGTGACCGGCCGGCACGATCGCAGACCAGGGTGACCGGACTCGAGGCCGGGTTCGTGGCCGGTGCCGGCGTGCTCGCGGGCATCGCCAACACCATCGGTGGGGGCGGCTCGCTGCTCAGCTACCCGGCCCTGCTCGGCGCCGGCCTCAACCCGCTGGCCGCCAACGTGACCAACACGGTTGGGCTGGTCCCCGGCCTGCTCACGGGGAGCCATGGCTACCGCGCCGAGCTGGCCGGTCAGGGCCGGCGGGTGGCACGCCTGCTGGTGCCGATGGCGATCGGGGGCCTGGCCGGCACCGTCCTCCTGCTCCGGACCTCGCCCGGCGTCTTCACCCGGGTGATCCCCTGGCTGATCATCCTCGGCTGCCTCGCCCTGCTCTTCCAACCCGTCCTCGCCCGTCTGGTCGGGACCCACGCGGGCGAGGCCTCGCCGGTGTTCCGCGGCGGGCTGGTGCTCGGAGGGATGTACGGCGCCTACTTCGGCGCGGCCCTGGGCGTGATGCTCCTCGCCCTCCTCGGCCTCTACGTCCGGGACACCCTGCAGCGGCTCAATGCGGCCAAGGTGGTCTGCACCACGACCGTCAACGCCATCGCGGCCGTGGGCTTCGCCATCTTCGGGCCGGTGCACTGGCTGGACGCCCTGGTCCTCGCCGCCGGCACGGTCGTGGGGGGCGCGATCGGCGCGGCGGTCGGCCGCCGCATCCCGCCGGTCGCCCTCCGCTACGGGGTGGCGGCGGTCGGCATCGGGCTGGCGATCAAGCTGCTGGTCGCCCCCTGAGCCCCGGCTCCCCGCTTGGCAGAATCGACCGCATGCTGATCGGGGCTCACGTGGCGGCGCGGGGCGGTCTCCACAACGCCGTCGACAACGCCCTGGCCATCGGAGCGGAGGTCATCCAGACCCACCCGACCCCGGCGCAGATGTGGAGGCGGCTGCGGCTCGAGGAGTCCGATCGCCAGCTCTACCTCCAGAAGTACGCGGCCGCCCGGCTCCGGGGCCACTACCTGCACGCGGTCTACCTCATCAACCTCGCCTCCCCCAAGCCGGAGCTGTTGCGCTCGTCGGTGGCCTCGCTGATCCACTACCTGGAGGTGGCGGCCGCCCTCGACGCCGAGGCGGTCGTCTTCCACCCCGGCTCCCACCTGGGGGCGGGGTTCGAGTCGGTGCTGGCCCAGGTGGGCGGGGCCATCCGCGAGGTCATCGAGTGCAGCCCGCCGGGACGTGCCCGGCTGCTGGTGGAGAACAGCGCGGGCTCGGGCGGCTGTGTCGGGCGGAGCTTCGAAGAGGTCGCCCGCGTGGTCGAGACCGCGGGCTCCGAGCGGGTCGGGGTCTGTCTCGACACGCAGCACGCCTTCGCGAGCGGGTACGAGCTGCGCGATCCGGAGGGGGCGGCCCGGACCCTGGACGAGATCGGCCGCCTGATCGGGTTCGAGCGGCTGGGCCTGGTCCACGCCAACGACTCGGCGCGGGCGCTGGGCAGCAACGCCGACCGTCACGCCAACCTCGGGGAGGGGGAGATCGGGACGGCCGCCTTCCGCCTGCTGCTGCACGACCCCCGGCTGCGCCGCGTCCCCTGGGTGCTCGAGGTCCCCGGTCACGAGAGGAAGGGCCCGGACCGCCAGCAGGTGGAGCTGCTGCGCCGGCTGGCCGGGCTCGGGCCCCGGCGGCCGGCCCCCGCCGGCGGAGGAGGAGGGTCGGCGCCTGCAGCCGCGGGTCGCGTCCCGGGTCAGGGCCCCGGCGACGGGCCCGAGCCGGCGTAGGGGGCCGCGGAAACCGCTCCGCCGCCGCGTCCGGCGTGGCGGGCGAGCTCCGCCGCCAGGTTGTAGAGGGCGAGGACCGCGAGCGCCACCAGGGCGAGGATGAAGCCGATGCCGGCGGTGACCGTGAAGGAGCCGGAGATCTCAGCCTGGAGCAACGTGGCGATGCCCAGGGTGCCATGGACGGGCAAGGATTCCGTGACCGCTCCGAAGGCACTCTGGGTGATCCTGCCGAGGATCTGAGAGCCGATCTGAGCCGGATGAACGCGAGCAGGACGATCGCCGCCACCGCGATGGCGGTCACCACCAGGTTGCGCAGCGCAAAACGGGTGAGGCTCAAGAGCAGGCCGAGCAGCATCGCGACGAGGGCCACCAGCAGGAGGGGCTGAACCCCGACGCCGATCCGGCTCCCGTCCAGCCGCGTGGTGGTCGAGCCACCGTTGGCCGCGCTGAGCGCGGCGCAGCCGGCCGGCTCCGCGGCGGTCACGCCCGGAGCGGCCCCGGTGGCCAGGTCGAGGCCCGTATAGGTCGCGACGTTGTCTCCGTTGAGACCGTCCATGCACGGGCCCACCACCGTGTCGGAGATGAGGCTCCCCTCACCCGCCAGGAGCGACCCGACCTCGCTCTTGACCGGAGCCGTGTTGCACGAGACACCGGCGAAGGGGAGCAGGAAGCAGAGTCCCGCCAGGATGAGGAGCACCGGAGAGACCAGCCGTGGGGCCGGGTCCCTGACGAGGGCGGCCATCTCACCACTCCCCGGTGATCGCGCGAACCCGTGCCCGGGCATGCTAACCGCCCGCGGCTGGCAGTGCGCACCCTGACGCGACCTCGCCCGCCCTCAGTGGCGAGCCGGGCTGCCCTCCTCGATGGGGGCCAGTGCCAGCCTCACCCAGCCCACTCCCGCGGCGACGAGCTGGACGAGGGGCACCAGCACCAGCAGCCCCAGCACCACCCAGAGGCCGAGATCGGGCCCGCTGGTGATCGCCGACGCTCCACGGCCGAAATGGCCGGCGAAAACCTGGCCGAGCTGCAGCGCGTTCAGCACCAGCAGGGTACCGGCGACGAGAGAGAGCGCACCGCTCAGGAGCCGGTGCCCGCGCGGGCCCCAGACGATCAGCGCCACCGCGCCGACGATGGCCAGACCGGCGAGCAGGGTCAGGGGCTGGACGCCGAGGTTCGCCTGGCCGGCGTCCCGGATGTGACTCAGGCACGCCGCGTTGACGGTCGGGTCCCCGCCGGTCGCCAGCGTCAGACCGCTGTAGGCGGCGATGCCGCCATTGACACAGGCGGTGGGCAGCGCTCCCAGGCCCGGCAGCTGCTGGAGAGCGGCGATGAAGCTGGGTGAGAATGAGATCCTCACCATGCTGACCCCGAAGCAGGCGGCGGCGGCCAGGAGGAGGAGCAGGGTGATCAGCCGGAGAGCCGGATGGCGGTGCCGGACGGAGGCGGGCATGGCCTGCCACGATAGCTCCGCCGTCGTGCATACTCGGCGGCCGATGGGGATCTGAGCGACAGGAGGGCTCGATCATCAACCGCCGACATCTCGCCGTCGCGGCGGTGCTGGCCGCAGCCGTGGCGGCCTGCGGCTATTCCGGACCATCGGCCGCGACCCTGCTCCAGCGGGCCAAGGCGACCTTCGACCAGACCACCTCGTTCCACATCCAGCTCACCAGCCAGAACGTGGCCGGGAGCGGGACCCTGCTCACCGCCGCCGTGGGGGACGCGGTGCGCCCCGACGGCTTCTCGGGGACGCTCTCGATCGAGGAGGCCGGGTTCCCCCTCCAGGTCAAGGTGGTCTCGACGGGTGGCCAGTTCTACGTCCAGCTTCCCTTCACCGACGACTACCAGAAGGCGAGCCCCTCGCAGTACGGCTTCGGCGATCCCGGCAAGCTGCTGGACCCCAACAGCGGGATCTCCACCCTGCTCACCTCGGCCCACGACCCGACCCTCGGCTCCGCGGTGCGGCTCAATGGCGAATCCCTCCAGCAGGTGGACGCCACCCTGCCGGGCAGCCTGCTGGCCGCACTCCTGGTGGACGCGGAGCCCAGCCAGCCGGTCTCGGCGGTCTTCGCGATCGACACCGGGACCTACCAGGTCAGGGAGGTCGACCTGACCGGGCCCATCTTCGCAGCCGGTGACCAGAGCACCTTCCACCTCGTTCTCGACCACTACGGCGAGAGCGTGAGCGTCAGCCCGCCGCCCACCTCCTGACCAGGTGGACGGTCCCGATCCCGGCGACGCGATCGGCGGCGGCACCGCCGTGACCGCTAGCGCCGGGCGCGCGGATGGAGGGGCGGCGCGGGGATCGGGATGGAGGCTGGGGTTCGCGGCGGCCGGCGTGATGCTGGCCGCAGCCGACACCTACGTGGTGGTGCTCGCCCTGCCCGCGATCATGAGCGACATCGGGTTGAGCCTCGACCACCTGGAGGCGGCGACCCCCATCATCAGCGGCTTCCTGCTCGGCTACGTCGCCCTGCTGCCGCTGCTCGGCCGGCTCTCCGACATCGTGGGCCGGGGCCGCGTCTTCGCCGGGTGCCTGCTGGTCTTCGCCCTCGGGTCGCTGGTCACCTCCTCGGCCCAGGACCTCACCGGGGCGGTGGTGGGACGGGCCCTCCAGGGGGCCGGCGGTGGGGGGCTGGTCCCGGTCACCCTCGCGATCGTCGCCGACCTCTGGCCCGCCGGCCGGCGCGGAATCCCGCTGGGGGTGGTCGGCGGGGTGCAGGAGCTGGGTGCGGTGCTCGGTCCCCTCTACGGGGCGGCGATCCTCAGCTTCTCGACCTGGCGGCTGATCTTCTGGCTGAACCTGCCCCTGACCGCGCTGCTCGGCGCCGGATTCCTGCTCTCACGGCCGGCCGGGACCGAACCGGTCCGCGCGGCGGCGGACACGGGTGTCGAACCGGTGCCGCGGAGCCGCCCGCGGCGCGCGCCGGCAGGGGCGGTCGACCTGCCCGGGACCCTCCTCCTGGTGGGCACCCTCGGGCTGGGGGGTCTGGCGGTGGCCGCCCCCGGGCCGCTCGCCGACAGCGCGCTCTGGGGGGTGCTCTGGGGGCCGATCGCCGGGGATTCGGCGTGGACCACGCCACTCGCCCTGGCCGCGCTGGTGGGGGCGGCGCTCTCCATCGCCTGGGGTCTCACCGGGGACGGGGGCGCGCCGCGCCTGCTCCGGTTTCGCCGGCTCCCCGAGATCTGGAGCCGCGTCGACGGGCTGGGCGGGGCCCTCCTCGCCGTGGTGCTCGGCTTCGTGGTGATCAGCTTCGCCGCGGCCGACCCGAGCCGGGGACTGGTGGCACCCGCCGCGGTGGTGCTGCTCCCGGTGGCCCTGGTGGCGGCCGCCGCCTTCGCGGTTCGTGAGACCCGCGCTCGGGCCCCGCTGCTGCCCCTCGGCGAGCTGCGCGATCCCGCCGCGGTCGGAGCCCTGCTCGCCAATCTGGCCATCGGGGCGGGGCTGATGGCGGCGCTGGTCGACGTCCCCATCTTCGCCCGGGCGACCGCGTACGGCTCGCAGCTGGGCGCCGCCCTGGTGCTGCTCCGCCTGCTGGCGGCCGTCCCGGTGGGCGCCGTGCTCGGAGGCTTTCTCTGCGAGCGGCTCGGCTACCGGGTGACCACGCTGCTCGGGATGGGGCTCACCACGGCGATGTTCGTGCTCATGGGGGGCTGGACCGCAAGCTCGTTGGGTCCGGGCCTCCGCCTCAGCGACCCGGTCCTCGCCGGCTGCGGTCTCGGCTTCGGGCTCGCCATCGCCCCCATCAACGCCGCGATCCTGGGTGCCGTCCCCGCGGCCAGGCATGGGCTCGCCGCCGCGCTCGTGGTGGTGGCGCGGATGGTGGGGATGCTGGTCGGGATCTCCCTGCTCACCGCCATCGGGCTGCACCGTTACTACCAGGAGGCGACGACCATCCCCTCACCGGCGATCCTCTGCCCGGGCCACCCGCTGAGCTGCGCCGCCTACAACTCTTTGGCGCAGCTCGCCCTGCTCGATGAGCTGCGCACCATCTTCCTGGCCGCCGCGGTGTGCACGGGCGCGGCGGGGGCGATCGGGGTCGCCATGCTGCGACGCCGGGGTGGGAGGGACCCGGGAGCGATGGCGGCCGCGCTGGGCGCGTAGCCGAGCGGGCGGCGCCGGCGGGGCGCCGGTGGGCCTCCCCGCTGGATCGCCAGCCGCGGTGTCTCGCCTCGTACCATGCGGGCATGCCCGCCACCGCGATCGCCCTCGCCGACTTCGATCGGGTCATCGACTCCTGCAGCCGGCTGGTGGAGGGCGTGCGCCCCGACCAGTGGGGGCTGCCCACGCCGTGCGCGGAGTGGGATGTGAGGCGATTGGTGGACCACCTGACCGCCGGCAACCGGATGTTCGCGCTGATCGCGGGCGGGGAGCGGCCCGAGGGCGGTGAGGGGTTCCAGCGGCTCCGGGCCCGGGTGGCTCCGGCAGCGGAGGACGACCCGGTGGCAGTGTTCCTCAGCTCGACTCTGGAGCTGCGCGACGCCTTCTCGGACCCCGACTTCCCAGAGGGGACCTACCCGACGCACGCGGGCGAGCAGGCCGGGGAGTTCCTCATCCACATGCGGACCACCGAGGGGCTGATCCACGGCTGGGACCTCGCGCACGCGACCAGTCAGACGGCGGCATTCCCCGAGGCGGTCGCCGAGCAGACGCTGGCCACCGTGCGCGTCACCCTGGCCGGCCGCCCCCGCGACAGCAGGGGGTTCGGCCCGGAGCAGCCGGTGGCGGAGGACGCGCCCGCCATCGACCGCCTGGCCGCCTTCCTCGGCCGCTCCCTGTAAACGCCACCGAGGCGCCGGCTCAGCGCGTCCCAGCGGGGTGTGATAGCCTCGCTAACGTCGGGGCGGGCTGAGCGCAGGGGGGGACAGCATGCCGGGTCGCTGGCCGGCTGGGGCGTCGGGTTGGCGACCGTCGATCGCCATCCTCGGGACGGTCATCGCCCTCGGGCTCACCCTCGCGGCCGGCGAGGTCAACCCCGGCGGGGCGGCGAAGCCCGACAACTGCGCCGCCGCGCCCGGGATCAAGCCCCTGATCCGCGGCCTGGTCGACCGCGGCACGTCTCCTCCCGCGGCGGGTCTCGACGCCAGCTCGGTGAATGTCCCATGGAGCGCCCTCGAGCCGACGGGGCCGGGCCTGGTCGCCGACAACCCGATCGATCAGGCCATCGCCGCCAGCGATTGCACTCCGCTGCGCATCCGGGTGCTGGCCGGGATGGACACGCCGGCCTGGGTCCTGGCGCTGACCGGAGGCGGCGTTCCCGTCACCAACCCCTACAGCGACACGCCCGGGATCGCCGGACGGTTCTGGACTGCCGAGTACGGCGTGCTCTACGACGACCTCGAGTCCGAGCTGGCAGCCGCGTACGACGGGGATGCCGACATCGCCGAGTTCGTGGTCTCCCGCTGCGCGCTCTTCTATCCGGAACCGTTCATCCTCGGCACCTCCATCGCGTCGAACGACACGGCGCTGCTGGCGGCCGGATACACGACCGCGGCGGATCAGGAGTGCCAGAAGGAGGAGATCGACACCGCGGGCGAGGATTGGCATTACACCCGCATCGGGGTCTCCTTCAACCCCTACCAGGTGCTGACCGCCACCGGCACCGGCTACACCACCGGCGTCGACGTGGCCTACACCGAGCAGATGATGGCGTACTGCCGCTACGAGCTCGGGTCTCGATGCGTGCTGGAGAACGACTCGATCCGCGACCCGATCAGCGGCCTCCCCTCGGCGACGTACGGACAGATGTACAGCGCGATGACCGGTGCCTCTGGGCCGATCGACCTCACCCTCGACGGGCTCAACGTGAACGTGACCCTGGGTGCGCCGATCGCCTTCCAGACCGCCGTCGAAGGCAACGTCGGCGACTTCTGGGGGACCCTGGAGTGGGCCAGGGAGAATCACGCGTCGTCGGTGGAGCTGCCGCTCGACGGGACCTACCCGATGGCAGGAGCCCCCGGGACATGGCAGACGATCGCCGAGGTCGCCCAGTGGTTCGAGGACGTCCCGACGATCGCAACCGACCCAGTGGACGCGGTTCAGGGAACGTCGACGGCGGGTGCCCCGGTCGCCCAGGTCACCCTCGACGAGCTGGCCGCGGTCGACACCATCGCCGGGTACGGCGATGTCGGCTCGGTGCCGTTCGACAGCGTGAGCGCGGTGATCACCTGGCCGACCGGCGAGTCCCAGCCGGGCCTGGTCGCGATCGGCTCCAGCCCCCCCGCGGGGTCGGCGATCTGCGGCGATCAGCGATGGTGCGACGTCGTCGTGTACAGCGGCGGTTTCACGTTCCCGGAGGAGCCGGTGACCGGCCCCGCATCGGTGGCGATCGCGGTCGCGGCCGGCGGGATGGTCTACACACCGGACGACGGCGTCGACATCTCCGCCTCCGTCCCGGTCACGGTGATCCCGGCACCACTCACCCTCGAGTCGCTCTCGGTTGTCCCGGCCAAGGCGGCGCCGACGGTGAGGCTCTCGGCCCGCTTCGAGGACGCGGACCCACTCGGTGTGGCGGCGGATTACACCGTCCGGATCACCTGGGGCGACGGGAGCTCGACGTCGGTCAGCACCACGCCATCCGGCTCCGGCTTCGCGGTCGCCGCCACCCACCGCTACCGGCGCGCGGGCAGCGAGCTCGTCACCCTCACCATCACCGACACCGGCGGCGCGACCGCCTCCGGCAGTGAGTCGATCAGCGTTCGCTGAGATGCCGCGCCCGCGGGTGCGCCGGCGGGCGGCTGAGGGCCGGCGGTCGTCGCCGAACCGGAGCGGTTGGCTCGCTACACTCCAGCCTCATGCCGGTCCGGGTTCGCGCAATCCGTCCTCAGCTCGACCTCGCCGACGTCCTGGACGCGCTCGGCCTCTCCGCCGTGGAGCTGCATCTCGACGCCTTCCTGGTCGGTGGATTCGTCCGTGACCGGCTGCTCGGCCGGGAGAGCAAGGACATCGACCTGGTGGTCGTGGGCAGCGACGGCGTCCCCCTGCTGGAGCGGGTGGCGAGGAAGTTGGGCTGGGCCCGGCCGGCCGTCTTCGAGCGCTTCGCGACGGCCCAGGTCAGGGGCGGAGGCTTCGTCCTCGAGGTGGTCCAGGCCCGGGCCGAGAGGTACGACCCGGAATCGCGCAAGCCGGACGTCCGCCCCGGGAGCCTGGAGGACGACATCGCCCGGCGCGACTTCACGGTCAACGCCCTGGCCCAGCGCTTCGATGGCCGGATTCTCGACGTCACCGGGCGAGGGCTGGACGACCTCCGCGCGGGTATCCTGCGCACCCCCCTCGACCCCGTCGACACCTTCTCCGAGGACCCTCTCCGGATGTTCCGGGCGGCCAGGTTCGTCGCCCAGCTCGGCTTCCGCCTCGCCGAGGGGGTCGAGGAGGCGATGCGCGCGATGGCCCACCGGGCCTCCATCCTCTCCGCGGAGCGCGTGCGCGAGGAGCTGAGCCGGCTGCTGGTGTCGGAGCACGCCCGGGAGGGGATGGAGGTGCTGAGGCGCACCGAGCTCCTGGAGGTCTGGATCCCCGAGCTGCTCCCCATGGTGGGCGTGGAGCAGGGCGGCTGGCATCTGTACGACGTCTGGGAGCACAGCCTGCGCGCCGTGGAGCTGGCCCCTGTCGAGCTAGTGACGCGCCTCGCCTGCCTGTTCCACGACTCCGGCAAGCCCCGGACCCACGCCATCGCCGCCGACGGCCGGCACACCTTCCATGACCACCCGCGGGCGGGAGCCCAGATCTCCGCGGCGGTGATGAGCCGTCTCCGCTTCAGCAACGAGGAGACCTCGCAGGTGGGCGCCCTGGTGCTCCATCACATGTGGCCGATCCAGTACCGACCCGGTGAGGTGGGCGACAGCGCGGTGCGGCGATTCATCCGCACCCTGGGAGAGCTGCGGCCGCGGATCCTCGAGCTGGCGCGGGCCGACACCCGCGCCTCCGCCTACCCCGACGTGGAGGCGATCGACGAGCTCGAGCGGCGGGCGGCCGAGCTGGATGCGGGCAGCCAGGTCTCCCGGCTGCGCCCGCCCCTCGACGGCCACGAGCTGATGGAGCGTGCCGGGCGGGGGCCGGGGCCGTGGGTAGGCAGGGTGCAGAAGGCACTGCTCGACGCCATCCTCGATGGCGAGATCCCGGCCGACGACGCGGTCGCGGCCCGGCGCTGGCTGGACGGACATCCCGACCTGCTCGGGGGCGACTGAGCAGGATCCCGGCCATCCGTCCTGGTGGGTGGTCCACCCCCGGGTCGCGCTCTCAGGCTGCGACCGGGCCGGTTCCCGACGATCGATCCCAGGGCTCGTCCCACCGCACGGGTCACGCTCCCGCGGGTGGTGCGCTCAGAAGAAGGCGCCCGACCAGGGCAGCGGCGACCAGCGGAACATCGCCGTCGCCCGGATGACGGCACCGGCGGTGCCCTCCTCGACCTGGCCCGCGCGGTGAAGTCGCTCCACCGCGGCGTCGCCCAGCAGGATCGAGCCCAGGGCCGCCGTGCCGAGGCTGAGGTCGGGCGAGGCCGTCGAGGGCACGCAGGTCGCCCCCTCGAGACCACCCTCGAGTCGAAAGCGCCGCGGCGGCGAGCCGTCCGGCTCGTGGACCTCGAGCACCAGGCCGTCCTCGCGGCCGTAGCGGCGGGCGGCCAGCAGCGCCGGGGGATCGAGGGGACGCAGCCACAGCCCGTCGCCCAGGGTCTGCCCCCAGGCGCGGGGATTGGCCAGCCGGAGCTGGTACGCCTCGTCCGCGGGGCGCCACTGCGCGGTGACGCGGGTCATGAGGTCGTGCTCCAGGCAGAAGCGCCAGAGCGACATCTCGCTCTCCTCGGTGGCCGCCCACAGCTCCTCCACCTGGAGATCCCCGCATGGAGGGTTGCTCCACGTCCAATCCAGGTGGGTCCGGTATGCGACCAGGCCGTCCACCCCGCCTCCCGCATCGCGGTGGAGGGCGAAGCGCATCGCCCCGAAGCCGCCGACCTCCCGGTCGGCGTCCCGGTACCGGCGGCGGAAGCGGAAGGCGGGGAGGCCGACCATCCCGTTGCGCGCGGCGCAGACCCTCTCGTGGAGATCGGGCAGCTCCGCCCGGGCGGCCGCCAGGCCGGCGACCTCCAGCCGGCCGGTATCGCTGAGCGGCTCGCGGAGAGCGACGGCACCGGTCTCCACCGCCACATGCGCCACCCGATCCGCGGCCCCGAAACCGAAGCGGCCGTAGATCGGCGCCTGGCTGGCCATGAGACCGGCGGAGGGGGCGCGCTGCTCACGGGCATCGTCGAGGAGCGCCGCCATCAGCCGTCGAAGGACTCCCCGGCGCCGATGGGTGGGGAGGACCCCGACCTCGGTGACCCCCGCGATGGGGAGCCGGACGCCCCCGGGCAGGGTGAGCCGGACGTCGATGAGCCCGCCCACCCCGACCGGCCGGCCCTCCACCAGCGCCAGCCAGCCGCGGATGCCGGCCACGTCCGCGACATCCGCGGCCACGTGGTCGGCGGAGGGGCGCTGCCCGAAGGCGGCCGACAGCACCTCGACGAAGGCCTCCGCGTCCTCCGGCTCGGTCCGGCGTATCTCGACGTCCACGGCCGCCCATCATCCCTCAACCGAACGCAACCTCTGGAGGGGAGGCGCGCGACCCGGCCGTCAAGGGGGCGCGCGGACTCGGCCGTGGAGGGGCGGGGCGCAGACCCGGCCGCGGAGGGGCGGCGCGTAGAATCGGTCGGCCATGTTCGACAGGCTGCGCTGGTTCAAGAACCTCTTTCACGACCTTCCCCGGCAGCTCCGCCTCGCCTACTGCCTGATCCGCGACCCGCGCGTGCCGATCGGCCCCAAGGCGGCGGTGCTGGCCGCGCTCGGGCTCGCCGTGACCCCGGTGGTCGACCTGCCCGAGGGGATCCCGTTCCTCGGCGAGATCGACCTGCTGGCCGTGACCATGGTGGCGCTCCGCGTCTTCATCGCTCTCTGTCCTCCCGAGGTGGTGACGGAACAGGAGCGGCTCATCGCCGAGCGCCGGAGCCGCTTCGACGACGACGTCCGCGCCGGCGAACGGCTGGCGCTCTTCATCTGGCACCGGATGCGGCCCGCGCCCCACGGCGATGGTGCAGAAGGTTGGATCGACCTCGAAACCGGGGTGGAGCAGAATGGCGCCAAGCTGGCGCATGAGCAGAGGGGCGCGGTCGCATGAAGGTCATGTTTCTCAAGGAGGTTCCCGGGACGGCGCGTGCCGGAGAGGTCAAGGAGGTCGCCCCCGGCTACGCCCGCAACCACCTGCTTCCGCATCGCCTGGCGGTCGCCGCCGATGACCGGATGGTGGAGCAGATCCGGCAGCGCGAGGAGGCGGCCCGCCGGCGCGCCGAGAAGGCGCTTCGTGACGCCCGCGAGGTCAGCGCGCGGCTGCGCAAGCTCACCGTCACCATCTACGCCAAGACCGGCGAGGCCGGGCGGCTGTTCGGCTCGGTGACCAACGCCGACATCGCTCAGCAGCTCAAGCGCGAGGCCGGCCTCGAGATCGACAAGCGAAAGATCGCCGTGGAGCCGCCGATCAAATCTCTCGGCCCCCACGAGGTCGAGATCGAGCTCCACCCCGAGGTCACCGAGACTCTCCGGGTCGTCGTCGCCGCGAAGTGAGCACACCTCCGCAGGAGTTGCGGGGGTCGGCAGCAGCCGGGCCGGCGGGGCCTTCAGGACGCGTCCTGCCCCACGACCTCGACGCCGAGCAGGCGGTGCTCGGCTGCCTGCTCATCGATGCCGACGCCATCCTCGCGGTGCGTGACATCCTCGCGCCCGGGGACTTCTACGCCGAGCGCCACGGGCACATCTTCCGCGCTGCGCTGGCGCTCTCCGATCGGGGGGAACCGGTCGACATCCTCACCCTCAAGGTGCAGCTGGAGCGTGACGGCACCCTCGGGCGCAGCGGCGGCGTCGAGTACCTCGCCGAATTGAGCCAGAAGATGCCGACCGCCGCCTCGGTGCGGCACTACGCCCAGATCGTCGTCGACCACTCCCTCCGGCGCCGCCTCATCGCCGCGGCCGGGGACATGGCCCAGCTCGGATTCGACGCCGGACAGCGCACCGAGGACATCCTCGACACCGCCGAGCGGCGGATCTTCTCGATCGCCGACTCCCAGCGCAGCCTGGAGATCATGCACATCGCCCAGATGCTCACCGAGACCTGGGAGCTGATGGAGCGGCGGGCCCAGAGCCGCCAGATCGTCCACGGGGTCCCGACCAACTTCAGCCGGCTGGACGCGGTGACCCAGGGTCTTCAACCCGGCGAGCTGATCATCCTGGCGGCCCGGCCGGCCGTGGGCAAGACCTCCTTTGCCCTCAACATCGCCCGCAACGCCGCGGTGCTGGCGGAACGCAGGGTGGTCATCTTCTCCCTGGAGATGAGCAAGCAGGCGCTGGTGCAGCGGCTCATCTGCAGCGAGGCCAAGGTCGACGCCTACCTGATCAGCACCGGCCAGGCCGACGCCCACGCCTTCGAGCGCATCGCGGGAGCCATGGACCGGCTCTCCCAGGCGAACATCTGGATCGACGACACGCCGGCACTTCCGATCAGCGAGCTGCGCGCCCGGGCCCGCCGGATGAAGGCGCAGCAGGGCGTCGACCTGGTGGTGGTGGACTACCTCCAGCTGATGCGCGGCGGCCGCCAGGACTCGCGGGTCCAGGAGGTATCGGAGATCTCCAGCGGGCTCAAGACGATCGCCAAGGAGCTCTCCATCCCGGTGCTCGCCCTCTCCCAGCTCTCGCGCGAGTCGGAGCGCCGCGAGAATCGCAAGCCCCAGCTCAGCGACCTTCGGGACTCGGGATGCCTCACCGGGGAGAGCCTGGTCTGGCTCGCCGGCGAGAGCCGTCCGGTGCCGATCCGCGATCTGGTCGGCCGCGGCGGCTTCGAGGTCCTCGCCCTCAACCCGGAGACCTGGCAGCTCGAGCCGCGACGGGCGCTGCGTGCCTTCCACTCCGGGATCAAGCCGGTGTTCCGCCTCCAGCTGCGGTCCGGCCGCGCCATCCGGGCCTCGGCCAACCACCGCTTCCTCACCGCGGAGGGGTGGCGACGTCTCGACGAGCTGGCTCCGGGCGACCACATCGCGACACCCCGGTGGCTGCCGAGCGGGGATCACGCCACCATGACCGACGACGAGCTCGCCCTGCTCGGGCATCTCATCGGTGACGGCTGCACCCTCCCCCGCCACACCATCCAGTACACGACCAAGGACCGCGAGCTGGCCGAGCTGGTGGCCGGCCTCGCCACCCGGGTGTTCGGAGCCGGCGTGCGTCCGCGCATCAACGCCGAGCGCAGCTGGTATCAGGTCTACCTCGCGTCCGCCGACCGGCTCACCCACGGCCACCGCAACCCGGTCGCCGTCTGGCTGGAAGGGCTCGGCGTCTTTGGCCTGCGCTCGTACGAGAAGCGGGTCCCGGACGCGGTCTTCGGGCAGACGATGAGCGGCATCGGGGTTTTCCTGCGCCACCTCTGGGCCACCGACGGCTGCATCCACATGTCAGCATCGGTGGACCGCGTTCCGGGCGTCTACTACGCGTCCAGCAGCCGTGACCTCAGCTACGGCATCCGCTCACTGCTGCTCCAGCTCAACATCGCCTCGCACATTGGAAGGGTCAGCCAGAGCGGAAGGGGCCGCGATCAGTACCACGTCGGCATCTCGGGAGGGGACGATCTGCTTCGTTTCATCGCCCTCGTGGGAGACCTCCGCCCTGGTGCGGACGACCATATCGCCGCGATCGCCGACCGACTGGACCGCACGGAGAGGAACCCGAACCGGGATGTCGTCCCAGCCCCCACCTGGAGGACGATCGTGCAGCCGGCGATGCGCTCCGCCGGGATCAGTGGCCGCTCTCTTCAGGCATCGTTGGGGACCGCACACAACGGAGCGGCTCTGTACGCCCACGGGATGAGCCGCGCCCGCGCGACCCAGGTCGCCGCAGCGGTGCGGAGTGAGGAGCTGTTCCGGCTCGCCGAGAGTGACGTGTACTGGGACCCGATCGCTGCGATCGAGGCGGACGGCACCGAGGACGTGTTCGATATCACGGTCGACTGCGTCCACAATCTGATTGTAAACGACATAGTAGTCCATAACTCAATTGAGCAGGATGCCGACGTGGTGCTCTTCCTCTACCGTCCGGGGATGCACAAGGAGGACATCGACCGGTCGGTGACCGAGCTGCTGGTGGAGAAGAACCGCAACGGCCCGACCACCAAGATCGACCTCCACTTCCAGGCCAACCAGATGGTCTTCTACGAGCCGGCTCGGGAGTAGGGATTCGAGGCCGGTGGCGAGCCCGGTGGCCGATCGGGGCCCGATCACCGAACCTGGAACGGTACCGGCGGGTTAGGGTCTTAAGCAGCGGTGGCGGGGCGTGGCCCGCCCGGTGAGAAGGGAGCCGCGGCTGGCATGCTCATCGAGATCCTGACCTTCTTCGCGTGCGCCTCGGTGCTGGCGACCCTGGCCTGCTTGGTGAACGGCGCCCCGAGCGCACCGTGGCCGGTGGCGACGCCGACCGCGATGGGCGTGCTCGCGGCGAGCGGTCTGATCACTGCGCTGACCAGCGGCGACCCCTATGCCGGCAAGGTGCTCGGGGTGACGGGGGTCGAGGTCTAGGCGCTGACCTGGGCCCTCCTGAGACGCTGGCACGGACTGGCCGCCCTGATGCTGGGGATGCTCACCCTGGCGGCCCTCAGCTACGTCGCGTATGCCGCGGCGCTCACTGTGCTGGAGAGCACGGGGGCCCTCTTTTTGTTGGCCTCGAGCCTGCTCCTGGGACTCGAGGTGATCGCTCTCGCGCTCAGCCTCTCCTACGCGTTCGAGATACTCGACGTTCTCGGCCGCAGGGGCCCACCGCCGCCTCCCGCCCGGGCCGGGCGACTGCCGGTGGTTGCGCTGCAGGTCCCGGCGTACGACGAACCGGTGGCCGTCGTCCGCAAGACCCTCGAGGCGCTGGCCCGGCTCGACTACCCGAGCTTCATGGTGCAGGTGGTCGACAACAACACCCCCGACCCCGCCGTCTGGATGGGGCTGCAGCGGGTCTGCGAGGAGCTGGGCCCTCGATTCCAGTTCATCCACCTGGAGGACTGGCCGGGATTCAAAGCGGGAGCGCTCAACGAGGCGACTCGCCGCCTGCCCCCCGATGTCGAGGTCATCGGGGTGGTGGACGCCGACTACATCGCTCATCCTGGTTGGTTGAGGGCCACCGCACCGCATTTCGCGGACCCGGACGTCGGCTTCGTCCAGGCGGCGCAGCACTACCGAGATTGGGAGGACGAGCCCTACCTGCGCGGGCTCTTCTACAGCTACCGCTACTTCTTCGACGTCAGCATGCCGGCGCGAGCTCATCGCAACGCCATCATCTTCTGCGGCACGATCGGCCTGGTCCGGCGTCGCCTGCTCGAGGCGGTCGGGGGTTGGGATCCCGACTGCATCCCCGAGGACGCCGAGTGCAGCCTGCGCATGCTGGGTTGCGGCGGGGGCGTGGTCGGCCACTACGACCCCCGCCCGTGGGGCTCGGGGATGATGCCGCTCAGCTTCGACGGTCTCAAGAAGCAGCGCTTCCGCTGGGCCCCGGGGGGGATTCAGATCCTCCGGACGCACTGGCGCGAGATGGTGCCGTTGGCGAAACACCGCCTCCACCTCACCGCCGCTCAGCGTGTCCACTATCTGCTCGGCTCGGTGCAGTGGTTCGGCGACCTGCTCACCGCCCTCTTCACGCTGATGCTGGTCGCGACCGGCGTCGCCGCCGCCGCCCATCGTCAACTCCCTCTGCGGCAGATGGCGGGCACCGTGCTGGTGATCCCCGTCGTCTGCCTGGTCACGGGGTTGCTGCGCGGACTGTGGGCGCTGCGACGCACCACCGGCTGCGGGTGGGGGGATGCGGCGCGAGCTCTCCGGATCTGGTTCGCGCTGTCCTGGGTGGTGTCGCTGGCCTGCGTCCGGGGACTGGTGCGCCGAGGAGCCGTGTTCCTGCGCACTCCGAAGGCGAAGGAGGGGACCAGCACGCTGGGCCGAGCACTTCGCTACAGCCTAGCGGAGAGCGTCATCGCCGCAACCACCGCGCTCGCCGTCGCCGCCATGCTGCTGCGCGCCCCCGGCCTCTCCACAGCGCTGCTGGGGCTTCTGCTGCTCTTCGAGGCGTTCATCTACGTCAGCGCTCCCTGGGCCAGCGCGGCAGCCGAGAGGATCGCGATGACCCCGGCACGGCGGGTCTTCCTGCGATCCGCCCAGAACACCGGGAACCGGCCGCCGGCGGCGCCGGCGCTCACCGCGATGGGGGCAGGAGGAGTGGCCGCCCTCGCCGTCGACCACCCCATCCGCGACGCCAACGGCGACGGCGTCCGCAACACCAACCGTCACCGCCTCCCCCACGCCGACGCCCCGGTCGTCCCCCACCCCAACGCCGACGCCCACTCCGACCGCGACGTCGACGCCCACCCCGTCGCCCGGCCCCACTCCCGGCCAGGAGCCGCGATGATCTTCGGGGAGCCCGAGAGCAACTCATCCCCACCATCGGCGCCGTTCGCGCCGGGCGCGAGTACACTCGGCGGGGCATGACAGGGCAGTTCGCCGACTTCCTCGCGGCCCATGCCGAACGTGTCGCGGAGATCTGGGCTCAACTCCAGGGCAGCGCGCCCGAGACGCGACCGGGCGCGGCCACCCGGGGCCCCCGCCAGTTCCTCAGCGCAACCCTGGTGGCGCTCTCCGCCGACGACCTCGGCCCGCTGATGGCGTTCCACGAGATCGAGTTCGAGAAGCCGTTCGAGATGGACCAGCGCGTGGAGCGGGCCCTGCTCCATCTGGCTGCGCTGCGTCCCGCGACCGCCAAGGCGGCGGATGAGGCAGGGCTGGACATGGAGTCCCAGCTCTCGCTCGCCCTCGACGCGGCGGAGGACCTCACCACCATCGCCACCCGTCTGAGCGTGACGGTGGCCCGGCGTCTGGCTCAGCAGATCTCGGCCATGAACACGACGAGCAGCGCTCGAGGGACCTCGCTCTCCATCACCATGCACGAGCTGCGCAGGCCTCTCACCATCCTCAACAGTTACGGCCAGCTGCTGTCGACCGGCATGCTCGGTCAGATGCCGGACTCGGCCTCGGTGGCCATCGACGGGATCACGGCGAGCACCGAGATGATGGTCCGGATGGTCAACGCCCTCGCCGAGCTCTCCCGGCTCGAGGACCCCGATGACAAGCTGACCTTCGAGCCGATCGGACTTGCCGATCTGATCAGCGGCGGCGTCGAGACGGTGGCCATGGAGGCGAAGCTCCGCGATTGCAAGGTGACCCAGGATGTCTCCTCTGAGATCACCTTCCGCGGCGACCGGCGCCGCCTGACCCTCGCCCTGACCAACATCCTGGGCAACGCCGTCAAGCACTCCCCCGACGGCTCCACCATCTCGGTGCGGGGCTGGGAGCAGGACCATCAGGTGCACATCGCGGTCCGCGACCAGGGTCCGGGCTTCGCCTCCGAGGACGCGGACAAGCTCTTCGAGAAGTACTACCGCTCGGTCGCCGAGCGCCATCGCAAGGTGCCCGGCAGCGGGCTCGGCCTCTACATCGTCAAGACCGTGGCGGAGCGCCATGGCGGGAGCGCGAGCGCACGCTCGGAGCCGGGGAAGGGCGCCGAGTTCGAGATCATCGTGCCCTCGAGCGAGCGGCGCTGATGGCCGGCGCACCTCCCCCGCCCACCCGCCGCGAGCGCGACTCGATGGGGGAGCTCGAGGTTCCCGCGGACGCCTACTACGGCGCCAGCACCATGCGGGCGAGGCTCAACTTTCCGATCAGCCGGCTGCACCTCCCGCGCGACTTCGTGAGGGCGCTGGGCCTGATCAAGCGCCAGGCCGCGATCGTCAACGTGGAGCTTGGCCTGCTCGAGCGCCGACTCGGCGAGGCGATCGCGCAGGCTGCTCAGGAGGTGGCCGACGGACAGCTCGACGGTCAGTTCGTGGTCGACGTCTTCCAGACCGGTAGCGGCACCTCCACCAACATGAACGCCAACGAGGTGATCGGCAACCGGGCGATCGAGCTGCTCGGCGGCGTGCTGGGTTCGCGGACGCCCGTCCACCCCAACGACCACGTCAACCTCTGCCAGTCGTCGAACGACGTCATCCCCACCGCGATCCACGTCGCGGGCGCGGTCGCCCTGTCGAGGGACCTCCTCCCGGCGCTCGCCGCCCTCGAAGCGTCCCTGCGCGCCAAGGCCCAGGAGCTCTGGCCAGTGGTCAAGACGGGGCGCACCCACCTTCAGGACGCCACCCCGATCCGGCTCGGTCAGGAGTTCCTGGGCTGGGCCGGCCAGGTGGAGCGGGCCCAGCGGCGCTGCCGGCAGGCTCTCGGCGAGCTCTGCGAGCTGGCCCTGGGGGGGACCGCCGTGGGCACCGGGGTGAACACCCACCCCGAGTTCGCCAGGCGAGTGATCGCCGGGCTGGCCGCGACCTGCGAGCTCCCCCTCACCGAGACCGACAACCACTTCCAGGCCCAGGCCACCCTGGACGGCGTGGTGGCCGCCCACGGTGCCCTGCGCGCCACGGCCGTCTCCCTCTACGAGATCGCCGCCAACATCCGGCTGCTGGCCTGCGGCCCGCGGGCGGGGATCGCCGAGATCGCCCTGCCCGAGGTCCAGCCGGGGTCCTCGATCATGCCCGGGAAGATCAACCCGGTCATCGCCGAGTCGCTCACCATGGTGGCCGCCCAGGTGGTCGGCAACGACGCCACCATCGCCTTCGCGGGCGCCGCCGGTTCGCTCCTCGAGCTCAACGTGATGATGCCGGTCGCCGCCCACGCCCTTCTGGAGTCGATCGGCATCCTCTCCACCGCCGCCACCAACTTCGCCAGGCAGGCCGTGGACGGCATCACGGCGACCGGCAACGGCCCACGGCTGGTCGAGCAGGGGCTGATGACCTGCACCGGGCTCGCTCCCCGGATCGGTTACGATCGCGCCGCTCAGATCGCCAAGGAGGCTTTCGCAACCGGGCGCACGGTGCGCGAGGTGGCCCGCGAGCGGACCCAGCTCAGCGACACCGAGCTGGACGAGCTGCTCGACCCGGTGGCGATGACCGAACCGTCTCCCGGACGGATCGGCGCCGGCGGGGGTTAGTCAGCCGGCCTCGATCGGGAGCTTCCCCGACTGACCCGTCCGCCGCCTCGACGGTCTCAGGCGCGCCCGCCCGGCCGAGCGAGATCGGCGGCGAGCTGCGCCTCGAGCTCCTCGCGGTCCCAGAGCAGGACTCCGGCCTCGGCGGCGAGCTGGCGCGCGTCCTCGCGGAAGGGCGCGGTGCCGACCACCATGCCCCCCATCTGGGAGCAGCCCAGTCGGGCCAGGGTGCCGGAATGGTGCTGCAGCGCGGCCAGCACGGCCCGGACGACCTCCGGACCGAGGGGAGCATTCCACCGCTTGACCTGGACGGCCACCCCCTGGTCGCCCCGGCAGATCAGCAGCGCCGACCCGATCTCGCCGCGGCTCGGCACCGGCCAGACGGTGTACCCACGGCGGCCGAAGAGGCCGGTGAGGTGCCGTTCGAGATCCTCGCCACTCATCACGGTCAGGTTGATCCGGGGGGGAGTGGACGTCGCCGGAATCTCGGCGTGCGGCCGGGCGGGCACCGGTGCTCCGGCACGAACGGGCGACGGGCCGTCGCCCTGGCCGCGATGCCAGAGCTTGGCCACGCCGAAGGGCGACACCCCCTGACCGATCTGCACCCTGACACTCCCGGAATCAACTCCAGCGAAGCGCTGGAGGCACGGCGACGAGCCTCAACATACGGCGCCGGCCGTTCCGGGTACGACATCACGATGTCACAGAACAGCCTCGCGCGTGCTACGTGCCGGCTCAGTCTCCGGACGAGCTGCAGGCGGCGCAGATCCCGGGCAGGAGCAGGGGGTGGTGGGCGAGCGAGAACCCGGTGTCCCGGCGGAGTCGCGAGGCCAGGGCGTGGACGGCCTCGACGCTCACATCCTCGGTGGCGCCGCAGCGCGTGCAGACGGCGTGGTGGTGGGCGATCTCCTGGATCTCGAAGCGGGCCACCCCGTCACCGAGCCTCACCTGCTCCAGGAGTCCCGCGTCGGTGAGGTCGGCGAGCACCCGGTAGACGGTGGAGCGGTCCATCTCCTCGTTGCGCTGGAGGCGCTGCCAGACGTCCTCAGCGCTGAGGTGGGCTCCACCGGCACGGGCGGCGACCGCCAGCACGGCGATGCGCTGCGGCGTGGCCCGGAGGCCGGCGGCGCGGATGATCTCCCGGGTCGCGGCCTCGCCGCTCCGCGACGGCCTGGCTGCAGGCGGACTCATCGGCGTCAGTGTACCCGGCGGGCGGGAGCCCAACCGGTGGTGCCGCCGCCGGAGTGGCGCCGATCGCATCCGGTTCCACGACCCTCCCGCGACCAGGCCGAGCTCGCAACCCGCACCCGGTCTGCGAGCGGGGGGCGAGCTCAGCCGACGACGACCACGAGCGGGGGGAGTCGCGGCGTGGCCGCGACCCGGCAAACTAGGGATCAAGCCCACACCCCAGGAGATCCGACGTGGCCGAGCCCGTTCGCGCCAGTCTCCCCGCCAGGATCGAGCACCCGACCCTCGACCTGCCCACCCGGGAGAAGCTCATCGTCATGGTGGCGGTCCTCCTCGGCCTCTTCCTGAGCGCGCTGGACCAGACCATCGTCGGGGTGGCCCTGCCCCGGATCGTCAGCGACCTCAAGGGCAGCGACCTCTACACCTGGGTGGTCACCGCCTACCTGCTCACCAGCACGATCACCGTGCCGATCTACGGGAAGCTCGGCGACGTCTTCGGACGGCAGCGGATGCTGATCGTCGGGATCCTCATCTTCCTGGCCGGGTCGGCGCTCTCCGGACTCTCCCAGAGCATGGGCGAGCTGATCGTCTTCCGGGCCATCCAGGGGTGCGGAGCGGGTGCGCTGTTCCCCATCTCCCTGGCGGTGATCGGCGACCTCTTCACGCCCCGGGAGCGCGGCCGCTACCAGGGGCTCTTCGGCGCCGTCTTCGGGGTCAGCTTCATCGTCGGCCCCTTCCTGGGCGGGATCATCACCGACGACATCAGCTGGCACTGGATCTTCTACGTCAACGTCCCGGTCGGGATCGTCGCCCTCTACGCGATCTCCACCCGCCTCCCCAACCTCAAGACCACCGCCGCCCGGCTGCGCGACCTTGACTTCTCCGGGATCGCGATCTTCACGGTGGGGGTGGTGCCCATCCTGATCGGCCTCACCTTCAAGGGGCTGACCAGCTCCGGCGGCAGCCTGTACGGGTGGACCTCGTGGCAGGTCGGCGGGCTCATCCTGCTCGGGCTCCTGATCATGGCCGGCTTCATCGTCAACGAGGCGCGCGCCCGGCAGCCGATCATTCCGCTCGACCTCTTCTCCACCCGAACCCTGGCGGCCACCAACGTCGCCGTCTTCATGATCGCGTCGTGCATGTTCGCGGCGGTCATCTTCATCCCCCTCTACTACCAGGTGGTCAAGGGGGTGAGCGCCACCGCCTCCGGCTACTCGATGTGGCCGCTGCTGGTGGGCCTCATCGCCACCAGCATCGGTGCCGGCTTCTTCCTCACCAAGACCGGCCGTTACAAGGCGCTGCTCCTGATCGGCCTCGCCGTGCTCATCGCCGGAAGCTTCCTGCTCACCCACCTCAGCCCGTCGACGTCGACCCCCACCCTCTGGCTCTGGCTGGCCCTGACGGGTTTGGGGATCGGTCCCTCGATGTCGGTCTTCACCGTCGTGATCCAGAACGCGGCACCGCGCGAGCGGCTCGGCACCGCCACCAGCACCCTCACCTTCCTCCGCCAGGTCGGGGGCGTGGTCGGGCTGGCGGTGGCGGGCACCGTCTTCACCCAGAACCTCTCCACCCAGCTGCCCAAGCAGCTGAGCGCCGCCCACCTGCCCAGCCAGCTCACCGCCCACGTCACGGGGAGCGGCGCCTTCTCGGAGAACAACATCGCGTCGGTGGGCAACCTCGGCCAGACCATCCTGCAGGCGGTGCCGGCGGCGGCGCGCCCGGCGATCGAGCCGTACCTCGGCCAGATCGTCCACGCCCTGCACGACGCGATGTCCCTCGCCCTCGGAGGCGTGTTCTGGGTGGCACTGGTCGGAGCGGTGCTCGGCTTCCTCGCCACCCTGGTGATCCGCGAGCTCCCGCTCCGGGGCAGCGGCCGGGCGGCCCAGGGAACCACCACCGAGGCCCCGGACGAGGAACGGGAGATGGCCACCGTCGGCTGATCGGCGGGCGGATGGGCGGGACGGGCGGACGCTCTCAACCGGGTGGACGGACGTCCTCAGCCGGGTGGACGGACGTCCTCGGCCGGGTGGACGTCCTCAGCCGGGCACCAGGCTTAGGGCCTCCTCGAGGTTCTCCGCGGTGGCGAAGGGACGCCATCTCGTCTCCGTCCGGGTGCGACCGCGGCGCAGCCAGATCCCCGGAATCCGCATCTCCACAGCGGCGGCGATGTCGGCCTCGGCCTGGTCACCGATGAGCCACCCCTCCTCGATCTCACAGCCGGCGAGGCGAGCTGCCGCCTCGAAGATGCGCCGATCCGGCTTGCTCACCCCGAGCTCCTCGGAGACGACGACGACATCCACCACCGGGAGCAGCCCGCACCTCTCCACCTTGGTCCGCTGAGATGGCGGGCCGTTGGTGACGATGGCGACGGTCCAGCCGCTCCGTCGCAGCCGGCCAAGGCGCCGCACGACCGCTGAGTCGACCGGCCGGAGGAAGGCGGGGTACTCGCGGCGGTAGCGGTCGACAAGATCCGAGACCGGGTCCGCGATCCCCCACCGGGAACGCACCTCCTCGAAGAGCGGCTCGCGCGCCCGCATCCCGTCGTGGTCGATGCTCACCAGCCACTCGACCTCCGGGGAGTCGCGCCCCATGCGAGCCGCGTAGTCCTCGGCCCAGGCCCGGTAGGCCGCGGCCCGGTCGATCAGGGTGTTGTCCAGGTCGCAGAAGAGGAGCGGCATGCGCGGGAAACGGAGTATGGCGCCGCCGGCTCGGCGGAGGGTGCGGGCGGCGGCGCTGATAGCCTCTCCCCGGCCATGAGCAGCGGCGACTCCACCCCCGCCCCGCAGTGGGACCCGGAGCAGTACAACCGGTTCGCCGCCGAGCGGGAGCAGCCCTTCTGGGACCTCCGGGCGCTGCTCGAGCCGGTGGCATCGCCCCGGGTCGCCGACCTGGGCTGCGGCGACGGCCGGCTCACCGCGGCGCTGCACCGCGAACTCGGAGCGGCGAGCACCATGGGGCTGGACCTCTCGCCGGCGATGCTGGCCGAGGCCGGGCGGCACGCCGGCGAGCCGGTGACATTCGTCTCCGGTGATCTCGGCGCCTGGCGCGGTTCGGGATTCGACATCGTCTTCAGCAACGCGGCCCTCCAATGGGTGCCCGACCATGCCGCGGCGCTGGAGCGCTGGCGAGGTTCGCTCGCCGAGGGCGGCCAGCTCGCAGTCCAGGTCCCGGCCAAGGCCGACCATCCCTCCCACGCCGTGCTGCGGGAGCTGGCCGCGGAGCGGCTCGGCCCCGCCGCCCCGGCTGACCCGGTCGCCACCAACGTGCTCCCCCCCGAGGCCTACGCGGCGCTCCTCGACGGGCTCGGCTTCACGCGCCAGCACGTCCGGCTGCAGGTCTACCCCCACCGGCTCGCCTCGGCCGCGGAGGTCGTGGAGTGGATGAAGGGCACCTCGCTGACGCGCTTCCGGCGCGTTCTGGACCCCTCGGACTACGAATCCCTCGTCGAGGAGTACCGCAGGCGTCTGGTGCTGGCCCTCCCCGCCGGCCGCCCCTACCTCTACGCCTTCAAGCGAATCCTGCTCTGGGGGCGGCTCCCGGGGTAGCCGACAGTGCGGGTCCGATCCGGATCCGGCTCTTGCTGATCGCGATCCGCCGTGCGGGTCTGATCCGGCCCTTCGGGATCCTGATTCGCCCTTGACGAATAGTTTGCTCTAAACGTACGATCGGGGGGGTGACCACGAGGGAGAGCCCACCCTCGCACGCCGATGGCGGCACGGCCGAGAGAGCGCTGAGCGCGCTGGTTCAACTGCTGGCGAGCGTCGAGGCCATCGAGTTCCGCCGCTGGGGAGACCTGGGGCTGACCATCAGCCAGCTCCGGGTGCTCCACCTCCTCCGCGAACACCCGGCCAGCTGTGGCCAGGTCGCCGAGCACCTCGGCATCACCGCCTCGACCGCGACCGCGCTGATCGAGCGGATCGTCCGCCGCGGGCTGGTGGAGCGCGCTGCCCGGGAGGGCGATCGCCGGGTCACCGACCTCCACCTCACCGAGAGCGGCCGGCTGCTGCTGGAGGAGAAGGAGCGGGGCAAGCGCGGGGTCATCACCGAGTCGATCGGCGAGCTCGCCCCGGAGGAGCGGGAGCGGCTCGCCGGGCTGCTGGATCGGCTGGCCGCGGCGGTCCAGGCCCGCGAGGGGACGGCCACAGAGCCTGCGGGCGGGACGGCGGCGGCACCTCGGCGCGTCCCGGATGGAGAGCCGGACCGACCGGATCGAGAGCCGGACCGCGAGCGCCCCCGTCGACCCGCCGGGCGGCCCGGCGCGCCCACCTCCCCGGTGAGCGGATGAGCACCCGGACCTCGCTGATCGGCATCGGGCGCGACCACCCCCGCTACAAGTGGGTGGCCCTTTCCAACACCACCCTGGGGTCGCTGCTCGCCACCATCAACCTCTCCATCGTCCTGATCTCGCTGCCGGCGATCTTCCGCGGGATCAAGGTCGACCCCCTCGCCCCCGGCGAGATCGACTACCTGCTCTGGGTGCTGCTCAGCTACATGGTGGTCACCGCGGTGCTGGTGGTGACCGCCGGCCGCATCTCCGACATGCTCGGCCGGGTCCGGATGTACAACCTCGGCTTCGCCATCTTCACCGCCGGGTCGATCCTGCTCTTCCTCACCCCCGGGTCCGGCAACCAGGCGGCGCTGGAGATGATCGTGTTCCGGATTGTCCAGGCGGTGGGCGGCGCCTTCCTCTTCGCCAACGCGCCGGCCATCCTGACCGACGCCTTCCCGGTCGAGCAGCGTGGTCTCGCCCTTGGGCTCAACATGATCGCCGGGACGGCGGGTCAGCTCCTCGGCCTGGTGCTCGGGGGGGTCCTGGCCGCGATCAACTGGCACCTGGTCTTCCTGGTCAGCGTCCCGGTCGGCGTCCTCGGCACCGTCTGGGCCTTCATCGCCCTGCACGAGACGACCGTGACCCGCCGGGGGCAGCGCATCGACGTCCTCGGCAACCTCCTCTTCGCGGGCGGGCTGGTCGTGTTCCTGGTCGGGATCACCTACGGTCTGCTGCCCTATGGGACCTCGTCGATGGGCTGGCTCAATCCCTGGGTCGACGCCGGCCTGGTGGGCGGACCCGTGCTCATCGCCCTCTTCGTCGTGTACGAGCAGCGAGTCAAGGACCCGATGCTGGACATGTCGCTCTTCCGCATCCGTGCCTTCGCCGCCGGCAACGCCGCCACCCTGTTCGGCGCCATCGCCCGAGGCGGGCTCCAATTCATGCTGATCATCTGGCTGCAGGGGATCTGGCTGCCGATCCACGGCTACAGCTACCAGGACACACCGCTCTGGAGCGGCATCTACATGGTCCCGCTGCTCGCCGGGTTCATCCTCCTCGGGCCCCTCTTCGGCCTGCTCTCCGACCGCTTCGGTCAGCGTCCCTTCGCGGCCGGGGCGATGCTGATCACGGCGCTGGGGTTCGTGCTGCTCGCGCTGCTGCCCGCGGACTTCTCCTACCCGGAGTTCGCCGCGGTGCTGGTGGTGATGGGCCTCGGGATGGGCGGCTTCCTCTCACCGAACACCGCCTGGATCATGAACTCGGTCCCCGCCGGAGCCCGGGGTGTCGCCTCCGGCACCCGAGCCACATTCCAGAACTCGGGGATGCTGCTCTCCATGGGCATCTTCTTCACCCTGGTCATCCTCGGCCTCGCCGGCAACCTGCCGGTCGCCCTCAGCCACGGTCTGACCGCGGCGGGACTCCCCGCCGCGCAGGCGGCCCAGATCTCCCACGTCCCCCCGACGTCGGCGCTCTTCTCCGCCTTCCTCGGCTACAACCCGATCCAGACGCTGGTGCCGGCGGCGGCCCTGCACAGCCTCTCCGCCGGTGCCCAGGCGACTCTCCTCGGCCACAGCTTCTTCCCCAGCCTGGTGAGCCCCGCCTTCATCACCGGGCTGCGGATCGCATTCGCGATCGGCGTCGTCCTCAGCCTGCTCGCCGCGGCAGCGTCACTCGTGCCGGCGGAGTCGAGGGCGGCGCATCGGGCCGCCGCGGCGATCCGGGAGGCCGAGGAGCCGGCCGAGCCGCTGGAGGTCCCCGCCGAGGTCGGGCACGGCGCGACCCGGTAGGCGGGGAGAGCACGGCGCGGCCTCGCAGCCAGGGGAAGACGCGGCCGCCTTCGCAGCCGGGAGCGTGACGCGCCCCCGCGGCCAGGAGGACGGGCCGGCACCCTCAGCCGGTCGGCGCAGCCGGGCGGAACGCGGCCCGGCGCGAGGCCGGGAGCAGCAGCAGCACCAGGGTGGCGACCGGCACGACGAAGAGGAGCAGCAGCGGGAGCAGCGCCGTGACCCAGCCGGGGGAGGCGGTCGCGCTCTGCGCCGCCGAGGCCAGCGCTCCCTCAGGCCCCCAGACGGCCCCGTAGGTCACCCCCGCCGCCACCAGGATCAATCCCGCCTGGAGCGCCAGGGCCACCCAGTACGCCCACGCCCGGCGTCCGACCTTCACGCTCACCACCACCCAGAGGGCGATCCCGGCGCCGACCAGGAGAACCCAGAGGAGCAGTGATCCCCCGGAGATGTGCCAGTCCTCGAGAGGGGAGCTCCCGAGCCCCGAGACGAACGCGCCGGCCAGGAGCCCCAGGCCGAGCGGGGCCAGGTAGGCCTCGAGACGGAGCAGGCCGCGCGCGGCGGCGAGCGTGCGGGAAAAGGGCTTCTGAGGCTGGACCCAGACCGGGCCCATCGGGCCGAGGGGCGCCTGCCCAGCGGGCGGTGGGGGTGGCGGGATCGACATCACGTGCCACATTGGACCGCGCTGGACCGCGCTCGGCGGGGCTTCCGCATCAGGGTTTCCCCGCCCCGAAGGGCCTCCGATTCCCTCAGGGAGCGGCCAGGCCGAGCGCGATGAGGACGTCCGCGACCCCGCCCTCCCCGGGGGGCGGGCAGGTGCAGGCGGCGCCCCGCAGGACCTCCTCCAGCGCGCCCTCGACCGCCACCCCGAAGCCCACCGTCTCCAGCATGTCCACGTCGTTGGGGGCGTCGCCGATGGCGACCGCCCGGGAGAGCTCGACGCCGAGATCGGCGGCCAGCCGCCTCACCGCGGGGCCCTTGCCGGCCCGGGGGCTGGCGATCTCGATGAACTGGGGATAGGAAGGCGTCACCCGGGCCCGGGGGCCGAGGGTCGCGGTCATGAGGTCGCGGCAGCGCCGCGCCTCGTCGGCGTCGAGGACGACGCAAACCACCTTGACGGTCCCTCCGGCGATGGCGACGCTGAGGTCGTCCACGAACCGGATGGCCACCGAAGCGACCCGAGCGTAGGCGCGGCTCTCGGGGCGGTCCTCCTCGCAGACCAGGTTGTCGTCGATGTAGGCCTGGCGGTGCCAGCCGTGCTCACGGGCGGTGGCGATCGCCAGCTGGGCGGTGGCGGCGTCGAGGACCTCGGTGGAGACCAGCCGGCCGTAGACGACGCCCTCACCGGGATCGGGATCGGGCATCGCCTGGACCAGCGCCCCCTGGTAGCAGATGAGGGGGGCCGTGACCCCGAGACGGCGCGCCCAGGGGAGCACCGACCGGTACATGCGCCCGCTGGCGATGGCCACCGGCACCCGCTCCCCGGCCTGGCGCACCGCCGCCTCGATGCGGGGGTGGAGCTGCTGACGGAAGTCGAGGCAGGTCCCGTCCAGGTCGAGCACCACCATCTCGACCCGCTCGGGCAGGACCGCGAGGGCAAGCGGAGGCGGGGCGACGGAGTCGGTCATCGGGGCACCTGGCCGAGCTCGCGGGTGGCACCTTCGTAGATCTGGACAGAATCGGCAAGATCTTGCGGGAGTCGAACCCTCTGGTGCCCGCAGGTTCCGGAGCGCATCGAGAAGCCCCGGGCGCAGCGGGCCGGCGGGCCGTCGCCATGCACCTCACACAGCTCCTCGTGGCTGGGGAGGCGGCCCGGGACCCGGGGTGTGCCGCCTGCGGGGATCCGCTCAGCGAATGGGGCGGGGAGCGGAAGGGTGCCGAGGACAGCCGTCATCCCGGTCATCGTAAAGGTCGTCCCGGGGCCACCGTAGCGGCGCAGCAGCGTGATCGAGGGACCGACGAGGCCATGCCGAGATCCACCGACGGGGCCGTGGCGAGATCGACCGATTGCCCACGGCCACATCGCCCGCAGGGGCGGTGCTGAGATCAGCCGAAGGGCACTCCTTGAGATCGAATGTTCCGATTCGACCCCCGGGGAGCCGCAGAAAGCCGGCTCTCGGTTACACTGATCCTCAAGTTTGCGTTCCTCCACCACGATGCGGTCGCGTCGACCGCCGGTCCTCAGGCCCCGACCCAGCCCGGTTGAAGCGGACGAGGATCTAGCCGCCACCTACTCTCCCCAGAGCTTCGAGAGCCTCGGCCTGAGCCCGGCAATGCTGCGCACGGTGGCCGAGCTGGGCTTCGAGCAGTCGACGCCGATCCAGACCGGCGCCATCCCCCCGGCGTTGCTCGGCAGCGACGTGATCGGCCAGGCCCAGACCGGAAGCGGCAAGACCGCCGCCTTCGGCATCCCCATGGTGGAGCGGCTCGACCCGGACTCCGACACCCTACAGGCACTCGTGCTCTGCCCGACCCGCGAGCTCGCGGTGCAGGTCCACGACGACCTTGCCCGGCTGTCGCTGGGCCGGCTTCGCGCCCTGGCCATCTACGGCGGCGACTCGATGTCGCGCCAGCTCGACGGGATGCGCCACCACCCGCACATCGTGGTCGCGACCCCCGGTCGCCTCCGCGATCACCTGCAGCGGCGGTCGATCTCGCTGAGCGGCATCCGGATCGCGGTGCTCGACGAGGCCGACCGGATGCTGGACATGGGCTTCGCGCCCGACGTCGAGGCGATCCTCCGCGAATGCCCCAAGCAGCGGCAGACACTTCTCTTCAGTGCCACCATGCCGGAGTGGGTGCGCCGCATCGCGGGCCGCCACATGCACGACCCGGTGACCGTCGAGGTGAGCACCCGGCCCGAGATCCCCGGTGAGGTACGTCAGCTCTATGTGCGGACCAGCTGGGCCGACAAGGTCGACACCCTCTGCCGCATCCTCGACCAGCCCGACGTGACCATGGCGCTCATCTTCGTGGAGACCAAGCGCACCGCCGACCTGCTCCAGGTGCAGATCGAGCGGCGCGGTTACACCATCGGGGTGCTCCACGGCGACCTCACCCAGAAGGAGCGCGACGAGGCGATGCGGCGGTTCGTGGCCACCCACGTGCGCTCGCTGATCGCCACCAACGTGGCCGCGCGCGGCCTCGACATCGACGACATCAGCCACGTGATCAACTACGACGTGCCGGGCACGCCCGACGACTACCTCCACCGGGTCGGCCGCACCGGCCGGGCGGGACGCAGTGGGGTCGCCGTCACCCTGATCACCCCGGCCGAGATCCTCAAGCTCCGCGACGTCGAGCGGCATGCCCGCACGCACATCGAGGAGGCGACGCTGGACGTGGACTTTCCGCTCCAGCCCATCTCCAACAGCGCCTGAATCAATGAGGGAGGGCGGCGGCCGCTCGTCCCCGGGGTCGGAGCCCGACCCGGGCGTGAAGCCTGAGCAGGTACCCGGACACGGCTCGAGCGGCGACCCGCAGGTGCCGCCCGCGCCCGTGCCCGCGCTCCACGACACCGGCTCCGGGCCGGCCCTCCTCTTCCTCCACGCCTTCCCACTCGACGCCTCGCAGTGGGATCACCAGGTCGCCGCCCTCTCCGGTGACTTCCGCTGCCTGCGCCCGGAGATGTGGGGCTGCGGCGACTCGCCGGAGCTGGCCGACCCGCGGAGCGCCACCCTCGACGGCTACGTCGGAGCGGTGCTCCGCGCCCTCGACGCGGCCGGGGCCGGGCAGGTGGTCGTGATCGGCCTCTCCATGGGCGGCTACACCGCGCTGGCGCTGCTGCGCCTCGCCCCCGAGCGGGTGCGCGCCCTGGTGCTCGCCTCCTCGCGCGCCGCGGCCGACACCCCGGAGCAGGCGGAGAACCGGCGCACCATGGCCGGGCTGGCGCTCCGGGACGGGGTCGAGACCGCCGTCCCCATGGTCAAGCGGCTGCTCGGCCCCCGGGCTCGTGGCGAGCCCCACATCGCCGACCCGGTGGTGGGGCGGATCCGGCGCTGCCGGCCCGCGGGAATCGCCGCCTGCCAGTCGGCGATGGCATGCCGCCCCGACAGCACCTCCCTGCTCGGCTCGGTGGCGGTCCCGGCGCTGGTGATCCACGGCGAGCAGGACGCCATCGTCAGCCTGGACGAGGCCCGCGCGGTGGCCGCAGCCCTGCCGCACGGGGAGCTGGTGGTGATCCCCGGGGTCGGCCACCTCACCAACCTCGAGGACCCGCCCGCCTTCACCGCGGCGCTGCGGGGGTTCCTGGAGCGGATCGACTGAGCCGGGGGGCGCCGGCGCGGGCCGCGCCGGGGCTGCGTCCGGAGGCGCGGTGGGACGCGGGGCGGATCAGCCGGCGGCGGCAAGCACGGGCGGCGCCGCCGCAGGCCGGTTGAGGGGCACCGCGCAGAAGCCCTCGTAGTCGATCGGCTCGGTGATCGTCGGGTTCTCGCCGCAGACCGGGCACTCGGGGTCACGGGGGACCCGGAACTCGCGGAAGCGCATGTCGAGGGCGTCGATGTGGAGGAGGCGCCCGGTGAGCAGCTCGCCGGTGCCGAGGATCAGCTTGATCACCTCGGTCGCCTGGAGCACGCCGACGATCCCGGGCAGCACCCCGAGCACCCCCGCCTCGGCGCAGGACGGAGCCTCCTCGGGGGGCGGCGGCGCGGGGTAGCGGCAGCGGTAGCAGGGCGAGAGGAAGGGGACGATCGTGGACACCTGGCCCTCGAAGCGGAAGATGCCGCCGTCGACGAGCGGCTTGCGCTCGAAGATGGCGACGTCGTTGGCCAGGTAGCGGGTCGGGAAGTTGTCGCAGCCGTTGACGATCACGTCGTACTGGCGGAAGAGCCGGGGGGCGCTCTCGCTGGTCAGGACCTCGGCGTGCTCGACCACCCGGACGTCCGGGTTCAGCGCGTTGAGGGCGATCCTCGCGGACTGGGTCTTGGGCATGCCGATCCGATCCTGGGTGTGGAGGATCTGGCGCTGGAGGTTGCTGACGTCCACGGTGTCGAAGTCGACGAGCCCGATGGTGCCGACCCCCGCCGCGGCCAGGTAGAGCGCGGCCGGCGAGCCCAGCCCACCGGTGCCGATCATCAGCACCCTGGCGTCCAGGAGCTTGCCCTGGCCCTCCTCGCCGATCTCGGGCATGAGCAGGTGACGGCTGTAGCGCAGCTTCTGCTCGGCGGTCAGGGTGCGGGGGACCACGAACTCGTAGCCCGCCTGTTTCCAGGCTCCGTAACCGCCCGACATCGAGGCGACGTCGTGGTAGCCCATGGCGTCCAGGACCTGGGCGGCGAGCAGGGAGCGGACTCCCGCCGCGCAGTAGAGGGTGATCGGGGTGGATCGCTCCGGCACCGTCTCCTCGATCCGGATCTCGATGTAGCCCTTGCTCAGATGGATCGCGCCGGGGATGTGCCCCTGGTCCCATTCGTCCTGCTCGCGGACGTCGATGAGGGTGCGGCCCCCCATCTCCCGCACCTCGTGAGGGGTCAGCTCACGGACGGTCCGGCGGGCGGCGGCAAGGAGATCTCTGGAGGTCTGCGACATGCGCGAAGTCTACCCGGTGAAGCGGGAATCTCGACTTTGGGGGTCGGGATTACCCGGCGACGGGCGCGCCACCGGGGAAGCGGACCCACTCCCCGCCGTCAACTCGACTGGATGCCGGCTCTGTGCTATGACTACTGCGAGTTGACGGGGGAGGGTCGATGAGGGGTGAGCCCAGCCCGAGCCTCGCTGAGAAGCTCGAGAGCCTTTTCCAGACGGTCCACGCCGCCGGCCGGTCACCGCACAGCAACGCCGAGGTGGCGGCGGCGCTCCAGCGCGACGGGGGGCCGACGGTATCCGCCACCTACCTCTGGCAGCTCCGCCGGGGGCTCCGCGCCAACCCGACCAAGGCACACCTGGAGGCTCTTGCCCGCTTCTTCGGGGTGAACCCCAGCTACTTCTTCGACGAGACCCCGGGGTCTGAGATCGCCGTGCAGCTCGCCCTCCTCGCCGCGGTCCGCGACCCCGGGGTGAGGGAGATCGCGCTCGCCTCCTCGGGCCTCTCGCCGGCCAGCCTCCAGGCCATCCGGGCGCTGGTGGAGAATGCCCGACGCCTGGAGAGGCTGCCCGAGGTCCGATCCGCCGGTTAGACGCGGGCCGCTCGCGGATCAAGGCCGCAAGCCGGCCACCGCCTCGGTGACGATGGCCGCGACCGCGCGATGCAGCGCGGCATTGCGGCCGCGCTCGGTGCGGACCTCGACGAGCTGCACGCCGCCCGCCGCCCGGGCCCGGTCGACCGCGGTCACCAGCTCTCCGGCGCGCTCGACCAGGTGATGCCCGGCGCCGGCGGCGGCGGCCAGCGCGGCCGGCTCGACGCCGTGCGGGGTGGCGAAGAGAGCCTCGTGCTCGGGCAGACGAGCCTGGTCCAGGATGTCGAAGATCCCGCCGCCGTCATTGTTGACGACAACAATGACCAGATCATGGCCGCGCCGGGCGCCCCAGATCAGCCCCCCGGCATCGTGGAGGAGGGCCAGATCGCCGAGCAGGGCGAAGGTGCGGGTGCCACCCGCGCCGGGGAGCGTGCGGGTGCCGGCCGCGGGGGAAGAGGAAGCGGCGCCCGCGGCCAGCCCCAGCGCGGTGGAGACCGACCCGTCGATGCCGCTCGCCCCCCGGTTGCCCACCACCCGGAGCCCGCTCCGCGGCAGCATGAAGCCGTCGAGATCGCGGATCGGCATGCTCGACCCGGCGAAGAGGAGAGCACCGTCGGGGAGGCGGGCGGCGACGTCGCGGGCCACCCGGCCCTCGAACGGCTCGTCGCCGAGCCCGTCCATCCAGGCGGCGACGGCGCCCGCGGCGCAGCGGTCGGCCTCCGCCCACGCCCGCCCCCAGGCTGTGGGGCTCCGCGGTGACAGCCGGTCGGCGAGGGCGGCCGCGAGCGGGACCGGGTCGCAGCGCACGGTCATCCAGGCGGCCCGGCCCGGGTCCGCCTCCGCTCCCGGCGGGGTGACCACCACCAGCCGCAGGGAGCCGGCGGAGGTCGCCAGCGCGGACCGGCTGGTGGGGGTGGCGCCGACCTGGATGGTCAGGTCGGGGACGTGGGTCGCAGCGAAGGGGGCGGCGCCGAGCAGGAGCACGCCGGCCTCCAGGGCCGGGGGGCCGGTGCGCAGGCCCGAGGTGGGCTCGGCGATCAGCGGCCACGCGGCCAGGGTGGCCAGCCGCGCGAGGGCGCTGTTGCCGCCGGCACCGGGCGTCGCCGGGAGGCCGCCGGCCAGCACCAGACCGCGCTCGGTGGCCCGGATCAGCGCGGCCAGCTCCTCGACCACGGCCGGGTCGGGGGCGGTCGGGGAGCTGGCGGCCGCCCGCTCGGGGAGCGTCGGGGTCGTGGCGGCGGCCCAATCTGAACCGGACTGCGACATGTCGACGGCCGGGTCGGGATCGGTCGGCGAGGGGGCGGCGGCCCGCTCGGAAAGGGTGATCGGGGCAGGTGGCGCGTCCGGCACGGGGACAGCACCCGGGGTGAGGCCGCCATCCGCCGAGAGCTCGAGGGTCACCGCCGCCCCTGACGGCACCAGGGGCTCGGCGAACGGGAGGTTGAGGTGCACCGGCCCCGGGTGCCCGCCCACCGCGCGGGCCACCGCCTCGGCCGCCAGGGAACGCCAGGCGCGAGCCGCACCGGCCCCCGGCGCGGGCAGGGGGGCGTCCACCGACCAGCGTGCGAAGCCCCCGAAGATGTCCACCTGGTCGATGGTCTGGTTGGCCCCGGTGCCGCGCAGCCCGGGAGGCCGGTCGGCGGAGAGGAGCAGCAGGGGGACCGCCGACATCGAGGCCTCGACCACCGCCGGCAGCCAGTTGGCGACCGCTGTCCCCGAGGTGCACACCAGGGCGATCGGGCGGCTGGCGGCCCGGGCCAGGCCCACGGCGTAATAGCCGGCGGAGCGCTCGTCGAGGTGGACGTGGACCCGGAAGCCACCGTGCCGAGCGAAGGCGAGCGCCAGCGGGGTGGAGCGCGAACCCGGTGAGATGCAGGCGTCCCGGAGGCCCAGGTGGTGGAGCTCACCGGCGAATTGAGCCATGCAGGCGAGAGCGATGTCGCCGTCGGTCGGGCTGTCGGGGATGGTCACGGGCGGCGGACGAGCAGCAGGTCGGGCTCGACGCGGCGGGGGACGAGCCTCCCCCCGAGGGGGCGGAGCGGGTTGGCGGTGACGTCCTCGGCGAGCAGCGGGGCGGTGCCGATGCCGTGGGCGTACCCGGAGCCGGGGAGGGCCGCGGCCACCGCCAGGCAGGCCGCCAGACCGACCGAGGTCTCCAGGGCGCTGGAGACGACCACCGGGACGCCGGCCGCCAGCTCGGCGGCGAGCAGGGCGGCGGCGATGCCCCCGATGCGCTGGGGCTTGACGACCAGCACGTCCGCGGCGTCCAGGCGGCGCATCTCGACGACGTCCTCCATGCAGCGGATCGCCATCTCGGCGGCGACCGGCACCGGGCTGCGGCGGCGGAGAGCGGCCAGGTCGCGGAGTCCGGTGACCGGGTCCTCGACCAGCTCGATCCCCCAGGCCGCGAGCCGGGCCAGCGCGCCGACCGCCTCGTCGAGCGCCCATGCGCCGTTGGCGTCGACCCGGATCCGGACGCGGGGGCCGACCGCCTCCCGCACCGCCCGCACCCGGGCCTCTCCGTCGGGGTCTCCGACCTTGACCTTCACCGTGGCGCAGCCGGAGATCACCGCCATCCGGGCGGCGAGCTGCGGGGCGACTCTCGGGATCATGGTGTTGATCTCCACGGGGCTGACCACCGGCTCGGGGAAGGGCTGGTCGGCGGCCTCCAGCGCCCCCCGGTAGGCGGCCACGTTCTCCTCGCGGCTCCAGCTCGGGAGGGGGGACCACTCCGCCCACCCGGCGTCGCCTTCGATCAGCCAGCCGGCGCGGGAGGTCACCCCGAGCACCGGTTGGCGGAGCGCCACTGTGAAGGGGATCTGGCGGGTGGCCATAGCCGGTCCTATACCACGCTCGGACAGTGGGGGGTGAGCTCAGCTGGGGTCGCCGGCCCGGGTCAGCCTGACCACCGGGATCTCCCGATCGGTCTTGCGCTGGTAGCTGGCGTAGCGGGGCGCGCTGGCGTAGATGCTGCGGAGGGCCTCCTCCCGTCGCGCGTCGAGCAGCGATTCGCCGGCCACCCTGAGAGTGCGGTTGCCGACCTGCACCCAGACCTGGTCGGGGTGCCGCGCCAGGTTGTGGAACCACGCTGGGTGGCTGGCGGCGCCCGCGTTGGACGCCACCACCAGCCAGGCGTCGTCGCCGTCGGGGAAGCCGCCGACCACGACGGTGCGCCGCGTCCCCGTCCTCGCCCCCACCGTGGTCAGCAGCAGCGCCGGAAAGCCGAAGGTCCGTTGCTGCTCCGGGCCGGTGGCCCGGCGGTAGCGCGAGATCTGGATCCGCGCCATGGGAGCGAAGATGAAGCGGAGCACGGCAGCGGGGCTGCGGGCGCCGCGGGTGCCGCGCGGGGGGACCTCGACGGTCATGATCCGTCCTCCTGAGTGCCGGGCTGGCAGGTCTCGATGGTCAGCTTCTACCAGAGGTGCGCCATCCCGACCGCGTGGGGGAGGAGCGCGGCGGCGAGCAGGGCGGCGGCGAGCAGCACGCCGAGGGCCAGGTGGAGGCGGGCGGTGAGGGGGAGAAGGGGCACCAGACCGCGGCCCTGGAGATGGCGGCTCCCGGCGACTCGGAGTGGGCTGACCAGGGAGGGGACGGCCAGCAGCGAGACCAGGGCCAGCAGGGGAAGCTGGCCCAGCAGCACCCCGACGGTGGGCACGAGCACGCCGGCCACGATGAGCGCTTCGTAGAGGCGGCGCGCCGGACCATCGCCGAGCCGGACCACCAGGGTGTGGCGGCCCGCGTCCCGGTCGGTGGCGAGGTCGCGGAGGTTGTTGGCGACCAGCACCGCCACCGCGGGCAGCCCGATCGCCACCGCCGCCCACCAGGCCCGCGCCGGGACGCCCGAGCCCTGCACGGCGGCGCTCCCGACGGTCGCCATCAGGCCGAAGAAGGCGAACACGGCGAGGTCCGCCAGCACCCCGGTGGCGGCGTAGGGGCGCGGACCGCCGGTGTAGAGGAGGGCCGCGGCGAGGGCCGCGGCTCCGGCCAGGACCAGCCATCCCAGGCCGCTCGCCAGGGCCAGCCAGAGGCCGATCGCGGTGGCGATCATCAGGCAGGCGAGGGCGACGGTCAGGACCGCGCCGGGCCGCACCAGCCCGCTCGCGGTGAGTCGGCGGGGACCGACCCGCGCGGCGGTGTCCACCCCGCGACGGCCGTCGAAGTAGTCGTTGGCGAGGTTGGCGCCCACCTGGAGCCCCACCGCCACCACCAGCGCGCCGGCCGTCGGCCACGCCTTGGGGTGCCCGCTGGCCGCCGCGCCGAGCAGCACCGGCACCGCCCCGACGCCGAGGGTGCGGGGGCGCGCCCCCGCCCACCAGAGGCGGGCGACGTCACCGGGGCCTCGCCGGCCGGCGAGCGGTGCGGCCGTCACCGAAGGCGGGGCGCGGGCCGGGGCCCGGCGGCGACGGCGCTCCGGCCGGCGACCGTCGCAGTCACCGGGGTCACGGCCGGCGCGGGAAGCGCGAGAAGTCGGGGCTCCGCTTCTCCAGGAAGGCGTCCCTCCCCTCCTGCGCCTCCTCGCCCATGTAGTAGAGGAGGGTGGCGTCGCCGGCGAGCTGCTGGATCCCCGCCAGGCCGTCCTGGTCGGCGTTGAACCCGGCCTTGAGCAGGCGCAGCGAGAGCGGGCTCATCTCCAGGATCCGCCTGCAGACCGCCACGGTGCGGGCCTCCAGCTCGGCCACCGGCACCACCCAGTTGACCAGCCCCCATCGCTCGGCGGTGGCGGCGTCGTACTGCTCGCAGAGGAACCACACCTGCTTGGCCCGCTTGAGGCCAACGGTCCTGGCCAGCAGCCCCGCGCCGTAACCGGCGTCGAAGGAGCCGACCTTCGGCCCGGTCTGGCCGAAGACGGCGTTGTCGGCGGCGACGGTCAGGTCGCAGACCAGGTGGAGGACGTGGCCGCCCCCGATCGCGTAGCCCGCCACCATGGCGATGACCGGCTTGGGCAGGCGCCGGATCTGGACCTGGAGATCGAGGACGTTGAGACGGCCCATACCATGGGCGTCGCGATAGCCGTCGTCGCCGCGAACCCGCTGGTCCCCGCCCGAGCAGAACGCCAGGTCGCCCGCGCCGGTGAGCACCACCACCCCCACGTCGGGGTCGTCGCGGGCCAACTCGAAAGCACGGGAGAGCTCGAAGAGGGTGGTCGGGCGGAAGGCGTTGCGCACCTCCGGCCGGTTGATGGTGAGCTTGGCGATGCCCTCGGCGGTCTCGTAGCGAATGTCGCTGAATTCGCCGTGGGAGGTCCACTCGGGAGGCTGGGGGACGGCTTCATCTGGGCTCATCGCGCTGTCGGTTAGCGTACTCAACGTGAAGCAAGCGGCGAGCGCGGTGCGGCTCCGGCGGGGGGACGTGGTGGCGGTCGCCCTGCCCCCCGGGGAGGCGTGGGCGGAGATCGCCGCCGTGGCCTGGGCCGCCGAGGCCGCGCTCCTGCCCGTGGATCACCGGCTGCCCGAGCCGGCGGCGCGGGATCTGCTGGCGCGCGGGGAGCCGACGGCGATCCTCTCCGACGACGGCCTCCGGCGCCTGTCCGCGGGGCGGCCGGCCGACCCCGCGGTGGCGCTGGTGATCCCGACCTCCGGCTCCTCCGGCCGGCCCCGCCTGGTGGAGCTGAGCCGGACCGCGGTCGAGGCGGCGGTCGGGTCCTCCCTCCGCGCCCTCGCCGCCGGCGCCGGTGACGGCTGGGTGAGCTGTCTGCCGCTCGCCCACATCGGCGGGCTGCTGGTGCTGCTGCGTGCGCTCCTGGGAGGTGCCCCGCTCATCTTCCGCTCCGCCGGGGAGCTGGATCCGTCGGGCGGGTACCCCTTCATCTCGATCGTGCCCACCCAATTGGCCCGGGCGCTCGACGCCGGCGTCGACCTGGGCGGCTACCGGGCCATGGTGGTCGGGGGAGGGGGGATGGAGAGGGCGCTCGAGGAACGGGCCGCCGAGAGCGGGGCCAGGTGCGTGGTCACCTACGGCCTCACCCAGAGCTGTGGCGGGGTCGTCTACGACGGGCTCCCGCTCCCGGGCGTCGGGGTGCGGGTCACCGGCGGCGGCGAGGTCCAGCTGGGTGGACCGACGCTCCTCAGCGGGTACCGCGACGGCGACGGCGACGGTCTCACCGCCGATGGCTGGCTCCCCACCGGGGACGCCGGATGGCTCGACGACGGAGGACGGCTGCATCTCCAGGGGCGGCTCGACGACCTCATCGTCACCGGCGGCGAGAACGTCTGGCCCGGGGAGGTCGAGGCCGCCCTGCGCAGCCATCCCGCCGTCGCCGACTGCGCGGTCTTCGGACGTCCCGACGCCACCTGGGGGCAGCGCGTGGTGGCGGCGGTGGTGCCGCGCAACCCCGCAGCGCCTCCAACGCTGGAGGAGCTGCGCGACCACGTGGGCGCCGTGATGGGCCGCCACCGGGCGCCCCGCGAGCTGGTCATCGTGGAGGAGCTGAAGCGCACCGCGCTGGGCAAGCTGCGCCGGGAAGAGCTGGCGGACGGTTCAGGGAGCGGCGAAGCCCCGGGCTGACCCGATGCCGCCCGGGTGACGGAGATGGGTCACCGAGTCCACCCCGACCGGCGGATGATGATGGGCGCGATGGCGCAGCCGCCGGCCACGACCCGGTCACCCGGACTTGGCGAGAACGGCGCTGGCGAGACCGGCCCAGATCCCGAAGGCGCATTCCTCGCGACGGACGACGACGGCTTCCTGGTGAGCGACAGCCGCCTCTGGCGCCTCCCGACCGACCTCGACGCCTGGGTCGGCTGGGTGGGAGCCGTGATGGTGGCGGTTGCCGCGTGCGAGACCCTGGCCTTCCTGATCGTGGCGGCGCTGGACGGATGGGTGCCCGGCCTCGGCAACGTAACGCTCCCCCGGCCCGACGGCTACTACACCCTCCTCCTGCTCGGCGGCGTCCTGGTCCTGGTCCTCCGGCGCGGGGGCGCCGGCAGCACCGGACGGCCGCGCTGGGCGCGCGGTGCCGCGTGCCTCGCCGCCGGCACCGGGGGGGCTCTGGTCGTCGCCGGACTGGTGAGCAACATCGCCACTCTCGTCAACCCCTCCGGCTCGGTGGCCGGGACCGTGGCCGACCCGTACGCGCCGCCCGAGGTCGCCGGGGTGGTGATCGGCGCGGTGGCGGGCTGTGTTGGCGCGCTCCTGGCCGCGTTCGCGGCGGGGCTCGCCGTCCTGCTGTACCGGCGGTTGCAGCTCGAGGAGGCGGAAGCCGGAGCCGACGAGGGCCCGCGCCTCGGGCGGGTCGTTCCGATGGGCCCGGTGATGGCCTCGCTCCTCATCGGCGTCGCCGCCGCCGTGGGCTGCATGGTCGCCTTCCAGGCCGGGGTCGCGAGCAAACCGAACGACCTGCTCTCGATCCCCCCCGAGGCCTCCGCCGTTCCCGTCACCACCCTGCCCGCGCCGATCCCGGAGTCGATTCCCGGGCAGGTCACGACCGGCCCAGTTCCCTCGGGATGCTCCGTGGAGGACTCGGGCGTCGGTGTCATCATCTCCTGCCCCTTCTCGAAATCCACCCCCGTCGCCACGGCCGCACCTGGCCCGCTGACCTGAGCGAGACCGCGAACCCTGGCGCGCCTCGGCGATGATGGGATGACCGTGACCGTCCCCACCCCTCTGCCCGACATGGCCGAGAAGGCCCGGGTCGTCGAGGAGATGTTCGACCGGATCGCCCCCCGGTACGACCTCATGAACCACCTGATGACCGGCGGGCTCGACCTGGTCTGGCGGCGCCGCGCGGTCGGCGAGCTCCGCCTCCCGCGGGGCGCGACGGTTGCCGACCTCGCCTGCGGACCGGGCGAGTTCTGCCGGGAGCTCCACCGGCAGGGCTATCGCACCATCGGTGTCGACAGCTCGGCGGGGATGCTCGCCCGTGCCCGCGGCGCCGACCGTCTGGTCCGGGCCGACATCCTCGACCTCCCCTTCGAGCCGGCGAGCGTCGACGGGGTCACCTCGGGGTTCGCCCTGCGCAACGTGGTCGACATCGGGCGCTGCGCCGCCGAGATGGCCCGGGTGGTACGCCCGGGAGGCCGGGTGGCGGTGCTCGACCTGGCCGAGCCGCGGCCCGCGACCCGCTGGATCCGGGCCACCTGGGTCGACCGCGTGGTTCCCCGCCTGGGCGCCCTCCTCTCGGACGGCGAGGCCTACCGCTACCTCCCCGCCTCCACCGCCTACCTCCCCGACGGCCCCACCCTGGTGGGGATCTTCCGGGAGGCCGGCTTCGACGACACGCGCCGGACCCTGCTCGGCTTCGGCACCGTGCAGCTGCTGGTCGGGACCCGGCGATGACCGCGGCGTCGCCGGGCGCGATCCTCCCCCGCCGGGCCGGTGACCCCGGGGCGGACCTCGACCTGCTGGCGTCCTGGCGATCCGGTGGCTTCCTCATGGAGCGCGAGGGCACCGGGGTCGTCACCCTCGGGGAGCTGCGCAGGATCGAGGTGCCCGCGGGGCGGGGGCAGGCGTCGCGGGCGGCGAGCCTGGCCGACGCGGCGCTCGCCGATCTCCACGTCGACGGGGCGGTGATCGCGGCCGCCCTCCCCTTCGCGGGGGACGCGCCGGCCCACCTGCTCGTGCCGGAGCGGGTGCGGGTCACCTCCATCGCCCCGCGGGAGCTGGACCTGGCGGCTCGGGACGGCCGCCAGGCGGCAGCCTTCGCCCCGTCACGGTCCGCCGCCCAAGCGGCGGCGGAGCGAGGTGCCCACCGGGCCCCTCCCTCCACCTCGGCGCGGATCGAACCGATGCGCTGGCGAGCCCACCCGCCGCTCGACGCCTACGCCGGTGCGGTCGCCGAGGCGATCTCGCGGATCCGCGCCGGCAGGCTGGAGAAGGTGGTGCTGGCCCGAAGCCTGGTGGCGTCCAACCCCGGCATGGAGACGCGCGCCCTGCTCGCCGAGCTGCGCCGGCGGGATCCCGGGTGCCATCTCTTCGCCGCTCCCGCCTTCGCCGCCGGGGAGATCGGCGACTTCGTCGGCGCCACCCCCGAGACGCTGATCCGGCGCGAGGGCGACCGGGTGCTGTCGCTTCCCCACGCTGGCACCGCAGCCCGCTCGCCCGACCCGGCGCGCGACCGCCAGGTCGCCGAGGCCCTGCTCCTCTCGGCGAAGAACCGGCACGAGCACGCCGCGGTGGTGGAGGCGGTGGCGGACGCGCTTCAACCCCACTGCGCGGAGCTGCGGGTCGATCCCGAACCTCACCTCGCCGCGACGGCCACCGTCTGGCACCTGGCAACCGCGGTGCGGGGAAGGCTGCGGCCGTCGGCGCCGGGCGCGCTCTCGCTGGCCGCAGCGCTCCACCCCACCCCCGCGGTCTGCGGCACCCCGACCGCCGCGGCCGCAGAGCTGATCGCGGAGCTCGAGCCCGGCTCGCGAGGGCTCTACGCCGGCCTGGTCGGCTGGGTGGACAGCCGCGGGGACGGGGAGTGGGCGGTCAGCCTGCGCTGCGCCCTGGTGACCCGGGCGGCGGTACGCATCCACGCGGGCGCCGGCATCGTCGCCGAATCGCAGCCCGACCTGGAGGTCGCCGAGACCGAGGTCAAGTTCCGGACCCTGATCGACGCGCTGGAGGCCTGCCCGCCGGCCGCGGGCGGGGCTCCGGAATAGCGGCCGGACGAGGCCAGCCCGATGCTTCTCTCCGAGCTGCTCCGCCGGTCGGGCCTCGATCCCGCGACCGAGGCGGGCGACCCCGACGTGACCTCGATCGAATACGACTCTCGCCGCTGCGGTCCAGGTGCCCTCTTCGTCGCAATCCCGGGGTTCCACGTCCAGGGTGCCGACTTCGCCGCCCAGGCTGTCGGTGCCGGCGCGGTCGCCGTGGTCGCCGAGGACCCCCCTGACCCTCCGTTCCCGGGCACGCCGCTGGCAACCGTCGCGAGCAGCCGGCGGGCCCTGAGCGCGCTCGCCGCCACCCTCGCCGGGCATCCGTCACGGCGGATGACGGTGGCCGGGATCACCGGCACCGACGGCAAGACCACCACCACCACCATGCTCTGGGCGGCCTGGACCGCCGCCGGTGAGAGGGCCGCCAGGGTCACCACGGTGGATGTACGGATCGGGGCCGTCAGCCGGCCGAGCTCCGGCCGGCTCACCACCCTCGAGGCTCCCGAGCTGCACCACCTGCTGGCCGAGGTCGCCGCCGCGGGCTGCACCCACGTCGCCCTGGAGACGTCCTCGCACGGGCTCCATTTCCATCGCGTCGACGACGTCGACTACGACCTGGCCGTCTACACGCGGATCACCTCCGAGCACCTCGACATCCACGGCACCCGGGAGGAGTACCTGCGCACCAAGCGGCGGCTGCTGGAGCTGGTGGGCGAGCGGCCGCGAGGCCTCGCCGTCCTCGACCGGGACGACGACTTCGGCTTCCCGAGCCTCGCCGCCACCCCGGTGGCGCGGCGGCTCACCTACAGCGCCGGCGGCCGCTCCGACGCCGACCTGGTGGCCGAGGACCTCCATGTTGAGGACAGAGGTGTCCATTTCACGGCGGCCACGCCGTGGGGACGGCTCCCGATGGAGCTGCGCCTGGCTGGCTCCTTCAACGCGGCCAACGCGCTGGCGGCGCTGGCCGCCGCGTGCGGAGGCGGCGTCGCCCTGGAGACGGCGGTCCGGGGAATCGCCGGCCTGGAGCGGGTGATCGGGCGGATGGAGCGGATCGAGCTCGGCCAGGACTTCGGCGTGGTGGTCGATTACGCGCACACCGCCGCCGCCCTCGAGAAGGTGCTCGGCGAGCTACGCCCCGCCACCCGCGGCCGGCTCTGGGTGGTGTTCGGCTCGGCGGGGGAGCGCGACCGCGAGAAGCGGGGCACGATGGGCGGGATCGCGGCCCGCCTCGCCGACGTGGTGGTGGTCACCGACGAGGACCCGCGCGGCGAGGACCGGGTCGGCATCCTCGAGGAGATCGGCCGGGCGGCGGAGGCCGGGGGGGCGACCCGGGGCGACCGCCTGCACCTCATCCCCGATCGGACCGAGGCGATCGGCTTCGCCATCGAGGGCGCCCGGCCGGGTGACACCGTCCTGCTGGCGGGCAAGGGCCACGAGCGCACCATCGAGACGGCGAGCGGACCGGTGCCCTGGGACGAGCGAGGGAGCGCGGAGGCGGCGGTGCGCCGGCGCCTGGCCTCGGGGTCGGCCCCCGGATGAGCCACTTACCACTGCGACGGGAGCGCCCGGTCCCGGCGCCGGAGCGGCTCGGCCGGTCAGCCCCCGCCGAGGGGGCGTCGGGCGGGCACCCCCGCGCGGCGGGGGAAGGTCTCCGGGGTCGGCGCCACCTTGGTGATCGCGAGGATGCCGGGAGCGACCGCCAGCGGCGGCCCTCCCCCGCACGCCGACGCGGCCACGGCCGCGGTCCGCGCGTCGGCCTCAGCGTCGGCCACCAGCGCGAGCAGCCGGCCGCCGCTGCGGAGCAGCGGCAGCGCCAGCTCGCAGAGCGCCGGAGCGGCCGCGGTGGCCCGCGACACCGCCATGTCGTACCGCCCGCGATGAGCCGGATCGCGACCCACCTCCTCGGCGCGGCAGGAGACCACGGTGACCCGAGCGCATGCGCAGACGGCGGCCGCGTGGAGCAGGAACCCGGCCTTGCGCCGGTCGGACTCGACCAGGGTCAGTACGAGGTCCGGGCGCAGGATCGCCATCACCAACCCGGGCACCCCGCCGCCGGTGCCGATGTCGATCACCCGCGCGCCGTGTGCGGGCTCCGCCACGGCGAGCAGCCGCCGCACCTCGCCGGTGTGCCGGCTGTCCGCCTGAGCCCGGGGCACCGCCGTCAGATTGATCCGCCGGTTCCAGAGATACAGCTCGTCCAGGTAGCGGCCCAGCCTCGCGGCGACCTCGGCGTGGAACTCGGCGTCGATCTCCGGCCCGGTCACGGCTCGCCGGTCCCCGCTGGTCGGCGGTGATGTTTCCCCGTGCGGGACGGCCCCGCTGGAGCCGGCCATGCCATGATCTCCTCACCAGACAGGACGACTTCGGAGGAGCCGATGGCAACGCCCAACCCGTGCCCCCGATGCAGCGCTCCGCGTCTCACCATCATCTACTACGACGCTGACGGTAACCCGATCGGCGGACGGCTCGAGTGCACCGACTGCGGGCCGCGTCAGGCGGTCGAGCTGTATCCCGTGAGCGGCGACGTCCGCGACCAGCTCCTCAAGCGCAAGGCGTCCTGACCCCGGCGTCACCGGCACGGAGGATCGCGCGCCTGCCCGTCCCATCGCGCGCCCGTTCGGGTCGCGCCGTCTCTGTTACCAACGGTTAGCACGATCGCACACCCCCGCGACCGCTCGATGACAGAGCCGTGACCTCGCCGGACCCGCTCAGGATCGCCTTCACATACTGGCTGAGCGATGGGCCGAAAACGACCCGGGCGTGCCAAGCGCCCGACCCGGCTTGGCGCCGCCCTGGTGGCCGCGCTGACCGCCGCGGTGTGCCTGGGCAGCGCCCACGTGCTCGCCGGTGACGGGTCGGGGGGCGACCTGACCGCCGCCCAGCAGGCCCTCGCCCAGGCTCAGCTCCAGGCTCTGCAGGCGAGGGACCACGTGGCCGAGGCCAGCACCCAGCTCGCCGATGCGCGCGCCGAGCTCGCCCAGGCCCAGGCGCAGCTGGCCGCGATGAAGGCCAGGATCGTCTCCCTCGACGCCGAGGTCAGCTCCGACCAGGCCGAGGTCACCGCGCTGCAGGGCCAGATCGCCCAGGACAAGCAGCGGCTGGCCGCCTTCGTGCGCGCCAGCTACGAGAGCGAGGGCAGCCAGACCACCGTCGAGTACCTGGTCGACGCCCAGAGCATCAGCAACCTCGTGGCCAGGATCAATGAGGTCGATCACGTGGCGACCGCGGGCAACCTGCTCGTGAATCAGATCAGCGCGGAGCAGACCCGGGAGCAGCATCTCCTGGGCGCCGCGCTCGCGGCGCGCAGCCAGGAGCAGGCGGCCGAACAGCAGGCGGCGACCCAGGAGGTGGTGATCGCCAACGACGAGGCGAGCGACGCGGTGCTGCTGGCCAACGACCAGGTGGCGGCCAGCCAGGCGGAGCAGGCCGTCAGCTCGGCGCAGACCGAGTACGACCTGATCTCCGAGTACGACACCGAGTACGCCGACGCCGCCGAGGCCCTCGCCCTGGCCCGGGCGGACGGCACCATCTTCTCGCCGATCCCCGGCCCCGTCTTCACCGAGGACACCGACCTCACCCTCCCCTCCGGCGAGAACGCCCAGACCATCGACGACTTCCTGGCCGGCACCGACCTGGCGGGTCTCGGCAGCGCCTACATGCAGGCCGAGGCGAGCTACGGGGTGAGCGCCCGCTACCTGGTCGCCCACTCGATCGAGGAGTCGGGCTGGGGGACGAGCGCCATCGCCCAGCAGAAGCACAACCTCTTCGGCTACGGCGCCGACGACAGCAACCCCTTCGGCGACGCCATGAGCTTCTTGAGCTTCACCGCCTGCATCCTCTACGTGGCCCAGGAGGTGAAGCAGGACTACCTCACGCCCGGCGGCGCCTACTACCACGGGCCGACGCTCCGAGGGATGAACGTCGACTACGCCTCCGACCCGTTCTGGGCGTCCCAGATCGCGGCCATAGCCCGGACGGTGCCCCTCCCCAGCTGACTCCCACGGGCCGCGGGACGTCCCCCCCGCCCTGCGGGGAGGGGAGGCGACACCTGCCCGGGTTGTCATCGACCTGACAGGAAGAGGCTGGTAACTCTAGGAGAGCAATCCCCCACCCGCGCTCCTGGGCGCAACCGGACACGGTCCACGGACGTATACACAGACATGATCTCCCCACTGCGCGTCACCAACGACGAGATCACCGAGCAGCTCCGCCATCGGATCCGCCGCGACTCCGAGCGGCGGCGGATGGAACGACCGATCGAGGAGGTCGATCAGATCATCGCCGAGTGCGAGGAGCTGCTCCTGCTCGGCCGCAAGCGCGTCCCGCTGCAGATGGAGGGGCGGCTGCAGCGGCTGGCCGCGACCCTGCCCTGCTGCGCCCCCGAGCTCCACGCCGGGGTGACCATCGTGCGCCTCATGGACCAGCTCTTCGACCTGCAGGCCGAGCTGCTGGGCCGGCGCGTCGATCGCGCCGCCTTCCCGGACGAGCTGGATTAGCCTCCCTTCCGCCGGCGCTCAGCCGGCGGACACGGGGCCGGCCGGCGCCGGGACCGGCGCGGTCGCTCCGGTGACCGCCGCCGGCGGCGGGGGATGGGCGGCGCAGTAGCCGGGGCTCGAGCTCGCCGACGGCGCGTGGAAGCCCAGCTCGAGCCCTCGATACGGAACCACGACCACGCACTCCAGGCCGTACTGGCTGAGCTCTGAGCCGCTGAGCAGGGGGGCGAGTGAGAAGGCGGCGCTCCCTCGCGGGTCCACGGCCGAGCGCAGGAACCCCGGGATCGCCTGGTCCCCGACATCGATCTCCTCGAGATCGGGGGTGATCGTCCCGCCGGGCTCGAAGCTGAGGCTGAGCCTGGCGGTCGCCACCACGCCGAGGGGTCCCAGGCGGCTGTCAGCGGTGACCCAGAGCTGACCGGCCCGGGCCCGGACCTGGACGTCGGTGAAGCTGCCCGGATCGGGGTTGACGGCGGCGGCGAGGGTCGAGAGGTCCTGCTCGCTGACCACGACCACCGCCCCGGTGGCGTCCGGCTGGGCGAGCTGGATGGCGACGCCGCCGGCCAGCGTGGCCGCGATCTCCAGCGGGCTCCCCCCGTCGTCGGGTCCCGCCGGGGTGCCTCCGAGGTCGGGGCGGGCGGTGAGCCGGACCAGGAGAACGACGAGCACGGCGAGGAGGACGATCAGCGCCACCAGCCCAGCGCAGCAGCCGCGGAAGAGACCGCGCTCCCCGGCGCGGCGGGCGATGAGGCCCCGGGTCACCTGATCCGGAAGAAGAGGAAGAAGCTCGTCCCCGCGATCACCGCGAACACGACGATCCCCAGCAGGGCCAGCTCCAGCAGCGGCGAGCCGCTGCCGTTCGGATGCGGCGTGACCGTGGTGTTGGACGAGGTCGCCGGGATGCTCGGCGCCGTCTGGTTAGGATCGATCTGCTCCGCGTAGGGGGTCGGCACCGCGGTGGGAGCAGAGGTCGGGGGGGGCACCGGGGTGGGGGTCG
>Ga0187880_1000192_pt1 | contig 52518 bp, 46 predicted proteins | sample June2016WEW_19_4_FD_132998 | JGI IMG/M metagenome (GOLD analysis project Ga0187880, IMG submission 132998) | Peatland microbial communities from SPRUCE experiment site at the Marcell Experimental Forest, Minnesota, USA - June2016WEW_19_40 | ecosystem: Environmental > Terrestrial > Soil >... | reverse complement strand
GTTTACGCCAAAAACGCAGGACTCCTAATAGCAGACATCGTACGGGCATTAGATAGCAGCGGCATTCGGATTGCGTCAGTAACTTTTTCCTCCCCATCGCTTGATGATGTTTTCATGAAGCACACTGGCAGAAGAATAAGAGCCGAAGACTACGTCAAGGCGCCAAGCACCATGGGTGGAAGATTTGGTGGAAGGAGATGACCCAAAATGACCCTGCTTTCTGATACACGATACATATTCATAAGATACCTCACGAAACTCGTTCGAACTCCTATCCTGCTTTTCTTTTCCCTCTTCCAACCCCTGTTGTTCCTTTTGCTATTTACGCAGCTGCTAGGGAGGCTTTCAAGTTTTCCGGGAATATTACCAGTTGGAGTAAGTTATCTATCGTTTGCAACCGCGGGAATTGTGATGATGAACGCGTTTGGAAGCGCGTTACAGTCAGGAAACTCGATAGTTGCTGACATCGACTCGGGATTTTTGCAGAAAATGCTTGTAACACCGGTGAATCGCCCTGCGATTCTGCTGGGCAGGTTGAGCAGTGATGCTTTTAGGGTTGTTCTTCAGACAGCTATAATTCTTGTGTTAGCGTACGCTTTAGGCGCCCATGTCACCACTGGAGTTGTCGGAATTTTGCTTATCTTCTTCACGCTTGCATTCTTTGGGCTTGCGTGGTCAGGAATTTCTTTAGCGATAGGTATGAAGACAAGAAGTTCCGAGACGGTTTTCGCGATAGGCGGAGTCATTACTTTTCCGCTGCTGTTCTTGAGTCCGGCGCTGTTCCCAATTAGTTTCCTGCCTAAATGGGTAGGGGATGTGTCAATGTTTAACCCTGTAAGCTACTGCGTTACCGCCACTCGAGCACTGATGATCAACGGTTATCAATGGAGCACAATACTTCCAGCGTGGGGCGTAATCGGGCTAGTCGCAGTCATCACAATGAGCGCAACACTATACCAGTTCAGGAAAGTCGTCAGCTAAACAAGCTCATTTCGGGTAAACGTGGGCGTCGACTTCAGCTGGAGCCGGGAGCCGCTTGATTTTCACTTCAATCGTTTCAGGCTCCTTTTCCATCCACTTCAGCGTTTTTGAAAAACCAGCCATTATGTTGCCGATGGTTTCCTGAACAAAATTGTTAAGAGACAACTTTTTTCCGTCAACGTACATTTCAGTCTCGAAGCTTTTTTTCATTACTCTATGTTTCTGTTCCAAAAAAGTTCACCAACTAAAATCTGGTTTTTAAAACTGATAAAGTCTTCTATAGTTATTCCATAGATAAAAACCGAGCCACCATAGAGTATTGCTCTCAACTTTAAAACTATATATTTTCGCGGGAAAGTATGGAGAAAACGGTTGCTTAGAGTAACAGCTAATATACCTGAATAAGGCATTAACTTGCCCCTTAGGCAAAATTCGGCGTCGAAAACTGGGAGCTGGACTGTGCTTAGCAAACTCTGGAACACACTCAACAACTGGTCCTCGAAAAAACCCTTAAAGTACGCCCTCTACCTCGCCGCAATAATTGTTTTCTTCGCGATAATCCTTGTTCCACCAATTCTCGGCATCCTCATAAAGGCGCCAACCGTTCAAAACGTCATAAACCAGCCAGCTTTAATGAACACAGCGTGGACTGCCATAAGAAATTCTTTCATAATAGGATTGATCGTCGCTGCCTTAGACTTAGTCGCAGGTATCCCGCTCGCCTGGCTTATTTCCCGTAGCAAGTCAAGATGGATAAGCATCCTAGACACTTTCGCCGACATACCCTTCATCGTGCCAACCGCCGCTTTAGGCTACTCGCTTTTGCTGTTCTGGAGTTCACCTGGCGGACCAATATCAATGCTTTTCGGCGCATCAATCATCTCGACTGGCTGGCTTCTTGTAATGCTTTTGCATTTCACGTTTTCGTTCCCAGTTGTGGTTAGAGTAATAGTTGGCGCTATGCTTGATTACAAGATGGAATACGAGCGTGCGTCAAGAACCCTCGGCGCTCCCCCATTAACTGCCTCAAGAACCGTCACGTTCCCAATTATCAAGCCGTCGTTGATTGCGGCGTTTTTGCTTGCGTTCGCCAGGTCACTTTCAGAAACGGGCGCCACCTTCATTGTGGCAGGAGCCTTCGTCAACGGCCCTGTCTTCCTGCAGAAATTAAGCAACGAGTTCAAAAATGGATTAATCCCTCAATCCACCTATCAAGGCGCAACAGTCTTTACAAGCATAATTCTCATTTCCGTTTCGTTAACTATTTTTGCCCTGATAAAAGTGTTAAGCCCGAAAATTAAGTTGCCTTTCGGTCACGGCTTGCCCGTTATGGAAAAGAAGCTAAGCTACAAGAAAACGGCTTGGACCCGCAACGGCATCGCGTTGTTTGTTTTCTTAGTTATTGTTTTGGTTCCTTCGCTTTTCGTAGCTTTGCCTGCTATACAAGCAATAGCTTCAGGAACCCCTGTAATTCAGGCTTTAACAGGCGCAGGTATTTGGGCAAGCTTCTGGCAAAGCCTGCTTTTGTCGTACAGCTTAGCGGGCATAGTCACGGTGTTAGGCATCATCCTTGGCATACCGATGGCTATACTGATTGCCCGCAAAACATTCGGCAAAACGCCTTCGGCAATCCTCGACACATTAGTAAACATTCCAATAATAATTCCGTCGATCGCCTTAGGGGTTTCACTGAAGTTTTTCTGGCAAGGCGTCCCAGGCATACCCGCATTCCTCCTACTGGTTTTCGCTCACTTGGCAATCACTTACCCGTACTTTGTCCGTTCGATGTCAGCGGCTATGGAGCGGATAAGCGTTGACATGGAGGAGGCAGCCAAAACGTTAGGCGCTAAACCCTTCACTGTTTTCCGTTCAATCGTGCTGCCGCTGACAAAGTACTCGATTCTTTCAGGCGCCATAATCGTTTTTGCACGGAGCGTAAGCGAAACAGGCGCAACCTTAGCTGTTAGCACAAACCTTGTTACCGCGCCAGTCCTTATTGTGAACTGGGTTAACGCGCTCAGGGGCACGGCTTCGCCGATTCCAGGTGTCAACTCACTAACAGTTGGTTTAGCCTGCGGCATCCTGATTCTTTTCAGCTTCATGATACTGCTTGTCTTGAGGCTTATAACGAGAAAAGGGAAGACTTAAGATGATAACTGTTAAAAACAAGAAAACGACTTCCGAAGGGAGAGACAACACATGCCTGATGTCAGAATCGTAAACGTGACCAAAAAATACGGGAAAATCTACGCGTTAGACAACATAAGCCTAACCATACACGACCAAGAATACTTCTCGCTGCTGGGGCCAAGCGGGTGCGGAAAAACCACGCTGCTGCGGCTCATAGCGGGGCTCATTGAACCTGACAGCGGTGAAATCTACATCGGCGACAAACGCGTCGACAAAGTTCCTCCTGAAGACAGAGACGTCGGCTTCGTTTTTCAAACTTTCGCCCTGTTTCCGCACATGACCGCGTGGGGAAACGTCCTGTACGGACCCAAAGTAAAGAACTATGACGCTCAAGAGGCGGATACAATCGGGCATGAAGTCCTTGAGCTGGTTAAGCTTAATGAGCGGTTAACCGCGTACCCCAGTGAACTAAGCGGCGGAATGATGCAGAGAGTAGCCGTTGCACGTGCGTTAGCTGCTGGCGCCAAAACCCTGCTTTTAGACGAGCCCCTTGGTCAGTTGGATGCGAAGGTGAGGAATGAAATTCGCTATGAAATTAGACGCATGGCAAAGGATCTTAAACTGACCGCTATTCACGTTACTCACGATCAGGCTGAAGCCATGTCGATTTCAGATAGGATAGCTGTGATGAAGAAGGGCAAAATCGTGCAGATTGGCAGTCCGCAGGAGCTTTACATGAACCCGAACAGCCTTTTTGTGGCGCACTTCATCGGCGAATCCAACCTTTTGGAAGGTTACATTGACGAGTCAAACGGGGAATGCGAAGTTGAACTGCGTGAGGGCTTGAAAGTCAAAGCCAAAAACTCAGGCATAAAAGAAGGCGAAAGAATCGTCCTAGCGATAAGACCTGAAACGTGCGAAATGAAAATTGGACACCGCGCCTCTCAAAGCGGGTTGGTGGGTAAAATAGAGAAAGTCACTTTTGAAGGAACGGTGATCCGTTACGAGATTAGGCTTGAAAACGGAGACCGCTTGGTGATTAACAGGCCTTCGCTGGCGGAGAAATGGGTGGAAATCGGGGAAGAAGTCACGATTACTTACCCGCTTGAAAAGGCTCACATGTTCCTGTACCCTGAGGCAGGCTTAACCGAAGAAATCGCAGTCTAATTCTTCTTGCCCATTTTTTCATGTTTCTTGTTTGAAGAGAATTTGGTCGGGAGAGGGTGAAAGCAATAAGTCTTAAATGTGCATAGCGTAGAATAGCCTAAGCAAGCAAAAGAACAAAACGGATAGCGAAAATAAGATTTAGAGGAAGCTGAGGGGATGGATAAGTCACGTTTAAGCATAGTCTTAATAGCCTTAATGGTTAGTTCGTTGGTTTTATTTGGCACTGGCTCAAACAACGGGCACATGTATGCTTTTGGTTCAACTTTGACTGCTCCCACCGTATCTGCTTCGCCTGGCACTGTGGATCAGGGTCAGACTAGCAGTTTGACCTCTACTGCAGTGACGTCGGGCACTCCAACTTACACGTATCAGTGGTTTGCGAAGGCTCCAAGCGGAAGCTACACTAAGGTAGGTACGAGTTCTGCGAGTTACAGCTTTGCGACCACAGGTTCTACGACTACGGGCGTTTGGAGTTTCATACTTCAGGTGACTGACAGCACGCCTACAGTAGTGAACTCTACTGCCGTTTCCGTCACGGTGGACTCTGCCCTTGTCGCCCCAACGCTGACGTCTACTCCTGCTGCCGTTGATCAGGGACAGACCTCGGTTTTGTCTTCTTCTACAGTGACCACAGGCTCTGGCGGTTACACGTATCAGTGGTTTTCGAAGGCTTCTGGTGCTGGTTCTTACTCGTTGATTAGCAGTGCGACTTCGGCGAGCTACAGTTTTGTAACCTCGACTTCTACGGCTACTGGCAACTGGGGCTTCATACTTCAGGTGAATGACAGCGCGGGTTCAGCAGTGAATTCCACTTCCACATCAGTGACTGTGGATTCTGCCCTTGTTGCCCCAACGGTTACGCCTGCTCCACTTACGGTTGACCAAGGCCAGACGTCAGTTTTATCTTCTTCCGCAGGCTCAGGCAGTTACACGTATCAGTGGTTTGCGAAGGCTCCAAGCGGAAGCTACGCTACGGTGGGTACAAATTCTGCAACTTACAACTTTACCACTTCAGTCTCCAACGCCACTGGCACTTGGAACTTCATACTTCAAGTGACTGACAGCACGGATGCAAAAATGAATTCTACCGCGGCTTCAGTTACAATAAATTCTGCTCTTGTTCCACCAACGCTGACGCCTACTTCAGGTAAGGTTGCCCAGGGAAAGACTGCAGTTTTGTCTTCTTCCGCAGTAACCACAGGCTCTGGCAGTTACACATATCAGTGGTTCGCGAAGGCACCAAAGGGAAGCTATGATACGGTGGGTACGGATTCTACGAGTTACAACTTTGTGACTAAGGGTTCCACGACCAAAGGTAGTTGGAGTTTCATGCTTCAGGTAACTGACAGCACGGGTGCAGCAGTGAATTCTACTGCCACATTGGTAACTGTTAATGCGAGCACACTGCTACCGCCTTGGCTAATTGACCTATTGATTATCATCGTCGTAATAGCGGTGGTTCTAATAGTAATTCTATTTGTGTTGCGTAGACGCGCGCGCAAAACGGGCGTAAAGAAGGAACAGCCTCAGCCCGCCAATGTCATTCAACCCGTCAACGTCGCTGTTAAGGTAGACAAAGCTGAAATCGTTGATAATACGTTAAAGTTTTTTGTTGCAAAAGGGCGCGGCAAAAAACAGTGGGTTAATGTTAAGGAAATTCCCGTTTCTGAGATAACGCACATTGAGAATCTTGAGAATAAATTAAGCGTAACATGGAAAGATGTTACTTACACGTTCTTTACCAAGGAAAAAACCAACCCGTTCGGCGCAGTGGTTGCGCAGATTAACGGAATACTTGAAGAACAACGTATAAGTCAACAGAACCTACAGAAAACAGTCGAAACCAACGAGAAAACCGCCTTGAGAAGAAGCGAACTGCTAGGGGCAATTAACGCGTCTATGAACATCATTGACTTGTCATTCGACATTCTCATCGGCCTGCAGGAAAAACGGATAAACTGGCAACAGCTGGAAACCCTCTCTAACGGTTTCAGTGGAAACATGAACTTCACGGGACAAACCCTGCCGCCTCTGAATCTGGACTTCTCAAAAATCGCCGCTTCAGTGAAAACGCAACTGCCGAAAGAAGCCTCAAAAGAAGCGTTTAACATCTTGAAAGATGTGTACGGGTACTTTAACGGCTTAAACCCTGAAGGGGACACCCAAGAAGCCAAGCCGAGCATTCAGACGATTAAGACACTGATGTCAGGCTATTTCATGCTAAATGACCTGTTGCTTGCCAAATGCGTGGGTGAAAAGGACAGTAGCAGAGAAACCACCGAGCTTGACACTACACTGCAGAGCTTGGCTGAAGCTAACTTTAAAGTTGACGTTGAAGAGCTTAAGGGCAGCATAGACAGGACGAGCCTTGAAGGCGACAAGCGAACGCTTATCGAGGACAGCCGAGCAGTTTTCAAGGAGCAGCTAAAACAGCTTTGGCAACCCGATCACAATTCAGAGAGCAAGGCGAATCAGCTCGATTCCAATGACGAGGAACCAACCAATCATCGAGGCGTAGAAAAGCCGCTCGAGCAATCCGAAAACGGGCTTGAGTCGCGACCAGACGAGCCCAACCAAGGCAAGGATGATGCCGAGGAGCAGGTTAACGGAGTTAGCCACGCCCATGATGAAAAAATCACCTAAAGCTATTGCCATGCTTCTTGCTTTTGACTTCTTTGTTTAGAATTCTACCGCTTCGCCGCACGCTTCCCCTGAACATCGAAAAACTGCCCAAAATTAGCGCGTTTCTGGAGTTTAAAATGGTCGGGAGAGCAGGATTTGAACCTGCGACGGCTCGGTTTCTGTGGCCTGCACAGGCTTGAATGAAGCCCACCGTTGGTAGACCTCTACAGCGTCTCCACCCGCTAAGCATGTTAGCTGGTTCGAGAGCTCTGCCAGGCTGAGCTACCTCCCGACTAAGTCCATAAGGATAATTGCGAAGCAATTTATGTTTTTTGGAGTCTAACGGTCAATATTCGTGATACTAAACGTTTTAATCTTAATTCATGAAATGTTAAGGTGATTTGTAATCGGAACTTGTGACGCTTAAACGGAGAAAAGATGTGTATGACCAGGACTAGGACTATTGGTGTTGTAACTTCAGGCGGCGACGCCCCAGGAATGAACGCTGCTATCCGAGCTGTAACGCGTATTGCGCATGCTAAGGGCTTTCAAGTTATAGGTTTCGAGCGGGGATGGGACGGGTTACTCACGAATTCTTATAGAAAGCTGACTCCACGAAGCGTCGGCGGCATCATCCAGCTGGGCGGAACCATACTGCACACGTTGCGTTGCCTAAGCTTCGAGGAAGAAGGCGGCGTTGAAAAAGGGGCAGAAACGTTGTCGATCAACAATATTGACGGTTTAGTGGTTATCGGCGGCGACGGGTCGTTCAAGGGCGCCTTAGACCTGAGCAGGGAAAGCGACGCCTTGATGGTTGGGGTACCCGCCACAATCGACAATGACGTTTATGGAACTGACGAGACGATCGGTTTTGACACAGCAGTCAACACCGCAGTGGGCTCCATCGACAAGATCAGGGATACGGCGATTTCTCATGAAAGAATATTCATCGTGGAAGTAATGGGTCGAAAAAGAGGCTTCTTAGCGCTGGAGGTAGGCATCACAGTGGGCGCAGAAGTGATTTTGATTCCCGAGAGACCGATGAGCATCACCGACGTCATTAAGTTTATGGAGGAAAACGCGAAAAGAGGCAAACGAGCAGGAATCATAGTTGCGGCTGAAGGCTGCGGCAACACACACAAGCTGGCTCAAGAAATGCAGCAGCAAACCGAATCCGAAATTAGACTATCAATTCTCGGGTACTCACAGCGTGGAGGAAGCCCAACAGCGCGCAGCAGGCTGCTAGCTAGTTTGTTCGCGGAGAAAGCTGTTGATGTAATCTGCCAAGAGCAAGGCAACAAGGCAGTCGGCTTACAGAACGGGGCGATCGTGAGTTATGACCTTGAGAAAGCAGCCAAAGAAAGCAAGCCGATAGATTTGAGGCTGCTAGAAGTCGCTGATATGCTTGCAACCTAAACCAAGTTTTCCATCTTGGTTTCTTTCGCGTTTAGAGCAATGACTCGTAGATTCTGCTGGTTTCCTCAGCGACTTTCCGCCAAGTAAAATACTCAATAACCCTTCGCCGCCCGTTCTCACCCCAGTTCCTAGCCTTTTCAGGGTCAAGAAGCGTCGCGTTTATTCCCCACGCTATGTCCACTGGGTCTTCACCGTTAATGTGCACCCCGTTTTGGTCAGGTCCGCTGTTGACTACTTGTTCTTTGAAGCCAACCACGCCTCTTGCGCCAACCACGACGGGTTTCTCCATCGCCATCGCTTCCAAACTAACTATGCCGAAAGGCTCGTAGGTTGAGGGGAAAACGCAGACGTCTGAGGCTGCGTAATGCAAAATACGTTCCTGTTCAGGGACGAAGTCGAATCGATAAACGATTTTGTCTTGAATTCCTAGGCGTTCGGCTGTTTCGGTTATGTCGGTTTGTTCGTCGCCCTTACCTAAGATGACAAGTTTAGTGTTCGGGTTCTCTTTCAAAACAAGGGGCATCGCCTGAAGGAGGTTGTGGACGCCTTTTACCCAAGTTAGCCTTCCGACAAAAAGGAGCATGTTCCAACCGTCAGGAATGCCATATTTAGCCCTGATTGCGTTGATCTCTTCCTCGGTTGTGTGTGCTGGATTGTACATTTCTGGGTCAACACCATTCCAGACAACGCTTATTTTGGAGGGCGACCACCCGTGTTTCACAAGGTCCTCCTGCATCCCGTAGCTAACGGTTATTATTTTGTCTGCGTTTTGCGCCATCGCCCGTTCCAAATGAGAAACAACTTCAGAGCCTCCTCCACCGCTTCTTCCCCACTCCGTGCTATGCGTGTGGAAAACAACTGGTATCTTGGTTTCATTCTTGATTACTAGGCCTGCGATGCTGCTGAGCCAGTCATGGACGCAAACGACGTCGAAATCATATTTTTCCTTTTTGATTAAGCTGTTTATGAATTTGGTAGCGCTTAGAATGTTGTAGATGAAGATGTCGTTGAAGAGTTTGATGTTGGTGCCCCATTTCTTTAGGTCGTCAACAACGAAGAAAGGCCAGATGTTGCTTGCGTCCGCAATTTGGGGACGGTGCACTTCCACTCCTCGCAGGATTTCTCTTGTTTTCAAACCGTTATTGTTGAGCGTGAAGACTGAAACGTCATGCCCAATGTCAACGTACTCATGAGTTATGTTTTCAGCGTAGGTGCCTAAGCCGCCTACCGTCTGCGGCGGATATTCATAAACGAAGAAACCTATTCTCAAACGTGTCACCAAAACTTAACTATCCTATGGCTAACACGATATTTATACTTTAAAAAAAAAGTTTTTGTGACACAACAACGTGCTGAAAAATGAATTATTAGAGCGTTAGCGTGTACACAAAAAACGCTCGCAAAGGTCTTTGTTTAGGGAGACGCATAAGAACATCGATTTTACACAAAAATGCAATGCACACTTTTGAATAACTCAGCCGAGAATGACCTGAAACTGCGCAAGCCGCCAACAAGTCTAAAATACCGCTTACCGTCCAGTTACAATAGAAGATGGAGGGGACAGGTTTGAAGTCAGCTTTAATCATTTATTTTTCAAGCACAGGAAACACTGAGAAAGTTGCGCAGGCAATTAAGAGCGGATTAGAGGCTGCTGGGCTAAAAGTTGAGTTAAAGAAGCCGCAGGAAGCCGCCGAATTGGATTTCTACAGCTACGATTTGGTCTGCGTCGGCTCACCTTCGATTGAGTGGCAGCCCGCCAAACCGATACATGACCTTTTGAAGGCAAAACTGAACCTTTACCGAAGCCAAGGAAAAATCAAGCCTTGCGCTCCAAAAGTGGCTGGCAAGAACGCATTGGTTTTTGTCACGTATTCGGGTCCACACACTGGGATCGATGAGGCGACGCCTGCTGGGAAAACGATGCGGCAGTATTTTGAGCATTTCGGCTTCAACGTTGTCGGCGAATGGTACGTGGTCGGCGAGTTCCATGGAAGAGAAGACAATAGCACACTGGGTAAGCTCGGCGACATCCGTGGGAAGCCGACGGCGGAGGTTTTGGAGAAGATTAAAAAGAACGCGGAGCAAATAGCAAAAGACATGCAGGAGGGTAAAGCATGAAGACGCTTGACCTGCCCGACAAAATCTACGACGACCTAGCTAAAGCATCCGAAGAATTAACTTTGATGGCTAAAAAGCCGATTTCAAAGTCAATGGCTATCAACCTTCTGATCGAGGTTTACCATGCACACCTCAACAACCGCTGCGCGCTTGACGCTTTCAGCCAGCAGTTGCAAAGCTTGGACATTATGTCGCCTGAAGAATTTGACAAGTACTGGGATGAACCGTCGAAACCTCAAAAGCCAAAAACAAGGGCAAAACCAAGGAGCAGCTAAAGCAGCTGTAGCAGCGTTGGGAAGGCGTATCGTAAACCTTCAGATATTAGAAAAGATAATTGAAAATACGTATAGTTATGACTCTACTGCGATATTACTTGACGATTCGCTAGCTTTATTTATAGTGCCCTCAATATTGACAGGTCAGATAAGCGGGGGATAAATAGTTTGGCGAAGAATCCACAATCAAAAGATGATTCACTAGAAGCCTTAGACTTCATAGTAAACGTCCTAAAAGAACACGAAAAGGACCTGGACAAGCTAATCAGCGAATTAGCAACCGTAACTGAACAACTCGGAGAAACAGGCGACCTCGGCGGCAAAGTGGAAAAAGTGGAAGAAAAAATAACCAGCCTGCAAAAAGAAGTTACAAACCTGATGAGCTACATTTCAGGAGTCGGACCCAAAGAACCATCACCCGCCGCGCCAAAAGAAAAATCAACAGAAAACATGCTTGGACCTGCACCGGCAGCCTCGCTAGGAGCGTCGGGTCCGTCAGTGATTTTGCGGTGCAAGCAGTGGGAAGACTTCCAGACTTTAGCGTTTCAGGCTCAAACGCTTTCTTTCACCTTCAAGGAGGACGAGAAGACTTTTCAGGCTGACGCGCTTAAAGGCAACCAGATAATCACCTACAACGGCGCACTTCCAAAGTTTACCCAGATCTTAAAAGCATGGCTGTCAAAGGAGCTGGGAATCCCCGAAAATAGGGTTCTGGAAGGCGCCTTGGATATAGGCTGAATCTGTATTTTCAACCCTTATTTTTGATTCAGAAGGCTTATATGCACTTTATAGTATCTTAAGTCTTGTCAGTGATGGAGGGCTAGTTAAGGTTGAAGGCTAAACAACTCAAGCCAAAAACTTTTTTCCGTTTTCGAAGCCTTCTCCTTTCTCCTCGATGACGGATGGCTATGGGTTAGCCAACACACAAAACCAGCCCTCCAACACCAACACTTATCATAAAAGCCCAAGCGCAGCAGCCAAGCTGAACGACTCTGCCGCGCCAAACAATCTACGCCAAAACCTTATATCCATTCGACGGGTAACCTAGTTGCAGGTTGATTTGTTTGGCTGTTAACGTTTCGAGAACAAAGAAACCGAAGCTGCCTAAAAAGCGGTTGCTGAAGAAAATAAACAGAAGATAAAGCGCTGTGTCGATTCCGGGCTTCTGCAAGATTCTAAATTGGTAGTCGGAAACATGCAATCAAAACAGGGATTTCCTGCGTCGTTGCCTTGGATCTTGTTTTGAAGCAGGCAAAGTCCACAGCTACAACTATGCTCCTATGTTCAGCCGATCAAAAAGCAGGCACTTTCTTGATTAGCAAAGCGTTTTAAGAAAGAAGCCGGAAGGTATGGTGGCACGTAAGTATTTTGCAAGGAAAAGCTGAGCGGTTTTTAACCGCGAATTACGTTTCTGTTTTTGGTGTTGTTAAGTACTTGAGGTGGAACGGTTTGATTACTATTCCAGCTTTCAAGTCAGCATGGAAAGTTTGGCTCTCCACAACCCACTCAGACAACTCTGAATCGTGCGCTCTAATGAACTCGGCAAAGTTTGAGAAGTCTTCATGGAGCGAGATGCAAACAGCATCCCAACCCATGCCTCTCCCATCCGAAACCATTATGACGTTGGGTTGTTTCAAGTACCATTCTTTCATTTTTTGAAGTGCTTCCGTTTTTTCCTCGCCTGTTTTAAACTTTAGTTTGCTTTTCAGAAAGGTGAAGGCTGCTATTTCAAACCCGATTTGCCCGAATTTTGGGATAACCGTGTATCCTTCGATGAAGTTTTCTTCAAGCATCGCTCTTCTTCTAGTGACTGTAGGTTGGGAGACTCCGAGGGATTTTGCTAGCTGCCTATCGCTTCTGTGCGAGTCCTTCATCAATTCAAAAAGTATTTTGTAATCTATTGGTTTAAGTTCTTTCATTGCAACCAACTTTTAACCATTCATAGGCTTTTTAGCACTATAATATATAAACATCATGATTCAAATGTTGAAATACCGTCTATAATGTTTAGGGCAACATCAACAGATACTTTTAAGAGAAAAAAAGTATTCTTAGAACCTCTAAAGGAGCTTGAAAAGCGGTGTCGCCTCAAAATTTCAACGAAGTTGAGGAGGAAGTAACACAACTCCTCATTAACCTGATACGGATAAACACAACTAACCCACCAGGCAACGAGACTGCAGCGGCAAAATACATAGCAAAATACCTGGGGAAGGATGGGTTTAAAACAGAAATCGTGGAGTCCGCTCCTGGCAGAGGCAGCGTAATCACGCGGCTTAAGGGAACAGGCGAAAAACCCAGCCTTCTTTTACTATCACATCTTGACGTGGTTGCAGCTAACCCAAAAGAGTGGACCGTTGACCCGTTTGCTGGAGTAGTTAAGGATGGTTACGTTTACGGCAGAGGAGCCATCGACATGAAATCCATGGTGGCCATCGAAATCATGGCTATCAAGCTTTTAAAGAAAAACAATGTCAAACTCAAAGGCGACGTGGTTTTCGCAGGGACTCCTGATGAGGAGCAAGGCGGGGAAGAAGGGGCAGGCTATCTTCTGAGGCATCATAAAGAAAAACTTTGGTGTCCCTACGTTATCAACGAAGGGGGAGGACTAGCTTTTCCCACAAAAAAGGGCTACGTTTTTCCAGTGCAGACAGCGGAGAAAGGAATTCTATGGCTCAGAATTAGAACAAAGGGAACTCCTGGTCACGGCTCGACTCCTAACATGGCTGACAACGCCGTTTTGCGCATGAACAAAGTAATCAGTAAGCTTGAAGAGTACAAGCCGCCAACAATCTACGTGCCTACGCTTAAAGAGTTCCTTGCTGAAATGGGAAAGCAAGACCCTGAACTACAGGAAACCTTTTCACGTTTGCTTGGTAATCCGACGCAAAGTGAACAAATCCTTGATGAATTAGCGGAAAAGGACAGGTCTTTAGCTGAGGAGATTAGGCCTCGGACGAAAATGACTATTGCGCCAACGATGATTCGCGGCGGGGTTAAAGAGAACATTATTCCTTCCGAGTGCGAGGCAGTCTTTGACTGCAGAATTCTTCCTGGACAAAGCGTGAAAGAGACAATTGACTTAATCAAGAGTTTGCTGAAAGATGTGGGGCTGGATAAGCTTAGTTTTGAGTCTATTCAAGCGCACGATGGGTCCGAGTCACCAACGGACACGCCGCTTTACAGCGCAATCACGGGCGTTCTAAGCGAGCTCGAACCTGGCTGCGGTGTGACGCCATCTCTTACCACAGGTGGCACTGACTCGCGCTTCTTCAGGGAAACTGGAAGCGTATGCTATGGTTTTCAACCCCAAATTCCTGATGAGCCTAACGATCAGCTGGAAAAGAGGATGCATGGAATAGACGAACGTATTACCATAGAGAACCTTGTCTTCGGAGTAAACATGTTGTATGAAGTGGTGAAGAAATTTAGCACTTAAAACTTAAACACGGCATTCTTAATGTGAATTAATTCTATTTTTCTGGAACCTCGCGCCTCAATTTTTTGTCTAATTTGGTCGCTTCCGCTTAGCATCTTTTCGGGGGCTAAGTAGTGAACGGAGGCTGCTGAAAGACAGGTACAGAAGGTAGACAGCGCTGAAAACAGTCAACCCGATTTCAGAGTTCAGGATTACAGGGTTTTTTTCTATTCCCATGAAGGCACCGTATTTGGAAATGCTGAGAAAGACCAAAAATTGAAGAAATACGGCTCCAGCCAAACTGCTAAGACCTATGCTGTGAAAAACCAGACGCAGCCCAAAAGCACGTTCAGTCGGCTTGAGTTTTGCCATTGCTTAAAAAAATCCCCTGATTGTGAGAGAAAGAATAGTTACTGTAATAGAGGGTAACTGTTGTCATAAAGATTTGTTGTAGTCAAATGTTACTCACTTATTTCGTAAGAAGCGCTAAGCCGCCATCGATTGGGCAAAACTACAATATTTTTGCTTTACAATTGTTTGATTTAGAAAGTGAAATCAACTTTTGAAGAATAGGCTTGTGAAAAAGAACGACTCGAATTGTGTTTTAAAAGAAAGAAAAGAAAGAAAATAAGGATAGTCGTGTTGTTTATTGCTCAACAACGGCTGGGTGGGATTTCTTGCGTCTTCTTATCAGCAGCACCGTTGCGACTATTACGACTACGACGATTACGACGATTATTGTGACGTAGTACAGTGCTACTGGAGTAGGTGCAGGTGTTGGAGATGGGGTAACTGGCGGTGTCGTTGTGAACTCGATTTCCACCTGGTGAGTGCTGAAGTGCGTTGTGAACCACACGTAATAGTTGCTTCCGTCTTGGCTATAGCCTTGGTTTGGAGCTACTTGGCCGTCGATGTACACTATTGGATACGTTCCGAAGGGTATCACAGATTTTGGAAGAGTCATGTTGATGAAGCCCGTGGTTCCGTCTTGACCAGTTATCGTGAAGGTTACCGCAGTTGTTGAATTGCCTGGGTAAGGCGTGATTGTCAGGTTAGACAGGGTTGCATTGCCAGTGACTTGGATGCTGTAAACGGTGTTGGTTGATGTTAGAGTCGCGCTTACCGTGAAGACGGCTGAGGCGCTGATGGGTGCAAAGCTCGCGGTGATTGTTTGACCAGCGTAAACATTTCTGAAAGTGTATGAAGACGGGCTGCCGACTGAAGAGCCGTTTACTTGCACATCACTGATGTAGTAGCCAGCGTTTGGAACTATGCTGAAGGTCTTGCTTCCACCGTAGTTTACCGTGGTGCTGGCAGGACTTATTGCTCCGTTACTGGATTGGGTCACAGTAATTGGGTAGGTAATTACCGCGAAGTTGGCAGTGACCGTTCCAGCCCCGTTTATAGTGACCAGCGAGGAGGTGGACGTCGGGTTTGCTACTGTGAGTGTTGGGCTTGACAATGAACTGAAAGAGTAGCCTGTGTTAGGCGAGGCTGTTACGGAGACGGAACCGACTGTTTCCCATTGAGTTCCTGATGGGGATATTGAGCCGCCTCCTGAAGGACTAACGTTGAAGGTAACTTGGTACTGGTGAGCGTAGACCGGTGTTACGGTGACTCCGCTTGCGATTGTTCCGCTTGTGCCCGAACTGGCGATCCACTGTTGAGAGCCGCTGACTATGGGGCTGTTGGTGGTCCAGCTTGCGCCTGCGTCAAGCCACACAGATTGTGCTGTAGTCGTCAAAGCCAAAGTGTAAGAAGTGCTGCCGAATTGAGTGCTGGATAAGACCACGCTTGCGGAAGGTGTAGAGCTGTCGGAAGTGCTGTAACTCGCGGATATTTGGTATTGGTTATAGTAGGTTGGGTTCACTGTTGCGGAGGCAGATGCTGAGGACACGGCTGTGTATGTGCCGCTGTCGCCTGAGGTGACCATCCAACGTTCGGTGCCGCTGACGATTGGGCTATTGTACTTGACTGCTGAGGCTGCGTCTGCCCAGACCGTTGTTGTGGCGGTAGGAGCTAAAGTTGGCGTAGCAGTTAGGCCCGCAGTGCCGAAGCTGGTGTAGGATACGATGTTGGTCACTGTAGGTGACCCGGCAGGCGTGTTGCTGATGGAATATTCCAGAGTCAGTAGGTACTGGTTGTAGTACTTGAAGGAGGTTGTTTGAGCTGCGGAAACCGTGCCTGAAACGGTCTGGCTTGTTTGCCAGCGTTCAGTGTTTCCTGAGCCGGTTAGCGGGTTGGTTACGCTCCATGTGGCACTGTTGTCAAGCCAGTAAGCCGTAGCTGTGCCCGTCAAAGTCGGAGTGTAGGCAACGCCGAATGCTTTGGACGTCAAAGTTGGAGCGGTCGGAGAGCCGCCACCACTTACAGAGTAGCTTAGCGTGACAGCGAACTGGTTATAGTATGATGGATTCACTATTGCCGCGGCAGTAACTGATGAAACAGCAGTGTACGTGCCGGTGTCGGCTGAAGTGACCATCCAGCGTTCAGAGCCGCTAATAATCGGGCTATTGTAATTGACCGGAGAGCCTGCGTCTGCCCAAACCGTACTTGTAGCTGTTGGAGCCAATGTTGGAGTGGCAGTTGCAGCGCCGCCAAAGGTTGTGTAGGAAACTATGCCTGTAACTGTTGGTGAACCAGCAGGGCTGTTAGCAATCGAGTATTCTAGAGTCAGCTGGAACTGGTGATAGTACGATGGATTCACTACCATGGCAGCGGTAACTGATGAAACGGCAGTGTACGTGCCGCTATCAGCAGACGTAACAATCCAACGCTCAGAACCACTGACGATCGGGCTACTGTACTTAACTGCAGAGCCTGCGTCTGCCCAAGCCGTACTTGTAGCTGTAGGAGCCAAAGTTGGAGTAGCATCTTGCCCAGAACCAAAGCTAGTGTAGGATACGATGTTCGTAACCGTAGGTGAACCTGGAGGAGAGTTAGCAATCGAATACTCCAAAGTCAACTGGAACTGGTTATAGTAGGACGGATTCACAGTCGCAGCAGCAGTAACTGATGAAACGGCAGTGTACATGCCGCTATCAGCAGACGTAACAATCCAACGCTCAGAACCACTGACGATCGGGCTACTGTACTTAACTGCAGAGCCAGCGTCAGCCCAAACCTTGGAAGTAGGAGCTGTGGCAGGGGTAGCGGTAGCAGCACCACCAAACGTAGTATAGGAAACAATGTTGGTCACTGTCGGTGAGCCAGCCGGTGTGTTTGCAATGTTGTACTCCAGGGTCATCAGGAACTGGTGATAGTACAGTGGCGCGATGGTTACGACGTTGGTGTACGACAGGACGCCCGTGTATGCCTGGACAGTCTGCCATCGTTCTGTGCCTGAGCCTGCGACGATTGGGTTAGTCATCGACCAAGTGGAGCCGGCGTCAAACCAGTAGGGTGAGGATGTGGTGGTCAGCGACTGTGCGGTTGGTGAACCGAACTGGTTGGCTGTGAATGCTGGTATAGATGAGGGCGTGGAGCTGTCAGATGTGGAGTAGCTGAGCATCTCGTTGAACTGGTTGTAGTATGTTGGGTTAATCGGTGATGTAACTGGACCTACGCTGGCTGAAACAGTCGATTTGCCGCTTGAGATTGCCAGGTTTGTCTGCCAGCGTTCGCTGGAGGTTGAGCCAGTTAGAGGATTAGTGTATGAAACGGTTGTGCCTGCGTCTACCCAGTCGTTAGCCGAGTTTCCGGTTGTGGCAGTCATGGTTTGAGCTACACCGAACCGCGTGTAGTATGCGGTTGGGGCGGATGAGCCTGAGGCGCCGCCGCTCACTGTGTACTCGAATACCACTAGGAACTGGTGGTAGTAGTTTGGAGATATCGTGGCTGCGCCGGAGATAGTTCCTGATGTGCCTGATGTTGCGTCCCAGCGTTGGTTGCCGCTGTTAATTGGGTTGTTGACGCTCCAAGCTGATCCTGCGTCAAGCCATACAGCTTGCGGGGTGGTTGTTAGGGTCAAGGTGAACAATGAGTTCCCGAACTGTGTGCCTGATAGCACGACGTTTGAGAATGGTGTGGAACTGTCTGTGGTGCTGTAGCTGGCTGAAGCTTTGTACTGGTGATAGTATGATGGGTTCACTGTTGAGGCAGCAGTGACTGATGGAACTGCTGTGTAGGCGCCGCTGTCTGCGGATGTAACCATCCAGCGTTCGGTGCCTGAGATTGCGACGATCGGGCTTGTGTATGTGACTGCTGTGCCTGCGTCAGCCCAGACCTGCGATGATGTAGCAGGAGAGAGAGCAGGAGTAGCTGTTGCAGAGCCTCCGAAGGTCGTGTAGGATACTATGTTCGTGGTTGTGGGTGAGCCTGCCGGTGTGTTTGCAATGTTGTACTGTAGAGTCAACTGGTACTGGTGGTAGTAGAGTGGGGCGATTGTGGTTGCGCTGGTTACGGTTCCTGATGTGCCTGATGAGGCGTCCCAACGTTGGGTGCCGGCTGTGATCGGGTTATTCACTGACCAGGCAGTTGTTGCGTCGAGCCAGACGGTTTGTGGAGAGGTTGTCAGGGTTAGAGTGAATCCGGTGTTTCCAGATTGGGTTCCAGACAGAACGACACTGCTGTATGGTGTGGAGCTATCAGAGGTGCTGTAGCTTGCCGTCGCCGTGTACTGGTGATAGTATAACGGGGCGACAACAAGGGTCACGGTAACAGTTCCAGAAGTGCCTGACGTGGCAATCCACTGTTCAGTGCTGGAAGCAGTAATTGGGTTGTTGACGCTCCAAGCTGTTGCCGCGTCTAACCAGGCGCGCTGGGGAGTGGTTGTCAAAGTTACGGTTAAGGGGTTGCCTGACTGGGTTCCGCTTAAGACAACACTAGCTGACGGAGTGGAAAGGTCACTGGTCAAGTAATTCATGGATACCCAGTACTGGTGATAGTATAACGGGGCGACAGCTGTAGACGAACTGACAGTTCCAGATGCTCCACTTGTAGCAATCCATTGCTGCGTGGTTGAGGCTGTAATCGGGTTATTCACGCTCCAAGCTGTGGTTGCGTCAAGCCAGACGTTCTGGACCGTCGTTGTTAGGGTGACGGTGAACGCTGCGTTGCCGGATTGCGTCCCGCTTAATGTGACGGTTGCTGACGGTGTAGAGCCATCTGAGGTGCTGTAGCTCATTGCAACTTTGTACTGGTGATAGTAATATGGATCTATGGCTGTGAATGAGTAAACCCAGCCTGAAGTGCCTGAGGTGGCAATCCACTGTTCAGTGCTGGAAGCAGTAATCGGGTTGTTGACGCTCCAAGCTGAGTTTACGTCAAGCCAGACGTTCTGGATACTGGTTGTCAGAGTCACGGATATGGGGCTTCCAGATTGAGTGCCGCTTAATGATACGGGGTTCGACGGAGTGGAGCCGTCGCTTGTTGTGTACTGCATGCTGACTGAGTACTGGTGGTAGTACAAGGGTGCAACCGCTGTTGACGAACTGACCGTTCCAGAGGTGCCTGAGGTGGCAATCCACTGTTCAGTGCTGGAAGCAGTAATTGGGTTGTTGACGCTCCAAGCTGTTGCCGCGTCGAGCCATGCGTTCTGGGTTGAAGTTGTAAGCACCAATGTGAATGGATTACCGGATTGAGTCCCAGATAGCATTACGCTGTATGTTGGTGTGGAGTCGTCTGACGTGCTGTAGGTTGCTGAGACTTGGTACTGGTGGTAGAACAGCGGGGTTAGTACAGTGTAGGAGGTTACTGTTCCGCTGTTTGAAGAGGTGCATATCCAGCGTTCAGTGCTGGCGGCGCCTGCGATTGGGTTGTTGAATGACCAGCCTGTGTTGATGTCAAACCATGTGTTCTGTGATGTAGTTGTCAAGGTCAGCGTGGAAGGGGCGCCAAACGCGGTACCTGAGAGGATGACGGCTTGGTATGGTGTGCTGCCGTCGGAGGTGCTGTAAAGCGCTGACACTTCATATTGGTGGTAGTAGGATGTTTGCGCAAGCGTTCCTGCAGATGTGACGTCGTGGTTCTGCGGGGAGTTTATTAGCGCCCACCGTTCAGTTCCTGAAGTCGCAGTTACGGTTTGGTAGTCTACTTTGCGTGCGCCCGCGTCGACCCATGTGCCTACGGAGGGCAAAACGCCGTTGCCGACGCCGGTTGAGGTGATTGGTTCCGCATTGCCGAACCATGTGTAGTTTCCAATTACGAGGCCGCTGGGAACAGATGACGCATCGTTTGAGACTGAGTAGCCGAATGTGATCTTGAATTGGTGGTAGTAGTTTTGTTCGGCGATTGTTACGGAAGAGGAGACTGGGTAGTTGTTGGTTCCTGCCAGTAATGCCCAGCGTTCCGTGTTGGCGCCGTTAGTCCAAGTTGTATAGGATACTGTCGCGCTTCCCGTGTCGACCCATGCGCTTGCGGGTGTAGCTGACCCGTAGGTGATGCCGGATAGTATGGTGTTGCCGGCGTTGGAGCCGAACTGGTAGTATGAGCCTATCAGGTTGCCGCTTGGAATTGCGTTAACGATGTCGTTGACGGATGCATAGCCGAAGGTGATTACGAACTGGTGATAGTAAAATGGGTCGGCTGTCATCGCACCCGCATTTACTGAAGCGATTACTATGTGGGTGCTTACGTCAGCTGCGTTAATCATGTATCTTTCTGTGGAGGATATCATGATTGGGGAATTGTACAGGACAGCTGTGTTTATGTCTGCCCAGTCGCTTGGCATGGAGAGCACGCCCAAGTTGTCGGTTGACAGATACATCGTGTTGCCGAATTGTGTGTAGGTGACCATATTTGCCTGGTTTGCTATGGGTGTGTCGTCGTTAGTTGTGTAAGTGAAGGATACTAGGAACTGGTGGTAGTAGCCTGTCTGTATGATGGTTGTTGTGGGTGCGACTGGCGCAACGCTGTAGCTTTGCGGTGATGGAGATAGGGCCCAACGCTCGCCGCCATTCGTGTAAGTAGCGTAGGTGACGGTGTTGCTGCCCACGTCAACCCAGTCTTGATCATATTGACCATCGCTCCAGGTGTAGGTGTGACCATACCCTATCCACCAAGCTGAAGAAAGCGTCACGCTTGAACCGAACTGGCTGTAGTAACCAATAGGTACGTTGCCATAATTGAAGATGGTGCTGCCATCTTTGGTGGTGTATCCGAAGGTGATCATGAACTGGTGGTAGTAGTTTGATTCTGTAACCGACGTGGTAGAAGTTGTTACGTCGTAGTTGTTTGTGCCTGTGCTGAGTGCCCAGCGTTCAGTGTTGGCGCCGTTTGTCCACGTAGAGTAGCTTACGGTGCCTGATCCGATATCTACCCAGTCGCTGCCTAGCGAGGTTGCGCCGTAGGTGCCAGTGGAATCGATTACGCCTGTTGACGAGCCGAATTGGTAGTAGGAGCCGATCTGGTTTCCGCTGGTAATTGGGGTTGTGATGTCGTTCACAACGGAATAGCCGAAGGATACGTACATCTGGTCATAGTAATTACCAGTGACGCTGTAGCCTGGACCCAGATCAACGCCGGAAAAGGTGTCTGTTCCAGCAGAGGGGGGCAGAGCCCAACGTTCATTACCGGAAGTGATTGTATAGTAGCTAACTGAGCCAGCAGCATCTACCCAGTCACCAGTTCCTTCTTCAGTCCACCAGAAACCATAGTAGCTGGAACCATAGACAGTGCCATAAAAGGAAGTAATGGACTGAGTTGAGCCAAATTGGGTGTAGGAACCAATAATAGTATAGAGTGGAGTGTAACTGCCATCCTGCGTTGAGTAACCGAAGTAAATGTAGTATTGGTGATAGTAACCGCTCTCAGTAATCGGTGCAGAAGATAAGACGTTGCAGTAAGTGCCTGCATAACCTGAATACGGAGTGTCTGAAACCAGAGCCCACTGCTCGGTTCCGGAAGAAGCAACAGCTGAACCAAACCAAACGTTGCCGTAGCCAGCATCAAGCCAAGTGGTGCCAGCTGAGGTTACGCCGTAGGTGTCGCTGGGATTCGAGTAAAGCGTCACAGATGAACCGAACTGCATGTAATAGCCGATGGCTAAGTTGCTGCTAGCGCTGCTGTCCCAAATAGTGCTGCCGTCATCGGTTGTGTAGCTTAATGTCACGTAGTACTGGTGATAGTATTCTGGGTTAATGTAGTTAGCTCCGTTTACGGTGTCTACGACTGAATAACCGACTGAGACAGGCAAGTTCACCATATAACGTTCGGTGCCGGAAATACTAATTGGATTGGCGTAATAGACGCTTGAGGCTGCATCAGCCCAGTCTTGGAATCCAGTTGCATGGTTACCTATGACGGCACTGCCGAACTGATAGTAGACGACCGCTGGAGGAGTTACGGAGCTGCTGTCTGAGGTGTAGTAGGTGAAGGTTACCAGGTATTGGTGATAGTAGCTTTCTATGTATGCTCCTGTGCCCACCACGTCTTGGTAGTCGACGCCTCCGATCATGGTGTTCGTGGCCCAATGCTCCGTGCTTGAGGCAGTTAGAAGGTGGTAAGCGATGTTGCCTGAGCCTGCGTCAACCCATGTTGCTGCTGAAGGTGAAACCGCGCCTGCGCCGTCGGATGTAATCAGGTACCAAGAGCCAAACTGAGAGTACTGGCCGATTATTCCGCTGGGAACATAACTGCCGTCTTGGGTGGAGTAGCCGAAGGTCACTGAGTACTGGTTGTAGTAGCCTGGATTTACGGTGCCTGAAGAGCTTATGGTTCCGATTAGTGATTGGCCGTAGATGTCGATGGAGAGGTCCATCTGCCAGCGTTGGCTTGAAGTTGAATCGGCTACAGGGTTATCATAGGTGATTGGTGAGCCGTTGTCAACCCAAGCGGTTGCGCCTGTTGCTTGAATGTTGTCTGACAAGCCGAATTGGGTAAAGTAAGCGTATGGTGCATCAGCTGGTAATCCGCCGTTTATCACACTGTAAGTGAAGGTCACGAGGAACTGGTGGTAGTACAGTGGGTCAATGTTCAATGTGGATCCGCTGACGCTGGAAACAATCACTGATTCGCCGCCGGAAACAGTGTAGTCTGCTTGCCAACGCTCTGTGCCAGATGCGCTGATGGGGTTATCGTAGGATACTGATGTGCCTGCGTCTACCCATTCTATCACATGCTGGTCTGTGGCGGCTACCACGGTTTGTGATACGCCGAACTGTGTGTAGTACGCTGTCGGGGCGCTTGGAGAGCCGTCAGTCACTGAATACTGGAATATGACGCTGAACTGGTGATAGTACTCGGGGTTGGCTGTCATGCTGCCTGCGCCGACTGAGGAGATTACCGTGTTGATGCCTGAATCTCCTGAAGTAATTATGTACTGCTCAGTGCCGACTAATCCGATTGGGATTGGAGAGACATAGGTAACTGATGTTCCTGCGTCAGCCCAGTCGCTCGTCAAAAATAATGTGCCTGAGCCGTCGGTAGACAGGTACATTGGGTTGCTGAACTGTGTGTAAGTAACCATGTCGTTTTGGTTGGTTATCGGCGAGAGGTCGTTGGTGGTGTAGCCAAATGAGACAAGGAACTGGTGAACGTACCCAGACTCCGTGATTGAAGTGGATCCGGTAACATAAGTTGTGTCAGGTGAGGTCAATCCCCAGCGTTCCGTGTTTGAGTCAGAGACAGATGTCAAGTATGTGACTGTGCCTGTGCTTGTTACGCTGTTGGAGTCTACCCAGTCGCTTGCGGGGCTGGTCACGCCATACCCACTGCCAGGAGCTGAATAGATGGACGTGCTTAAGCCAAACTGGTCATATGCCCCAATGCGTAAGCCTTGGTTTAGAGTACCTTGAATCTTTGTGTTGTCGGATGTTGTGTAGCCGAAATCTATCATGAACTGGTGATAGTACAGGTAGGCTGTGGTTTGCGTAGCTGAAACTGTGCCTGAAACAACTTGGTTAGTTGCCCATTGCTCAGAACCAGTAGAGCCAGTCAACGGGTTAGTTACGCTCCAAGATTTGCTGTTGTCAAGCCAGTAAGCCGTAGGTGTACCTGTTAAAGTCGGGGTATAAGCACCTCCAAACTGTGTGGAAGTTAAAGTTGGCGCCGTAGCTGAGGAGCCGTCGCTGGTTGAGTAGGACAGAGTAAACGCGAATTGGTGGTAGTAACCCTCCTCGGTGGTTGTCCCTGCACTCGTAACTGTCAGGGTGAGGTCTGGCGAAGTTACCAGAGCCCACTGCTCAGTGCCGCTTGTTGCGACTGCAGTGTTGAATCTTACGCCTGTTCCTTCGTCAACCCAGCCACCGCCTGTGGGTGTAGCTACGCCGTAGACACCAGTGGCGTAGATTGTGCCTGCTGGTGCGCCGAATTGGTAGAAGGTGCCGATGGCCAAGTTATTGGCGATGGCGCTAAGATCTTGGGTTGTGTACGCGAATGTTACATAGTACTGGTGGTAGTAGTTTGGTTCTCCTATCGAGCCTGAGCCCTGCACGTTTATGTAGTATGTTGAAGGCAGAGCCCACCGTTCAGTGGTAGAGGTAGCGGTGACTGTTATGTAGGCTATGTTGTTAACGCCTGCGTTAACCCAGTCGCTGGTAGGTGTAACCGCGCCTCCGGCTGCAGAACTAATGGTCAATAAAGTTGCAAATTGGTAATAGTGGCCAATGACATGGCCGCTCTCGATATTGCTGCTGTCGACGGTTGTGTAGCCGAAATTCACCATGAACTGGTGGTAGTACTCTGGGTTCGCTGTTACTGCGCCTGTGCCGACTGAGGAGATTACCGTGTTTAAGCCGCTGTCACTTAAAGTTATCTTGTACCGCTCAGAAACAGAAATCGAAACAGGAGAAACATACGTAACAGCCGTGCCCGCATCAGCCCAATCACTCGACAAAGACAACACACCCGAACCGTCAGTAGACAAGTACAAGGTACTGCCAAACTGCGTGTAAGCAACCAAATCAGACTGGCTTGCAAGAGGAGAATCATCATTAGTGGTGTAGCCAAACGAAACCAAGAATTGGTGAGTGTACGCTTCCGAATAGGTGCCGCCGCCTGCCGTTAAAGCGCCCGTAGAAGCAGTACTTGGAATCGCCCAACGCTCACTGCCAGTGCTTTCGGTAGAAGTTGCTGGGAAAGTAACCGCGTAGCCGTAGTCACTCCAAGCCGTAGTGCTCCATCCATTGCCGGTATTGAGCGTAACGATGGTTGAGCTGCCAGTCCCGAAGTATGTGCCTGTTAAAGCAACACTGTCACTGCCAGAAATGCCCGTAACGGTAAAAGTATTTTGCACCTGATGATAATACAGTGGGTTAGCAGTCACAGCGCCAGAGCCAACAGAAACAATTACCGTGTTTGTGCCCGCGTCAGCTGGAGCAATCTTGTATCGCTCGTTCGCATTAATCGAGATAGGAGAAACATAGGTAACGGCAGTGCCTGCATCAGCCCAATCACTCGACAAAGACAACACACCCGAACCGTCAGTAGACAGGTACAAGGTGCTGCCAAACTGCGTGTAAGCAACCAAATCAGACTGGCTTGCAAGAGGAGAATCATCATTAGTGGTGTAGCCGAACGAAACTATGTACTGATGATAAAAGCCTGTTCCCCAAGCATAATCGGTCGTAGCATAGGCAGTATTGGCAGAGAAAGATTCAGTTCCAGCAGACAGTGCCCAGCGTTCTACACCTGAGCCTGCGGTAACTGTGGAGAAAGTGATTTGGGTGCCTGCGTCAACCCAGTCGTTGTAGGGATTGCACGCACCCCAGAAACCGTAGTAGTTACCGGTAGATGCAATATTTTCAGTATTGCCGAACTGATAATATGAGCCGATAACGATACCGTTTGGAATGGCTGTATTGTCGTTAGTCGCGTAATAGAAATATATCTCGTATTGGTGGTAGTAGCCGGCCTGGGTGAGGGTTTGGGAGGATGAAATGCTGTATTCAGTTGTCCCGCCGACTAAGAACCATCGTTCAGTGCCAGAAGAAGCCGTAACGTCGTAGAAATACACCGAATACGGAGTGCTTACAGTGCTTGCGTCCACCCATACGCTGCCGAGTGAACCGGCACCGCTTGTGCCAGCTGAATCAAAGGTTACCAGACTGCCAAACTGGTAGTATTGACCGACTTCAAGTCCATTTGTTATTGAGGAGCTGTCTATGGTTGTGTATCCCAGAGACACTGGATACTGGTGATAATACTCAAAGTTGAGTGTCGCCGCGGAAGTAATTGGACCCTCGTTGGCACCTGGAGCAAGCTGGTACCGGTCACTGCTGCCGCCGGTCACAGATACAGGAGTGACAGAGTAGGCTGTACCGCTAGAGGAAGCATCATACCAAACGTTAACTGTAGAAGTACTCAACGTGGTGACCACGGGCAAACCGAACTGGTCAGCCGTAAACGTAACCGCTGGCGAACCATAGAGTGCAGTGTTGTCAGAAGTGCTATACGACAAAGTCAAGTAATACTGATGCCAATACTCTGGAGTTACCGTAATTGGTCCTGTGACGATACCGCTTGCTGTAGCTGGGTTTGTAACCGCCCACTGTTCAGTCAATGAAGGCGTATAGATTGGGTCATCAAAAGAATATTGTGTCGTTGCATCAAGCCAAACACTCTGACTTGAAGCAGTGAAAGAAAACGGAGTTTTAACGCCGTACTGATACCCAGAGAATCGGGGTGCAGGGGAAGGAGTTGAACTGTCAGAAGTTGTATAATAGTAAGTGACATAAAACTGGCGGTAATAGGTGGGATCCAGAACTGTATCAGAACTTGCGGTTCCGCTCAAAGTCGCATTATTCGTCTGCCAACGCACTAAACTGTTGGCGTAAGCGGGATTGGAGATTGACCATGAACTACCGGGTGAGACATCATAGGTTGTTGGGCTGGTAGTTAAGGAAACAACCTGAGCACCAGTGTTATAATCAACATAGGTGAAAGTCGGCGCGGTAGTTGGAGTTGAACTGTCAGCCACCGAGTAGCTTACGGTGAAATTATAACCTGCAGTAGCTTTTACTTGATTTACACATAGATAACTGATTGAGAATAGAGCTATTGTTAAAACCAATATTGTTAAGATTTTCATGTTTTTTTGCATTTTTTAATCCTCTTCCTTTTTGTTTAATTTGTAACTGTTTTGTTTGTTATCGAAACTTAATCTAAGTCTACCGAGAGGTGAGACGCTCATGAGGGAAGCTGTCAGGGAAAAATTGTTGTTAAAGATGTTCTGGGTTGAAATTGTTTCCAAAATTTCTGAAGCGCTATTGTCCCTTCTCATCGCTCGTCATACCTCTTAGCATGTAACTGTTTGGATGGCTCTTATCTTAAAAGTAGTATATAAAATATGTGGATGAAAGATACAGGGAAATTTGATGAATTCTATAATGAAACAAGTACGTAATATTCTCTATAAATATCATTCATGGAATTTGATTATACATTTGATACATCAGTATCTACCAAAAGCTGAAGCTTGCTTGCTTGCTACTAGCTAAACCGACCGCTGGCGGATGTAGAAAAATAACATTTTTATGTTAAAAAATCTGGGCTCCGCTCTATGCAGACACCATAATGAATCGATTTTATGACGTTTTATGCGTAAAAGAAGCATCAGGCAGGCCGAAACATGGGTGCAGCTTGCTTGGTTGCCTATTTAGTTTCACATCGAGATGGATCAGTATGTGCAACTTCTTTTTACCTGTTCTTTGGAGTCATAGAAATCCTGACAACCTTGGCCATTGTCTGGTACGCGTGGAAGTGGCTCATAACGCGCGCTATAACCGAAAACCCTAAATCAAGACCCGCTGTATTAACTTATGTCACTGTGGCTGACAAAATGTGTCGCTGGGGCTGACAAAATCAGTAGCTGCAGGTGTTTTGGAGTGTCTAAAGACAGACGTATCACGGAGATTTCGCGTGGCGCACTAAATAGAGACATCACCTATCACAAAAAAGCGGAGTTAGCGATAGCTAGTTCTGGAGAGAATTTTAAGGCTTATGTTGAGTATTCTCCTGTTGCAGTTTTTGTGGCTAATTCCGAGGGAAAATATGAGTATGTAAATGAAGCTGCTTCTAAGCTGACTGGTTATTCCAAAGAAGAATTGTTAACAATGAGTATACCACAATTACTCTTCAATGTAGCCGAAGGTCTCAAGAAATTTGGTGAAGTTAAGGAAACAGGTCGGTTTTTGAGCGAGATAGCTTTGAAGAAAAAAGATGGACTACCTGTTTATGTTATTTTGAACTCTATAAAATTGCCCGATGGGACATTCATTGCTTTCTGCGAAAATGTCACTGAACGAAAAAAAACTGAAGCTGCACTAAGAGTGTCAGAAGCGAAATTGCGGAGTATTGTTGAAAATTCAAGCGACCAGATATTCATGATAGATAGGACCTTAAAGTATTTATTTGTAAACAAGGTCTTGGCAGATATTTTAGGAAAGCATCCTGAAGATATTATTGGCAAGTCAATATTTGAAGTGTATCCTGTGGAAACTGCGGATCAATTCTCAAGTAATACCAATAACGTATTCGCCACTGGCAAAAGCATGTTGCTTGAAGAAAAAATGGTTATTAACAATCAAGAATCGTATATCAGTTCCAGCTTGAATCCTATCCTAGATGCTGAAGGAAATGTGATAGCAGTTACCGGGATTGTTAGAGACGTAACTGAACGCAAGAAAACAGAAAAAGCGTTGCAGGAGAGCGAAGAAAGATTTAGAGTAATCTTTGAGGGAGCAAACGACGGCATTCTTGTTGCTGATGTTAAAACACAGAGATTTGTTCTTGCAAATCCCCAAATGTGCGAAATGGTGGGGTACCCACTTGAAGATTTGCTCAAGATGAGTTTGCCTGACATTCATCCCAAAGAAAGTCTGGCTTATGTTGTTGATCAGTTCAAAAGAAGTGCGAATAAGGAACTACTTCTTGCCAAAGACATTCCTCTTCTCAGATCGGATAAACAAATAGTTTATTGTGAAGTTAGTTCGAAGCTCTTAGAAATCTGGAAACAGCAATGTTTGGTAGGATTCTTTAGGGATGTCACGGAACGAAAGAAAGCGGAAAAAAAATTGGATGATTCTTATCGCGCGCTTGAGAAACAGCTGAGCGAGATAAGCATGCTGCAAAAAGAACTGGAAAATGCCAATAAACTCCTTGGGCAGTCAAACGTTGACTTGGAGAACTACACCTATGTGGTGTCCCACGATTTGAAGGCACCTCTACGTGCCATCAGATCTTTCAGCGCATTCATTCTTGAAGACTATAACGAAAAACTCGATGAAACGGGAAAAGACTACTTCCAAAGAATTATCGATGCCTCAACGCGCATGGACGCACTGATCGAAAACCTGCTGCTTCTCTCAAGAGTTGGACGCAAATTCATGGAAGTCGAGACAGTTGACCTAAACCAGCTTTTAGAAGAGATTGCGACAGACCTCGAACCAACGCTTAAGAAAAACAATGGAAAGATTGTCTTCCACAATCTCCCAAAAGTCACTATTCCGAGAACTTGGATGAAACAAATCTTCATGAACCTGATAGATAACGGGCTGAAGTTCAATAAATCAAAGACGCCGACAGTCGAAGTAACATGTGAAGACAGGGACACAGAACTTCTGTTTAAGGTGTCTGACAATGGCATAGGCGTTGAAGAGAAGTATTTTGACCGGTTGTTCACTCTTTTCGAAAGGTTGCATACCCAAGAAGAATACCCCGGAACAGGAGCGGGATTAGCCATATGCAAGAAGATAGTCCAACAGTTTGGTGGCAGAATCTGGATTGAAAGCCAAGTAGGCAAAGGCTCCACCTTCTTTTTCACTCTGTCAAAAAACAAAAATCCCACGTTGGGAGCCAGCTGAATATGTTGCCAAGCACGAACTCACATTACATGCTACCGGAATACCCAATTCTCTTGGTGGAAGACAACCCAGACGACGTTTTGATAACTGAGAGAGCTATGGCAAAAGGCCGAATAAGAAACAAACTGTACATAGTGCATGACGGCGAAGAGGCTCTTGACTTTTTCAAGAAACAGGGAAAATACAAAGACGCTCCTACGCCGACTCTTGTTCTGTTAGACCTGAAAATGCCGAAACTTGATGGCTTCGAGGTGTTAAGAGAGGTAAAAAGCGATGAAAAACTCAAGAGCATACCGATAATAGTGTTAACCTCTTCTGAGAGAGACAAAGACATAGACCTCGCCTACAAGCTTGGCTGCAACAGCTACATTATGAAACCTGTGAATTTTGACAACTTCATTAAGACCATAATATCGATAAAGTATTATTGGCTGACAATTTCGAAGATACCTATGCCCTAAAAAAACATTTTAAAAATGAGAAATAGTGAGACGAGAAAAAACTTGAAACTCCGTATTCTGTATGTCGAAGATGATCCGAACGATCAGTTGATCATGAAACATGCGCTAGAGAAAAATCTGCCAATCGACTTCGACTTGACGACAGCGAGTACTGGCCAAGAGGGTTTAAGCGAGGTTGAAAAGAAAAAATTTGATTTGTTACTGCTTGACTACATGTTGCCAGCCATGAGCGGTATAGAACTCCTTAACGAGTTGCAGAAACGTAAAGTTCACACGCCAATAATTTTTGTCACTAGCAAAGGTAGCGAGAAAATAGCAGTTGAAGCTATAAAACTCGGCGTTATTGATTATATCGTCAAAGACGAGATCGGCACGAACCGTCTGATCAATAGCATAATGGAAATAGTAGGCACACGCACTAAGTCGACTAAGGATTTTGACAAAAAATTCATCTTCTACATAGTGTTCGCCGTTGTTTACGGATTTGTTTTCATCAATTATATCGATGTGCTTTCAGGGGGCTATGGAGGGTACCACCTTTGGCTTGTTATCATGTATTTTTTCCCATTCGCCACCCTGTCAATGTTCTTTCCCAGAAACTTTGAATTAACCGTGGGGCTGGGGCTTATTGTGTCGCTTATGAACGACGTGTTCTATGGGGTTGTTAGAAACCTGATGGGGTTCCCTTATGATTTAACGCGGTATTATCATAATTGGCTCATTCCAGGCAATGCCACTCTGTTTCAGTTAAATCTCGGTTTCGTAGTTATGCCTGTCTTTTCATGGATGATGGCGCTCTCCATCTACATTAGAATAATCGCTATATTCATCCTGTTAAGAATATGGAACGTTCAAGGAAAAATCAGATACCTAAACCAAGCACAAATAATAAAAAAGGATAAGAAAGGTACAGTAGCAAACTTGTAAAAAGCCAAAACTCAACTTTCTGTAGAAGAATATAGGTCAAAGTCTTGGCACACTGATTTGGGCTCTAAACCAAAAAAAACAACCCAAAGCTACCCCTACAAACAACCCGCCCACCCAGGGATGGGGTCTAGTATTTGTGGTCAGATTCCATCACAAAAATGAAGCATGTGGACTCGCTGCAAATCAACGCGCGACCCTATAGGGTAGGCTACTATTAGTGACAAAAATCAACCACAAAAAGCGCCATGCAAAGCCAGCGACCCTCAGCCGCCCCGCCCTCACCCGCCATTCACAACCAAAAAGCAACGCAAAAAGCGGGACAGCCAAGGGCCAGGGTCGGTACTAAAATTTTTTATACTCACATTAACCAATGTACCAGCAAGAGAGTGCAAGTTCGTTGTCCACCGGAACCGGGAGCATGCAAGCCTTAAGCAACATCAACTCGGCAAACTATGAACCGACCAAAACAATCGGCTTAACAGCAGACACACACATACCCAAAAGAGCACTCACCACCCCAAAACGCGTCCTAGAAATCTTCCAAAACGCCGACTACATCATACACGCCGGCGACCTCGTAGAGCTGTCAGTCATCGACGAACTCGAGCAAGCTGCACCTGTCCTCGCGGTCCACGGCAACATGGACAGCCTTGAAACCTGCGACGCCTTACCCGTGCTTAACTCCCTCAAAGTCTTCGACTGGAAAATCGGCGTTATGCATGACCCAGAAGTTCTAAACGGCTCAGAAAAAATGAAGCAGATCGCCAAGGAAATGGGGTTTAACGTTTTCGTTTACGGGCACACGCACGCGCCCAGAATCAAGTGGGAAGGCGAAATCCTCTTCATCAACCCTGGAAGCCCAACTGACCCAGCGTCTTTCCTCAACAAACCGTCGGTAGGGTTGCTTACGGTAACCAAGACGGTGATAACGCCGCAGATAATCAACCTTTAACCCAGCAGGACAAGCCAATAAAGAAAGACGTAGAGGGCAACTCCTAAAGGCAACGCGGCAAACCAAAGCGCCATCGCGGCAGCCACAAACTTTTTCCTGCCCCCGAAAAACTTTGCAGGGCATAAATCTTCACTTTCACTCACCCCTCCCCTGCAGCAAACGGCAGTTTCAGCAGCTGCCTTAAAAGGCAAAACACCGAAAAACGACCTTCAGAGGAAAAAACATGGAACATTGTAAAAACCCTTGGAAAGACGACTGCAAAAACGAAAACATCAAACTGTACATTCAGATAAAAGGCGAAAAACTGCCAATATGCCAACAGTGCTGGAACAAGATAGCAGACCAAGAGCACGAGTGGTGAACCGGCATGGAAAGCTTTTGCGCTAACAGCGCCAAATCCTACATCGGCAGAAACGTCAACTTGCACCTGAAAGACGGCGCCGTCATCGTCAACGTGCAACTAACCAGAATCCACAAAACCTCAGGAAAAAACAACCAGATCGAATACACCCTTGGCGGAAACAGAAAAACCAACCGACTACCCTTAAGAAACGTCGCGTGGGCTGAGCTTCTGAACATGAACTTCCTGCAGAAAGCCGCCTGAACCGGCAGAATGGGGACAAAAGGAAAAATAGTACCAGAATAATTAAAGCTTTATGCGCTGTTCAAACTGCGGCGTTTGCTGCACCGAAACTGAGATGCTTCTCTGCGAAAAAGACATCGAACGCTTAGTGAAACGTGGATTCAGCAAAACCTTCTTCGCAAGAGTCAACAGGGAAGGCTACGTTCAACTTAGGAACCGAGGAGGCTACTGCGTTTTCTACGACCCAAAAAAACACGTTTGCAGCGTCTACGTTGACAGGCCTTCCGGATGCCGAGTGTACCCTGTCATCCTTGACGAAGAAAAAGGAATCATCCTTGACGAAATATGCCAATCGAGAAGCACCATAACCGACGCGGAGAAAGCCGTGAAAGGCAAACGGGTCATTAAGCTTCTGGAAAGAATCGATTGCGAGGCGGAAAACAGGCGTTCTTGAAATCTTGGTTTTACATTGTATTTCCATGTTTACATTGGCAGCAAACTATTCTTTTACTGTCTTGAGCCTTAGCCTCTTCTGCTGGTACGACGCATGTTCTCATCAGTTTGCCGCAATCGTCGCAGATGAACTGCACTTCAGCAACGCGGTCGTTGCATTGAAGAATCTTAATGGGCAAAAACTAGAGTCCTTCTTTTGAAGCCTTATCCTTCGCAAGCAGGTATTCAACGTACTCTCTTATGGTGCGGTTGGTTTCAGCCGCTTTTTTCCTGATTTCTCCATGAACTTTCTCGGTCACAGTTATGCATTTGTACCCTCTTCTCGGCAAAACGCGCCATCTCCTTCCGTACTTTACAGTACAACGAAATATATATTTGACGGTGAATCGGGAATATTAATAAAAACTTATATTGGTGTACGCCCGCTACCTAGCTTAAGAGGGGAAAGATAACGCCGAAAAAGGGCTACAAAACCATCACTGTGAAGACGGAAGTCTACGATTATTTTTTCGGAGAATGGCTTAAAATCAAAGAGGAGTACGCCATAAAGAAGGGTATTCGCAGCTTTTCGGGGTTTGTTACTTACCGTTTGGCGCAGCTTATGGCTGAAGAGAAGAAGCACGCGAGTGAACGTAAGCCACCTTAGGTGCCCTACAAGTTTAAATACGCTTGCGAAGACTTGTCAACCGTGAACAGGCATGCCTTGCACCGTAATCGTCGGCGCCTTCTGGGGAGACGAAGGCAAAGGGAAGATAATTTCTTACTTAGCACTCAAAGACAACCTTGATTTCTGTGTCAGAACCGGCTCAGTAAACGCGGCTCACACGGTTTGGTTTGAAGGAAAAAAGTACGCGCTGCACATGGTTCCAGCCGCTTTCCTGAACCCTAAAACACGCCTGCTAATCGCTGCGGGAGCGAACGTTCACGTACAAAAGTTTCTTGAAGAGGTCGAGCAGACGAAAGTGATGGGCAGAATCGGCGTTGACCAGAACGCATCAATCATTGAGGAGAAGCACAGCGCCCAGGATAAGGCAAGCGCAGTCAACAAAGGCATCGGAACCACAGGTTGGGGCGTAGGTCCAGCCATTGAAGAACGCGTAAGACGCACGGCTAAACTTGCCAAAGACATCCCTGAACTGAAACCGTTCATTACCGACCAAGTACAAGAAGTCAACGACGGGCTGGATGAAGGAAAAAAAGTTCTTCTCGAAGGCACCCAAGGCTTCATGCTGTCGCTTTTCTTAGGCGGCGGGTACCCATACGTGACGGGTCGAGACACAGGCGCGTCAGCAATCGCGTCAGAGGCGGGTGTTGGACCAACAAGAGTTGACGACGTTCTCATCGTCTACAAATCATTCATAACACGGGTCGGCGGCGGACCGTTGCCTGGAGAAATTTCCAAAGAGGAAGCGCGGAAAAGAGGCTGGTTTGAAACCGCCGCGGGAACCGGAAGAGATCGGCGCTCAGCTCCTTTTGATTTCGAGTTAGCTAAGAAGACTGCGAGGATAAACGGTGCCACGCAAGCGGCGATGACCAAGCTTGACAGCCTTTTCCCAAGCTGCCACGGGGTCAAGCAGTTCAGTGATTTGCCTAAGGAAGCAAAGGATTTCATAAAGGAAGTTGAAAGCCGAACAGGTGTACCCGTTGTCTTGATCGGCACTGGTCCTGAAGCCTTGGAGATAATTGATCGCAGGTAAACGATACTTTTATTTCGAGTTGGGCAAATTCTGTTCTGAGGCGTAATGTCACCGTGTCGACCAGGGGCTCTGCTAAAGCGTCAGCCGCCATTCTAATAGTTCTGTTTGTGGCAGGGTTACTTTTCGGAGGATTAGCAGCTTACTATTTCGTCAACAACCAATTCAACGGCAAGCTTGACGGAATGAGCAGTCAAATCGCAATTTTAGAAAGCCAAGTTTCAAACCTTAAAGGCTTCCAAAACGCAACTTACCAAAACATCACTATCCTTCAGAACGGCACCTCCCTCACCAGCTTATACGACGACGTGCGCGGCTCAATTGTTCTGGTTGAAGGCGACACCAGCAGCGGCACCCAGCAGGGTTCAGGGTTCGTCTACAAGTTTTCAGCCTCTACAGTGGTGTTAACTAATTATCATGTTGTCCAAGGCGTCACAGGGTTAAGCGTAACTTTTTCGGATGGACGCGGCTACTCGGCTGAGGTTCTCGGAGAAGACCCGTACTCCGACCTAGCTGTGCTTTCGGTTGATGCACCCGCGTCAGAGTTCAAGCCGCTTGCCATCGTGAGTTCCTCAACGTTAGCGGTAGGCGAACCCGTCGTTGCCATCGGAAACCCATACGGCTTAGTAGGCTCAATGACCACGGGCGTCGTAAGCGCGCTGGGCAGAACCATAACTGAAAACACGTCGAACGGGTACTCCATAGCCAACGTAATCCAAACCAGCACGCCGATAAACCCTGGCAACTCGGGTGGTCCCCTCTTGAACGCGGTCGGAAACGTGGTCGGAATCACAACGGCGATTGTCAGTAATTCGCAGGGGTTGGGTTTCGCTGTTCCTTCGGACACCATCTTGAGAGAATTGAACGCTTTGATAACGACTGGATCCTACGGTGGGCACTCTTATTTGGGCGTGGTTGGAGAGGACATGAGTTACAGTTTGGCTCAGCAGAGCGGCTCTAACGTGACTTACGGCTGGAAGATTACTCAAGTTGTGAGCGGAGGTCCTTCCGACGGCAAATTGAAGGTCGGCGACATAATAATTGGCTTAAACAATCAGACAGTAACTAGCGAAGATGATTTGGCAAGCTACTTGGAAGAGCACACTTTGCCAGGCGATTCCGTGGTTGTAACAGTAGTCAGAGGAAACTCGCTTGTCAACGTTAACGTCATTCTTGGCTCAAGACCTCCGCCTTCATCATAGGTTTGACCCACGGCTTCCACGTTTCTTATGCCATCCAATGGAAGCCTTTGTTTCAGCGGTTTTTCTTGTCTTGCTTCTTTCCCGCTTCTTTCTCCTTTTGCAAGTCGAAATGGTCTCTTTCAACCGCCAAATAAACTATCTTTCTGTAATAGCATTTTGAGCAGTAATTCTTTTCTCCGATTTCGTAAAGAGTAGTTGACACGGCACCGATAATCTCATCGCACTCGGCACATTGAACAACCTTGTTTTCATGGTTAGTTTTTTTACCTGCTTCCCTTTCATTTCTAAAAATGTTGTTCTTCGGTAGGAAAAACTCACTGTCCCAACCCATTCTTTTCCTTTCCTCCAGATTGAGACAGAATGTTTACCACGTTAGAGGGTAAAAAGCTTTCCACATTCCCCCAGGTAAACAGAATTTCACGTCCAAAGTTAAACGAAAAAATTTCGGAAAACGAGCTTAAAGTTGCTTAAGCTGGCACTTTTGACGGAGGATTTTTGACGGGTGAGCAAGAAATATGCAATTTTCGAAGATAATTTAAATTTTTCGCACAGTCTACCTATACGGTCTTCTAGATGTCCCGAATAGAACGCTATTAGATACTTTGAAAAGTCTCCCTTCTTCCAGTTGCGCAGCTAAGTTAAACTTTAAATCTTGCTTATGTTCCAATTGCTGAAAGAGAAAACGAAAAAATGCCCGTCATTGAAACCCACCAATTAACCAAAGCCTACAACTCGTTTAAGGCAGTTGACAACCTGAACATAACGGTTGAGCCAGGCGAAATCTTCGGGTTGCTTGGACCCAACGGCGCGGGCAAAACGACAACCATATCGATGCTCTGCACAATTCTTAAGCCGACATCTGGCTCCGCGACCGTTAACGGCTTCGACGTTGTCAAGGAAGCAAACCAGGTTCGAAAGTCAATCGGCATCGTTTTTCAAGAACCAAGCATCGACGACCGCTTAACAGGCAGAGAAAACCTGTACATGCACGCGAACCTGTACGGGGTTCCACCGTCTGAGCAGACGGAGCGGATAAATCGAATCTTGAAACTTATTGAGCTTGAGGATAGAGCGGATGATTTGTTGCGCACGTACTCTGGCGGCATGAGGCGAAGGCTTGAGTTGGGTCGAGGCTTAATTCATTACCCTAAAGTGCTGTTTCTGGATGAGCCCACGGTGGGGTTGGACCCGCAGACAAGAGACCACATTTGGAAGTACATCCACGACTTAAAGAAGGCACACGACATAACCGTGGTTTTAACAACCCACTACATGGATGAAGCAGACAGGCTCTCAGACCGCATCGCCATCATGGACCACGGCAAAATTGTAATCTTGGACTCGCCTTCCCAGCTGAAGGAAACGCTTGAAGGAGACGTCGTGGTCGTCAGAGCAAACAACGTTGAAGCTTTATCTGAGCTTGTAAGCAAATGGTTAGGCTTAACCCAGAAACAGGTAGTTGACGGCGCGCTTGAAATCACCGTTCGCAACGGCAAAGTGGTCATGCCGAGAATCATGGAGTTGGCAACCCAGAACAACATCTACGTTGAATCCATACTTCTGCGTGAGCCAAACCTCGAAGACGTCTTCCTGCATTACACGGGCAGAAACATTCGGGAAGACACAACCAAGGAACTGCACGGTGCAGCCGCTGCCCGCAGGAGGGCAATAAGATGAGCGAGCGCCGCGGCTTCTACAGCCTCTGGCTTAGAGAAATCAAGCGGTTCATCAGGGACAGGACGCGGCTAGTAACCAGTTTCGTTCAGCCTATACTGTGGCTCATCATTTTCGCCGCTGCCTTTGCCACGCGATTCGTAGGCTCGTTGCCAGCGGACCTGAATTTCAGGCAGTTTCTTCTCCCTGGAATAATAGGTCAAACGATTCTTTTCACTGCCATGTTCATGGGCATAAACGTTATTTGGGACAAGGAATTCGGTTTCATGAAAGAAATCCTTGTTTCACCAGTTTCCAGATTGACGATTTTTCTCGGAAAAATGGTCGGCGACAGCACAGACGCTTTCTTGCAGGGCATAATAGTCTTCGTCATCGGCTTAGCCATAGGCATCCCAATAAATCCGATTACTCTCCTGTACACGCTGCCTATTTTGATGCTTGTCTCCTTTGGCTTAGTAAGCATTGGATTGACGATTGCAAGTTTCATGAGTAACCTTGAAGGCTTCGGCGCAATCCAAACCTTCGTTAACCTGCCCCTGTTCTTTCTAAGCGGCGCATTGTTTCCGCTTAAAGGAGGCAGCCTCCCAAGCTGGTTAACTGATGTGGCGGCGTGGAACCCGTTAACTTATGGTGTCGACGCGCTACGTCATGTCATCCTGGGGAATTCGTGGGCGCCTCTTCAAGTTCAGTCTTTATGGGTTGACCTTGGATTTGTCGCGTTGTTCGATGGCATAATGGTCATAGTCGGCACTTGGGCTTTCACCAGAATGAAGTAGCAAGTCACACCCTAAACACCGCCTAATTCATGACAAAAGCTCAGGGTAAGCCGTTTTTCATTTATTTTTTTAAACGTCGCGGAAAAGTGGGGTTTTTGATTGGCAAAAAAGCCTTTAAGCAACTTGCAGCCTATAGGTCATTGGTGACAAATATGCGAAGGTTAAGAAGCATAATTTATGTTGCCTTGGTTGCCGCAGCAGGTGCGCTGGCAGCTACAATCAGTCCATTAACGGTTTTGTGGATTTCTATCAGCATGATTGCGTTGTTCGCAATTGCCCGACAAATGAACTTCAACAAGATAGTCATGATGATGAAAAAATGGGCGAAAAACGTTTCTCGCCTGCGCTTCGAAATCAGGGCGAAACTTCACACTGGCTTCCGCGACTACAATGATCCACTTGACGCTGAGGGTTCCCGCCGAAGCGGAAGATGCAGCAGCTACGCAAGATAAAATCAACTTTTCTTCTTGACGGTTTAAGTGGAAATTAAGGCGCTTAGTGGAAACAGGTCTTAGCAAGTTGGATGGCGTTCTTCAATAAAATATTCATTGAACTTGGTTTAAAAATTGGAAAAAGAAAATCGAAGAAAAACTGCTTACTGCTTGTTAGTCATTTCGTTGATTTGCTGTTCCATCGCGTGTCCACGGCAGTAAACCACGGCTTTCTTAACGCCTGGAACAGATTTCGCGGCGACTTTTATGTCGGCTGCAAGTTTGAACGCGATTGGGCAGAATGGGCTTGTCGGAATGAACTCCACGGTGACTGTGCCAGGCTCGGTTTCTTTGACGCTTTGTATCATCTGCATTTCTTCGAATGTCTGTCCAGTCTCGGGGTCTTGAACTTTGCCGACTTCTTCACGCACTTGATCTTCTAATTTGCTCATTTTTCATAAACCTCTTTACTGTTGGTTAACTATGAATTTTCATAGCATATAAACTGTTAGCTTCATGTTCATTGATTAACAAGATTGTCCTGACGAACTGTGTGTCACCAAATTATTTCTTCAGGATGTACAGCGACATGAATACGTGGACGCCGAAGAAAACGCCTGCGGCGATGAAGACGGGAGCGTAACCCACTATTTGGGCTATGAACCCTCCAGCTACTAGCGAAGCAAACTCCGCCAGCCTCATCGGCGCATGAAGAATGCCTAAGTCCACTGACACGTTTTTGCTTTCCCTTACGACTTTCAGCACGAGGTGCTCGAAGTATCCCACGCCGTAGCCTCGGACGAACGCCAGCGTCAAAAGCAAGATGGGAAAGAAAAATCCTGGACCGGCGAGAAAGAGGGACGCAGTTATGCTTATTACTGTCAGGATGGTTGCGCGTTTGAAACTTAGAGCGTGTTCAACGGTGGCCCATGTTGCAATAGCTGATATGGCGTAGTAGAGCATGAAGAGGATTCCGATGTAAGTGTAGCTGTACCTTAGCTGCTGACTCATAAAGACCGGAAAGAGCAGGTTCACAAGTGGATAAGTCGCAAGGCTGTTGAACACTATGGAAACTGAAGCAAGCCAAAACAGCTTAGACCTGCCCTTGGGATTTAACGGTTTCAGGAGGCTTTCAGTCTTAGGCATAGGCGCCTTGACGCTGCTCCTCCAAAGCATCACCGCCGGAATACCGATGGCCAAGGCAACAAGACTCAACACTGCAAGGCTCATTGAAAAACCCAAGTAGTCTATGCCTAGCCCCGCCATTGCTCCGCCTGAAGCCATCGCTATCCAGATTACCGCGTTCATTTTTGTGGCTTCGTGACCTGGGCGATGAGGGGACAGCTGATAGATTGCTGTTCGGCTTACTGCCCAGTAGGATGATTCCCTTAGGGCTTCCACGATTTTTCCCAGCGCAAAGAAGAGAGGCGTGGACGAAAAATAGTAGATTAACGTCGAGAAGAAAGCAGACGGCCAATTGATCAAAACGAAAACATGCGACCACCCCACGTAGTCTGCGACTGCGCTAAAAAACAGGCGGGCTACCAGAAAAATCAGCGGAAAAATCGACAGAACCAAGCCTATTTCCGCCACGTTAACGTGCTTCGCCAGCAGCAAAAGAGGAATCAGAAGGGTAAGTGCACCCGAGACGAAGTAGTTCAAGAAAGTTATGGCGTTTACTCTTCTCAGCTGTCTCTCCCCGCTTCCTGCTTTTTAGTTTCCATTAGCTTTCTCAAATGTGACTTACTGCTTAAAAAATTTTCAACACAGGCGGGCTAACTAGGAAAGATGAAGGGGAAAGTTAATGCGTCAGATGCTACAAACATAGACGCGTGGAAGGTGCAAAGGTTTGGCTTTTGACGAATCGTGCGTTTTCTGCAGAATAGTCCAGAAGAAAGCCGAGGCAAGCATGATTTACGAGGACGAGGCAGTGATGGCTTTTCTTGACATTCGACCCTTACAGACTGGGCACACGCTTGTCATACCCAAAGCACATTACGTTGACATTTTCGACACGCCTGAAGCGCAACTCAGCCAATTGCACAAGGTCGCAAAGCAAATCGCTCTTGCCGTCAAAAAAGCCACCAAAGCCGACGGCGTCAGCATTATCCAGCAAAACGGTAAAGCAGCGGGCCAAGACATATTCCACATACACGTGCACGTTGTTCCCAGGTTCGAAGGGCAAAAGCTGGCGTCTTTCAACGAGCTTAAAGTGGTTGAGAGAGCCAGACTTGACGCGGTCGCAAAAGAAATCAGGCGTTTTTTGAATGGGAACTGATAATCAAAATTCACAGTTAACAATTTTTTAATACTCAAAAGGCGAAATGTAGGGTTTCTGGTGAGGTCTGTTTGAGAGCAACAATGAACACTCTTGAAGACGGAAAACTCAGGTACAGGCAAGTCAGATGCAAAATCTGCTACGGAACAGGCATGGACGCAAGTAACACCTCGACGGGCGAAAGATGCATAAAATGCCAAGGAAAAGGCTGGCGATTGTTCCCAGAAGGCCCAGCAGAAACCTGCCTCACCTGTCAAGGAAGAGGCAAAGACTACCGATTCAACCGCAGCGGCGCCGTGTGCCAGGACTGCGACGGCTTCGGCGAAATTAAGCAGCTTTAATTTAAGAGCATTTCTTAAGATTATTTAGCGAGCAAACCCGCAATTAACAGCCAAAACTAAATCATCAAGGAAAGTCGCGATAACTTGCTAACTTTATGGGTGCGTGGATTTGTAGCGCCAAAAACCCATGTAAGGCGCTTCCAAACCCATCTGCCAAAACGCAGCCGACAATTCGCCGTAGTGAATCATGTCCTCGATAACCATGTGGGTCAACGCAGTTTCCACGGTGATTTTTGAGCCTGGCTTGTCGCCCCACGGAACAACGACTTCCGTGCTTAATTCCTCCGCGGTAAGATTAGACAGATAGTTTTCCGTGTTCCTCGCTGTCTTCTGCATGTAATTCTTCAACGAATCGAAATCCTTGAAAACATCAAAATCCATCCCAACTATTTCTCCGGGTCGACCAGGAATAATGCAGTTTATCCACCTGTCTTCAACGAAGGTTAAATGCAGAAAAACGTCACGCATCGAATCAAAACTCAAGCCCCGAGGCTCAACGACCTGCGCCCAAGGCAACTTCGCCAATGTATCAAAATACAAACCGCGAACAACATGATTGTAACGGATCAAATCGGCAACTTGCATAGGGCTTACTAGCTTAGGATAATTAATTAAAATTTTCTATTTCTAGAAAGAGCAATTCCTAAAACTTTGAGAAAAGCCTAAATTATCTGATGCTTCTAACTATTAAGCTATGAAAGATGAACTGACTTTTTACGTTGCAGAAGCGGATGAAATTAACAAAAAGTACAGTGGCAAGCATATAGCCATTGTTGATGATCAAGTGGTTGCAAGTGGGGATGACCCGAAAGTAGTTTGGGAGCAAGCCAAAAAGAAATACCCAAGAAAACGCCCAGTACTAGCTTTTGTTCCCAAGGAAGATACTTTGGTGCTTACTGTTGGTTGAGTTTTTATATAGGAAGGAAAAATCAGGGCTCTTAGGGGAAATCTTAAGACCAATTGCGCAGTTAGAAATTAAATCAGAAAAAAGTGACTGGTACCCTGTTATAATGTACGTTGACTCTGGCGCAGACATATCGCTGGTTCCTAGAAATTTCGGATTATTGCTTGGGTTAGATCTAACACAAAATTTGGGTCAAATAAGAGGAATCGGTGAGGCAATTGTTCCGCTATCGCTTCAAGACATTATATTGCGGATAGAAGAACAAGAGATGCAGGTAAGGATTGCTGTAGCTTTAATAAATGAAGTGCCTTACGTATTGGGAAGATACGACTTTTTCAAGTTGTTTAATATATCCTTCCAAGAGTGCAAGAGCAAGGTAGTTATTGAAAAAGCATAGTCATTTTTCCTAAATCGAAAAAATCATGTCGGCGGTCTTTTTTGGGCGTACTGATACCTGCGCGGTTTGCCGATGCGCGTTAAGATGTTGTCTTTGACGAGGTCAACTAGCGCGTGTGCTACGGCTGTTCGGTCGTAGTGGAATCCTCTGCGCGCGAGTTCGCTGTGGACGTCGTCCAAGCCTCTTGGCTCGCCAAACCAGTTTTCTTCCCAGAGTTTCTGAATGACGCCTCTGCATGTTTCGGCTCGGGGCGGTGGGGCTGGGCGTTCGGCGACTTGGGCGAGGTTGGTGTTTTTTAGGTGTTCGGTGACGGTTTGGAGTATTTTGTCGACGGTGTTTTGGATTTGGTCTTCTTGGGATTCGATTTCGAATTCTATGTCGCCGATTTTCATTTTTACTTTGATTGGCGGTTTTTGCTGTTTTTCTGTCAAGTTCTCACTTGTTGCATATTGTATTGTGCAAGATGCACATGCACAATATTTAAATATTTCACCAACATGTTGTTGAATATTGGTGAATCAAGGTGATTGAACAATATACAATTACTAACAAATATAACTTTCCACAACCCAACATCGACACAGCCCTCCCCCAACGCTTTTTGGAGCAAAGCCTAAACTCGCTCAGGCAAGTCCAGCACCAAGACCTCCAGCTAAACCACCAAACCTTCCCACTGCTAAGCGTCGCCGATCAATGCCCATCCAGCCTACAGCTAAAAACTGAGCCGATCCAGCTCAAACCAGACCGCCAAGAAACCCTCGTCGCCGCCGTCGACACGTCAACCATCAAAATCGGCGAAACCGCCACCGGCATCATAATCGCGGTCAGAGGAGCAATCACCTGGCGCCAGAACCACTCGTACAAGTACACGCGGCTTGGCCCATTCATCTTCCACATCACGGAAGACAACAAGAACGCCGTCTTCAACACGCTTGAACACGCTTATTTCTGCACAACCTACGGCAGCATGCATCAATCAGCGCCCAACATGATGCAGATGCCTATGCGCCTCGCCAGTCTTTTGGAGCGGTGGATGCAAACGATGCTCGCGAAAACCGTAGGCAACGGCGTAATCCTCTTCGACGGCTCACTCACCTCAGGCACCATCGACACGCCGACCCAACGCCTAAGAGAAATCCTCAGCCACGCAAGAAGAAACGGCAGCACAGTCCTCGCTTTTTCAAAAGCCACCACGCTTAGAGCCAACGGCATCCTGATAACTGAGCAGCTTCCAAACCATGAACCGCCATACCTGCTTGAAACATTGGGTTTGCATTTCAAGCCGCCGACAACCCTGCTGGGCGACGTTTACGTTGCGCGGCTTAACAAAGCGAACTTTGCTTTTCGTTTAGACATCGACAGGGAAGCCTCTGAGGAGCAGCGAATAGGCGCCGTTCAGAAGCTGCTGGGCAACGACCTGTACAAGCAAAGCTACCCAGAAACCCTGCGGCTCTCTCATATCCTGTGCACGTTCACGGCCAACGAAGTCTTAGCCATCAAACACTTCATCACGCGCAAGCACGGGATACAAATCGTGAACCGCCCCGACATGCACCGCCTGCTTTTTGGCCCATTTGGCTCGGGGGAAATCTACTCATGAAACTCTACAAGAAAGAAGGCAACATCCTGCAAGTCATCAGTTTCCCAACTGAAAGCGCCGAAAAAGGCGACTACCTCTTGGTTGAGGATCAAGAAGCGGGAAAAGCCTTGATCGCCCAAGTCATCGACGTACAGTTCGCGGCTGTCCCAGGCGTTTTGGAGGAGCTTTTGCGTACGCTTCCCGACGGAGGCGAACCCTTGCAGGGCGAAGACATCGACCCGATGGAAATAGCGCCACACATCACGTACATCCAGGATGCCAGCCTGCTGATCTGCAAGATAAGGGCAACGTTGGAGAACGACACGTTGAGCCCAAGCAGCAGCTGGCTGCCCAGCCGTTCCCAATCCACCATCAAGAAACTGTCCGTGCCGATGCTGATGAAGCTGGCGAAAATCGACGGCAAACTCCCCATCGTACTGGGCGGCACCAAAGACTCCTCGCTTCTAACCATCGACGCCTCCGCAATAGATGGCACATTGAACATTATCACGGGCAAGAAGGGCTGCGGCAAAAGCCACCTCTCCAAGCTCCTGATGGTCAACCTGGTCGGGTACAAAGCCACCGTCGTCGTCTTCGACCTAAACGGCGAATACACAAGCCTGGGCATGAGCAACGACGGCAAAAGAAACATGTACTACGACAAAATCCACACCCTAACCCCAGGGCAAAACTTCAAAGTCGCCCTCGAACAACTCCACCTGAACACCGTGATGGGCATACTTGTAAACGCGTTGCATCTGCCGGGAACTTCAGCCCGCGAGTTCCGCCGAATCTGGAAAATGCTCAAAGAAAAAGGAAAATTGAACATGCAGGAACTGGGCGAGGAAATCCGCAACTTGAACTGCAACCAGCACGTACGCGACGCTTTAGCTTCCCGCTTCCATTCCCTTGCTAACTCGGGCTTTTTCACTGACAGCCCAGGCGAGGCGACGCTTCTGGATGAGAGCCTAATGAAAGCCCGCGATCAAGGGGGTGCCATCGTCATCAACTTGAAAAACACGTCAAACATCGACCGCCAAATCGTCGTTGAATACGCGCTGGGCAAACTGGTTGATTCTCTTTCGAACTGGAAGCTTAAAGCCGTCTTTCTTTTTGCGGAGGAAGCCCACCTTTACCTGCGCGAAACCTACTGGGACGACATCGTGACCCGCATGCGGCACTTCGGCATCTTCACCACATTCATCACCAACCAGCCTGACACCATCCAGGAAAACATTTACCGCCAAGCCGACAACATTTTCCTCTTCAACTTCACCAACGAACACGACCTCGACGTGGTAAGCCGAGCTGCCCGCGTGGACGCAGAAACCGTGCGTTCAATAGCCCATGACCTGCCCCCGCATCATTGCCTCACGCTCGGCAGAGTCGTAAGCGACTTCCCCATAGTAGCGAGAGTCAGAGCCTTAGACATCAAAACAATGGGTGAAACCCGGCTTTTCTTTAACAATAACTAGTTTTTGCTTAAAAGTTGCCTGGCTCGATCATCGACCATAGTTTTCCGAAATGCGTGTTAATTCTAACCATAGTAAAATTTAACAGTTGTTAGTAAAACTATGGTTATTGGCAGCTAGGCAGCTAAAAGAATAATCGCTAACCGTCACCGTTAAAAAGCAAATTAGCAATTGTAGAACGAGTAGATTTAGAAGAAGTGTGCTGATGGCTTGCCTGATACTCTAAGAAGCGGCGATCCCTTGCCTGCCACCACAAATGCTGAAGACCCGAAAAGCGATTCGACAGATAGCGCTCCGACAAGCAGTCCTAAGACGCACAAGAACGCAGGGTGGGTTAAATCCGTGGTTCCATTCAGCATCGCAACTGGTCCAATCAGCACACTCGTGGTCCTTTTAGTCCTTAATCTTCACGGAACCGTAATAGACGTCGGCTACGCCGTCACCTTGTTCAATGCGGTCAGCATACCAGCCGCCATATTCTGGGGTTTCGCCACGGACCGTTTCCATCGAAGGAGGGCTATAATTATTGCAGGCTACTTGGCGACAGCTGCAATTATTCTCCTGTTTCTGTTCGCAGGCACCCTATATTACGTTACATTGCTGTATGCTTTGTTCTCGTTCGTGACAACCGCTGTCACTACACCTCTTAACCTGCTCGTCATGGAAACAAACCCAAAGCAGAAGTGGAGCAGCGCATTCGCGTGGTTTTCCATGCTTTCAAGCATCGGGCAGACTGCAGGGTTGATTCTAGGCACAGTCTGGGCATCTTTTCTTCTTCTCAGTTACCTTGTAATTCCTCTGGCCATTTTCTCAATAGCATCGGCGGTCTTGTCTGTGCTTATGATTAAAGAGCCTTCCTTTGTTTTTGAGCGCCAAATGATAATTCAAAACAAACACAGCTTTTACGACAGACTTCAAAGAATTCCTATCATTTTCTTTCGAATTCCAAGATTATCTGATTTCAAAAGAGTATTAAGAGCACTGAAATATGACCTCACCAGAAATGTGCCAATTTTGTATTTTTCCATCTTTATGTTTTGGGTCGCAGCTGGCCTCTTCAACACATCGATTATTCCATCATTGACAGCAAACAAAATTTCGAACCTCACAATTTTTTTCATTATAACAATAGTGAACATTATTCAAATTTTTTCATTTCAGTACGCTGGATCCTACGCCGAAAAGACCTCACTGATTGGAGCATCGATTTTTGGGCTCACCTTCAGAAGCGTAGGTTACGCGTTGCTGGGCGTTTCCTTTTATTTCGTGTCTGGCAGCTGGTACGCGATTCCAGCCTTGATTTTCTACTCTCTCGCAAGCGGGTTCGCATTTTCCATATATTACACAGCGTCTAACACCATGGTTTTTAACACCCTCGGAGGCAACAGCCAAGGATCTTCTCTGGGCGTTTACAGTGCACTAGTAGGGATTGCCACTATGGCGGGCTCGTTAATCTCAGGGTTTACATCATTTTACCTAAACTTCGGCATAACATTCCTCATGGCCAGCGCATGCTTAGTCAGTTCAATTTGGCTACTTTACCTCCTGCGAGAGCCGAGGCAAAACTAGTGTGTTGGCTATTCTAATAACAAGATTACAGCCGCCTTTATCTTAGCCAATTCTTTCGAGATTTTAAAGAAAATTAGCTTTTTCCATTTTTGTCCTGTTATTCCTGAAGAAAAGGCGAAAAGACGCCGTCAAATCGTAGCCTTCGACTTCTTCAAACGGCACCCACCGCAGCTCCACGGCGTCGCTTGCCGCCTCAGCTGTCCCAGCTTTTACATGCACAAGGTAGTCGATGATGACGTAATGGTATTTTACCTTGCCCGACTCGTCATAGTCAACGTTGCTGACCACGTCAATCAAGAGGGGGCTGTCAACGCTAAGTCCTGTTTCCTCTTTAGCCTCGCGGATAACTGCCTGCTCAGGGCTTTCAGCGAGCTCCACTAAGCCGCCTGGAATCGTCCACTTGCCCCTGCTTGGCTCGTTTCCCCTCTTTATCAGCGCGATTTTTCCCTGTTTGATTATTACTGCGCCGACTCCTACGACTGGCTGATCAGGGTACAACCGCTTCACAGGTGAAAACGCCTCTGCTAGTTGCTATTGTCACTCGTATCTTAAAGCCTCGACGGGCTTCAGTTTGGATGCGCGCCACGCTGGGTAAAGGGCGAATATTACGCTGATTCCTATGCCGAAAGCTAAGGAACCTAAGAACACTTCTGGAGTCAGTAAAGGTGTCACTTTGAAGCCAGTGCCTCCGAATGCTCCTGACCCTAACAGTCCTGCAACAACGTTTGCTAAGATCCACCCTGAAAGTATGCCAGCGAACGCCCCGATTAAGCCGATGATTGCTGATTCGCCGAGGAAAATCGACAGCACGGTTCTGCTTTTCATTCCTAAAGCTTTGAGTATCCCAATTTCACGCGTGCGTTCAATCAGTGAAACTATCATTATGTTCATTATTCCGATGCCCGCTACCAACAGGGAGATAGCAGCTATCCCGCCAAGGAACAACTGGATTGTGCCAAAAATGGTTGAAAGCAGACTCAGCACCGCCGTTGAAGATATAACGGTAACTTGACCGCCGAAATAGTCAGTTATAGCTTTAGAAACATCGGTGATTGTTGCGTTATTGCTGTTTTTAAGTTGAACTATTATCATGTCACACTGGTTGGTTCCAAAAAAGCTCTCAGCTTGACTCAGAGGCATGTAAACGCCTGTATCTGATGGTCCGGCTAAGCCGAATCCGCCGACTTTTTGAAGAATCCCAGAAACCTGCGCCGTGTAAGTTTCGTTTGCTACGGGTAGCGTGGTAGCGTTAGTCCAAACGATGCCCACGTTGTCGCCCGCGCTGAAGAGCTCTGTTCCGTTTTCTCTTGGATCACTCACTCTTGTACCGACCACTATGTCGTTGTTGCCTGGGTTAGTCGGTACGGTTCCTGATGCTGCGACAAAAGTGGTCGGGTACTGCTGGGCGTACTGGCTGAAGTCTACACCGTAAATGGTGACGGAACTGTTCAAGCCGTCAGCGTTCACGTACCCAGTTCTCTCTATAACTGCGGTTGACGAGTTTATCTCAGGTGACAGTGCGTCGATTTCACTGGTGTAGTTAACGTATAACGCGAAGCCTGAGCTTGCTGCGCCAGAACCCAAGCCTAAGCCCGATCCGGATCCACTTCGGGCGCCTAGGCCGCCCCCTGCACCGCTTCCAGCTCCGCCGCCGATGCCGCCTAAATCGTTGCTGCCTGGAACAACAATTAACGTGTTCGCAGACAAGCCTCGGTTAAGATCATTAGTTATGCTTACCTGCAAACCCTGAGTAATGGACAGCAAAGCAACGATGGCGGCGATGCCTATAATTACGCCCAACGTGGTTAATGCTGCACGGAGCTTGCGGAGTTTTATTGCGCTATAAGAGTAACCTAAAATATCGTACGTTTTCATTGCTGATTCACCACTTCAGACGATAATAACCCGTCAAACATCTGCAAAGTCCTGTTTGCTTCTCGCGCAAGATGCTGGTCATGAGTAACCATGATGATGCTGACATGATTTTCAACGTTAAGCTTCTTCAGCAACCCTACAACTTCGCTTGCCGTTTTCGAATCAATGTTGCCAGTCGGCTCATCCAGCAGAAGGAACTTCGGGTTGTTCGCAAGCGCCCTTGCAATCGCGACGCGTTGCTGTTGCCCACCGCTTAATTCAGCGGGCTTGTGGTTTACTCTGTCTTTCAACCCTACAGTCTCAAGCAGCTCTACAGCTCTCTGCCTTCGTTCAGACCTGCTGACATCCGCAATAGACATAGCCAATTCAACGTTGCCCAACGCGGTTAATCTGGGAATCAAATTGAAAAATTGGAAAACAAACCCGATCCGCCTGCGCAAGTCGGTTAGTTGGTTATCGTTGAGTTTTGAGATGTCGACGCCGTCGATCAGCAGCTTTCCCGCTGTTGGCTTGTCTAAGGCGCCGATCAGGTTCAGCATGGTTGATTTGCCGCTTCCTGAAGGTCCAAGTATGGAGACGAAGTCGCCGGCTTCGACTGTCATGTTTACTCCGCGGACGGCTTCAACTGGGACTTTTCCAAGCATGTACGTTTTCTTCAGGTCTACCGCTTCAACTAGTGCTGTCATAGCTTTTTTCCTCTTCACGCGTTTCCGTTGCTTAACCGAATCATGTATTTATTTGTTCAGGTACCGCCACGAAAGAACCACGCAGATGATCGTTATCACGGCTGGAATTATCAACCCAAATTCGACGTTGAGAAAGCCGAATTGAATCGTTCAGCCAGAAAAGTGACTACCGCAAAAGTTTCCATTGCGAACTCATTCGAGTTTGCGCGCATATGATTTTCTTGGCTTGGAAGAAGTTATTCTCGGTCGTGTCGCCTGCTCCTTCGAATTTCCTCTACTACCCCAGGCGGATCCTTCCATTTTTCTGTCACTTCTGATCGAAGGCTTAGCAACCCCTCGACCCCTTTCTTCATTCTCTTCCTTTGCCTTTCCGTCAATTGATTTTCTTGCCATTCTGGCAAATTTCTTATTTTATCCGAATCGCGTTTTGATTTTTCTAACTTTTCACGTTTTTCCAAGCTTTGCCCTTCCTAAGCTTAACTAATCACTGTTCCAACTTTTTCGCCATTTACGGCAGCCAAAATGTTCTCAGGTTTAAAGCCGTTAACGACAATAAGCTTGACACGGTGGCGTTTTAGAACTTTGATGGCTTCGGGGTCGATGATTTGGTGTATCCCCGCCTTGTGAGTGCTGCCTTTGAAAATCTTCGGCAAATCCTCAAACGACAAAGTGTCAAGCTTCACCGCGTCCGCGTGCTTCCGCGGGTCCTTGTCGTAGACGCCTTCCTGGTCTGTGCCTTTAACCAGCAAGTCCGCGTTTAAACGTTCAGCAACTAGCGCGGCGACCGCGTCTGTGGTGATTCCAGGCTTCAACCCGCCCATCACAACAACCCGTCCCTCGCTGAGACATTGCACGGCGTCATCAAGGGTTATTGCCACTTTGCTGCTGCCCGCTTCACCGAGCCTTTTGAGGAAAAGCTGAGCGTACAAACGTGAAACCGAAATCGCAATCTCATCCTGCGCCTCCATATCCAACCCCAGTTCTTTCGCGATCCCGATGAATTCTCGCGCCAATGCGCCGCCGCCGACGACAACGGCGACCTCGTGACCCTTGGCTTTCACTGCTTTTATCAGGTCAGCGTATTTGCCCAACAGTTCCGTGTTGACTGGAGAAGCGACCACTGAGCCGCCTAAACGCACAACCAAACGCATGTTTAACCCTGCCTTTCGTTGCTTACAATGCAGGTTTAAGGTTAAAAATCTTTAATATCACAAAAGCCGCATTAAAGCCAATGCTCCAGTTGAGACAAGATGGCATTTACCGAATCATTGCAAGTTGAGGCAGCAGCACCTTTCAATTTCGATTTGACCGCTCAAATATTTAGAAACGGCGATGAACAAATCCGAACCTTTCAAGACGGCATTTTTAGATTAATCCTCAAACTCAATGATCATCTTATCCTCGCCGAGGTATCATCCGTCGGAACCACTGAACAGCCAAAATTAGCCGTTCAGTTGAGAGCAAACAACTCCTTAACCTCGGGTGACAAGCAAAAAGCGGAAGAAGCGGTCCGATTCATTTTCAATTTGGACTTTGATCTTTGCTCTTTTTACAGAAACATCAATGGTGACCGCGTAATGAGTGGGATCGCCAAGCAGCTGTACGGACTGAAGAACCCGACAACCCCAACTGTTTTCGAATCCCTCGTTGACTCCATCATTGAGCAGCAAATCTCAATCAAGGTTGCAATCGCCCTGGAAGAAAAGCTAATAAAAAAATTTGGCGAGCGCCTCGACATTGGCGACGAAACCTACTTCGCTTTTCCGACGCCGCAGATCATTGCGGTCGCCAGCGTGGAGGAAATCCAGCGGGTTGGGTTAAGCAGGCGCAAAGCCGAGTACATACATGGTGCGGCAGAGTTGATTGTGGCTGGAAAGTTGGATCTTGAAGGTTTAAAAAGCCAAGAAAACGCGGATGAAATCGTCAGGAAGCTTGACGCGGTAAGGGGCATCGGGGTTTGGACGGCTGAGTTGACCATGCTTCGGGGGATGCAGAGGCTTGACATGTTGCCCGCAGACGACCTGGGGATTAGACGAGTAATCTCAACTTACTATTGCGGTGGAAAACCAATCAATGCTTCTGAAGCAAGGGAAATCGCGCTGCGGTGGGGTCGATGGAAGGGGCTCGCTGCCTTCTACCTGATAATCGCGGAAATAAGGGGCATCGCGATCAAAGAAAAATAGACAGCCTGCGTGCGTAAGACGCTGAAGGGTTAAGTCAAGAGAAGTTGACTCAACTTAGCACTAAAGAAAATGATTAGCACAATTTTGATTGTTTATTTTTTAAATCAGGTATAAATTGGTTGATACCTGAAAAAATCGGCGAAATGCCTGTTTTCCCGCTAGACAAGCACGTTTCTTTGAGCTTGATTTTTGCTCTAAATCAAAAAAGCAACAT
>Ga0187880_1000178_pt1 | contig 53760 bp, 51 predicted proteins | sample June2016WEW_19_4_FD_132998 | JGI IMG/M metagenome (GOLD analysis project Ga0187880, IMG submission 132998) | Peatland microbial communities from SPRUCE experiment site at the Marcell Experimental Forest, Minnesota, USA - June2016WEW_19_40 | ecosystem: Environmental > Terrestrial > Soil >... | reverse complement strand
TTCGACTTTTTCGACGTCGCCGAGCTCCTTCAGCGGCATCGCTTTAAGGTAAGTCTTTTCTAAGGCTTCAACGGGCTTATTTTCCTGCAGGTTCTCTTTTGGCGCGGCGGCTTCCTGCTTCGGCTCTTCGGAAACGGGTGCTTCCTCCTGTTTTGGGTTTTCTTGAGAAGGCACGGCTGGCTGTTCAGGGTTTGCTTGCTGTTTAGATTTGCCGAATAGGCTGAATTTCATTTTCCTCGCTCGACCTGCTAGTAATTGCTGGCGGCTACAGTTAAGCGTTTCTTAACCTGTTCGCCTCGGAGTCTTGGTTGTATTGTGCTTGGATATTTTATTTATGTTTTTCTAATCATGATTGGCAATCGCGGCTGCACCAAGAAAACGCGGGTGGGTTTTTGCGGTTTATCTTATGAGGATCATGAGGTTGTTTGCGACGGTAAGCGTGAGGAAGCAGATGAGCCCTGCGTAGGCGAACGTTAAGGCTCTGGTTGAGTAAGTGAAGGCTTTGCCGTCTCGGTTGGGCATCCTCATCAGGATTTTCCTCGCGAAAATGTAGGTTGCGGCTATGAATACTGTTGCTCCAATCTTGACGACCAGGAAGGCGCCGACGTTGGTGCTGACTATGCCCGCCATGACGGGGTTAAGCTCTTTGGCGCCTGAATAAACCACGCCGATGATGGTGGTTACGCAGTCTATTGTGCCCATCAGTATGATGAGTAAGCATGGAATAACCTCTATCTTGCGCATGAAATTTGCCTTCTCCTTTCCCTTCGACAAAAGCTAAGTTGGCGCAAGTATTTAAGAACTAGACTCTCGTTTTCGACATATTCCCGCAGGCGAATCGGAAGCCTTTCGCCGCATGCTTAGGCGCTTTCGCAGGCAAGAAGATGCTGTTTGCAGCGCATAACCCTTATATTTTGTGTGTTAAACCTTCTTGTGGAAGGATTTAGGCATGCACAAAAAACTCTTGATTCCCGGACCCACCGAGGTCAGCCAAGAAATCCTCAACGAGCAGGCTCATCTTCTCATAGGTCACAGAAGCGCCGAGTTCGCGTTGCTCTACGGCGGAATAACGTCTAAGCTGGCAGAGTACTTCAAACTTCCCGCAGATGTGAAGCCGACAGTCACCACCTCGTCTGGCACCCTGTGGTTTGACATCGTGGGCAGAAGCCTGGTTAAGAAGAAGGCGTTGGCATGCGTGAACGGCGCCTTCGCGGAGCGGTGCGCGGAAACCCTGCGGGCATGCGGCAAAGAAACCGATGTTCTCTCGGTTGAGTGGGGCATGGCGGTTAAGCCTGAGATGGTGGCGGAGAAGCTGGACAGCGGCGAATACGACACCTTGACGGTTTGCCACAACGAGTCGTCGACGGGCGTGAGAAACCCCATCGCTGAGATAGGCAGCCTCGTGCGCAAAAAGTACCCAGACGTCATCTATGCGATCGACGCAGTTTCTTCGATGGCGGGCGACAAGACCTTTCCGAGCGAGATCGGCTGCGACGTCATTTTTGCTTCAACCCAGAAGTGCTTCGCGTTGCCCCCTGGCTTAACGGTTGCGTTAGTGAACGACAGGGCAGTTGCAAGGGCTAAGGAAGTGCAGAACAGGGGCACCTACACGGATCTGGTGGAGATCTTCGAGTTCGAGAAGAAGCATCAGACGCCGTTTACCCCGTGCATCCCGCTGATTTACGCGTTGGACAAGCGCATGGACCTGCTGCTGGAGGAGACATACGATAAAGTTTACCTGCGGCACTTGGAGATGGCGCGGTATACGCAGCAGTGGGCGAAGCGGCATTTTGAAATGTTCCCTGAGCCAGGCTACGAGTCGATAACGGTGAGCTGCATAAAGAACACGTTGGCGAAAAACTTCAAGGAGCTTAACCAGAAGCTCGGCGAGAAAGGCTACGTCATCTCCAACGGCTACGGCAAACTGGCTGACAAGACGTTCCGCATTGGGCACATGGGCGAGTGGAACCTGCAGGGAATCAAAGAGGTCACAGGCTTGATCGATTCGATCTGGGGATTGTAGTGAAAACTAAAATTCCAGAGCCGACAGATTACCACTCGAAGGAAAAGCGCTAAAGGATCGTGAGCTGAAAGGTTTGGTTGACATTAGACCCATAAAAGCCATAATGTACACAAAGAAAGCTGGGAACCCAGAGAACCTTATAACTCAGCCCTACGACAAGATCGACGCGGCGATGCAGAGGGAGTACTATGAGAAGTCACCCTACAACTACTGCCGTCTTATCCTGCCCTTGGAGGAGGACAAGTACGAGGCGGCTCGGCGGCGGATCGAGCAGTGGCTAAAAGAAGGCGTACTAGCTAAGGATGAGGCTCCAGCGGTTTTCGTGTCGCGTCAACAGTTCGTTTTAGACGGGAAAAAGCTTGAACGCACTGGCTTAATCGTAGCCATGCGGCTTTACAGTTACGGCGAGAACGTGGTGTTTCCGCATGAGGGAACCTACAAGGCGCCCAAAGCTGACAGGTTAAACATGCTGCGCACGGTGCAGAAAGACCTTGAACCCGTCTTCGTGATTTATTCGGATCAGGAGAAGAAAACGCGGGCTTTCCTACAGGAGGCGGCGGGGGCTAAGCCGATAATTGAGGTTACCGATTCGCTGGGGGTTAAGCACACCGTTTGGCGTGTCACTGACCCCGAGAAAATACGGCGGCTTCAAGCTGACTTAAGCTGCAAAACCGTGGTTATAACCGACGGGCACCACCGCTACGAGAGCGCCCTGGCTTACCGCGACGAAATGCGCGGCAAAGAAGGCTGGACTGGAGATTCAGCGTTTAATTTTCACCTGTGCTACATGGTTCCGTTTCAGGAAGAAGGACTCACCGTTCTGCCCACGCACAGGCTTCTTAAAGAAACCAAGTTAACCGGGGAAACCATGCGGGGTTTGGAACGGTTTTTTGACGTGGTAGAGGTTGAGCCGACGGCGGAGGCGCTGGAGAATTTCTTGAAAAGCCACGTTTCCGAGCACGCTTTCGGCGTTTACGACGGCTCACACGCTTACGGTTTAACGCTTAAGCACGACAAGAGCGTGTACGAGTTTGTTTCCGCCCACGTTTCGAAGGAAACAAAAATCTTCGACGTCGTTATCCTCCGCGACATAGTCTTCAAGCACATCCTCAAAACGGGCAGGTTAAACATGGATGAAAACATCCTCTACGTGCGTTGGACAAGGGAGGCAGTGGACAAAGTCAACCAGGGAGAAGCCAGCATCGCGTTCCTCGTTAACCCCATAAGCGCCCAAACCGTCGCGGAAATCGCCCAGCAGCATGAGCTTCTGCCTGAAAAAAGCACCGATTTCTACCCCAAAATGGTTTCGGGACTCATGATGATGGACATTTCAGCAGGCGAAAAGCTCTAAACAAGGCGCTTCTACACCAGCCTGGGTTTTTACTTCGTTTTCGCACGTTTACTCATTTGTGTTTTTCCCTACAGCCACCCTTAGGGTTCGCTGGATGCCCCAAGTTGAAGTCTAAGGATGTCCCAAATAGGCAAGCAAGCGCGCGACTGACAGAGGTATGGAGGCGGTACGGAAACTGTTATAAGCGCTAAATTAGAAAACACAATTAAGCCTTAAGAAAGGGGTAGGAAACGTTGAGTGAACAAGTAAAAACTGCAGAAATGCCTGTGCAGGCGCAGGCGACGCCTCAAATTCCTCCAATGAAAAAATACGTTGCTGAAATGATCGGGACTATGGTGCTTGTGCTCTTTGGCTGCGGCAGCGTGGTGATGGTGAACTTTGCTGGCTCATACTTAAACTATAATCTTGGGTACATCGGCATAGCATTTGCGTTCGGCATTGCTCTTCTAACGATGGTCTACGTCATCGGCGGAATCTCTGGTTGCCACATTAACCCCGCCGTTTCAATTTCAATGTGGGTTGCGGGAAAATTAAAGACAAGAGACACCGTGTTCTACATTATTTTTCAGTGCATCGGAGCCATTATCGGTGCTGGTCTTCTTTGCGCGATAGCGACAGGGAACCCAATTTACAGCGTAGCGACGATTGGCTTGGGTCAAAACGGCTACGGCAGCGCATCCCCGGCTCGATTTCCGTTGGCACCAGTGTTTCTCGCGGAGGTCGTGTTGACGTTCGTCTTTTTGCTGGTGATACACGGCGCAACCCATGAAAGGGCACCTAAAGGGTTTGCGGGAATAGCTATCGGCTTGAGCTTAACGATGATTCATCTGGTGGGGATTCCTATCGACGGCACTTCAGTGAACCCAGCTAGAAGCCTTGGACCAGCCCTGTTCGTCGGCGGCACGGCGCTTAATCAACTGTGGCTGTTCATCGTCGCACCTATAATCGGCGGAATCATAGCTGCGCTCGTCTGGAAATACCTCAAGTAAACCTAAAAAACCAATTATCATCTTTCTTTTTTTCGGTTTCAAAAAACGCGAAGTTACTTGACGAACTTTGTGGCATGCCTCTTGAATTTTTTCTTGCAGGTCAGGCTGCAGAAATAGAAGGTTTCGCCTTCATAAGTAATCTTGAATTTGGCTGTGTTATCGTCCAGAACCATGCCGCAAACAGGATCTCTAAACATTACTTCTTTTTAAGCCTCAATCATGATTCTACTTTCTGCCTATTATGGTTAGTGGTAATATAAACCCTAAAAAATTGTTGCTCCGTCGTAGGCGCTGTGTGACTTAATTTGGATTCCCGAACAGCCGCCTTAAAGACCAAGGCTTGGGCCTAGCTGTTGTTAAACGACTTATTGAAGGGTAAAATTGCAAGATAGGCTTTGAAAGCGAAGAAGGAAAAGGAACAAAACTCACTATAATGTTACCGTTTGAAGAGCATAAAGCGTAACCTAAACAAACAGCGAGAAGAAATAAAGCCTGCTTGTTAATGTTTTAATGCAGGTGTTTAGTTAGTCGTCTTCTGAGTCTTCTTTGGCTAATTCAACCGAAATGCTGTCATCGTGGCTAACTGCTTTTTTCTGGGTTTCCTTTTTTGCTGGCGGTTCCTGTTCGTGTCCCTTCATGAAGCCTTCTTCGGCTGCGGTGATGTCGTCTTCTTCCAGCATTTCTTCCCTTTCTTCAGTGTCATAGATATCTTCGGTTTCCTCTTCCTTCTCTTCCCTAGTTTCAGGCGGGCCATCGTAAAAGTACGGTGGCGGCTTTTTCGCTTTTGGTTTACTCATTTTTTCTCCTCTAAATGGGTTTAACTTAGGAATCGGTTGATTAACACAGAAGTTTCATCCTACTTTTATGTATGTGATTGCACCGAGACAGTCACATCCACTCACCTTTAAAAATCGCCGTCTAAGATGTAACGTTTTGCTTTTTATTTTGCTAAAGCCTTTTATACCCCCAACTCAACGTTTGATATATCACATTAACTCATGTATCACAAAGCTATGAGCTTTTAAGGACATCATGAAGAAATTTGTGATAGGATAAAAAAATGCAAATTCAATCATTCAAGGATTTACCTTTAACAGAGGAACTCCTTAAAAGTGTAAAAGAACTCGGGTTTGAGAATCTTTTTCCAATTCAAGCCCAAGCAATAATCCCCTTGCTCGAAGGCAAGGACGTCATTGGGCAAGCGCAAACAGGAACAGGCAAAACAGCCGCTTTTGGTCTTCCAATGATTCAACGGTTGAACCGTGATATTCGCGGAGTGCAAGGCTTAGTTTTAGCGCCAACCCGCGAGTTAGCTAATCAAGTTGCTGAAAGCATAGCATGCTTCGGGAAGTACGCGAGAATCAAGGTTTTAGCTGTTTACGGCGGGGAATCGATCAACAAGCAAATCCATGCTCTTTCGAACGGCGTTCACATTGTTGTGGGTACGCCTGGCAGAGTAATTGATCTTATGGAAAGGCGTGTTTTGAACCTCTCGTCCGTGCGTATAGTGGTTCTCGACGAGGCTGACCGCATGCTCGACATGGGCTTCATAGACGACATCAAATATATCCTTTCAAAGACACCGCACGACAGGCAAACAAGCCTTTTCTCAGCGACAATCGACGAGTCAGTTATGAGGGTATGCAACAATTACATGAAGAACCCGCAGAAAATCCTTGTCAGCAAAGACGAAATCGCCTTAACTCAGATGAAACAGTACTACACGGTTGTGGCGCAGCATGACAAATTTGACGCCCTTCTAAAGATAATGCATGAGGATCACGTGGATAGAGCCATAATTTTCTGTCGAACAAGAAGAGACACAAGCCGACTAGCAGAACAACTTTATCGCAAAGGCTACAGAGCCGAAGCTTTGCACGCTGGTTTCACGCAGGCGCAGAGGGACAGGGCGATGAGCGACTTTAGGTCAGGAAGGTTAAACTTGCTTGTGGCAACAGACGTCGCCGCAAGAGGCTTGGACATTGAGGGCATAACGCACATAATCAACTACGATGTACCGATGGACGCACCGATTTATTTCCACCGCATAGGCAGAACAGCTCGCAAAGGCGAAGAAGGCACAGCCATAACGCTTGTCAGCTACGGCGAAATGTCAGACTTCAACAACATCAAAGCATTGACAAAAACAAAAATAGAGCAAATCGGGTCAGCACAAACCGAAAATAACGATTCGCCGATCCAAAGCTTCTTCTGAGCAACAAACCAAAAGAAGTTTCAGTACTTTTTCTTGGAGTCTTTTGACTCTTCATTTTTTCTTTACATGTTTCCTGAAATTACATTTTAGGAATTTAAAAGTTGCAAAATCAAAAGCAGCCACAGGTACCAGCAAGTCTACTATTGGAACCAAACAGTATAGAAAAATCGTAGTCTAATGTTCAGTTTTACTCGGTTTTGCCTTGCAAGGGGTTTTCCAGTTTCTTGATTTTCCCGTTTTTCCCAAGCCGCAGCTGCTTGTCACCCTTAAACGTCGCCACGTGTGAGTTGGTGACTTCTATGCAGTCGCCTACGGAGACGGCGTTTACCTGTTGATCCCAGAGGCAAAGCAGGATTTTTCCAGTTTCATCCCCGATTACCGCGTTTGAGACAAGGGCGTTATCTCTGAATTGCGTGTGAACCTTCGACGGCTGAGAAGTCTCAAGCACTTCAGCAACCACGTTCACCTTTTTCATGCCTGAACGTAAATCCCCGATCTTAACATGCGAAGGCGTCGGAGTCTGCTTCGCTATCTCTTTTCGGACTCTGCTTGTATCCATCCAATTGTCAAAAGAAACATCCTCCTTTAACAACGTCTCCTCTGGAACACGGAACTGAGCAACCACGTTTTCATCCCTCTTAATCAGGAAGATGGCTTGGTCGTTTACGCTTCCACGGTATTCAACAGTTAAGTCTTCAATCGCCGTTTTGCCCTGCTCTTTCGCATGAATCAAAGCCTGAAACAGTTCAGTAGGATAGACGCCATGCTGAGCTGAAATGAACGAAAGCTGATCTTCCAGTGTGGGCTTTTTTGATTTCAAACTTTTCTTTTCCTTCCTTTCTTATTTAGCGAATTACCTTGAAAAAAGCAAATGTTTGACAGCAAAATTTACTTTTTCTCGATTAATTCTGACAACATAATTATTAACGTTCTGAGTATATAGATTTAGCTGTTAAAAAAGGGAAATTTCAGGGACAATCTGCAAGAAAAGCAACCACCGCGCCGCAATGCGTTTTCCAAAAAGGAAAAAGACTAGACCAGCAATAACTTATTTGTGAGCGTGACGATTTCAAGCGCAAATGCTTTTGGTGCAACCTATGGAAGAACTCAGGCAGCTAACTAAAGTGAACCTTAAAAACTTGGACAAAATCCTCTACCCCGAATCTAACGTGACCAAGGGGCAGATCATCGAGTTCTACATCCGAATGGCGCCGAAAATACTTCCAATAGTAAAAGATAGGCCGCTCGTCTTGACCAGGTACCCGGACGGGATAACTGGGGAAAAGTACGGTTTTTTCGAAAAGAACGCGCCTCTTGGAACGCCAGAGTGGGTAAAGAGGGAAACCATTTACTCATCAACATCCAAGCGGGACGTCCACTACATAGTATGCAACAACCTCGACACGCTTATCTGGCTTGCGAACCTTGCAACGCTGGAAATACACATGCCTTTCTCAACAATCAACGACTTAGACAAGCCTGACATGCTGTTCTTCGACGTTGACCCTGAACCCCCAGCGACGCTCAGTGACGCGGCTGAGGTTTCGCTTCTGCTCAAAGACAAATTGGAAGAGCTGGGGCTCACACCATTCATCAAGACGTCTGGCAAGAAAGGTCTTCACGTTGTCGTCCCGATTGTTCCCCAGCATCCTTTCGAGGAAACAAGGGCTTTCGTGCATGAAGTCGGCATAGAATTAGCCAAACAAAGCGAAATCGTCGTTTCTGAGTTCAAGGACACCAAGAAGCCGGGCAAAGTCTTCGCCGACTACCTGCAGAACTCGCCCATGCGGACGATGGTTGTTCCGTACAGTCTGCGCCCGACGCCTGAAGCAACCGTTTCAACGCCTCTGGAGTGGAGCGAGGTTAAGAAAGGCATAAAACCTTCGGACTTCAATATTTCAAGTGTAGTTAAACGGAAAGAAGATCCGTGGAAGAACATTTTTGAAAAAAAATGCAAACTGGAGATTTAATCATGGCACAAGAAGATTTAGAAAAAGAAGATGCGGAGAAAGCTGAAGCTCAAAGTGGGAAAGTCAGCGCCGCCGTTCCGAGAAGGTCCATCTGGTCGGGAACCATAACGATCGGGTTGGTTAACGTGCCCGTGAACTTGTACTCGATGATTTATGACAAGGGCATCGCGTTTCATTTCCTGCACAGGGTTGACGGTCAACCTTTAAAGTACGTTAAGATGTGCACCAAGGACGACAAGATAGTTCCGTGGAACGAGGTTATCCGAGGCTACGAAGTCTCCAAGAACGAGTACGTGACGGTGGAAAAAAAGGAGCTTGACGCCGTGAAGCCTGAATCGGACAACAGGATACGAATCAGCAAGTTCGTCGACTACTTCTCGGTTGACCCGATCTACTTCGACTAAACCTACGCTTTGATGCCGAAGAAAAACACGGAAGCCTACACCCTGCTTCTCAGGGCGCTTGAAAAGAAAAACAAGGCTGGCGCCGCAAGGATAACCCTGCGAACTAAAGAGTACCCCGCGCTGCTTCATCCCTACAAGGGCGCGCTCGTTTTAACGACCCTTCGCTACGCCTACGACGTTGTGAACCCTGCGGAATTCGAAGACATCGGCAAGCTGAAGGAGCCTGAGAAAACCGAGCTGGACATGGCTGTAAAAATCGTCGGCGACCTCGCAGGCGAATTTGACATAGCTGAGTTCGAAGACACCTACATGAAGCGGGTTGAGGAACTCATAGAGCAAAAACTCAAAGGCGAAAAAATCCACGTTGAAAAGCCCCAGGAAGTCGAAGCTAAAGGACTCATGGTTGCGCTGCGTGAAACTCTCAAACAGCTGGAACAGAAATGAGCCGCCATGTCTACAAGCCCATGCTCGCCAAGGTTGCGGACAAAGCCTTCACCGATAAAGACTGGGTTTTCGAGATTAAATGGGACGGGTTCCGCGCCATCAGCTACGTGGAAGAAGAGTTAAGCGTAAAAAGCCGCAACGACAAGGAGCTGAAATACAACTTTCCTGAACTTGCGGAGCTTTCACTCTTAGCCAAAAACTTGGTCGTCGACGGCGAAATCGTTGTAATGCGAGAAGGCAAGCCTGACTTCCAAGCCTTGCTGGAACGCGGTCAAGCCGTGTCACCGCGCGAGATCGAAAGGCGGAGCGGGCAGGCGCCTGCAACGTACATAGTGTTTGACGTTCTGGAGAAAGACGGGGAACCCCTCACGAAGATGTCGTTGATGGAGCGCAAAAAAATCCTCAAGGATTCATTGACCGAGGGAAAAAACGTTCTGCTATCCGACTTCATAGAGGAAAAGGGCGAAGCCTACTATCGGCTGGTCGTGAACAAAGGCTTAGAAGGCGTGGTGGCGAAGAAAAAAGACAGCCCCTACGAGGAGGGACTGCGAACTGGAAGCTGGCTGAAAATAAAAGAGTTGAAAACCTGTGACTGCGTGGTTTTCGGTTACCGAAGGGGTGAGAAATCCCGAGGCGCGACTTTCGGGTCGCTGGTCCTGGGGCTTTACGGGACCGATGGAAAACCAGTCTACGTAGGCAACGTTGGAACAGGATTCACCGACGAAACGCTTCGGACCCTGATGGGCAAGTTTGAAGGGCTCAAAACCGCTTCGCCAGTTCCCTTCGCGGTCGAAGAGGAGGAACGCGTAACTTGGCTTGAGCCTAAACTCGTCTGCGAAGTCGCCTACCAAGTGGTTACGCGGGACACACGGCTGCGAATGCCACGGTTCAAACGGCTAAGAGACGACAAGCCGCCAGCCCAGTGCACCCTTGACCAAATAGCCGAAACCAAAAAAATGAGCGGGCAAGAAGCGAACGGGCTATCAGAGTACGCGTCAAAACGCAACTTCAAAGAAACCCCTGAGCCCAAAGGCAGCGAGAAAAAAAGGGGCAGCCTGATTTTCGTGGTTCAGGAGCATCACGCCAGGGCGCTTCACTACGACCTCAGGCTGGAAAGAGGCGGCGTCTTGAAAAGCTGGGCTGTCCCCAAAGGCATACCCGAAAGCAGCGGTGAGCGTCGTTTGGCGGTGCAGACAGAAGACCACCCGTACGATTACGCAGGCTTCGCAGGCGTCATCCCCAAAGGGCAGTATGGCGCGGGAACCGTTAAAATCTGGGACAAAGGCACCTATGAGCCTAAGCTTTGGGAAGATGACAAAATCGAGTTCACGCTCAACGGCCAAACGTTGAAGGGGCGCTACGTACTGGTGCGGCTTAAACGGGCTAAAGAAGACAACGCTTGGCTACTGCTAAAGGGAAAAGATTAACATGCAGAGCCTTCATCTGGGCACCATCGGCTGGAGCTACAGCTTCTGGAAAGGCAGCTTTTATCCCCAAAAGACCGCCTCAAAAGATTTCTTAGCTCACTACGCTACCCAGTTTGACACAGTTGAAGTTGACAGCACATTCTACCGAATCCCAACCCAGCAAGCCGTCGCCAACTGGAAAAACCAAACACCGCAAAGTTTCATGTTCTCGCTGAAGTTCCCAAATGTCATCACACACATAAAAATGCTCAAAGACTGCCAGCGAGAAACCAACCTGTTCCTCGAAAGAGCAAGCATCCTCGGCGAGAAGCTGGGGCCTTTGCTTCTGCAGTTTCCGCCAAATTTCGGAGTTGAACACTTACCCGATTTGGCTGATTTTCTGCATAAACTCCCTAAACTTTGGCGCTACGTGGTTGAAGTTAGAGACGAAGCATTTCTTAACGAAGATTTGTATTCGATTCTGAAAGCTAATAACGCCGCTTTGGCATGGGTTGACAGCCCAAACATGCCCCAGACCAGTGAAGTGACCTCCGACTTCTTGTACGTGAGGTGGGAAGGCGACAAAACAAAAGTCAACGGGCTCCTGGGCAAAATAGAAGCCGACACCAATGACAGCCTCAGGGAATGGGCCGAAAAACTAAAGCCTTTCCTGAGCGGAAAAACGACGGTTTTCGGCTACTTCGGCAAATACTACTCAGGCTACCCTCCCTCGGACGTAAGCCTGCTCTCAAGCTTGCTAACGGGTGCTTAGGAAACCCCCAAGAAACTCAACGCAGAGGCGAAAAGGACAAAAGGCTGTTGCTTGATATGATTTTTGAGCTGAAAAAGATGTTTTTCAAGCAGATTCAACAGCACAGCGACAACTTCTCATACATAGTTGCTGACGAAGACGCTTCGGAGGCTGCTGTGGTTGATTCAAGCTTCAACGTCAGCGAAATAATCAGGATTTTGGATGCCAAGAAGTTCAGACTTGTATACATCCTCAACACGCACGGGCATTCCGACCACACCGCTGGCAACGCCGAATTAAAGGCAATGTTCCACGCCAAAATCGTTGCGCATAAACTGTCAAGAGTCAACTTTGACGTCGCGGTTGAAGATGGAGACGTGCTGACCGTCGGCAAAATCCCTATGAAGGTAATGTACACGCCAGGACACACCCCAGACAGCATCTGCCTGCTAATCGACGACAAAAAGCTGCTGACAGGCGACACCTTGTTCGTCGGCGAATGCGGGAGAACCGACTTCCCCGGCGGCAACTCCAAAAGCATGTACGACAGCCTATTCAACAAGCTCATGAAGCTGGATGACGCCGTCGAGGTTTACCCTGGGCACGATTACGGCGTGAAGGCTTCATCAACCATCGGCGTGGAAAGGAAAACTAACTATACGTTGCAGCCAAGAAGCCTAAAAGAATTCATCGAATTCATGGCTGAGCCCTGACCCGCCAGGTTTTTCTGACTGGAATTATCGTGCGGTAAGCTGGATCAGCCGTTAGGTTGGCTGAAATCACTGCCTTTTTGCTCTTTATAGGCTGCGCTGATTTTTTGATTGGGGGCTTAAATCATTTGCAGCATTGATCTAGTTTTCTCTATAATTCTCTGGTTCAATCGCTTTTAGTCCAAAATAATCGCGTTAAGCCTAAGGTTTAGCCCAGCGCCAAGATTGATTGCTAAACTTGTCACCGGCAAAAAAACGCGGAGTTAACCAGCATGGTCGGAGGCAATTTTCTTTATTTACCGAGCGGCAGCGTACATGTTTAAAGCTTGTCGAGCAAGTCTTCTTTAACAAAACTTAAAAACTTTAAAACGTAATAATGAGTCGTAGTAAAGAATGATATTCGATCTCTGGAGAAGTTCGCTAGTAAAAGTAGAGGTTTCTCTCTTAGTACGATCTGAAGCCGTGAGAATGAACCTTACCAGACAACTCAAAAGTACAGTTTTAATACTCCGCGAAGCCATAGTGAGGTTGACTATTGAATGATAGTATTCGACATAATAGCTATCGTTTTGCTCGCATTTTTGCTTTTCTGGACAGTGTACAATGGCTCAATCATCTGTGTTGGATTAAAAAACAGGCGCAGACGCACCCAAAGTAACCTTGTCAACACTGAGGAAATACCAAAATTTTCAATAATAGTGCCGACCAAGGACGAGGAAGTCGTAATTGGCCGCTGTTTGAGCAGCCTTCTTGAGATAGATTACCCGAAGGACAAGATGGAAATCATAATCGTAGATGGAAATTCGGCTGACAACACATGCAAGATATGCTCTGACTTTGTCGAGAAGCACCCTGGCACGTTCAAGCTCATTAAGGAAAAAGTGTCAAACGGCAAGCCTGCCGCTCTCAACCTCGCCTTGCCCTCTGTGACAGGCGACATCGTGGGGGTTTTCGACGCCGACAGCGTTCCCGAAAAAGATGTACTTAGAAAAGTGGCTTCCTACTTCAATGACAAGAAAGTAAGCGCTGTCCAGGGTCGAACCACTTCGCTTAACGAAAAGAAGAACCTTCTGACAAGAGTAGTTTCAATGGAAGAACGCGCCTGGTACCAAGCATTGCTTAACGGCAAAGAAAAGTTAAAGCTGTTTGTACCACTGAACGGCAGCTGCCAGTTCATAAGACGCGAAACGCTGCAAGAATTGGGCGGCTGGGACGAGGCTTCCCTCACAGAAGACATCGAGTTAGCTTTGCGTCTTGTCGAAAAAAACCATCAGATAAAATACGCCGAAGACGTTTGCTGCGGTCAGGAAACGCCAAACGGCTTACACGAATTAATCAAACAGCGTACCCGCTGGTACCGGGGATACATGGAGACCGCTGTGAAGTATGGACGACTTCTCGACGTTCTCAACACGAAAACAGTTGACGCTGAAATCTCGATGGGCGGGCCGTTCTTGATGGTTATCTCCTTGGTCAGCTACATAAACTGGTTAGCCGCAGCCCTATTCTTGTCCCAAAACGACCTAATACTAACCGCAACCGGCATAGTAATTATTGTAACGGCTGTTTCGCTGCTTGCAGCAGGCGTTGGGCTGCTTGCTTCCAACAAACCCTTCAAGTTTAGAAACCTGCTCTGGATACCTTCAATCTACGTTTACTGGCTAATTCAAATGTGCATCGCTGCTTCGGCTTTTGTAAAATTGCTGTTCAGGCGCAAAAGAGTTTGGAGCAAAACAGTCAAAAAGGGCTTCGTAACGCCGAATATGTTCACGTAGGCTTCCTGCAGCAGACGAACCGAAATTAAGGATTCCAAACGGGTTTTCGTGTGCGCAAATCTTACGCGGGGGTGGCGTGATTTAGCACAAGGCATTTTAAGGATGTCGAGCAAAACAGTTCTAAAATGTTTCATTAATCGGCTTGGAGAAAGAAAAGTGATCGAAGCTCTTGCGACATTTGTTTGGGTATCTCCGTTCTGGCTTTTCTCCAAGAACTCAATGAAGACTTCACATTACAGCAAAACTGGCAGATTTCTGGGCGATGTCACTCGCTTTTGGGGGAACGGGGTTCGTTGAAGGTTTGCTTTGTTTCCTCTTACCCGCCGAACCGCGCACGATTAAGCGAGTACGCACAAAATTTAGTGGCTGCACTGGCAAGTCGCCCCTCAATAGACGCTCTCTACCTATTGGCGGATAAGAGCAGCCGCAGCGAGAAACTCTTGACAGAAAACCCCAAAATCAAGGTTTTCAGAGTTTGGGAAGCCGACAATCTTTTTTCAGTTCTAAACGTCATGAGGTACATTTTGAAGATAAAACCAGACATAGTCCACTTCAACATATCCTTCCAGAGTTTCGGCAGCAACAAACTTACAAACTTGACAGGTTTGTCACTGGTTTTTCTTTGTCGCCTTTTCGGTTTTCGGGTAATAGCCGGCGTTCACACGCTTGGCGAAAAAGCCGATCTGGAAAAGTTCAATCTCAAGCCCAGCCTGCTGAACAGAGTCGGAATTCTGGTGGCAACAAAGATTATCCTGTCCGCTCAGACAGTCGTGGTGCTCGTTAGGTCTTACGGTGAATTCTTAAAGAACCGTTATGGTCACAATGGCGTGCAGTACATTCCACACGGCGCATCCGTGGACGCGTGCAGCCAAACTGCAAATGACAAAGTGATCTTGCTCTTCGGTCACATGGGACCCCATAAGGGCCTTCCGTTGCTGCTAAGCGTTTTCAACGAATTAAATCAAGAAGGGCAAGGAGTTAAACTGGTAGTTGCTGGAACCAATCATCCCAACTTTCCCGGCTACTTAGACGAATTCATAAAGCAGCATCCAAACGTTGAATTTTCAGGTTACGTTCCACAAGAACAAGTTGCCGCGGTTTTCAAAAAAGCCCGCGTAGTAGTCCTTCCATACAACGCTGCTCCAGGCACAAGCGGCGTATTTCACTTAGCCTGCGGTTACGGGCGGCCAGTTGTCGCCTCAGACCTGCCAGAAATCAGAGAGATGGTAAACGATGGCGCCTCAGCCATTTTAGTGCCTCCCAACGACCCGGGCGCGTTGAAAGCGGCAATCTTAACCGTTCTTTCCGACGACGAGGTAGCCTCCGAAATCGGCGAGAAAAACCTCAGTTTCGCGAAAAAAGAAAGTTGGAGCGCCGTAGCGAAAGCGTATGAAGACGCCTACTTGGCACTCCTAAAATGACTTCTTACGTGACTTCTCCCCTTTTCGCCTCTTTTGTTAGCCACCGTGTAATTGCGCTGGATTGGTTTAGCCTGTCACACGCAGGCAGGTTAACTTTGCCAGTCTTTCAACAGGATTGATTTACTCGTCTTCTGATTTTCTATCAGGTAATTTAAGAAAAACTTAACTTCTTTGGATCACACTTTTTAGATGCTTTGTTTCGAAAAAAGTTCCTGTTGCCGTTGCTGGCGTTCGCAATTCCTTTGCTGATTAGATTAATCCCTGAGGTTTTGATGGGTCCCTACGTAGTCGGCTTCGACACCATGGCGTACTACCTTCCAACCACCACGCTGTGGCTTCACGGCGGCATAAGCCTCGGAAGCTTCATCGCCACAGCACCATTACTCTACAGCTTAACAGCCGGATTAACCTTAACCAGCGGCTCACTCATTTTAGTGCTTAAAGTGCTTCCTTCCGTGCTCCTTGGGCTTCTGGGTTTATCAATGTATGTTTACGCCAGACGAGGCTTAGGCTGGTCACCGACAAAAAGCCTCATCCCAGCCCTTGTCGGCACCCTGTACTTTGTAGCCCTACGCATATCCTGGGATGCACTGCGCGAAGAGCTTGCGTTGATTTTCTTTTTTGTGGTCCTAACCTTACTCTTCGTGAACAGTAAGAAGGAAAAGTTTTCCTGGAAAGGCTACGCGGCGTTTTCCTTGGCTCTCGCCGCGGTTGTCCTGTCAAATCAAGTAATCGCCGCCATCGTGCTCGGCGTCCTGCTGTTCACCGTCCTATACAAGTTCATCAAAAGAAGCCACATTGAAGCAACACGTACAATCCTGTTTTCTTTGCCCGCAGTAATACTTTTTTTCGTCACCTTTTACCTGAGTCCCGCCGTGCCTGAGTACCGTTTGATTTTCGGTTTCCCAACAACCACTGACGGCTGGCTAGCATTGTTCGGTTACCCTTCCTACCAAGCAATGCTGGGGGCTGAGGCAGGCTTTGTTGTTTACTGTTTTCTGCCCCTGTTGCCTCTGGCACTGTTGAGCGTGAAGCGTTTCAAAAACTTTCAAATGCGAAGCTGGGTGGTTTTGACTTTTGCCGCGTGCTTCGTTCCCATGGTCAGCCCCAGTGACCTGCGGGTTGTCATGTTGCTCGTTTATCCCTTGGCGTTTTACGCAACCGAAGGCTTAAGTCGGCTGAAATCTATTCGCTGGAAGCGTCATGGCATTAGCTCGCTGCGCATTGGCTTAGTCTACCTCATGCTTGTAACAGCCGTTCTCAGTTTAGGCTTCATGGTGATGACTCCGCAAAATCCTTTCCCGTACTTTAACCCGGAAATAAACGCTTACATCTACACCATTCCGTCTTCCATGCTTCAGAACACCGTTTCCATAACCGACTGTAAAAGCACAGTGAACGCCCTCAACTGGCTCAAAGACAATATGACAGGCAACTCGGTTTTGCTCGTTCACAGGGTATTTTACGGTTGGGCTATCTCAAAATTCAACCCCGACCAACTGATAATGTACGAGTTCGGGAACCCCTTAGACGCCGCTGCAACCGCCACCCAGCAAGGATACAGTCAAATATATCTGATATGGTGGGTAAATGGTAAAGGATGGGATGGGCAACCCACCGTGGCGCCAGCGTTCCATCAAATCTACCAAAGCGGAGACATAGCCATTTACGAATATGAGGCTTAATGATGAACTCCACGCTTATCAAACTCCGCGAGTGGCTTGGAAAAAACAGATTCGTGATAGCTGCTTTTTTGATCCCCTTAGCCATCAGAAGCGTTCCGGAGATTCTGTCTTGGCCGTACCCTCTAGGGCTTGACACATTGCAAATAGTTCCGATAATTCAGAGTCGTGCGGTGTTTTCTGGGGGTCTCGTAAACTTTTTCCACGCAACAAACATGCTCTACTTGTTCACAACTTCGCTTTACAATCTCACAGGAAACGTAGTTTTCGTGCTGAAATTCTTCGGTCCAGTGCTTCTGGCAATCCTTTGTGGCGTGCTGTTTGTTTACGCAAGAAAAGCCTTGAAGTGGGGCAACTGGAAATCCCTGCTTGTTTCTATTTTGACAGCTACCTACTTTGTTTCTTTGAGGGATTCATGGGAATTTTACCGTCAGACGGTTGGATTGATTTTCTTGGCAGGTGCACTTATCTCTTTGGCGTATTTTCGCTCGCCAAGAAAGTATTACATTGCCTGTGCATTCATGGTTTTAACCGTGCTAAGCCACGAGCTTGTCTCAGTCATTCTTTTCTTCATCATCCTTGTTGAGGTTTCAAGATTACTGATAAAAAAGTCCTTCAAAGAAAGCGCTTACTTGCTCGGATCAGCCGTTCTGCCCGCCGGTTTATTCTTGTTCCAGCGAGTTTCTTTAACCACAACACCGGGCATTAGCGTTCCCGCAAGTTACGTGGCTTCTGGTCCTTCCTTTGCCCTCGCTTTGTACATGGGCGGCATGCTAGTTTACTGCTACTTCTTGATTTTGCCTCTGGTAATTGCGGGTTTGTTCGGCTTTAAGGCTTCACCAATGCATTACTGGGCGCTTCTGTGCGTCAGTCTCGTAATCTTACTGATGATTAACCCTAACTTACCAGTGTACTTCTGGAACCGTTGGGTCTATTTGCTTGTGTACCCGCTGTTGTTCTTTGCAACTCAGGGAATAGATAATCTTTGGCGTTTCTGGTCAACTCACAAAAACACGATTAAACGCTTAGCACCGAAAATTTTCGTGGTCGCCTATTTGATTCTGCTGCTGTCCCTATCAGGGTTTTACTTGGTTATGCCTCCAGAGAAGCAGATTTCATTTTTCTCCACAGATAACCCTTACTTGGCTTTTATCCCATCTAGCATGCTTCAGAACACCATATCCATCACCGACAACCCTGGCTTGGTCAACTGTTTTAACTGGATAAACAGCAATGCCTCCGTAAATTCCGTTCTGGTAATTCATTACGCTCTGCAGGCTTTAGCCGGCATTTACGTTAAAAACACCACAATGGTGCCCGTTTCTCAAGGTCCCTCCATGTGGAATAACATTCAAAACGAGAACGCCCTTGCAGCCGGCATGGTTGACGCTGCACAGACTGCGATAAGAGACGGTAACAGTTCCGCATACACCGTGTGGTGGGTCAGCGGTAAAGGTTGGTATGACATCCCCAGTTTGCCAGCCCAGTTCATCGAGATTTTCCATTCGGGAAACATGGCTGTCTACTCTTTCAACTTCACCAGCTAAATTGCCTGTTTCCGCTCAAGATTATGACAAGGAATGTTCTTTGAACTGTTTAAAATTGAAAAATCGTGTTAAAGAGTTCCAAGAATGCTTCGCTTGCTTTTTTCTAACTTACCGCAACTCTTTTTAGGAGTAATAAGAGTCCATATTGCTTAATTAGATTTGAAGAGTCGAGGTTTACACTTTAATGCAAAATGGCTCTGACGGCTTCCTAAGCAGAAAACAACTTGTCCAACTGAAATCAAAAGCCATGCGCGCCGGCGTATGGTTCAAAGCTTTGCCGACGATAGACAGGGTACTTATCGATTTAACGATAAAAGTAGCAGAAAACGTCCACAGCGCCTCTTTAGCTAAAAGCATTTTTGCGGTTATAGGTAAGTTGGAAGGGCTTTTGACGAGCAGCGTCTTGAAGTCATTAAAGCTGGTCGGTTCCCCACTCGCTGAGAAAATCAGTGCAGTGGCTCAGAAGTGGGGCAATGTTTCAGCTAAAAATTGGGCTACAGACCCATCGTTTGCAGTATTCTTGGCTATACTTCACACAAACAGATGATTTTACGGAAAACTTGACTGGTCATTAATTCATATGCCAAGGAAAGTTTTAGTTACTGGCGGCGCTGGTTTCATCGGCAGCCATATCGTTGATCGATTAGTCGATGACGGCTCAGACGTCCGGGTAATCGATGACTTATCCACTGGGAAACTCGATAACATCAAGGCTCATCTAAACTCGGGCAAAGTTGACTTTGTTAAAGGCGATATTCGTGACGCCGTGGTCGTTGACAAGACCGTCAGAGGAGTAGACGCCGTTATACATTTGGCTGCATTAACCAGTGTTCCATACTCAGTTGCGAACCCCGACATGACTTTTGACGTTAACCTATCAGGAACCTTGAATTTGCTGCGTTCAAGCGCCAAAAACAACGTCGATCGATTCGTGTTCATTTCAACCTGCGCGGTCTGCGGCGAACCTGAACGTTTGCCAGTAACCGAGGACGCTCGCGCAAACCCAATTTCGCCTTATGCCGAATCTAAGCTTATGACTGAGCGGTATTGCTTGGGGTTTGCTGAGCGGCAACTTTTGCGGTGTGTCGTTTTGCGTTTCTTTAATGTTTACGGTCCACGGCAGGCGATGAATGATTACAGTGGAGTAATAACACGGTTCATCGACAGAAGCAAGCAGAAGCTGCCTCTGACAATTTACGGTGATGGTTCACAGACTAGAGATTTCGTCTACGTGCAGGATGTTGCTCAGGCGGTTTTTGCTTCGGTAAAAAATGAAAAAGCCGTCGGCCAAGTTCTTAACGTTGGCTCTGGTCACCCGACCTCTATCAACGAGTTGGCTAAGGCGGTCATAAACTTGGCTGGTGGAAACCTTCAAATCCGTTACGAAGCACCCCGAACAGGTGACATCAAGGACAGTTTTGCCGATATTTCTAAAGCTAGAAAGATCTTGAATTACGAGGCTAATGTTTCTTTGCAAGATGGGCTGCGAGCCTTATTTGAAGAAAAAGCTGGTATTGCTTGATTTGTTACCTTTGTTGTTGGAGTCTTGTTCATTTATAATCCATATTCTTTTTAAAGGGAACGATGCAAATAAGTTGCTAGAACAACTGATTTGTGAGGGAAAGAGGCGCCGATGGTCGCAGTAGAAGCCGTTGAAGAAAACGTGTTGCTCAAGGCAAGCTCGTTCGTCGTGGTTGGCATCCCAGCGTTCAATGAGGAAGAAAGCATTGCCCGCGTAATTCTGGAAGCCCAAAAGTTTGCGGATAGAGTTGTTGTTTGCAATGACGGTTCGACCGATTTTACTACAGAAGTTGCCGAGAGACTGGGCGCCACAGTTATTCGGCACCGCAAAAATTTAGGCTATGGCGCTGCCCTGCAAAGCTTGTTTGAAAAGGCTAGACTGCTGGGGGCAGACGTGCTTGTCACCCTAGACGGCGACGGGCAGCATAACCCTCAAGAGATTCCACGTTTGATACAACCCATTCTCAACGGCGAGTGCGACGTTGTCGTGGGCAGCAGGTTTATTGACAAAAACGGAACCGTGGAAATGCCGAAGTACAGGCAAATAGGCGTTAAGCTTATCACCAAACTAGTTAACGGCTCAGCCAAGAACGGTGTAAGCGACGCTCAAAGCGGGTTCAGAGCATACAATTCTCGAGCCATGGAATGTTTATCTTTATCTGAGATGGGCATGGGCGCCAGCATCGAGCTTCTGCTGGAACTTAAAAAATTCGGTCTCAAGCTTTGTGAAGTTCCAATCTCTTGCAAGTATAAAGACAGCAGCGGATTAAAGACGTCGACTGAACATCCCATCGCCCATGGAATAGGTCTTCTCGCGTCTATAACCAAGTTAGTGGTTGAAGATAAGCCACTTTTGTTTCTTGGTTTGCCTGGAGCTTTATGCTTAGTATTAGCCTCAATTTTTGGGGTTTGGATGCTGGAACTATATACAAGCTACCATCAAATAGTGACAAATGTAGCTCTTGCCTCATTGGGTTTCACCATTATTGGTTTCTTTTTAGTAATGACAGCCATCATGTTGTATGCTATAAAACGTTTTGCTGAAAAAGTCAACCATTGAGTTCGTCTTAAAGTGAGAATTGCACGAATTCGACATTTGTTCTTTCCGGACACGCCAAAAGATTATTTTTATGAATTGACTGCCAAGCAAGTTAAGATAGGGCATCAAGTAGATGTGCTTACGTGGAGCCAGATTGGCGAAAGCCGAGTAAGAAAAGTGGCCGAAGGCTTTAACATTTATTCAATGCATGGTTTGAATTTTGCTATCCCTGGGTTATTTGAGCACTATCCTTTTTTGCCTGAATTACCTGATGTTCTTGAGCGCGTCAAGCCCGAAATAGTCCATGCAGAATCTCACCTTTTCTTAACCACAGCACAGGCAGTTACAAAAGCGAAGAAACTTGATTTGCCATCTGTTGTAAGTGTGCACGGGGTTTTCGCTAAAAGAGGTCTATTAACTAATTTCTTTCAAGATGCCTATATTCGAACCGTGGGTTTAGACATTCTGAGAAAAACTGATATTGTTATATGTTTAACAAAAAGTGATGTTGCTGAAATTATTCATTTTGGCGTGCCTTCCGAAAAAATCAGGTTAGTAAGCAATGCTGTAGATACAGAAATTTTCAAGCCTGCAGCAAACCTTCCGAGTGAAGCGATGCTTATCGTTTGGGTTGGAAGATTTGTAAACGAAAAAGGTGTTGAATACTTCATTAGAGCCGCCAAGCTTATAGCAGAAAAATCCAAAGACGTTCGATTCTTACTTATTGGCTATGGACCTTTGAAATTCAGAATGATGCAGCTGGCCGCCAATATTGGGATTTCTTCAAGTATAATCACTTTTTCCAAGCCTATGAAAAGAAAAGACGTTGCTAAAATACTGAGTACGTCGAGTATATTCGTGTTTCCTTCAATCAAGGAAGGAATGCCTTTAGCATTACTTGAGGCTATGGCTTCAGGAAATGCAATTGTTGCGTCAGATATTCCAGGAGTAAACGAGGTCATCAAGAATAATTATAACGGTTTGCTAGTTTTACCCAGAGACCCTGAAGCGATTGCCTCTGCCGTTTTAACGTTAATTAATGACACGAAGCTCAAAAAGAAGTTGTCGTTTAACGCGAGAAAAACTGTTGAAAACAATTTCTCATTCAACAACATGTTAACAAATTTGGAAGCAGTTTATTTAGAGGCAATGAGAAGACACAAATGAGGATTCTTTGGCTCTCCTACTACTATCTACCCCATGTTGGCGGGGGCACATGGCCCAGTTATTATCTTTCCCAAGTTCTTTCAAATAGAGGACATACTGTTGAGTTAATTGTCCCAAATGTTAACTTTACCTTATCAATTTCTCCAGAGCTTTCTAAAAATGTAGAAAGCAAGAATTTATCCAAAGTTTATCGTGTTCCTTCTTTCCCTTTGCCCCGCATGTTGGCACCGGTTCTATGTTTTTTTCCAATTTTCTTACAGGGTTTGAAGCGAGGCAAGAATAGTGATGTCATTGTTTGCCAATTTCATCCTCACCATTTGGTAACCTTTACCGCTGTTCTCTTAGGTCGAATTTTGAACCGGCCAGTAGTCGCTCGAGCTTGTGACGTATATAGAAACATGGGTTCTAGCAGCAATAGCTCAATGGAGAGATTCGTTAGAGTACTGAATGTTTTTAATGAGTCATTAATTAAAAGATTATCTGTTTTTTTAATTTGTTGTTCTGAATACAAGGAAATTCTTTTGGCTAGAAATAAAAGTTACTACGATAAGATTCAATTGCTAGTTAATGGTTTTGATTTAACCGATTTTCATAACTTGCCTTCCAAAGATGATGTCAGAAAATCACTGGGTCTAACTTCCGAAAATAAAATGATTCTGTTTGTTGGTCGTTTTTCAGGAGAAGAATATGGCGCAAAAGTGCTGCTTAAAGCATTTGCTCTGCTATTGCAAAAAGCACCTGGCGCGGTTCTTTTTCTTGTTGGAGACGTTTTATCAAATGATCTCTTGAAACTTATTGATTCTTTAGGCATAACAGAGAGTGTCAAGGTGTACGGGGCAATGCCCCATAAAGATATTCTTCAATTCATCGTTGGCTCCGATGTTTGCATTGGACCATTAATGGCCACCCAGACAATTCCCCTTAAAGTGCTGGAATATATGGTACTTAACAAACCTGTGGTTTCTGGTAACGGCAGCATAAGTAAAGATTTGAATCCAGAAACAAATTTTATTTTATGTTCTCCCATGCCTGAAGAGATTTCAGAAGCTATTTGGAAAGCATTATGCGATCAACGATTAAATAAGTCATATGGTAATTCGGTTCCAGAAAAATTTAGTTGGCAAACAGTGTCCGAAGAAATGGAACAAATACTTAGCAGCGTAGTGAAATCGTCAAGATAGTGATAAAACGACTAAATACCTATTTTTTGCCTCAAATTTTAACAGGTTTGCTGGACCTAATAACCATTTGCTTGATCTTTCAAATTACTTGTATAACAATCTCGGCTTAGATTTGCAATTAATCACACATAATAGTATTATCGATTCTTCTTTCCTTAAGCATGTGAAATTTCCACTTATTCCAATTTTGAGCGGAAGTCGTTCAGACCCAAGAACACGTTTTGCCTCTGCTTTTTCAAACATCCTTACGATTCAAAGGCTTATTCAAAAATTTCAAGTCTCAAAAAAGAATATTTTTGTTAATGCAACTATAGATACTCTTTTTGAGGTTAGACTGGCGGCGAAATCAAAGATAGCTGCTGGTTATAACGTGTTAGGTAATAATGGTGATTCAGCCTTATTAGATTTAATAGATCGGTTCGCTATGAGGACCTCAATCAACAAAATAGTTGCTAACACTGCATTACAAAAAAAGTTTTATTTGCGCTTAGGTCTCGACGAGAAATCCATTCATCTTATCCCTCATTGTGTAGATTTGAAAAGAATCCAGGACTCCTGCAATAACTATCAAGAAAGCGAAAAAGAAGTAGGGAAGAAAACGATGCCAACTATCTTTTATGGCGGACGTATAAGCATAGAAAAAGGAATCAGGGAGCTGCTTGAATGCTATCAAGCAATTTCCCAAGAATTTCCCGTCGATTTGGTTTTAGTAGGCGACGGTCCTTTAAGAGACTGGGTCCTTGAAAACAAAAAGAAGATAGAAAAAGAATCATCCAAGAGCAAGATTCGCTTTTTAGCTGGTTGGCAACCGCCTGAGGTTCTATTGAACCAAATGCTGATGTCTGATATCGTAGTTTTGCCATCTTACCATGAGATGAACCCAATAATATTGCTTGAGGCCATGTGTTTAAAGAAAGCAATAATATCCACAAATGTGGGCGGGCCAAACGAAATCATTATCGAAGGTGTAAACGGTCTTCTTATCAATCCATTTATTAAAAACGACCTAAAGATGGCTATGGTCAAGTTGGTTACTGACTCACCGCTTAGAAGACGTCTCGGATTGCGAGCCTTTGAGATTCTAAAAACTAATTATGAAGTTTCTATTATTGCACCCAAATTCCTTAATTTCTTGGAAAGTTAATCGGTACATTCCTTCTTTTAGCAAAATTCTATTTCATTTCCTAATTTGCTTTGCTTTTATACTTAGTACCTTAGTGGCCCATAGTTTCATTTCGACTTTGTTCCAAGCAGTATGTGGGCTGCTAATCTCACTGTATATCGTTGGAGATTGCTTGAAATTCTTATTAAAAAAGTTCTTTTCATTTCCTCAAGGTACGGCTATTGGCGAGTTCGCACTGAGTGTACTGCTTAGTTTCTCATATTTTTTCATTCTTTCCGTTATTCTGTCGGTTACCTTTTCATTAACTGCAATAAACTTAGCAATTGCTCTCATTTTGCCAATTATAGCTATAGACTTAGCATCGGTTCTTCAAAACTGGCAAACATCTTCACGCACCTTAAAACAAAGCTATCGTTACGACCAATTGATAGTTATACCAATCATTGGTATAGGCATTTTATTGGCTTTGCTATTCAGGAGCAATTTCGTTTGGCCCTCAATGCCCGGTTGGGATTTGTACGCCTATTTGGGTGGTTCCAATTGGATTTACGCAAATCATGGCACGGTAAACCTGTTGCCTGCTTCTGTGGGAATAGTAATGCCGACTGCTTATTTCTTCCAAGATTTGATTGCTTCGCTTTCGTATGTTGTGGGTGCTAATCCGTATTCAATTTTTTGGGCATCCTCATTTATTGTGATTCCTTTATTTGGTGTCTTGATTTATGAAACATCACTATCTTTCACTAAGAAATGTTCAATAGCTTTTTTTGCTTCAACAATTGCCCTGCTAATTCCTGGTAGTGAAACTTTTCTCGGCCCACAATATCTTTTTCCATCAACTTTGTCCATGCTTATTTTCTTGCTTATTCTGAATTTTATCATTGGATTTGAGGATTTTACGCGATTTTATATTAGCCTTCTACTTGTGTTTCTATTCTTATTTTACGTAGTATACTATTTTCCGATTGTTGTAACACTTCCGCTTTTTCTTGTTCTTGTTATCACAAAAAGATTCAGAGGCCGATGGTCAAGAAATCGCCTTGCTTTAATTTCATGTTCGATTTTTGTAGTTATGATAGCATTATCATGGACTGGCTCCTATTTACTTACGCCCGGTACTTTTCCCGCGGTTCAAAAAATCGGGATGATCACCGACGTTTACCCAATCATATTTATTGTCCTTTTTTTTGCCGGTTGCTGCATTGTTTTATTAAAATACCTTAAGGCTGCGGAAGTCGAGAGTTCTTTTATTGCAATTTACGCAATATCATTGTTGATAGTTTATTTTCTGCCCCCATTCTCCTCAATAAGAGTCGAGATATTTTTCCGGTGCTTCTTTGCAATAATTGCAGCAATTCCTTTTTCTACGTTACTCGAAATGTTATTCTCTAAATATAAAGCACAGAAAACGAATGGACACTTATATAAATCAATATTCAAATCTCGATTTGGCAAATTAATAGTAATATTCTCTTGTTTGTTTATAATTCTAACACTTGCTTTATCTTTGCCGAACTTTTTGTCTTATGCGACAGCAGTTCCACATGATTCAAATATTTCAAAAGACGAATATCTATCTGCAAAGTGGATACAGCAAAATACGCCTCCAAACACTTATGTTATAACTGATCCTTCCACAGGGTATGTATTAAGAGGGCTTACAATCCGTAATTCTTCAACATCTTTCATTATTAATGGACATACGCCATCGCCGGATGAATTTGCCAATTTAACAAGTGTGCTTTATAATTATTTCACTGACGATAATGTATCCAACCTTAGCCTTTACTATAATGAACTACCAAAACAAGCTGACGTTATTGTCATAACAACTAGAACTTCGGCATGGATAAATTCCCAATCAATGTACGCGGTATATCCTGCTCCAACAGGTAATCAATTATTGCCTTTTGATGGGATCGCCAAATTTTCCTCTAATTCCTTTAAGCTAGTTGCGAGTTGGAATACCGTTAGTATCTATGAGCCAATCAATACAAACCTTGATTCCAACGGTACAAAGTAAGGGTTGAAACAGATTTAGAACAGAGCATTCAATTAGCGATTTATTAAAATTGTTGGACGACCGCTTCAATGAAAGTAAATATGGCACAAACAAAAACTTCTGACTGTTACCTAAACTTTTCTATGGTTAATGCCCTTATGAATTCATAGTCTGTACCATTGAGATGCGTAAAATTTGCAAAATAAAAGAGCATTCACTTGCCTTGTTTGAAATAGTGTATGCGCTAAATATCATCTTAAGAGGTGCGCTAATCTGGAAAGCTTGCCGTTAGTATCTGTAATAATCGTTAATTTCAACAACAAACGTTTACTTGAGAACTGTTTATCTTCAGTTTTTAAAAGCGATTACCCCAATTTGGAAGTAATTTTAGTCGACAATGCATCCACAGATGGAAGTATCGAATTTGCTAAGGCAAAATATCCCAACCAAAACCTGAAAATAACTCAGAATCAACGAAATTTGGGCTTCGCCATGGGCAATAATGTCGGAATAAAACATTCTAAAGGCGAATACTTGGTTTTTCTAAATAACGATACTGAGGTAGAAGAAAAATGGCTGAAAGAATTAATCGATGTTATGAAAACCGATCGCAACATTGGAGCAGCACAATGCAAATTGCTTCTGATGCATGAAAGGCGGAAATTTGATAATGCGGGAGGATACGTCGACCGTTTTATTTCTCCCATTGTCAGAGGCATAGAAGAATATGATTATGGTCAATATGACGAAATCACAGAGATTTTTTGGGCTAAAGGAGCGGCGTTTGCAGTAAAACGAAAAGTTTTAAATGAAGTCGGTCTCTTTGACGAAGATTATTTTCTTGAATATGAAGAGACTGATTTATGTTGGAGAATTTGGTTAAAGGGGTATAAAATTTTGTTTGTCCCCAAATCAATTGTTTTTCATGCAGGAGGCGCTTCAATTTCTCGAAAAAAATTAGAAACTTATTATTGTTTTCATAGGAATCATATAACAACACTTTTGAAAAATTATGATCTTATGAATGTTGCTAAGTACCTTCCTCCTTTGCTGTTTATAAAAATTGCAACAGACATGCGCTCAATTAGAACAGAACATTTGATTAGATTAAGAGCGATTCTTTTTAACGTTCGTAATTTAAGAAAAATCTGGCAAAAGAGACAAAAAGTGCAAATTGATATTCGGTCAATTTCTGATGATGCTCTTTTTCAAAGAAATATATTTTTGTCATTTAACATGCTGCAAGAAAATCTACTTCAGCAAAAGAGATAAAATTGTGATTTATAGCTCACATTCGTGATGTGAATCCTGGTTTAACTATAGTGACAGAAAAGAGCATTATGAGGTTCTTATCTTCTATTTTGGGTTCTTTTCAAAATCTTCTAATGAAGCAACAAACTTAATATTGAGACTTGATTATAGACACAAAAGTTTAGCAACAAACTCTAATTTCAGATCCATGGTGCCTTTGAATGCTAATTGGAAGAAAAATAAATTGAGGCGGCTATTTCAGTGAATGATTTTTTGCAAGGCTGTGTTTCCCGAGTGCCATCACGACTTAGTAGACCTGTTTTTAAGACTATTGACCGTGCCCGCAAGCGTTTGTTTTCAGCCACGCCCAAGTCGCGCAGGATGCGATTACTTCAAAAGAAATTGTTAGAGGAGAAATACGACGGCGATGCCAAAAGGTTAATTATTTTTTTGGCTCCAGGTTCTGACATTGTTAATGGCGGAGTTCTTTCAATTTCGTCAATTTTTGAAGAAACTGAAAAGCTTAAAGCCGTGCACGGCGCAGAAACATTACTTTGCAATTACCCAGGAGACCCTCCTCTACTAAAATACACCAAATTTGCAAATGATAATATTCTGTTTTGTTTCTCCCAGGTGCTTAAGTACTTTGATAAACTCGAGTATTTGCAAATACATATTCCTGAACACGCGGTTTCTCAATTCTTGTCGCGTTCTTCTCATAAAGATTTTCTTAGACTGAAAGAAATAAAGACTGTAGAAATTAACGTTTTAATACAAAACATAGACTTATTGCCCTCCGTAAGAATTATAACCAAACTGAGCAGATTTGGAAAACTGACTTGTACTACTGCCCACTCAAAGTATTTGACTATTCAACTTAGAAATAACCTAGGCTTTCCTTTACATGGTTTATCAACTTTTGTAAGTCCCGAAAAATATCATTTCATAAATTATTCTGAAAAAGAAAACTTGATGATAGTTTCTCCTGATTTGCATTCCAGGAAATCTGAAGTGCTTAATTTGATTGCTCGACGATTTCCTCAAATGAAAATTCAAATTATCGCGAAAATGACCTATTCAGAGTACAAAGCAACTATTTCCAAGGCAAAATGGGCTTTGACCTTCGGTGAAGGCTTAGACGGGTATTTTGTTGAACCTATATTTAGCGGTAGTATAAGTTTTAGCGTTTATAATGCTTCCTTTTTTACAGAAGATTTTAAGTCACTGCGAACAATCTATGATACATATGATTCAATGATTGAAAAAATATGTTCAGACATAAGAGATCTTGATAATGAAAAAGAATTTACAAGTTATCAAAGTGAACAATTTGCTATTTGTCAAAAACATTATCAGTATACCGAATATGTCAAGAATTTAGAATCATTCTATAGAGGAGACTACACATATAAATAGCGAACAAGACTTAGAGTATTTTTTCTCTTGTTATAATTCTTGGAGGGCTATGGCTTGAGAAGCAAAAAAGTACTTGTTTTTCCGGGCGGCACTGAAATAGGGTTAGAAATACTAAAGTCTCTTCAATTTTGCAAGGAAATACAACTTTATTCAGCAGGCAGCGATGTCTCAAATCATGCACCGTATGTTTTTAAAAATCACTTTATAATTCCAACCATTTACGATTCAAATTGGGTCGAATCCCTAAATCTTTTAATAGAAAACTGCAAAATCGATTATATATTTCCAGCTTTCGACGATATCGTAGTGGCCTTAGTTGAAAATACTGACAAGATAAAGGCCAAAATCATTTCTTCGCCATTAGATACTTGTCTAATCTGCAGATCTAAATCCAAAACATATGAAAAATTCCAAAAGCTGTTGCCTGTTCCTATCGTCTTCAATCAGATATCCGACGTTACTAGTTTTCCTGTATTTGTTAAACCTGATAAAGGTCAGGGCTCTCAAGACTCTTGCCAAGTCAACAATTTTAAAACGCTTGAAGTTCTTCTTGAAAATAACCCGGATTTAATAATAATGGAATACTTACCTGGAAAAGAATTCACTGTTGATTGTTTCACCGATAGGCGTAAAGGTCTACTTTTTTGCAATGGCCGGGAGAGAATCCGCACTAAATCTGGTATATCAATGAATAGCAAGCCCGTTGATGACAAAACCTCTTCGCTTTTCAGAAAAATGGCAGACATCATTTCAGGGGAATTGGAATTTCATGGTGCCTGGTTTTTTCAATTAAAGATGGCGAATACAGGCATCTTTAAGCTATTAGAAATCGCTCCGAGGATTAGCGGAACGATGGCAACGAATAGAGTGTTAGGTGTAAACTTCCCTCTTTTGAGTATTTACGAGCAGGAAGGAATAGTCCTAAAAATAATGACCAACAACTGTGATGTTGAAATAGATAGGGCCTTAACTAATAGATTCAAGCATAGTATCGAGTATAAGAAAGTTTATGTTGATTTAGATGATACCTTAATCCTCAATGATAAAATCAATACGTTCCTAATCAGATTCTTGTATCAAGCCATAAATAAAGGCTGTAAAATAATCTTAATAACTAAAACTACTGGCAGAATTGATTCCATTCTTAGCAAATGGCGACTTACAAGCGTTTTTGATGAAGTTATTGCAATCAGCAAAGGCGATTCTAAAGCAGATTTTATTAATCCAGATGGCGCAATTTTCATAGATGATAGTTTTAGCGAGCGCCAATCGGTTTATTGGAAACACAAAATACCAACATTCGACTGCAGCATGATTGAACTATTACTTGATGAGAGGGTCTGAATGAATTCTAAGAAAGCCGTGGTAAGCAAATTCGATGAAGAATGTTATATTCAAATTAGGAATAATATCAGTAAGTTCTTGAAAGAATGTGCTGAAAAATGTGATCGTACAGAATTGTTAGTTTTGGATATTGCCCCTCAAGTTCATGAAGGGGCACAGGCTTATTTTAAAAAAGCTAAAATCGAAACGCTAGACATAGACCCCAACTCGGGTGCAAAGTACATTGCAGATATTACTAAATTTAACAAATTCATGCCTGATGGAAAGTTTGATGTAATTGTATGTACGGAAGTTCTAGAACACACTTTAAATCCTTTCTCAGCGATCAAAGAAATTTTCAGATTATTGAAACCAAAAGGTGTTTTGCTTTTAACGGTGCCTTTTAATTTCCGGATTCATGGTCCATTGCCTGATTGCTGGCGTTTTAGCGAATATGGCTTAAGGGCGCTTCTTAGCGAATTTTCAAGCGTAGAAATCAAGTCACTTCCTACTCCAAACAGAGACCTTATGCCTATTCATTATACGGTTGTTGCAATAAAATGAGACTCGTCTATTTGTCGATAATGTTGCTGCCGAAACTGTTCAATAAAATAGTAGAACAAATATATATATCAATAATCGTTACAAAACTAGCGAGCAAATCGCCGGTTAACTAAGGAGTTTTAAGATGGCAGGGCGGAAAATTAGAAAATTATTTAGTTTATTAAAATATCATTTAACATAAATAGTTGAAATTATAGTCTAAAGGCTTAGCGTGATGCAAAAATGATAAACGTCACTAAGGCTGACCTTCCACCTATCGAAAAATATTTTGAATGCTTGAAAAAGATTTGGGCTAATCGTTGGCTTACTAATGACGGCGAATTTGTACAGTTACTTGGAAAGAGATTAGAAGACTATCTAAAAGTCAAAAATTTGGTTCTCATGTCTAATGGCACGTTGACGCTGCAGACAGCGTTAAAAGCGCTTGACATCAAAGGTGAAGTAATCACGACTCCTTTCACATTCGCTGCGACCACAAATGTGTTGCTATGGGAAGGGTTAACTCCAGTTTTCGCTGATATCAATCCAGAAACCTATAATATCGACCCTGTTGATGTAGAAAAGAAAATAACTAATAAAACTACGGCGATTCTTCCTGTCCATGTTTATGGTAATCCTTGTTATGTGAATCAGCTACGGGAAATTGCCGATAAACATAACCTGAAAATCGTTTATGATGCTGCACACGCCTTTGGGGTCGAATACAAGAATCAGCCGATAACCGACTTTGGTGATGTTTCAACATTGAGTTTTCATGCAACCAAAGTTTTCAACACAATAGAAGGAGGCGCAGTTGTCGCCAAAGACGAAAAAATAGTTGAGAAGCTGAAGCTCATGAGAAATCACGGTATTAAGTCAGAGGAAGAGGTTGTTCTTCCGGGCACTAATGCTAAGATGAACGAGTTTCAGGCTGCGATGGGTCTCTGTAACCTTGAAAATATTGATGAAGCAATTCGACTGAGAAGGACTCTTTACGAGTATTACATTGAAACGTTATCCTCCATTAAGAACATACAATTTCAGAAGATTATAGCATCTAAATATAATTACGGCTATATGCCAATACTTTTAGCGAGCAAGAAGGAAAGAGATTCTGTGTATTCATTGCTTCTCAAGAATGACATTAAGTCAAGAAAGTACTTTTTCCCTCTTACAACCAACTTTGATTACTTCAAAAAAGCAGGCCTAAATTTGGTTGAGAAATACAAGTTGATAAATGCCGATTCCGTCGCAAATCGGGTCTTGTGTCTTCCATTATATCCTGACTTGAAAGTCTCAGCAGTAGACAAAATTACTTCTTTAATCAAGGAAGTTTTGTGCTGCTGACCTGAACCAAAACTTTTTCATTAGTGTTACATACAAATCAGTCATCATTTTTTATAATTTTCGCTTAAAATAATCTGGAAGAGTTTTTTCAAAAAAAAATAGTTACCAACTACTTTGATTTGAAATCAAAATAAAGGGAGTTAATCCTTTGCAGAAACTCGGGCTTATTATTACCTTTTTGCCAATTACTCTGCCGTCGGATCGAAATCTGCCTCTTGTACTCGACTTGGCGATTATTTGATTCTGCTAAGAGCGGTGCATTATATATTAATCACACTTAATGAGGATAATGATAAAATCACTTAAAACTAAGCTACATAATTTCGGAGAAACTTTGAAAAGACTCATACCCACACGGCATTTAATTTTTTCTTTCCAGTTAGTTTTAAGTGAATTTAGCTGATATTGATGCCAGTTAGTAAAAGAATAGGCTAGTATTCTTCCACCATTTTGTTTGACCTGTCGTAGAATCGTGGGTGTACTGTAATAGTTTATGTGACCGAGATTTTTTCTGGATTGTTCTCTTATTTTTCCTTGTGAAATAAAATTTGCACAGTTGAGCAGAAGATTACTCTGAAGCGGCACCTTTAATATTGCGTATTTGGAAATACGGTTAATTTCTTTAAGTGCTTTAACAGTATCCGAAATATGTTCTAAAACATCAATCATAAAGGCTATGTCTATTTCTTTATCTGAGAGAGTAGTCTGACATATATCCTCATTCAGGACTTTAGAAACGTCGGGATTATTTTTGATTTGAACTCTGAGCATCCCTGGACTCAAATCAAGAATTATTTTTTGTATGCTGTCTCCAAATTTACTTTGCGTATGTATAACAACTTGCTTTAAAATTAGCCCAGCGCCCCCTCCAATGTCGAGAAATGTTAAGTGAGTGTTAGGTTTAAACTCCTTGGACAAAATTTCGTCTGCAAATGGCACTATCTTGGTGTATTTCCAAGCTGAATCCTCTTCATGCAGATTAGGATTTTTCTTTATATACTCGTCTCTCAGGTAGAAGTTTCTTATAGTTTCCGGCATTTTTACGCTTTTAAGAATGCTAATAATATCTTATTAAGTTTTAATTTTTTAATGCTGCCTTATTCAACCATCAATCTACTTGGTTTCGATTATCGTCTTTGACTTACTTTTCAGATTTGCCATTTGCCGCATTTCTTAAGAAAAAAGGCTCACTAGCGGAATTGTTTTACGAAAGCTTATAAGCTTTAAATTCAGTTGGGGAACGCGATGAATATCCTGCTGATTCAGCCCTGATTACTGTTAAGCAGGATTAAACTTCTCCTGTTATTCCACGTCAGAGTTTTAGTCTGCCTTGCCGGAGAACCACATTTGCTGATGTCGAATAACAGGTCTCTGAGCTGGTCTTCTTTGCCGTATATTCTCTTCATGGTTCTGCACAACGATACTGCACGGTCAATCGTTATTCCGGCTTTTCTGAGTTATTTAACACTTCTTCTTGCTTGACTCGACTCTAAACGTCAAGTAAATTCGCCCCTTATTCGAAAATAAGCGTTTCTTTGATTCAGTTTCAAAACTTATATCGCAGGTTGGTCAATTAACTTTGGCGCAGAATTGGAGCGGCACATTTCATTGAAAACTTGCATAATTCTCGGGACTAGACCAGAAATCGTGAAGTTTTCACCCATCATAAAGGAATGCGAAAAGCTACGTTTAAACTATTTTATCTTGCATACTGGGCAACACTACAGCTACAATATGGATCGGGTTTTTTTTGAACAGCTTGAGCTGCCTAATGCAAAGTACAACTTGGACGTAGGCTCGGGCACACATGGCAAGGAGACTGGTGAAATGCTTATCGGCATCGAAAAGGTGTTGCAGGTTGAGCAGCCGGATGTTGTGTTGGTTGAAGGTGACACGAACACTGTGCTTGCCGGCGCCGTTGCCGCGGTGAAGCTGGGCATTAAAGTTGGGCATGTGGAGGCTGGATTACGCAGCTACGACCGCAGCATGCCTGAAGAAGTTAACCGTATCTTAGCAGATCACTGCTCCGACTACCTGTTTGCGCCAACCGAGCAATCCAAACAAATCCTGCTTCACGAAGGACTACGGGAAGAAGACATTTTTGTGACGGGCAACACGGTGGTTGATGCTGTTTACCAGAACTTGGCAATCGCCCAATCTAAAACAAAAATTCTCAACCAACTTGATCTTGAGCCGGGCAAGTTTATGTTAGCTACATCTCACAGGCAAGAAAACGTGGACGACCCAAAACGCTTCGCAAACCTCATAAATGGCCTAAAAATGGTCCAGCAGGAGTTTAGGCTTCCACTTATTTATCCCATTCATCCCAGAGCGAAAAAGCAGCTTGACCTGTTCGGCATAAGCACGTCGGGCTTGACTTTGGTTGAACCGCTGGACTATTTGGCTTTCCTGGAGCTTGAGAGCAAGGCGGGGCTTGTCTTCACTGATTCGGGCGGTGTGCAGGAAGAGACATGCGTTCTGGGTGTTCCATGCGTCACATTAAGAGATAATACTGAGAGGCCTGAAACCCTTGAGGTTGGCTCAAACATGTTGGCTGGCACCTGCCCCGACAAGATACTTGACGCGGCAAAAATAATGTGGAATAAGAAAGGTTGGGTCAACCCATTTGGCGACGGCAAAGCTGGGCAAAAGATAGTCAAAATTCTACTTGATCTGTGTCAATAGAGCTTTTGTTCGGCTGCGGAAATTTTCGATTAATGTCTTTGACTTGAATTTTCAGATTTGCCATTTGCCGCATCTCTGAAGAAAAAAAGCTCGCCAGCAGGTTTGTTTTACGAAAGCTTATAAGCTTTAAATTCAGTTGGGGAACGCAATGAATATCCTGCTGATTCAGCCGCCGATTACTGTTAAGAGGAATGAGGCTTTTGCTGTTACGCCACCGTTGAGTTTAGGCTACTTGGCGGCGGTTGCTGAGCAGATGGGTCACCGCGTAAGAATTCTTGACACGATTGTTGAAGGCTTAGGTTCCACCTGTGCGGGTCGGCTAATCAGGGTTGGATTGCCAGAGGATGCGATTAAAAACGAGATACGCGCCTTTCAGCCTGATTTGGTCGGGATAACTTGTCCTTTCACTCTGATGGATATGGAAATGCGACGTGTCGCTTCGCTTGTTAAAGCGGTTAATCCCGACATTCTGGTTGCCGTGGGAGGCGCACATCCGTCCAGCCTGCCTGAATACGTCATCCAAGACCCAAACATCGATTTCTTAATCGTTGGCGAAGGCGAAAAGACCTTTGCGGAATTAATCAAAAGCGTCGAAGCGGGTGAAGGATTTCTCAACGTTAACGGTTTAGTTTTCAAGAAGAACGGCGAGGTCGTCAGGAATCCTCCCAGCGAGTTTATCGATGACTTGGATTCTGTTCCGTACCCTGCTTGGCATCTGATGTCAATTGAGAAGTACATCGCGTCGGGGCAGGCGCATGGGAGCCAGAGAAGAAAACGTTACTTCCCGATGGTTACCAGCCGCGGATGCCCTGGCAGATGCGTTTTCTGCTCAATCCACGCGGTTTGGGGGCATCGGTGGCGGGCTCGAAGTCCAGAGAACGTTGTAGGCGAAATCGAAACGCTTGTTTCCAAGTATGGGATTCGCGAAATTCATTTTGAAGATGACAACCTGACCTTGTCTAAGCAGAGGATGATGCGGATTTGCGAATTGATTCTTGAGCGCGGCTTGGATATTACTTGGCTGACTCCGAACGGCGTGGCAGTCAACACTTTGGACTTTGGTTTGCTTGAAAAAATGAGGAAATCCGGGTGCTATCAGTTAAGCTTCGGGATCGAGTCGGGGGATCCCAGTGTCCTTAAGAATATTATTCATAAACCTTTGAACCTAGACAGGGTTAAACAGATCGTGGATTGCTCAAAGAGGCTTGGAATCTGGACGCACGGCTTTTTCGTTATCGGTTTCCCAGGGGAATCCGCTGAGAGTATTCGGAGAACCATTAACTTTGCCAAGGAAGCGGACTTTGACAGCGCCAACTTTTTTATCGCTGCGCCTTACCCGGGAACACCGCTGTACTCTCTTGCGGCTTCTGAAGGTTTAATACGGGACGATTTTGATTTTTCAAAGCTTCGAACAATGGACGCCTCAATCGATACTGGATGCTTTAAGGCGAAAGACTTGGTTGTCCTGCAAAAGAGAGCCTACCTTGAATTCATAAATCACAGGGTAAAAAAGGAGTTTCTGAACGGCTATTTCGTGATACGGCTGTTAAGAAATCGTTCTCCTGATGACCTGTCATTTTTCATGCAGAAAATCAAACAGCGCGTTATACCCACCATCGGGCTTGACACGTCAAAGTAGAAGACTGCATTTTTCAAATTCACTTTGAAAGCAATGGACGGTTAAATCACAAGTCAAAAGGTAAATCGGGGCGCTTTAAGTTTTTACGCGGTTTGTCCGAACCAAGATGCGGTTCTCTTTAGACCCTTCGTTCAAAGTTCAAGTTAGGTTTCTGTTTCAACAGTTCTTCTAAAGTAGCGATTACTTTAAAGTGCCGGCTTTACGGTTCCCAACTTAAAAGATGGAAGCAAAGGAGTTTTATAATCGCCCGTTGCGTGGTTAACTTGGCCAACAAACCTTTTAGTGGAAGCCTATCAGTTCCTTTCGTGCCTTCCAGAAGTCCTTGAACCATTCATCTTGGAGAATTGAATCACGAATCTCATCAGCCACTGCTGGTCCCATGCTGCTTAGAAGCTGAGCTTGAACCATTTGGTCAATCTCGTCATCTTCAACCTTTCCATTTTCTGGTTCTTGCCCCGCCTTTTTTACCTCAACGCTTGCTTTCTTGCTTAAACTTTTCTTACCTGCTTTCTTTGCGATTTCTGCCTCTAAATCTGCAACCTTCTTTTCCAAAGCATGAATCTCGTCTTCTTCAGAAGTGTCTGCATGCGTTATCTGCTTTTCTAGTTCCTCCAGTGGATTCACGAAATCCTCGTATGTCATTTTCTTTGGCGCTGATTCGCCCGGTGCAGAGTTCTCTACGTCTTGCGTCTTCTGTGAAGACGCGTCCTGCTGACTATTAAGTTCCGACAAAGCTTTCACCTCCGTTTTCAAAGTCTTTTGTTTTCAGGTTCTTGCAGCCTTTAACGCTTAGAACCCACATCTTTCACTTGCCTGTGACAAATGACCAAGATACGTTACGAGTTCCCACTAGATGGGGGCGTTCTAACCAAACCTCATCACAGTTCGCAAAAATAACACTATCCCACTCTAATTATGGTCAAACAAAAGCGGGCAACTTCAAAAATCAAACCATTCAGACAATCAATACTTCCAAAAAACCTAATATCCTCACACACCACTCGACGGCGGCGACAATAACCCACCAACTGCCAAAGACTTATTTAGACTTTTGTGACATCAACCACTCAAACTCTCCCAAACCAACCTGCCAAACTAAACACGAAAAAATAACTAACCTTTCTCACAAACGGACCACAATCAAGCTCAATAGTCGTCTTTACTCGTTAGGACGCATAGCTTGTGACAAATATGGGAATATCTTGATTTCAAAACTCAAAAACTTCTCAGAAGTTTGCGGTAATTTGGTATGTCGCGCAACTCTTGGATAGGAACGAATCCTCTTCCTGTGACCCAATATTGAGGTGACGGAGCTTCGCTGCCGAAGATTCGATACCATTGCATCTTTGTTTCTTCAGGCCATCTAATTTCAGTTAAAGTAATCTCTGCAGGAACTAAATCTGGGTAATTTTTGGCAATCATTTCTGCATTTCTTAACATGGTCGCTGAAGCCTTACTTATTGCATCGTTTGACAATGCTTCTAATTTGGGGTTTTGCTCATATCGTTCTTTCCAGCTAAGCCAACCTGCTAAGTTGATTACTTCCTTTGCTTCTCTTTCGACATTTTCTTGAGGTTCTTTCCATCCTGTCTCAGGAGCAAGCGCATAAAGAATGGACTTTGTAATTTCTGGATGTTTACCCGCTCGGCATGCGACTTCCTTCACTGTTGGCTCTCTGAAAAATCTTAATTCACATCTCAATTCTTCTAGCGCTTTTTTGACGTTTTCCATTTCAGCTTTTGTATAACGAGCGGGACTTTCGTTAATTGCAGGAGGACCAAACTCTGTTAAACCATAAATGACTGTGCGATCAGGAAAGACGTGTTTTTTGATTTGATTGCTTCGATAAGCTTTGCGTATGACAGTTCTAGCCTGTCTTTCCGATATTCTTCTTTTCTCGGCTATCATCTTGGCAAAATCTGTTGCCCCTATCCACTTGCCGTGCTTAAGTAGGACTTCATGAGCGGAAGTTTCATCCATAGTTTACCATTTCACAAAACGCCTATCATTCAATTCACAATTTATAACTTTCTGAGGCTTCGGGCAATGAAAAAGAAATCAACCCTTAAGGTTCCTGACGCTTATCTGCCGCTGGTTGAAGACCTTCGTGTTCTTAAAAGTGACAAAAATAACCCTAATAATATGACAATAGCACAGAAGGATCAGGTTTGGCTTAGCCTTCAGAAGTACGGTTGGACCTACCCTATTATAACTAACAAGGAAGGCGTTTTTGCTGATGGTGAACAACGAGCTGAAGTCTGCAAGGACCATGGCGAATTTTTCGCTCCTGTTCTTAGATTGCCTGTTTCTGATGTTGATAGGAGAATGCTTCGGCAGATTCTTAACAAGCTTAGGGGCAAGCATAGCAAGGAGCTTGATGGCGCTGAGTACATGCGCATCATAGAGGCTGGCGAGAAAAACTGCCTAAAAACCTTGTTAGAATCCATCGGTGAGAAACTTCCAGAAGAACTCGACGGAGAGGGCGAAGGCGCGGGCGTTATACCTGGTAGTTACGAGCTTATCATAGAATGCAAAGACGAGGCACAGCAACAGTATTTTTTCGATAAACTCAAGGCTGAAGGCTACAGAGTCCGAGTCCTGAATCTTTAGGCGGCTGAACAGTTTGGATTTTGATTTTGTTAATAGTTGGCGTGAACCAGAAAGCTTTCGGGCGCAAAGCGTTGTTGGCAGTTTCACTCTGAACGATGTTAAACTGCAGAAGCGTTTCAAAGGTTCAATGCCGATAGAAGAACACGAATGGCAGATCGGCATTATTGTTGGGCGCAGCGGCTCAGGCAAATCAAGCATAGCAAAACAGCTCTTCCCAGACGCATACATCACTGGCTTTGAGTACACTCACCAATGCATCTTGGACGACTTGGCTGAAGATATAGAAACAAGTGAAATAACGCGCTTGCTCTGTAGCGTCGGGTTTGCTAGCCCTCCAGACTGGCTTAAAGCTTACAGCTGTCTTAGCCAAGGGGAGAAGATGCGCGTCGACATCGCTCGCGCTCTTAGTCTGCACAAGAAACTTGTCGTCTTTGATGAGTTCACGTCGGTCGTGGATCGAGAGGTTGCCAAGATCGCTTCATACGCAATTAGCAAGGCAATTAAGCGTCAAAAAGACAGGAAATTCATAGCCGTAACCTGCCATTACGACGTGGTTGACTGGCTGGATCCTGACTGGGTTTTTTGCACTGACACAATGGAATTTGACCGAAAAAAAGAACTCGGCCGTCCGTTGAACTCAAGGTTTATCGGTGCGGCGCTTCTATGTGGAAAATGTTTCGGCAGTATCACTATTTGAATGGGAAACTTGGAGCAGGCGTCAGATGCTATGTTGCCTTTTACCAAGAAAGGCCTGTAGCCTTTATTGCGGTTGCACATGTGCATATGAGAGGGCACTTTTTCCGTGTTAGCCGTTTGGTGGTGTCGCCTGACTATCAGGGCATAGGCATTGGAAAACGTTTGCTAAACTTTATCGCTGAACTCTATACTTCTCAGATGAATTTACCCTTTTTTCTGGTAACGAGCAATCCTCAACTCATCCGTGGAAACTTACGGAACTGGAGAGTAAAGCGTGTTGGCCATGTCAGCAGCCAGGGAGGAGAGGACAATCGGTTAAATCGAGGGCTAGCCAAGTCGATCAGTAGGGGGCGTCTCACTGTATCTCTTCAATATGTACCTCAGAAACGACCCTGTCAAACCAAAGACAATTCTTCAAAGGCACCGGATTATGAATGACAAAACGCTTGATAGACGATTGGATTTGTTGAGGCTTGAAGGAAACGGTTTGCAGCCTTCAGAAATTGTAAAAGAGCTAAGCGCGAAGTATGCAGTTACTCAGCGTGCAGTTTACGCGGACTTTGAAACTAGAAGTAGCTGGCAGCCTTTTTTGCAGGAGATGAAGGAGGCGCTGCTGAAGGTTCGTAATAGGCATGAGCAGCTGTATCGAAAAGCTATAGTTGCATATATGCAAGCTAAGTCTGACCGTGCGCGGATAGCTGCTTTGAATCTTTTGCGCCAAATAAACTTTGATCTCGCTGAATTGACTGGCGCCAAATCTCAAAAGCCTTCCGAGCCTGAAGAAAGTGTTATCAAATGGGAGGACCCCAAAGAATGCAAAAAACAATACTGATACAATACAAGCCTCATCCCGGGCAACTTGATTTTCATATGTCTTGCGCAAGATTTAGGGTACTTAACTGTGGTCGTCGCTGGGGTAAAACGATTGCAGGCGCTAACGAGTTCATAAGACAAATATGGAAACAAGGCAAGGACATTGTGGGCTTTGCTGTTGCACCGACGTATTGGCACACTCAGCGGCAATGGAGTGAATTCTTCAACTTTTGTCCTCCTGAGCTTATAGTGAGTATTCATCGCGCTGATCGGCATGTTATCCTCAAGGGTGACCGCGATGTCTGGTTTAAGAGTGCAGAGAATCCTGATTCACTAAGGAGTCAAGGCGTGAAGGTTCTCTGGGTTGATGAGGGTGCGCAGATTGCTGAGGAAGCTTGGACTCTTGCGCTTAGACCCGCACTTATGGATGGGAAAGGAATAGCTTTTTTTACGGGTACGCCAAGAGGGCATAACTGGTATTTTGGGCTATGGACCCGCGGGCAAGACCCGTCTCAAACTGATTACAAGAGCTGGAGTTTCCCAAGCGCCAGTAACCCGTATTTGGATCCAGCGGAGATTGTGGCTTTCGCTAGAGATATGCCAGAGCTGGCTTACCGTCAAGAGGTTCTTGCTGAGTTTCTTGAGGATGTTGGCAGTGTTTTCCGAGGTGTTGACCGCATAGTCAAAGGGAGCTTTCAACCTTTTTCAAAACACAAACAGTATGTTATGGGTGCTGACCTCGCGAAGCTCGAAGACTTCACGGTGCTTTGCGTTTTAGACGTGGCCGGACACCTCTGCGCTTTCGACAGGTTCAGCCAGGTAGACTGGGTTTTGCAGCGTAAACGCATAGTTCAACTTGCCCAGCGATATGATGCTCGTTTGCTTATTGACAGCTCAGGTGTCGGTGACCCAATCTGCGACGATCTTCACCGCGAAAATATCCGAGTAGAAGGGTACAAGTTCACGAACGCAACAAAAAAAGACCTGATCGAAAACTTAAGCATAATGATTGAGAATCAGCAGCTGACGTTACCGCAGGTTCCCGAGTTGATTAATGAGCTTAAAATGTACGGTTACAAGACTACGCCAAGTGGAAATGTGCAGTATGGGGCGCCCGAAGGCTACCACGATGACTGCGTTGTAGCTTTAGCGTTGGCTGCTTGGCAACTAAAACGAACTCCACCTCCAGGCACGGGCGCTTTCTTTATCCCCCATTTAATTTCTAAAATGACATTTCGTTTGACATAAGAAAAAGCAAGAACTAACGTCCTACTCTCTCCCCTATTTATAGCGCTCTGGCACCCAACGGCAAGAGTCTCTTCCATTAAAAAACAGTTTTCTTACGGAAACACCACGACCTGCAAAAGCCAAAATAAACCTGTGGCTCATGAATGTTGCAAGAACCAAGCCACAGTTCTCTTTAGTCCTTCCTCTAAGTTTACGTTTGGCTTCCATTCAGCAAGCCGCAGCAGTTTAGATGTGTCGGGGCAGCGTCTTTTCGGGTCATCTTTAGGCAACGGATGGAATTCTATGGTTGACTTGGTTTTTGTTGCTTCTTGAACTTTCTTTGCCAACTCTAGAATGGTGGTTTCTTCTATGCTGCCCACGTTGACGACTTCGCCCTTGGCTTTCGGGCTAGCCATCAGCAGCATTAACGCCGTTACCGTATCGGTTATGTAGCAGAAGGACCGCGTTTGCCTTCCGTCGCCGTAAACCGTTATGGGTTGATTAGTCAACGCCTGTGAAATAAACCGGGACATGACCCTTCCGTACAAGCCGTCTTCCCGCAAGCGGGGACCGTAAGTGTTGAAGATTCTTGGAATCCTCACGTCCAGCCCATAATGTGCGCTGTAGGCGACAAGCAGAGCCTCGGCAAAACGTTTGCCCTCATCATAACAGGACCTGGGTCCGATCGGGTTGACTTTTCCCCAGTAACTCTCAGGGGTGGGAATGATCTCTGTGTCGCCGTAAACTTCCGAGGTTGAAGCAAACAACAGAGCGGCGTCGTTTTTTCTTGCCAGCTCCGCCATGGCGAAGGTTCCTGCCGCGCTGGTCTGCAGGGTCTCAATGGGGTGCGCTTGGTAATCGTCGGGCGATGCGTGGGCTGCCAAGTGGAAGATGAAATCAAACTTTTTCTTGTCGTCGAACGTGCAAACGTCTGACTTCACAAATTCAAACAGCGAGTTTTTAGTCAAGTGGTCAATGTTTTTGTTTCTTCCAGTCGACAAGTCGTCTACGGCGGTCACTTGGGCGCCTGACTCAACCAGCACGTCGCAGAGCCAACTGCCGATAAATCCTGCGCCGCCAGTCACGAGTGCTCTTTTTCCTGCGAAATCAGCTCGCCTAACGACGCTTCTTATCTTTTCAAGATCTTCCCTGATTATGTTGTTGATCATGGGTTTGGTACCTTGCAGAATTGTTTGTGTGACAGCTCTAAAGCTTGCCAGTACCTTTCAGGGCTTCCGATGTCCAAGTGAGAGTAACTGTTGTCAAGCCTGACGGCGATGACCTTTAAGCCCCAGTCGATGAGTTTCTGGATGGCGTCGGTAAGCTGGATTTCACCGTTTTTTCCAGGCTTAGTTATTTCCAAGGCTTCAAAAATTACAGGTTGAAAGGCGTACATCGCCATGACTGCCCAGCGTGTCTTAGGCTTCTCAGGTTTCTCAACCACGGACTTCACATTGATTATTCCAGACTCCACCTCGCCACCTTCAACAATCCCGTACTGAGTGGGATTCTCAATCTCCAAAACCAGAAATGCAGCGTCCGCTTTGAACTGTTCGAAAGCTGCAAGAAGCTTCTTTAAGTAATCCATCTCTTTCGAAATTACGCAGCTGTCACCTGCGTGGACTAGGCAGCTTTCGTTTTCAACGAAGGGTTGAGCCAACAAGACCGCGTTGCCGAATCCTTTCGGTTCAGGCTGGTTAACCCACATCGCCGTCGAAGAATCAAGCTTTCCGTAAAACCTCTCCAGGTCAGATGCTGGTCCATTTTTCCCTGAGCTTTCAAGTGCCTTGATGCATTGCTCGTCAGGGGTGAAATGGTCCTCTATTCCGCGTTTGCCTCTGCCGACAACGTAGCAAAACTCGCGCATCCCAGCGTCGAAAAGCTGCTCAAAAACCAGTTGCACAACTGGCTTCACCACCATATCGCCGTGCGGTGTCTTAGTGAAGATGGGCAGCATTTCTTTGGGCTGTTCTTTGGTTGCCGGAAAAAGCCGTGTGCCCAAGCCGGCTGCTGGAATAATGACCTTTTTAATCATCAAGGAGAACCTTGGCTTTCTTTTCTATGTCAAGCCATATATATCTAATATGATTAATTAATCCAAATTATTATTCAAGTTTGGTGCTAAGTGTTTGCGTAAGCAGCCGAAAATATCAGTTATAGGTGCAGGTTACGTGGGCTTATGCACGGCGGTTGGGTTTTCAAGCAAAGGCTATCATGTCACTGTCTCAGAAGTAGATGCGGATAAAGCAGGAAAAATCAATCTGGGAATACCGCCTTTCTATGAGCCTGGGCTTCAGGAGAAGCTTGCGGCGGGCGTTAGAGACGGCTATCTGAAATGTTTCGTTAACCAAACGTGTAAAGTTGTGCTTGGGTCTGACTTGACTTTTGTGACGGTTGGGACTCCGAGCAGAACGGACGGCAGTGTGGACCTCTCGTACGTGGAATCAGTGGCGCATGAGGTTGGCGCGGCGCTGAGGCAAAGAAGCAGTTTCCACGTTGTTGTAATCAAAAGCACAGTTATACCTGGGACAACTCAGAACACTGTGAAACCTGTTCTTGAAAAAGAATCAGGCAAGATTTGTGGTGAACAGTTCGGTTTGTGCATGAACCCAGAGTTTCTTCGTCAAGGCTCGGCTTTTCAAGACACCGTGAACGCTGACCGAGTCGTTATAGGCTCTTATGATAAACGGTCAGGCGACATTCTGGAGGACCTGTACAGGGACTTTTACAGCCCTCAGCTGCCCCCGATAATCAGAACTTCCCTTTCCACGGCGGAACTCATAAAGTACGCGAGCAACGCCATGCTAGCCACGAAAATCAGCTTCATCAACACGATAGCCAACATTTGCGAAAAAATTCCAGGCGCAGACGTCAAAGAGGTTGCTGCAGCCATAGGTTTGGACAAACGCATCGGACCCCACTTTCTGGACGCGGGCTTAGGCTACGGGGGCTCATGCTTCCCCAAAGACGTGCAAGCCCTCATTGCCTGCTCAAAAACTTTAGGCTACACCCCTGAGCTTTTGGATTCGGTCGAAAACGTAAACCGTGCGCAACCCCTTAAAGCCGTGGAGTTCTGCAAGCAGCAGCTCGGCAGCTTGGGCGGCAAAAGAGTTGCGATTTTGGGTTTGTCATTCAAGCCTGACACGGACGATATGAGGGAAGCCCGGGCTATACCCATCATAGACGAGTTGCTAAGAGAAGGGGCAAGCGTCGCCGCTTATGATCCTGTTGCTGCGTCGTCTGCGAAAACCGTTTTTGGGAGCAAAATCCGCTATGCCCGTTCGGCGCTTGATTGCATTAAAGACGCGGATTGCGCGATAGTTGTGACTGAATGGCGCGAGTTCCAGGAGTTAACCCCTGAAGATTTCGCGGAGAACATGAGGCAGCCTATACTCATAGATGGACGACGCATTTACAGCCCTGAAAAGTACAGCAAGAAACTCAAGTTCGCAGCCATAGGACTAGGCAAGTAACAAAACAATAATGTTTCAGAGCCGAGTTGAATGCACAAAAAATTTTAGCTGAAAAACTCATCGAAAAATCCCCGCCATATTATGGTGTAAACCCGCCAAAATTGGTTAAAACGCTGCGAATACGCGCGGTTTTCACGTTGAATTCCTTCACAAACTTGACGCCTAAAGACCGTTTCCGCGGAGTTTTTAGCGGTTTCAAGCCCGTTTCATGCTTCTTATCGTTGAAAAATCACGAGTTTTTGAAGGGTTAGCTTCAAAATTTTGCCGCGAAAATTGAAGAGGCGGTCTTCCGTGACTGTGAATTCAAATTGTTGAACCAAAAGTGATAAACGCAACCGAAACCACTCAACAGTTTAACTTTACTGTTCAAGATTAAGACTTAGGAAGAGATGCATGAGCAAAGCTACTGAGATGGCGAAGGTTTCGGCGAGAGGCGGCTTTAATCTTATGTGGGGCTTAGCTGCTTCTACGGTCATCTCTTCCATAGGCATCATAGTCATAACTTACATTTTGGGGGCGCAAAACTACGGTTTATACTCGATTGCCCTCGTTGGACCGACGTTGATTGCCACGTTCCGCGACTGGGGTGTTAACTCAGCCATGGTAAAGTACTCCGCGCAGTACAACGTTGAGGACAAAGCCAAAATAAGAGGAATCCTTTTCTCAGGGATAGTTTTCGAGATCGCGTTAGGCTTATCGCTTACCCTTGTTTCGTTTGCTCTTTCTCCCTTTATTGCCTCTAGCCTGCATCGTCCAGCGATGGTGCCGTTGATTCAAATCGCTTCTTTCTACATCTTGGCGGGTGCGTTGGTGAACTCTGCCACCGCCGCGTTCACTGGACTGGAAATAATGCACCTCTACAGTTTCATGCTGATAATTCAGTCAACAGTTAAGACTGCGCTGATAATTTTGCTCGTGCTGCTTGGCTTCGGGACTCTTGGAGCCATAACAGGTTACTCGGGCGCCTCGCTGATCGCTGGGTTGGCTGGTGTTTTTTTAGTCTGGGGCCTTTACAGGGGGCTGCCTAAATCATCCCGCAGCAGAACGGAAGTTTTTTCGACAATTAAAGTCATGTTACGTTACGGCGTGCCAGTTTCAATTGGCAACATACTTTCCGGATTCCTGTCGGTGTTCTACAGCTTCGTTCTGGCAATCTATGTTTCAAACAATGCTTTGATTGGAAACTACAACTTGGCGGTGAACTTCTCTATTTTAATTACTTTCTTCGCTACGCCGGTCACAACCATGATGTTTCCTGCGTTCTCAAAGCTGGACTTCAGGAAGGATCATGACACTCTTAAGAACGTCTTCCAATACTCGGTGAAGTACGCCTCGCTTGTCGTCGTGCCAGTCACCGCCTTGGTTATTACTCTTGCGGCGCCTGGTATTAGAACTATTTATCAAAACAGTTATGCCGAGGCGCCGTTGTATTTGGCTTTGCTTTCAGTGACTTATCTTTACACTGCGTTGGGAAATTTGAGTATAAACAACTTGCTGAACGGGCAAGGTTTCACTAAGATTAGCATGTACCTTTCTCTTATTACATGCGCAATTGGTTTCCCAGTTGGTTTCCTGCTAATTTCTCACTTCGGCGTTGTGGGGTTGATTGTGACGACGTTAACTGTCGGCTTGCCGAGTTTGTATGCAAGTTTGGCTATCATTAAAAGGAGGTTTAGAGTTTCGGTGGATTGGGTGTCCTCCGCTAAAATTTTGTTTTCGTCAGCCATAGCCTCCATTCTGACGTACTTTATAATCTCGGAAGTTCCCCTAACCGTGTTGAGGTTGGATGTTTGGAAGATCGCTTTGCATGTTTCAGTTGCGTTGCAGCAGTTGATTGTCGGGTTGATCGCTTTTGTGATAATTTTTATTCTGGCGGCTGTTGCTACTCGTACACTCGATAAAGCCGATGTGTTTTCTCTTCAGCAAATTTCTGATGCGCTTGGACCTCTTCGTCGGCCTTTACGTTTTCTGTTTAAAGTGATTGCAAAATTAATGGGCGGGTAATGATTCGGCGAATTGATAGGGGTTGGTTTTGGCGGCGGTGTTTAACGTAAGCTTTAAGTGGAAAAAACGGGTCATAGTTTAAACCATAATTGAGTTGGGATGTTCATGAAGGCGCTTGTCCTCAGCGGCGGCAAAGGCACCAGGCTTAGGCCCTTAACCTTCACCTGCGCTAAGCAGCTTATTCCAGTGGCTAACAAGCCTATTTTAGGGTACGTTCTTGACCAGGTGGCGGCGACCTCGATAAGAAAGGTGGGCGTTATCACCGCGCGTGAGACGGGGCAGTACGTTAAAGATTACGTCAGCGACGGTTCAGCTTGGAATCTTTCCGTTACTTATATTCCTCAGGAACCGCTTGGTTTAGCGCATGCTGTTAAGACTGCCGGGCGGTTTTTGGGGCAAGACTCTTTTGTCATGTGCTTGGGCGACAACCTTACGGGTCAGGGTTTAAACTCGTTTATCAAGAAGTTTAAAAGTGAGCATCTTGACGCGCTCATCATTCTAAAGTACGTTGATAACCCCTCCAGTTTTGGCATTGCTCAGCTTGATGAAAAAGGATGCATCGTTAAGCTTGTCGAGAAGCCTAAGACGCCGATGGGAAATCTTGCCATCATCGGCACGTACCTGTTCAGCGGCAAGGTTCATCAGGCTATTGAGAGAATTAAGCCTTCTTGGCGGGGCGAGTTAGAAATTACCGATGCCATTCAAGAAATGATAAACCTGGGCTTCAGGGTCAAGGCTGAAATCTTGAACTCATGGTGGTTGGACACGGGCAAGAAGGATGATATTTTGTCGGCGAACGCGAAGGTGCTTGACGAGTACATCACGCTTGACGTGAAGGGAGAAGTGGTTAACAGTTCGATAGACGGCAGAGTTAAGGTTGAACCTGAAGCTAAGATCGTGAACAGCACTGTCAGGGGGCCATGCGTTATTGGCAAGAACGTGTCGATTGAAAACTCCTTCATTGGACCTTACACGAGCATTGGTAACGGGTCGGTAATCGTTGACTCTAACGTTGAATACTGCGTCATACAAGAGAACGTCACGGTCAGAGGCATAGTGCGCCTGGAGGAAAGCTTAATCGGAAAAAACGCCAAGGTCACAAGGAACCAGCGGAACGGAACCATAAAATTGCATGTTGGCGACTTCTCGGAACTGGAGGTTTAACCCGAAAACATAACAACTATTATAAACATTGTTATGAGAATTAGTGTCAAGGGAGCGCTGTAATGTTACAAGGGGTAAGGGTTAAGCCAGTAAGTAGGTTGCCTGATGAACGCGGCTTTTTCTCTGAGGTTATGCGTAAGGATTGGAAAGACCTGTTCGGGGAAGACGCTGTTGCTCAAGCGAATCTTTCATCGACTTATCCAGGAGTCATTCGAGCGTGGCATCGCCATCTCAGGGGGCAGACAGATTATTTTCTATTGCTTAAAGGCGCGATAAAAATCTGCGCTTTCGACGACAAAACCCAAGAGCTCAACGAAGTTGTCTCAAACGCTTTAAACCTGCAGCTTGTGCGCGTGCCTGGCAGCTACTGGCACGGTTTCAAGGCGCTCGGTGACGAATCTGCCATGCTGCTTTACTTTACAACCAACCTGTATGACCCTGCCAACCCTGATGAGGAACGCAGGCCGTGGAATGACTCGTCGCTTGTTCCTAAAATAATAAACGGCAAGAAAGACGATGTGCGTGTCGGTAAAACGTGGGACTGGAATCTCCCAGCTCACAGGTGATTAACCATGAGATTGTTAGTTACTGGCGGTTTAGGGTTTATCGGTAGCAATTTTTGTAGGCTCATACTTGAGAAGTATCCTGACTACGAAGTGATCAACGTTGATAAGATGGGCATAGGCGCTAACCCGGCTAACCTTCACGGCGTTGAAAACGACAAGAGGTACACGTTCATTAAGGGTGATGTCTGCAATCCGCAGCTGATTAACAGGCTGATCCATCAGGTTGACGCCATCGTTAACTTCGCGGCGGAGACGCATGTGGACAGAAGCATCGCTGACCCCAACGTGTTTCTGCAGAACAATACGGTCGGCACCTTCACGGTTTTAGAAGCCATACGCAGGCACAGTCATAAAGTGAGGCTTTTGCAGGTGTCCACTGACGAGGTTTACGGTGAAGCGCTTGAAGGATCATTCACGGAGCATGAACCGCCTAAACCGTCTAATCCTTACTCCGCTTCCAAAGCCGCCGCTGACATGTTTGTCCTCTCATACCATAAAACTTACAATTTGAACGTAACCGTTACGCGGTGTACAAACAACTTCGGTCCATACCAGCTGCCTGAGAAGCTCATTCCGAAAACCATTATCCGCGCGCTGAGGGATCTCCCGATACCGATCTACGGGTCTGGGCAAAACGTTCGAGACTGGATTTACGTGCAGGATCATTGTGAAGCCATCGCGACGGTTCTTGAGAAAGGCGTGGCAGGCGAAGTTTACAACATTTCAGCTGGAAACGAAATTCCCAACTTGGAGATCGCGAAGAAAATCATTGCTTTGCTGAATAAGCCTGAAAGTTTGATAGGTTTCGTGGAGGACCGTCCGGGGCACGATACAAGGTACAGTTTGGATTCTACGAAGATAAGAACCAGTTTGAGTTGGCAGCCGAAGTGCAGTTTTGAAGAGTCGTTGCAGTCCACTGTGAAGTGGTATCTTGAGAACGAGCACTGGTGGGCGCCGTTTGCCAACGACGTGATTCTTCACCCTACACCTTGGAAACTCGGCGATATGCATTGAAGCTTTTAATCACTGGCGCCAGCGGCCTTTACGGTTCGAAACTGGCAAAAACGGCGATTGAAAAGAACGTTGAAGTTTTTTCGTGCGATGTTCAAGAGTCGCTGGTCTGCGGGAACTTCGTCAAGTTTGACGTTTCAAACAAAGAACAGGTTGCCGAAGCGTTCAAGCGGGTTAAGCCCGACGTTGTAATCCACGCCGCCACCCTTACCGACGTTGACAAGTGCGAGTTGAACAAGGAGTTTGCCTGGAAAATCAACGTTGAAGGCACCAGAAACATCGTTGAATCAGCCAGAAACGCGGGTTCTTTTCTGATGTACATTTCAACCGACTACGTTTTTAACGGCGAAAAAGGCATGTACACCGAGCAGGATAATCCTGACCCGATAAACTATTACGGGTTAACCAAGCTCAAAGCTGAGGAACTGGTCAAGGCTTCAGGTGAGTACTTCATCGCCCGGCCAAGCGTCATCTACGGTTCGACTCCCGCCCTTGGAAAAGTCAACTTTGCCCTTTGGCTAATCGAAACCCTCCGCAAAGGCGAACGCGTCAAGATTGTTACCGACCAGTGGAACACGCCTACGCTGAACACGAGTCTGGCTGAAATGACGCTGGAGGCTGCGATGCGCAGTCTAACTGGAACTTTCCACTTGTGCGGCGCCACGCGGGTCAGCCGATTGGAGTTCGCGCAGCTAATCGCTGAAACCTTTGGCTTAGACAAGAGGCTTATTGATCCCGTCTTGTCTTCTCAATTCAGTTGGCCTGCTAAGCGGCCGATGGATTCCTCGCTTGACACCACAAAGGCTCAGCAGACGCTGAAAAACCAGCCGCTTGAGATTTATGAAGCGCTGAAACGTTTGAAACTTGAACTTACGGGGAACAGTTGATTAAAGGCGCAAATGTTATGTTCAAGTCCCCAAATCATCTTGTTGTTTGTGAAGGCTAAATGAAGCAGACCAGCATCAAGCAAATTGCGAGACAGCGAATCAAAGTGTTGTTCGATGAAGCAAAGAGCATCAGCAAAAGTGAACCCAAATTAGCCGCGCAGTACGTTAAAACAGCCCGCAGGATCGCCATGGCTGCAAGGATCCGCCTGCCCGTTGACTTTCGCCGTGAAACATGCAAAAGCTGCAACGCCTTGCTTGTGCAGGGTTACAACTGCAGGGTAAGGGTAAAGCAGAAAAGGGAGCCTCACGTGGTAATAACCTGCTTAAACTGCGGCAACCAAACCCGCATAATGTTAAGAAAGAGAATGGAGCAAGAGCATATTGAGCACCAAAATAAAGACACGAATGAAACAACATGTTAGGCACGTTTTAAAGGACGAAAACCCCACCATCTGGGTCGGCAAAGAAGGCTTAACCCCGCAGTGCACAGGTGAGATTGAAAAGCAACTGCAGAAAAACAAGATGGTCAAAGTCAGAATTTTACCCGCCGCCCTTCAGGCTGAAAACACGGCGCAGTCAATAGCATGTAAAGCCGCAGAGGCAACCAGCGCCGCTCTGGTGGAAGTCAGAGGTCACGTGTTCATTCTTTTCAGAAAACGCAAAACCGCAGAAACTGCTGAATAGATTTTGCAAGCGCATTCCCAGCGGCAAATTCTTGACTCCACAGAGATTTTCTTGTTTTCAGGTAAGTTTTGATTCACCGAGTTTTTCATAATTTAACTGTCGGGATGCTGGATCGGCATTGCGATAAAACTTCATTTCTTCGGCTGAAGGAGTGTAAAAAAACTGTTCAAAGCATACTTGCTAAACTAGGTCGATTCGGGGCCGCCCGCAACTTACTCCTTAAGAAGCCTTCCAAGCAAGGCTGCAACATCGCTTGGCTTCTCCGCAACGTTCACGCCAACGCTTTGGAACGCCTCGATTTTGCTCTGCGCCGTTCCTTGGCTGCCCGCTATTATCGCTCCCGCATGACCCATCCTCTTGCCGCTCGGCGCAAACCGCCCCGCCACGTAAGCCACAACAGGCTTAGGATAACGCGTCTCAGCTATGTACTGCGCCGCTAACTCTTCCATGTTGCCGCCGATTTCCCCGATCAAAGCAACAACCTTCGTCTTCGAGTCAGCCTTGAACAGTTCTAAGGCTTCGATGAAGTTAAAGCCGACAATTGGGTCGCCGCCGACGCCAACGCAGGTTGACTGCCCCAAACCGTAGGCTGTAAGCGCAGCGGCAATCTCGTAGGTTAATGTGCCGCTTCTGGAAACCAGCCCAACGCTGCCTTGCGCGAAAACATCAGCTGGCATTATTCCAAGTTTGCATTCTCCAGGCGTTATGACTCCGGGCGTGTTTGGACCGATGATGGTAACTTGCGTTTGAGCCGCCTCAGCCAAAACGTTTACTGCGTCTCTCACTGGCAGATGCTCCGTGACTACGACAACCGTTTTGATTCTGTTGGCGACAGCTTCCGAAACCGCGTCCTTGGCAAAAGGCGCAGGCACAAAAACTATCGTGGCATTAGGCGAAAACCTCTCCACCGTTTCACTAACCGTGTCAAAAACGGGCAATCCGCTGACGAACGTGCCGCCTTTGCCAGGAACCACTCCCGCTACGATTTTGGTGCCGTAATCCAGCATCAACTTGGTCTGTAGGCTGCCTTGCTTCCCAGTAGCGCCTTGAACAATCGCCCTTGTGCCAGAATCGACAAGTATTCCCATTACCGTTTCGCCTCCGCTGCAAACGCGACTGCCTGCTTCGCCGCTTCCTCCATGTTCTCCAAAACGCTTACTCCAGCATCCGCAAGAATCCTTTGCCCCTCCCGCTGGTTTGTGCCGAGGAGCCTGACAACCAACGGCTTCTTAACCTTGACGTTTTTGGCGGCTTCAACTATGCCAAGTGCAACCTCGTCGCAACGCGTTATCCCCCCAAGAACGTTGACTAGCACCGCCTTAGTGTCAGGGTCAGCCAAAACGATTTCTAAAGCCGTCTTAATAGCCTCCATGCCTGCCCCGCCTCCCATATCCAAAAAGTCCGCTGGCTTGCCCCCGAAAAGATTCAGTAAATCAAGCGTAGCCATAACCAAACCCGCTCCGTTGCCCACGACGCCGATGTCGCCATCCAGCTTAACAAAAGCCAGATTGTTCTTTTTAGCCAAAGCCTCCTGCGGCGAGAGTTCCTGCGCTTCTTCTTTTTCGTACTCGGGATGCCTAAACAACGCGTTGTCGTCGATTACTATTCGCGCGTCGGCAGCCACAAAACTTCCACTCTCCGTTTCCGCTAAAGGATTGATCTCAGCGGTTTCAGCGTCACTTTCAACGCATGCAAAGTAA